>Ga0272446_1000153_pt1 | contig 100787 bp, 80 predicted proteins | sample YNPCB0061_FD_194587 | JGI IMG/M metagenome (GOLD analysis project Ga0272446, IMG submission 194587) | Hot spring microbial mat communities from Yellowstone National Park, WY, United States - YNP-CB-006-1 | ecosystem: Environmental > Aquatic > Thermal springs > Hot (42-90C) > Sediment | place...
TTGTAGAAAGAGTTTGTAGACCTACCGTCTTAGTGCTGGATAATGCTTCGGTTCATAGAAGTAATCTCTTTGTCAGCAAGATAGAGCAATGGATGGCAAAAGATTTATACATTTTCTATTTGCCCAAGTATAGTCCGCATCTCAATATTATTGAAACACTTTGGAGGTTCATTAAATATGAATGGATACAGATAGAGGCATATTTATCTTGGGAGAATTTGGTCAAAAATCTTGAAAATATTTTTGACCAAATTGGCTCTAAATTTACAATCAATTTTACTTGACTTAAAGAACGTTTAATTTTGTGGAACTAATTAAGTGCCTCAACAAAATTAAACAGACACTTGTATTTGTGTAAAAACTTGAAAAACAATGTTTTGTCTAAGTACTAACATCTAAAACTAATGTCTAAGTACTTACTTATAGACCATACAAATAAAAAACTTGCAACTTAGTTGCAAATAGAAAATATTTCTTTTAATTTTGGCTCATCAATCATTCTTCCAAACACTGGAAGCGATGATGTTGTTTTATTAAGCATGCAAAGAAGCCTTTTCTGTGAAGGGCTTTTTTGTTTTTTTGAACAAATATTTTTGCAATTTGATGCTAAAAAATGATATTTGCAGGAAAATCCAAAGCAAAAAAAGTGGACGAGAAAAAATACAATATCTTGTACGTAGATGACGAAGAAAGCAATCTTCGCATTTTCAAAACAGCTTTTAAGAGAGATTACAATATTTTTTTGGCTTCATCGGGTTTGGAAGCTATCAAGGTTTTACATCAGCAGGCAATTCATCTGATAATCACAGACCAAAAAATGCCTGAAATGTCAGGCACGGAATTTTTAGAAAAAACAATTCCCGAATTCCCAAACATTATTCGTATTATCCTGACAGGCTTTTCAGATATTGAAGCTATCGTAAGAGCCGTTAATAAAGCCAACATCTACAAGTACGTAACCAAACCTTGGAACCGTGAAGACTTTAAAGCTGTGATTGATGAGGCTTTGGCTCTGTACCAATACCGAGCCGATAAGGACATCAAGATTGCCTTGCTCGAAAAAGAAAACAAAATCCTGAAAGAAAAAATAGAAGCACTCACCGAACAATTACGTTTTTACAAAAATGTTTAGCGTGGCTGTGCGACACATACATAATGTTTTTTTACGATTTTCGTAAGGGCTTTAATGTTGGGCAAATCCGAAGCCTCTGAAATATCCATCACTTTGCCGTTTTTGGTAAGTATCAGAATAGGATTAGTTTTTTCTTCATAAGCCATATTTTTGGTTGTGCCTTTCACCAAAAAATAATCTATTTCATTTTTGGCAATTTGTAATTGTTTGGCAATTTTTTTTCTTTGCTCACGAATTATATCGTGGTTGATTTTCTCTTTGGTCAGAATGATTTTGAAAAGTTTTCGTTCCAAAATCATTTTGCAAAGCATAGATAAAACTCTATCTTGGTGATATTGCCACACCTTGATAGCTCCCCATACGTCAAAATCATCTAATTGGGCGAAAGCCTCCAAATATTCTGGTTTTTGGTGCATATCATTGAGGCTTACTTCGTTTTGCATAAAATACGCCAAGGCAGGGCTTGCAAAGATTTTTTCGCCATTTTGAGCTAAAAATTTAGCTCTACGGATAGTTTGCACAATCATTTGCTCGGTGCTGATGGTGGTTTTGTGCAAATACACTTGCCAATACATCAATCTACGAGCCGTCAGGAAATTTTCAATGCTGTAAATGCCTTTTTCTTCAATTACTAAGTTTTCTTCGTGCAAGGTTAGCATTTTGAGTATTCTATCGCCGCCGATAGCTCCTTCGCTAACGCCTGTAAAAAAGCAATCTCTTTGGAGGTAATCTAATCTATCTACATCTAACTGACTGCTGACGAGTTGATGAAAAAAAGGTCTTTCGTATTGGTTAGTAAAAATTTTGATAGCTAAATCTAATTTTCCTCCGAAATGTTCGTTAAGTTTTTGCATCAGTAGCAAAGACATTTTTTCGTGAGGGATATTTTGCAAAATGGTGCTTTCTAAGGCGTGTGAAAGTGGGCTGTGTCCTATATCGTGCAAGAGAGCGGCAATTTGGGCGGCTTGGCGTTCTTCTTTGCTAATGGTAAAATTTTTACTTTCTAAGGTATCTAAGGCAACGCCCATTAGGTGCATTACGCCTAAGGCGTGGTGAAAGCGTGTGTGCAAAGCTCCCGGATAGACAAAATCGGTTAGTCCGAGTTGGCGTATGCGTCGTAGGCGTTGAAAATAGGGGTGTTCTATTAGCGAAAAAATCAAACCTTGCGGTATCTGAATAAAGCCGTGAACAGGGTCATTGATGATTTTGCCTTTGGGTTTCATGGTTTTTCTTTACGTAACTGCTCTATTTTTTCGCTTGGCAGGTTTGTCAGTTTGGCAATAATTTGGTTATCAAGTCCTTCAACAATAGCTATTTTAGCTATTTCGATTTTTTTATTCCATTCTGCCTCTTCCACTGCCTTTTCAACAGCCTCTCCTACTGCCTTTTCAACTGCTTCTTCTACTGCCTCTTGTATTCTGGATAATTCATCAAGGTAGCGTTTTTGTTGAGCTTCGTAATATTCTCTTTCTTGTTTATCCAGATACATTACTTCCAGTTTTTCGCTTGCTTTTTTTATAGGTTCTATTTCTGCCAACTCTTTTGGTAAAGTATTTTTAGAGTAGAAATCTGCATTATTGAGAAATTTTATCCACCTATCTAAAATTGTTTTCACACTTTTGTATTTATGCTCAAATTTTTCTAATTCTACAAAGTATAAATCCAAGTAATCCAAATCGGGGTGGCTTTCGTGAGTTTCTCTATCTTTAAGTACAAAGCAGCGGTGGTATCTGTCATCATCAAAGAACTCAAAATCCATCAGGCTGATGACAATACATTTGTTGAGGTCGGAGTAAGATTTTCCTCTCTTTTCTTTTCTTTTAATATCTTCCTCACTGAGGTAATCAAGTTGTGAACCAAATATTTTTGCCCAATAATATAAAGTTCTTTTTCCGTAGAAAGTTGTTCCTTTGAGTTGCATTTCAATATCATACAAGTTCCCTGCTTCATCTTCGGCTTTGATGTCGAGGATAGAGAGTTTGCCTCCTGCATAGTCGGAAACGTTGTAGGGGTTCTTGATTGTTAAATCGGAGATTTGTTGGTATTCTGGTAGAACAGCATTTACCAAAGACAATAGAATATCTTTGTTTTCTTCGGAGCCAAAAAGTTTTTTGAAAACCAAATCTATTTTAGGATTCATTTTAGCCATTGATTTTTTACTTTTAGCTGATAAGCAAATTTAGCATTTTTTGTATTGAAACTGAAAGTTTTTCTTAAAATTTGAGTTTTCTACGAAAAAAACATAAATTTGCTATCAGAGATTGCTAACTACCTCCAAACACCCAAATTTTTTATCTTCACGTTTTTGTGTGCTTTTATGCAAACTGCCAAAAAATTTTTAGAAAATTCCGAAAAAAAAGCCTTCGATTTAAAGCACCGCCAAACTATCAATTTCAACATAGGAAAATATGATGATGCCGTAAAAAAAGGGCAAAAACAATACATCAACCACGAATTGGCTCGTGAGCGTGCCTCATATCTGAAAACGCAGGCAATTGCTCATTTAGACGAATTGCTTTTAGATTTTGAAGAAAACTTCACCAAGCGTGGCGGAAAAGTAATTTGGGCTGTTGATGCGGCTTCGGCTCTAAAAAACATTTGGGAGATTTTTCAGCGTTATGGGGCAAAATCGGTAGTGAAATCAAAATCGATGACTACCGAAGAAATACACCTCAACGAATTTTTAGAAAAAAAAGTAGTAGAAACCGTAGAAACCGATTTAGGCGAATATATCGTGCAACTTGCAGGGCAAAAGCCTTATCATATCGTAACGCCTGCTATGCATATGTCTAAGCAAGATGTAGCCGATTTGTTCGTAGAGAAGTTACGCATTTCACCCACCGACGACGCCCAAGCACTTACGCTCACAGCTCGCCGAATTTTGCGTGAAAAATATTTGGAAGCCCCTATCGGCATTACTGGGGCAAATTTCCTGATAGCAGACGTAGGAGCTATCGCCATCACCGAAAACGAAGGCAATGCCCGTATGACGACCACCTTTCCGAAAGTACATATCGCTATCGCGGGTATTGAAAAAATTATCCCCAAATTAGAGCAGTTAGACTTGTTTTGGCATTTGCTCGCTACCAGTGGCACAGGACAAAAAATGACCGTCTATAACACAATCTACTTCGGACCTCGCCAAGCCAACGAAACCGACGGACCCGACGAGATGTATGTGATTTTATTGGATAATGGTAGAACTCGCCTCCTTGCCGACCCCGAAAAACGCGAAGCTCTCAATTGTATTCGTTGCGGTGCGTGCCTCAATGCCTGCCCTGTCTATAAAAATATCGGTGGGCATAGCTACGAAACTACTTACAGCGGCCCGATTGGTTCGGTAATTACGCCACAACTTGCAGGAATGAAAGAATACAAACATCTTAGTTTTGCAAGTTCGCTATGTGGGGCGTGCAGTTCGGTGTGTCCCGTGAAAATCAACATTCATAACTTGCTCTTGCTCAATCGTAAGCAAAGCGTAGAAGAAAAAAGAACAACAAGATTAGAACGCTTGGGCTTTCTCTTGTGGAAAAAAGCAATGCTCAATCGCAAACTGATGGACTGGCTAAGTGCCAAGACCAAAAACAAATGGCTTAATAGACTTTTCGGCAAAACTTGGGGCAAAAAACGTACTATGCCTCAAATTGCACCGAAAAGTTTCGCCCAACAATGGGAAGAAAGAATGAAAATACGTTGAAATGAAAGAGGAATTATACAAATTTGTGTGTTTGGGCTTTGCCCAAACGCACAAACTAATGATACGCAAACACCTGATTAGCAAAATCTAAGGCTTTTTGCAGAGATTGTGATGAATAATTGAGCGAAACGCCGAGTTTTTCTAAGGTTGTGATGATTTTTTCGGTAGCGATATTGCCTGTAAGTTCATCTTTTGCCATAGGGCAACCGCCAAAGCCTTTCAAAGCTCCATCAAAACGCCTGCAACCTGCTTGGTAGGCGGCTTCTATTTTTTGAGTAGCTGTGTTGGGATTGCTATGCAAATGTACGCCCCATTCAATTGTAGGTATTTGGGTAGCAAGATGCTCAAACAAAGCCTTGATATTTTCGGCTGTAGCTACGCCTATTGTGTCGGAAAGAGCTAAAATTTCTATGCCTAAATTTTGCAATTTTTCAGCCCACATTTCTACAATTTCAGGACTATACGGCTCATCGTAAGGATTGCCAAAAGCCATAGAAAGATAAACTACTTGCTTTTTATTGTGTTTTTGGCATAATTCCTGAATTTGAGCCACATTTTCCAAACTTTCGGCTATACTTTTGTTAGTATTTCTTCGCTGAAACTCCTCCGAGACCGATAAGGGAAAGCCCAAATAAGCAATTTGCTCAAACTGACAAGCCTGTTCTGCTCCTTTCAGGTTAGCAATGATAGCAAGCAATTTAGTTTTGGTTTCGCTTAGTTCCAATTTTTCAAGCACTTGGGCAGTATCTTGCATCTGTGGGATAGCTTTCGGCGAAACGAAACTGCCAAAATCTAAGGTGTCAAAACCGACTTGTAAAAGCAAATTTAAATACTTGATTTTCAATTCGGTAGGGATAAACTCCTTGATGCCTTGCATTGCATCACGCGGACATTCTACGATTTTTATCATTTCTTTTTTTCGCTAAAAGTATGAATTTAGCCCTAAAAAATCAAAAACTTGTATAAAATTTTTACTACAAGTGCTTGTTAATCAGAATGATAAACATTTTGTCTTTTTTGCTTTTTTGGGTGAAAGATATATTGCGAGTATTTGATAGTTACAAAAAGCTAACACTTTTTACAAAAAATCGTAAATTTGTGTAGCCAAAGGTAATTGATTTTATGCTTTTCTGTACGTTGAGCGGAGAGGTCAGTGAGCATATTTCGGCTACGCTCAATACAAGTTTCGGCTACGCTCAAAGTAGCCAAACTGCCGAAATGTACATAAAAGAACAAAACCACCTTTTTTGAGTATAATTATGAAAATTGCATTAGTAGCCAATACCAGCTGGAATATTTACAATTTCAGGGCTGGACTTGTAAAATATCTGCTCGCAAACGGACATCAAATCTGCATCATTGCTCCCATAGACGAATACAGCGAAAAAATAAAAGCGTGGCAAGTAGATTTTTATGCTGTTGAGTTAGAAAATAAAGGCACTAATCCTATCAGCGACACAAAATTTTACAGACAGCTACGCAAACTCTACCAAAAAATTTCCCCTGATGTAGTATTGCATTTTACGATAAAGCCTAATATTTATGGAACATTAGCCTGCCGAAGCCTCAAAATTCCTTGTATCAACAATGTTTCGGGCTTGGGAACAACTTTTATTCATAAAAAAATAAGTTCACGAATTGCTCATCTATTGTATCGTTTCAGTTTCCGTTTTGCTCAAAAGGTTTTTTTTCAGAATAAAGATGATTTAGCAGTTTTCATAGAAAAAAAATTAGTAAAACCCCACAAAACAGGCTTATTGGCTGGTTCAGGAATTGATTTAGAAAAATTCAGCCCGCAGGATATTCCTCACCCTCATTTCACATTTTTGATGATAGCCCGCCTCATCTACGACAAAGGCATCAGAGAGTACGTAGCAGCGGCACGGATTGTGAAAAAAAGTTTTCCGCAAGTTTCTTTTTTGCTAATAGGAGGCTTTGAAAAAAACACCCGAAATCCACTGAACATCACCCCCGAAGAAGTAAGCACTTGGCAAGGGATTGTAGAACATCTCGGGGTAAAAGATGATGTACGCCCCTATATTGCCTCGGCAGATGTAGTAGTTTTACCTTCGTATCGCGAAGGAACGCCCCGTTCGCTTTTAGAAGCGGCAGCGATGGCTAAACCTTTGCTTGCTACTGATGTAGCAGGTTGTAGAGAAGTAGTAGAAAACGGCAAAAATGGTTTTTTGTGCAAACCCAAAGATGCTCAAAATCTTGCCGAGCAGATGATACGATTTCTGCAACTGCCTTTTGATGCTTTGCAAACAATGGGGGCTTATAGTCGCAAAAAAGTAGAAAATGAATTTGACGAAAAACTCGTGTTTCAAGCCTACCAAAAAGCCATAGAAGAAATACCCGAGGGCAAGAAATGACAAACCTAAGATATTTCTTTGTCTTATTTCTGGCTACACTTTCCCTAAAAATTTCAAAAAGAAGTCGCTTTCTGGTTGTTGCGAAAGGTTTTGATAGGCTTTGTGCAAAAGTTGCATAAATAGCTCTTTTTCTTTGGGTGAGAAACCTATAAACATTTCTTCATTCAAATTATTGATTCCTTCCAAAATATCTTTAATAAAACGATTGCCTTTTTTATCTAATTCTAAGAAATATACTCGTTTGTCTTCGGCATTAGTTGTTCTTTTGATATAGCCTTTCTTCTCCAAATCATCTACAATACGCACAATAGAGGCTTTATCTACTTTTAGCAAATCAGCCATATTTTGCTGGCTCAGAGGCTCGTTGCTTTCGTGGATAGCCCAAAGTACAAAAAAATAACGTTCTAAGCCTGTAAAATCCAAATCGTAGCTAAGTAGCTTTTGGTAGGTTTTATCCAAAAGATGCAAATACAGACCTATTGCTTCTATGCTCATAAAGTTTCAAAATTTATGCTTTTTTCGTAAAATTTTGCCCAAAAAATGAATCTTTGAGCTATTTTTTTGGCTATTCTAAGTAGTTCCACAAAATTATCAAGACACTTTCATTGGTATAAAATTCTGATAGACAATTTTTTGTCTTGCCTCTTGTGTCTTGCCTCTTGTGTCTAATTACTTACAATCTTGTGTCCGCAGTCTTACTTGCCTGCTATTTAGTCGTATACTCTTGTAAGTTGCACATCTCTTGCAGGATTGATGACCAAAGGCACTTTTTCTATCGTAACCAAGCTGGTATCCAGACCAAACCATTTTTCGGGTGAGGCTGTAAAACTCTTGATGCTAAGGTCGGTATTGAGAATAAATTGCTCCATAAAAGGCAAATCATTATCTGAAGAAAGCGTTTCTTCTAAAATAACAAATCTAAAATCTCCAATTACGTTTCTGCCTTTTAGAGAGTGGTAACGACTTCTTACATCTATTTCACCGTTTCTTACCATTTCTTGTATCACCAAACGCAAAAACAGGCTAACTCGCTGCTCCACTCTGAAACCAAGTCTGAATTCAACCTTTACTACATCATCAGTAGCAATGATTTTAGTTTTGTATTCCATTGTGTAGGGTTCGTCTGTTACTTCAATATGAACAAACCAATACAAATCTGCTCTTTTAGGCTGTTTTTGTAGAATAGAGTACATAATTTTCTGTTCTACCTTATCATCACTTCTCATCGTACTCAAAAAAACCAAATGCGTAGCATATTTAGGCACGGTAGTATCTTTACTCAGAGCCATAAGTTGCTCGAGATAATCACTAATTTTTACATAATCGGTCAGGCGTCGTTTGATTTCAACGGCTCGGTGGCGTATCCACATCACAAAAATAATCACAGAAGCAATGATAAAAGTAACAAAACCACCGTGAGCAAATTTGATGATATTGGTAGCATAAAAGGAGAGTTCAATACTTAGATAAACTATCAAAAACAGAGCAATCAGGGCGATATGAGTTCTTCGCAGCTGCAAAAAATACACTAAAAGCGTGGTACTCATCAGCATTGTAGTATTGATAGAAAGCCCATAAGCCGCCTCCATAGCCGAAGACTCTTTGAAAAACCACACCACTCCCAAACAACCCAAATAAAGCATCGTATTGACACTCGGGATATAGAGTTGCCCCTTGAACTTGGAAGGATAATTGATTTTCACTTTTGGAAACAAATTAAGCCTGATAGCTTCGCTCACAAGTGTAAAAGAACCCGAAATAAGTGCTTGGCTTGCTATAATTGCCGCCAAAGTGGCTATAATTACGCCTATTATCAGAAACCAGTCGGGCATAATGCCATAAAAAGGATTGATAGCCGAATCGGGTTTCTTCTGCGTAATCAGCCAGGCTCCTTGCCCAAAATAATTGAGCAAGAGCATAGTTTTTACAAAAATCCAACTTACACGCACATTGGCACGCCCACAATGCCCCAAATCCGAATACAAGGCTTCGGCTCCTGTGGTACATAAAAAAACTGCCCCCAATATCCAAAAGCCATTGGGCATTTGGGTAAGCATCTTGAAAGCGTAATGCGGGCTAACTGCCGCTAATATCTCGGGGTGTTCTATGATTTGAAACAAGCCCAAAATCCCCAGCATACTGAACCAAATAAACATCATTGGTCCGAAACTTTTACCCACCACAGATGTACCAAATCTTTGAAAAAAGAAAATCAGGGTAATAATCAGGCTTGCAATAATTAAGATTTGGGTTTCTTCTATGCTTGGTTTGATTTGCCTCAGCCCCTCTACTGCCGAAACTACCGAAATAGGTGGCGTAATAATCCCTTCGGCAAGTAGCATAGAGCCTCCAATCATTGCTACTACTATCAGCCACTTGGCACGCCTGCGTACCAGCGTGTATAAAGAAAAAATCCCTCCTTCGCCTTTGTTATCGGCTCGTAGTGTAATGATTACATATTTGATAGTAGTTTGCATCGTGAGCGTCCAGAAAACTGCCGAAATCGCTCCATAAATAAATTCTTGATTGGCTACACCTCCGTGTTCTTCTATGTTGGTAATGACCGCCTTCATCACGTAGAGGGGCGAAGTGCCTATATCCCCAAATATAATTCCTAAGGTAACTAATGCCCCAGCTGCCGAGAGCTTATGTAAGTCGCTATGGTCTTGTCCCATACTGGAATTGTTTTTTCAAAAATCTTTACGTATTTTCGTGGCAAATTAAGTTTTTTTTTGCAGATAGAAAGAAAATAAAGCCTCAAAAAACATTTTTGACTGACAAGATATTGATTAACAAAACCTTATATGTTTTCATAGTTTTGTAGTAATAGCTGTGCTACAATGAACCTAATGTAAGTATGCAACCAAAAGAACAACCCTATTTAGATTTTGGAGAAACTTGTGCTTGTGTAGTGCTTGACAAGAAAGGTTTGATATTGCATTACAATAAAATGGCTCGCGATTTGTTCAAACTTGAAAAAAAACACGTTCAAAAAACTAATTTTTTCAAACGTTTCTTAGACAAAACTGCCCCTAAACTTTCGGCTATGCCTAAGGCTTGGGCAGGTGATATTTTTTACAAAAATGCCGAGCAATATTTTTTTTCGCAATGGTTGCCTAATCAAGACACGAACATTCTAAATATTTTTCCTTATCTTTCGCAAAGCCAGTCGGAGCGTTCCCCAAAATTAGAAAAGGTTTTACAAAATACTTCTGATGGTATTTTGTTACTCGACACGCAAGATGGGCAAATCATAGAAGCAAATGAAACAGCTTGCAAACTTTTAGCTTATGAAAATAGAGAACTGATTGGCAAAAAATTTTCGGATATAGAAACTGAACTACAAGCACAAAAAGAGGAAACCTCTTGGACAAAATTTCTGATTGAACTCAAACAAAAAAGCCCCGAGCCGCTACAAGTTATTACGCAATTTGTTCAAAAAGATAGCACTACTATTCCTGTTGCGAGTAGTGTATGCTACGAAGAAAATAAAGGTGATAGCTATATTAGTGTTACTTTTAGAGATGTGAGTAGCCAAGACCGATTTGAAGAATTTTTGGACAATCGGAACAAAAAATTTCAGATACTCATAGAAAATCTCGAAGACTCTATTTTGCTCATAGATGAAGCCGCCAATATTTTATACACCTCGCCTGCTGCTCAAAAAAGTTGGGGATATAAAGCCGACGAACTGCAAGGCGAAAATCTCTTTGACTTGGTGCATCCCTACGATGCTTCCCTTGCCAAAAAGATTTTTTTCGAAGTAATCAATACCCGTAAAAAATTATTCCGAACCACTTTTCGGATAGTGTTTAAAGATGGAAGCGAACATTGGATGGAAATAAAAGCTAAAAATCTGCTTCGTGAGCCTGCTATCAATGCTATTTTGCTTATTATCCAAAACGTAACCCAACAAACCCTCGCCGAAGAAAAGCTAATCCAAGCCTTAGAAAATGAAAAAAAACTCAACGAAGAACTCGCCAAACGAGAAGAAAAACTCAAAAATACCTTAGATTTGGTACAACTTAAAGAAATAGAGCTAAAAAAAGCAAATCAAGTATTGGAAGATGCTCAAACCTACGCCCAAATGGGTTCGTGGTACATAGATGTTGCTACCGAAAAAATTACTTGGTCTAAGCAAACTTTTCTCTCTTTTGGAATGAACCCCCAAAAAGATGCACCTCCCAAAAGCCGATACGACCTGAAACGCTTCATTCACGAGCAAGACTTACCAAATTTGAGCAAATGTTATGACGATATTCTTACAGGTAAAGCAGATAATTACGAAATAGAGTTGCGTCAGTACCAAAAAAATACCGACACCTACCGCTGGTTTCTTACCAAAGCACAAGCTATCAGAGAAAACAACGAACTTGTCGGTATTTCGGGGATTACCTTAGACATACACGAACGCAAACTTGCCGAAGAAAAACTCCGTAAAACCAACGAAGAACTTAGCAAAGCCAACTCCGAACTTGATAGGTTTGTGTATAGTGTTTCTCACGACTTACGTGCTCCTATTTCTTCACTCTTGGGGCTAATTCAACTCTCACGAATGACAAACAACATTGAAGAAATAAGAGAATATATGGCTCTGCAAGAAAAGAGCATCAAACGTTTAGATAATTTCATCAAAGACATTTTGGATTACTCGCGTAATGCACGCTTAGAATTTACCCCAGAGCGTATTCATTTCCGAGAAATTATAGATAGTTGCTTTGAGCAACATAGCCATATGAAAAATGCCCTCAATATTACTAAAACCATACAGATAGAAGAAAAAGCCCCATTTTATTCAGATAAAGGGCGATTATCTATTGTTCTTAACAACCTGCTCTCCAATTCCATTAAGTATGCTAATCCTCGTCAGGGCAGTCCTTTTATCAAAATAATGGTGAATGTTCAGCCAAAAGAAGTTTTTGTAGAAATAGAAGACAACGGCATAGGAATAGGTAAAGACCATTTAGGAAAAATTTTTAATATGTTTTATCGGGCTAATGACACTTTGGCAGGCTCGGGTTTGGGTTTGTATATTGTCCGAGAAACCATCACCAAATTAGGAGGCAATATTGGCTTAGAGTCGGAACTCGGAAAGGGGACAAAAATTTACTTCAATATCCCCAACAATTTTATGCAAAATGCCAAGCACAATACCTCACAAGAAACCCCTACTTCTTCGTAGTGTTAATGGGTGCTTAGTAGTTCGATAACTGCTCCCTGATAACTGATTAACTACTGTGTTATTTTTTAAACGCAAAAACCTGAAAAATCTCTCTGATGAAGAACTTTTGGAAAGTTTTTTCCAAAAGCAGGAGAATATTTTTTTGGGAGAGTTGTTCGAGAGATATATGTCTTTGCTTTATGGTTTGTGCCTCAAATACCTAAAAAGTCGTGATGATGCCAAAGATATGGTGATGCACATTTTTGAAAAACTCAGCGAAAAATTGCCACAACAAAATCATATACAGAACTTTAAATCTTGGCTCTACACTTTTGCCCGAAACGAGTGCTTGATGCAGTTACGCAAAGATAAAAAATTCTTGCTACAAGAAAATGTCGAAAACTTTATGGAAAATATCCCAGAAACGCATCTTGATACAGAAACCCAAGAAGAATACGAACTAATTTTAGAACTTTTGGAAAAAGGCTTGCAAAATCTCAACAAGGAACAAAAAGAGTGCATAGAATTGTTTTATTTAGAGAAAAAAAGTTATCAGGAAATTGCAGAGCAAACAGGCTACACAATGTTACAAGTAAAAAGTTATATTCAAAACGGCAAAAGAAACCTAAAAAATTTCATAGAACGTTCTTAAAACTACTACATTGAACAAAACCACTCACATATCGGAGGAAAAAATAAAAAAATATTTGGCAGGAACGCTCAATCCTGCTGAAAAATCAGATTTTGAAAACTTTTTGGCTGAAAATCCTTTTGAAAAAGAAGCCATTGAGGGTTTGCAAATGCTCCATTCCACAGAATTGGAGCAAGACTTAAAAAGTTTGAAAAATAGAATTAGAGAAAAAACAGATAAAAAGGCGTTTTCTTTTCGTGCCGTTGCCGCTTCAATAGCCGTGTTGGTTGGCGGCGTAGCTCTTGCAATATATTTTACAAAAACACCCGAAATCAATTCTGATAATTTGAGCCTTAAAAGCCCTTTAAAGTCTGAAACTGCTACAAATCAAGAAAGTGATAAAGAACAAGCAGGTTTTGCCGAGGAAAAAGCATTGCAAGATAACGAAAAAGAAGCCGAAACTAAGAAGGAGGCTATTTTACTCAAAAAAGAAAGAAATCAAAGCCCAAAAGTGATAGAACTTGAACCCGAAACATCGCACTATGACGACAAACAGGCTGAAATATCCATAGACAAGGAAAGTAAAAAAGATGAAGATGTAAGAAAATTTGCAAATGAAGATAAATTGATAGAAAGAAAAGAAAAACAACAGCAAGCCGAAATGCTCCCAAGACAAGATAAATATCCTGAAAATGCCCAAAGTGGAGGCGTTGTTCAAGTGGAAAAAGACCAAAATTTGCCCACAACCGCACAAAATAAAGAAAACGAAAGAGCCAAAACTCAAAAATACATCTCCGTACCACTAAAAGAGAACAGAGCCTTGAACAAAAATTATGATTATGAAAATAGCTTAATATTTTTGGAAGGACAGATACTTGACAAACAAAGCAAACAAGGTTTGAAAAGTGTAAAAGTATCGCTAAAAGAACTTGCTAAAAGCACTTTTAGCGATAGCTTAGGCAGATTTTACCTCAATGTACCTACTTCAGACAAGTACCAACTCATCTTGGAATTGCCCGAATACCAAACTATGGAAACCCAAGCCCAACCCGAAAAGAAAAATATTTTTTACCTGAAAAAACTAAGATAACAAAATTTTTCAGATTACAACATCAGGAATTTCGCCTTCTATCACTAATTTTCCAGCGGTTGCCGCCTTAATTTGCTCAATCGTTACGTCGGGGGCTTTTTCTACGAGTTTGAAGCCACCTTCGGGTAAAATTTCATACACGCCCAGTTCGGTAACGATTTTCTTCACACATCTAATTCCTGTAAGGGGTAGGGTACATTTTGGCAAAAGTTTCGATTCGCCTGCTTTATTTACTTGTTGCATCGCAACGATAATATTTTTCGCTGCCGCCACCAAATCCATTGCTCCTCCCATTCCTTTTACCATTTTGCCGGGAATTTTCCAGTTGGCAATATCACCATTTTCCGAAACTTCCATCGCACCCAGAATCGTCAGGTCAATATGTTCGCCACGTATCATAGCGAAGCTGTCGGCAGAACTAAATAACGATGAACCCGCAAGCATCGTAATTGTCTGTTTGCCTGCATTGATAAGGTCTGCATCTACTTCCTCCTCTCTGGGAAAAGGACCTATCCCCAACAAACCATTTTCCGACTGCAACACTACATTCATTCCTTCGGGAATGTAATTGGCTACCAATGTAGGAATACCAATGCCCAAATTTACATAGTAACCATCTTTTAGTTCTTTGGCAATACGCTTGGCGATACCGTTTTTGTCTAAGGGCATACGATTTTACGTTTTGTGTAAAAATTTTCTTAAATGTATTGCAAAAAAACAAAAAAAACTCAAAAACACAAATTTATGCCTAAACAAAAGCATAAAACCAATTATTTTTGGGTATGACTGACTTCTTGCAACTCGTCCATTATCTGATGAAACAAGGGGAGCAGTTCTTGCTCTATTTCTTCCTGAGAAATATTCTCTTTTTTGCATCTCTCTTTAAAAACTTCTTCGGGTGAAATTTCTTGAAGATTTTGGTATTCAAAGGCTTTTGCCCAATCTTGTTTTGGGTTTCGGGTATGTTGTAAAGATGTTTTCAATACCCTAATGTTACTGTCTCTTGTTGCTTCTTCTATTACCGAATTGATGTAAGGATTCTGGGTTTCCATATGAATAATTGCTTCTGCCCAAATGATGTATTCGTTTTTGTGTAGTGCTATATCTTGCACTACTTTTTCCAAAGTTCCTTCAAAACGCATCAATCGTCTATAGATTTCTTGTGGAACAGGCACTTTTTCTATTTTTTGAATTTGGTTTTTTTCGAAACTGACCAACAAGACTGATTTGTCATCTTTTCTTTCACTAAAAGAAAGAGGGATAGGCGAGCCTGAATAACGGATATGCTCTTTGCCACCCACAATTTGTGAGCGATGCAAATGCCCCAAGGCTACATAATGAAACACATCAGGGAAAGTTTCAGCAGGTACTTTGCCCAAATTGCCAACATAAATATTTCTCTCGGCTTCCGAATATTCATCTTCTTCGGAGTGTCTGCAACCTTGTGCAAACAAATGTCCCATAGTGAGGATAGGTATGGGCAGTTCTGTATATTTTCTTGTTTTTACACAATCGGCAAGGGTTTGGTAATGTTGTGTGATGGCATCTAAAATACACTTTTCCTTTTCTGTTGTTTCCAGATTAGCTTTATTGTAGCGAATATCTTTATCTCGCAGGAAAGGAACGGCACAGACTACGGCTTCAATCTCGCCTGCTTCGTTTTTAAGTTCAATGATTTCATCTTCAATGTTTTCAGTTGCTCCGCCAATAATATGCAGTTTCATAAACTGAAGTAGGTGTTTGGGAGCATCAAGATTATAGGTGGAATCGTGGTTGCCACCTGTGATGACAACGTATTTGCAAGGTGTTTTTGTCAGAAACTTAAATAGAAAATCATAATAAAGTTCTATAGCCTTGTTGGGCGGGTTTTGTACATCAAAAACATCGCCCGATACTAAAAGCAAATCTACTTGGTATTCGGTTAGTGTTTTGATGAGCCAATCTAAAAAGGCTTTGTGTTCGTCGTAGCGTTCTTGCTCGTGGAAGCGTTGCCCCAAATGCCAGTCGGCTGTGTGTAAAATTTTCATAAAAGCGTGCTTTACTTGGTGTAACTATAAGCACAAATAAAGAAAATATTTTCGGGAAACAAAAACTGAATTTAGCTGTACAAATGAATTATTTTTTCTAATTTAAGCTCTAAGGTTTGCAAATTCTTGATGCTTTCCTGCATATTTGTTTCTACGATTTCGGCAAGATGAGCAGGCACAAAAAGATTGCTTCTTAGATGTTTGATTTGGCTGGGGGCTTCTTCGGCAAGCCTTTTTTGGTTACTTTTGATATATTGCATCAGTTCTTGGGCTTTCTCGTCCCAAAATTTACGCACCAAGCTATGAGGTTTTTTTTCTATGAGTTCTGTTTTTTCTCTTTCTACCGTTTTTATTTTCAGCGGAATGGTTTGTGAATTGTAAAGTACATCAATGGAAAAGGGCTGTTTAGAGAGTTTAGCATTGATTTTATTGACCAAAGATTTGCTCTCATCAAACAAACTGATAGATTTAGTTTCTTCAACAGAAAGTTTCACGAAATCGGCTTTTTTGATGAGGTGTCCTTCAAAATAATTTTTGATGTTAAGCACTTCCAAAAACTCGGTATCTATGGATTGCAGTTCTTCTACTACTCGTTGGTAAGGTACAAAAATTTCTTGTCTTACGTCTTTTTCAAAGTCTGTGATTTCCTTGTTCAATGCTCCGATATTGAGAGCCAAATGGTAGCCGTGTTGTCTGATAACTTCGGCAAGCATATTGAAAATGGTATCTATTTGGCTTGGTTCGCTCCAGAGGCAATGCACCATCAGGAAGCAATCCATCAAATCTACTTCACTCCTTCCGTTCAGAAAAGCAGAAGTACGCAACAGCCTGATAATTTTTTTCCAACGGCGGTCATAGACCAATATTTTTTGTTCGGTGTGAGTGTTGTATTCTTCAATGTTGTGTTTGAGGATTTGGATAACATTCAAAACTTCTTCGGGAACAATGATGTCGTCAATTTGTTCTTGCCAGATTTCTAACTCATTTTCAGAGATTTTCAGATTTTCGGGCGTGGTGTCGGCATAGACATCTTGTTTGGCTGTTATCATCTTCAAAAAACTTTCAGGGTTTCTTATTTCAGCTACTTGGCAACGCACCAAAAACCTATCCCACAGAGCTTCCAAACCTTCGCCTACGGGAGGCAATTCGTTAGAAGCTGAAATGATGCAACGAATATCTACCTGAATTTCTTGCTCACCGTTTCGGTAGATTTTTTCGTTGAGGATAGTAAGCAGGGCGTTTTGTATGGCGGCACTTGCTTTCCAGATTTCGTCTAAAAAAACGATATTAGCATCGGGAAGATATTTGGCAACGATTCTCTCGTATTTATCTTCTTCTTTGAGTTTGCGAATAGAAACGGGTCCGAAAATTTCGTCGGGCGTGCTGAAACGGCTCATCAGGTACTCAAAAGACTTGCCATCGCGGAAGGCATATTTGAGTTTTCGGGCAAGCAAACTTTTGGCAACGCCCGGAGGACCGAGCAGAAAAATGCTCTCACCACTGATTGCCGCAAGTAGCCCTAAGCTGATGATGTCATTTTTGTCGTAAATGCCTTCTGCAAGGCTCTTGAGAATGGCTTGTATGCGTTCTTTGATGTTGTCCATTACATTTTTTGTTTTGTTACAAAACACACAAAACATCTGTAAGTTTGCAAGTAGTTGAAATATTTTTGTTCTGAGTAGATATTTTTTGTAACTTATTGCCTTGCTTTCAAATAGTTTTTTTATTATTGCGTGTTAGAATGTTGATTTTTTTTTAAAATTTTTGTAAGCTCTAATGGAAGAATTAGGAAAAAAAATAAGAGTAAGTCATCGCATCAATGATGATGCCTTGGATATAAACAATCTTTCGCAGTATAGTTTATTTTTATCGGTAGAGGACAAAAATTTGCGAGTAGCCGTTGTAGATGTTGGTGAGAAGAAATGTATGGTTCTGGAAGATTATCGTTTTTCGGGAGTGGTTTCTCGTCAGGATACAATTCAACAACTCAACACGGTACTGGAAGGACATTTGGTACTGCGTGCAGGGTATTGGGGCGAGGTGGCTCTGATTGCAAGAAATGGAGGGTTTTCGTATATCCCTGAGGCATATTTTGATGAAACACAAAAAAGTTCTTACTTGCATTTTCACCCTAATAGCTTGGAAAATATGGATTTGTACAGCTATTGCCACAGCAGCAGTGCTTTGTATAATGTTTTTCAGGTAGAGCGAGAGTTTGTAGCGTGGGCAAAAAAGGCTTATCCCAACAAGGATATAAAAATACTACATCAAGCAGATGTGTTTTTAGCATCGGCTCTCAAAGAAACCAGTGCAGATTACGAAACCAATATCTTCATTGATATTGAAAACAGATATATGAATATGCTGATTGTACAAGGAGAACGCATTTTGCTTTACAATCGCTACTACTACCAAAGTCCCCAAGATTTTGTTTATTTCTTGCTTTTCGCCATAGACGAATTGCAAATCAACAACGACACCTTACAAGTGCTTCTTTATGGAGAAATTAGCAAAGACTCAGGTATTTTCAACTTGATGCAGAAGTACATAAAAAATGTAGATTTTGGAAAAAGAAAAAGGGAAATGAGTTTTAGTTATAAGTTTGATGATGTTTTAGACCATCGTTATTTTGATTTGTACAATGCCTACGATTGCTTGCTCAAATCGTAAAATTTTTCTATTACGTACTCTATTGAGCTAAAACTATTTTCAAGGGCTTTGCGTACCTCGTGAGCGTCCAGCCACGCAATTTGTTCTATATCTTCTTCTACTTGAGGTTTGATGCTTTCGGGATTGTGGGTAGTCATCAGATACCATTTGGTTTTTTTCAGAATAATCTTGCCTCCGAGCCAATAATGATGCCAAGTGCTACAAAGTTTATCTTCTATAATTGCCTCAATATTACATTCTTCTGCAATTTCTCTTAGGGCGGCGGCTTGTGCATCTTCCCCTTCATCTATTTTGCCTTTGGGCAAATCCCATTTACCTCTACGAAATATCATCAGGCATTTGTCCCGATAACGTACCAATCCGCCTGCTGCATTCACTACCTCAAATTGCTCTCTTAGTGTTTTCTTAAATTCTTCTAAATCTTCTACCAAAACAAATATTTTCTGAATCTGAATTTGCTCATTTTTATCCAAAAGGAGTAGTAGTTGTTTGAAATAGTCTATTTCTATGTTCACAAGTAATAAACTGCCCGACAAACCCTTGAATAAAGAATTGCTAAAAGCTATTTGTTTGGCATCTATAATATGGTGATAAGCACCGAAAATATCTGTATCTTCCTGAACAACAATAGAATAGCGGTGTATAAAAAATTGCATATTTTCTTTGGTGAGAGTTGATTTGAATTTGTAAATATAGGTTCAATATTTTTTTTCTGAAATTGTAATCCACTTTTTTTTGTTTTTTTGGCACAAAACACGAACTTTGGCTTCATTAGCCTAACTTTTAGCAAAAATTTTATGTTTATTAGTAAAGCCAATTTTTTGAAACTAAAAAACTATAACCCAATGAAAAATTTATCAAAATTTACTTTTTTTGTTATTCTCATTGCCATTATTGTTGCTTGCAAACCTCGTTTGGATAGCGACTATCAGGTAGGGGCAGATGTGAGAGATAGCGTGTATATTTACGCCAAAGAACTTTATCTCTGGACAAACAACCTGCCCGACATCTTCAACTTCCGACCAAAGAACTACTCTGCTCCCGAAGATGTAATTGCCGTAGTTCGTACTTTTAGCCCTATTCAGAACGGAGTAAATGTAGATAGATTTTCTTTTGTACAAAGAAAAGTAGATTGGGACAATATTTCGGCAGGCAATCGCTCCGACTACGGAGCAGGGTATCGTTTCCTCAGCCCCAACGATTTGCGAGTCTCCTTCGTATTTTCCAACTCGGCGGCAGGTAAAAAAGGCATACAACGTGGCTGGCGTTTGCTCAAAGTGAATAATATTATTCCTGATACGAGTAGTAGCACCGTCCAACAACTCAACCAAGCCCTTTTCAATAGCACTTCCGTTACGATTGAGTTTCAGAAACCCAACAATACGCAAGAAACTATCACGCTTACTCCCGAGAGCTACACAGCTAACTTCATTATGGACAAGCGTGTGATAGATGTTGGTGGCAAAAAAATTGCTTATTTAGTTTTTCATAGTTTCTTGGGAGGAAACAACGGCAAAGACACCCAAGATGCCCTTACCGATGCTTTTGATTTTTTCGCCTCACAAGGAGCAAACGAACTAGTAGTGGATTTGCGTTACAATGGCGGTGGTTTCATCAGTTTAGCCCGACATCTTTGCAATCTGATTGCTCCTGCCAGTGCCAAAGGCAAGGTAATGTTTGCAGAACGTTGGAATGAGAGGTATAGCTCGTTCAACGAAACAATAAATTTTGATAACTCCCCTGTCAAACTCAATCTGAACCGTGTGGTTTTCATTACTACTTCGGCAACGGCTTCGGCAAGCGAATTAGTGATAAATAGTATGCGTCCATACCTTGATGTACGCATTATCGGCAGAGCTTCAGCAGGTAAGCCCGTAGGTTTTCCTGTGCTACCAATAATTATGGACAGAACTCGCCCTACTGCCAACTATGTAGTTGCTCCTGTTGCCTTTCAGAGTTTCAATGCTAATAACTTCGGAGATTATTTTGGCGGACTTCAGCCCGATAAACTCCAAATTGATGACGTAAGCCGTAATTTTGGCGATACCCAAGAGGCTTGTCTCCAAGATGCGATTACCTTCCTTACAACAGGTATTCTGCAAAGAGATTTGCTATCGGAAAGAAATCTGTATCTACAACCTACACAAGCCAACCAAAAACTGCATAAAGACGACTACGGTACAATAAAATTGATGAAAAATTCCATTGTTCTGAAAAAATAGTTATTTTGCAAATAAAAAAATTGATATGGAAATCAACAAAGAAGATTTAGCATTTTTGCAAGAAAAAATCACAGAAATCCGCTACGAGCTTACACCTTATATGAACTCTCGCAATCTGCTTTTCAATGCCGAGCAGATGATGGAGTTACTCGTGGCTTTGCCCGTTGCTATTGGCGTAAATTTAGACCAACAAATAGACTTTTTTGAAGAAAGAGTGCTTGAACACGCCGCCAGAACCGCCGCCCACTTCTACAACGAGCAACTCAACGAAGAAACGCACAACCTCTTCAAGCAACTCGTAGAACCCGATGACACATTAAACGACCAAATTTTTGTGCAAGATTTCAAACACGAATTACGTTTCATCATCACGAGTTTTTCGGCATATAAAGAGCATTGGCTTAAAGCACTCAAAGTCTTCTGGGAATTAGAGCCTCTGCTCAAAAAATACAATCCCTTTATCAAACCTCTGAAAAAAAGTTTTGTAGAAACGATGTATATGATTTTGCTCTCCAATAGCGGTGATGATAAATTAGAATTTGAACAAATGAAAAAAATTCTTGCCGATATAGGTTTAGAAGTAGGCGAAGACGAACTGCAAGCCATCAGAAATTCTGTGAAGTAACCAAAAAGCAGTTTCACGACTGCTTTTTGGTCAAAAATATCTTTGATGCTAAAACTCAAACAATATCGGTATAAAAATTGTGTATACCCAAAAGTAAAAACATCAACTTTGAAAACAACCATAGAAAATAGTGAAAAACCTCAAACTACCGCCCTCGAACAAACCCAAATCAGTCCCCAAGAAGAAAGAAAATACCTAAAAAAAAGAGCTTTCCGAAGGTTTTATATGAGGATTTGGCGGTTTGTGAAGTGGATTATCCTCAAACCTGTTGCTTTTGTGGCGGGTATAGCCATTATTTTAGCTATTCCACCTGTGCAAACTTTTCTGGCTCGCTACGCTACCGACTACCTTTCTGAAAAAACAGGCTTTGCGATTTCTATCCAAAAAGTTCGCCTGAATATTCTTAATCAAGACTTTACGCTCAAAGGGGTAAAAATTATAGATAAGCAAAACAATGAAATGCTAAACTTAGAAAAAATCAGTTGTGATTTTGACCTCTACCACTCCATACAAGGCAAAGATATATTTTTAGACAAATTTGTTCTCAAAAATGGAAATATCACCCTGATTGTCAATCCCGAAACCAAAGAACTCAATATCCAAGAGTTTATTGATGCCGTAGAACTACTAACCGCCCCCAAAGTGAAAAAACCTCGCAAACCCGGCGAAAGAGCCGCAGTGTTTGCTATTGAGGAAATTTTTTTACATGAAATAGTTTTCACGTATCAAGACCCCCGCCAAGACTCCATCAAAAATGGCTTTGATTATGCCCATTTTAAATTAGAGCATTTGGACGGCTATTTGAGCAAACTGCTTATCGTTGCCGATACGGTAGCCTTCGAGGCTCGTAATTTGAAAGCCATGGACAAAACTTCGGGGCTGACTATCAAAGATTTAAACACAAACTTCTTTCTCAATAAAACCTCAATGCGTTTTGGGGCTTTGTATGCCGAAGTCAATAACTCTGTTCTGCAAGATAGCCTTGTTTTTAATTTTGAAACTGACAAGGATTTTGGTGATTTTAACAATAAAATTCATATAGAAGCCACTTTGGATAGTACTGTTCTACATACACACGATTTAGCTCTCTTTGCCCCCCAGCTCAATGCCTACGACGATGTATGGCGATTGAACGGCACGTTTAGAGGCACGGTGAGCAATTTTAATTTTATAGATTTTAACGTAGGTTTCGGACAGAAAAGCCGTATAATCGGTAGCCTTTCGGCAGAAGGTTTGCCCGACCTTGAAAGTCTGTTGGCTTCTCTGCAATTAGAACAAGGTTCGCTCATACATACGCCCGATTTGGAGCAATACGTTAGAGATGAAAAAGTTTTTAGTTATGTCCGAAAATTTGGAGATGCAAGTATCACAGGACGTTTCGACGGCTTTGTAAATGACTTCAAAGCCAATGCTTCTGTGCAATCGGATTTAGGAAGTGCCATAGTTGATGCTTATTTCATACAAAAACCCCAAGAAATACCCGCCTACGAAGGAACATTGACCTTAGAAAAATTTGATATTGGCACACTCACAAGCCAATCAGAAATAGGACTAATTTCTATGGAAGGAAGCCTCAAAGGAAAAGGATTTACCCTGCAAACCTTAGATACAGATTTTGATGGCAACATCTATAGCCTCGATGCCTTGAACTATACCTATCAGAACGTTTATCTGAATGGACATTTCCGAAATCGCTTTTTTGAGGGAAACGTAATAAGTGATGATGAAAATGCAAACTTAGACTTGGAAGGCACAATAGATTTCAGCAAAAAAGAACCTCAATTAAAAATATCTTCCGAAATTAAACATTTAGACCTGCAACAACTCAAACTCATTCCTCAAAAAATTACTTTCAAAGGTTTTATACATCTACAAAGCGAAGGCTTCGGATTTGATGATTTTATGGGTGAAGTAATGCTCAAAGAAGCAGTTATAGGGTTTAATCAAAAATCTCTATCCATAGACTCTTTGCTATTTACCTCACAAAGCAACGAATACGGCTATCGTTTCTTAGATTTGTACTCTCAGTATGCTACCGTAGCGGTTACAGGCAAATACAGACTTAATCAACTTGGGCAGACCTTGTCTAATTTTTTTGATGAATTGCTCTTAGGACTGAAAAACCGAAGCGAAGAAAAAAATGCTTACTACAACAAAAAACGTAAAAAACGATACGAAAATCTTTCTTTGGAGTACGACATACAAGTTCATCAGCCACGCCCACTCTTGCATTTGTTCGATACCACTGCCTACGCTTCGGCTGATGCTCATTTCAAAGGAATGTTGGTAGGAGGCGACTCGGCTCGGCTTACTTTCAAGTCTGTAAAACCACTACCCTCTATTCAGTTCGGGAAAAATTATTTTTTCAGAAACAACATTCAGTTTGAAGCATACAAAAATCGCTTAGACGATAACATCACTGCCGAACTCAACCTCTACTCTCATACCCAAAAATTTAACAATTTTGAAACCGAAAAATTAAGTTTTCAGGCTATTTGGCTTGATGGTATCATCGATTTCAGAACTAAAATCAAACAGCAAAAAAGTACCAATGAGGCTGATTTGCAAGGACATATTACCTTAGATACTAACAAGACTACTATTGAATTTGACGAGTCTGTTATTACTTTGCTCAAAGAAAAATGGACTTTTGCCCCCGACGGCAAAATCACTATCTTTACTAATGAAATAGGCAAAATTTCTTTTGATAAATGCCTGATTGCCAATAAAAATCAAGAAGTTGTAATCAATGGAATGATTGCCCAAAATTTACCCGACGAAAAACTAAAAATAGACATCAATACCTTTCAGCTTGCCAGCCTCAACGAATTGTTCAGTGGCAAAAAACTTAGCGGACTTTTAGATGCCCACCTGATAGTAGAAGATGTTTATGAACAAATCAAAGTCAATGCGAATTTTAGAGCCGATTCAGTAATTGTTAATAAGTTTTTTATTGGCGACATCAAAGGGCTTTCTGCTTGGAATAACCAAACGCAGTTGGTGGATTTGAGTTTAGATATTTTTCATAAGAAAGATTTTATATTTTTCCTCACAGGTACGTACAATCCACGCAAAGACGAGCTGGATATGCTTGCCCGCCTGCGTAATACCGAAATCAATATCGTTGAGCCTTTTGTAGAGGAGTTTGTATCAAAATTAGAAGGCACGGTTTCAGGCGATATCGTCATTACGGGCAAACTCTCCGAGCCTGACCTGCAAGGTTTTGCCAAATTCAACAAAGCTAAATTCAAAATCAATTACTTAGGAACAATCTACGAAACCAATAGCAAAATTGAAATTACAAAAAATGAATTGCTTTTCAAACGTTTCGAACTCACCGACCGCGAACGCCAAAGTGCTTTTCTGAATGGAAGAATTTATCACGATAAATTCCAACATTTTTTCATAGAACTTAACAGCAATTTTGAGCGATTTACACTGCTCAATATCAAAGAACAAGAAAATGCTCTCTATTACGGCACTGCCGCTGCCAGCGGTAAGCTCTTGATACAAGGCGAACCCAACGACCTCTACATCAAAATAGATGCAACTACCGATAAGGGTACAAAAATTTATCTGCCCTTAGATGGATATAGTGAAATAGGTGATGCTAGCTACTATCAGTTTGTAAATTTTGAAGAAGACAAAAAACAAGATACTACGGGCAAAATCAACAATCCTATCAAAACCGTCAAACTTTCGGGTTTGCAAATGGATATGAACCTCAATGTAACCGAAGATGCCTATTTTGAAATACAATTAGACCGCCAAACAGGAGATATTATGAAAGGCTATGGCAAAGGATTGATGCAAATGGGCATTGATAGTCGTGGAAATTTTGGTATTTGGGGCGACTACAACATAGTAGGGGGAAGCTACAACTTTACTATGAAAAATCTTATTAGCAAGAAATTCAACATTATGCAAGGAAGCAAAATATACTTTGAGGGCGATGTCTATAAAGCCTATATGGACGTAAAAGCCTCTTATAATGATGCTCACCCGTCTTTTACGGCTTTTCTTGCTCCTTCGGATATTACTCCTGAAACTTCTCGTAGGTTTCCTGTGAGTGTAATTGCTCATTTGGTAGGCGACTTGCTCGCTCCGAAGGTTACTTTTAGCATTGATTTTAAGGATATAGACAAAAAAATATCCAATCCTACGTTGCAAGCGGCAATGTTCAAGGTGAAATCGGATATTGAAAACAACGAACTCGAACTCAACAGGCAAGTAGGTAGCTTGATTATCTTGGGGCAATTTACCTCCGAAAGTACGGGTAGCAGTGTAGGAATAGCATCAGGACGAACACTCGGAGAGTTCCTCTCTAACCAGCTTAGTGGTTATATCTCAAAAATAGACGAAAACCTAGAAATAGAACTCAATGCCAACGACCTAATCGGGGGGCAGAATGGTTCAAATCTTATCGGTATGCGGTTTTCTTACACGCTTTTAGATGGTAGGTTGAAGGTCATTAGCGACAATCGCTTAGATAGCCGCCAACAAGGTTCAAACTACACAGGTGAGTGGATAGTGGAGTATGTGCTTACCGAAGATGGCAGATACAAACTCAAAATGTACAACAGAAGCACTTTAGGAAACAATAACATTATGCAAACTACTGCCAACTCCACAGGCATTAGTTTTTCTCAAACGCATAACTTCAATTCGTTCAAAGACCTATTCAAGAAAAAGAAAAAGCCTAAAAAGAGTTTTGGAGAAAAACAAAATAAGCAAAAGGAAACAGACAGCCTGTTCAAGACAGCCCCGCAGTAAAATTTTCAAAACAAGCGTGGCGAAATGATAATTTCATCTTCATCATCTTCTTCTTGTTCTTGTGGCATTTTTGTCTTTTGTTTTTTTTGCATCTGGAAACGTATCATTATCTCGTGGCTACCCGAAATTTGACGAGCAAGAGGCGTAGTAGCAAAATCGTAAGCATAACTTACTCGCAAGCCTTTCAAGGTCTGAAACTCAAACATCGCTACCACTGCCGATTGGTTTCGGTACGAAAAGCCTACACCTATTCGCCTCTGATACCACAAGTTTGCGTTGAGGTCGTAACTGATAGGGGCGACTTCAACGGCTCTGACAAGCACGGAAGGTTTGAGTTGGAAGGTTTCGTTGAGGTCAAACACGTAGCCTGTGGTAATAAAATAATGCCTAAACTGCCTTGCTTGGCTTTGTAACATTCCTTGCTGATTTTCGGAAAAACGATAGTTGATGATACGAGGTACTGAAAAACCCGCATAAAATCTTTCGTTGTTGAACCATACGCCTGTGCCTACGTTGGGCAGAAGTCGGTTGATGTTTTCTTCAAGTACAGGGTCATTTGTGAAGCCATTGCCCGAATTTTGTTGCGAGCTATACATCAAATCACTGCCTCTGAAAGCGTATTGCGAAATACCTGCCTGCAAACCTAAGGCAAGATTTCCTTTTTTAGGTGTTTTGATGCGGTAGGCGTATTGTGTGCTGATGTCAAGGGTTTGGGTTTTAGCGATTTTGTCCATTACTACAAGCAATCCGCCGCCGAGTTTGTTGTTCCAAAAAGGAGCATCTATGCCAAAAGTTGCTGTTGTGGGTGAGCCGTTTATTCCTACAAATTGCTTTCTAAACAACAAAGCCGAACTAATAAGCTCGTGGCTTCCCGCATACGCAGGGTTAAGGGCAGGCATATTGAACATATACTGCGAATAAAGTGGGTCCTGTTGGGCAGAAAGTACGCTACATTGAGTAATCAAAAGAAATAAAAAAATTTTTTTCATATAAATTTTTTTTAGAAATAAAGTTATCAAAATAATCAATCTCATTTTTCATTAAAAACTCCCATTTTGCAGAATTTTTCAATTCTTTGTTCTAATCGTTTTTCGGGTTCTATTTTTTCTAATTTTTTGATGTTGTCTAAGATAACTTTTTTGAGGGTAGCATACATTTTTTGTGGATTGGTATGAGCCCCACCGAGAGGTTCTTCTACGATACCATCAATGAGTTTGTGTTTGAGCATATCGTTGGCGGTGAGGCTTAGTGCTTCGGCGGCTTGCTCTTTGTAGTCCCAACTATGCCAGAGGATAGAACTACAACTTTCGGGAGAAATTACCGAATACCAAGTGTTTTCAAGCATCAGGACCCTGTCGCCGATGGCAATTCCCAAAGCCCCTCCCGAAGCACCCTCGCCAATGATAATGCAAATGATAGGCACTTTTATGCTGAACATTTCTTTGAGATTACGAGCAATAGCCTCGCCTTGTCCTCTTTCTTCGGCTTCGATGCCGGGGAAAGCCCCGGGCGTATCAATCAGCGTTACGATAGGTTTGCCAAATTTATCGGCTAACTTCATTAGTCTAAGGGCTTTGCGATAGCCTTCGGGGTTAGGCATACCAAAATTTCGGTATTGTCGTTGTTTGGTATTTCTACCTTTCTGCTGACCAATAAACATAATGGTTTGTTCGCCGATGCGTCCAAAACCGCCAATCATAGCTTTGTCGTCTGCCACGCCTCTGTCGCCGTGTAGCTCAATGAACTCTTCACACATATTCTCGATGTAGTCTAAGGCGTAGGGGCGTTCGGGGTGGCGGGAAAGCTGTACTCTCTGCCAACGAGTAAGATTTTGGTAAGTTTCTTTTTTTAGTTCCAAAAGTTGTTGTTCGACACTTGCAATAGCCGTACTCAAATCCACTTTATTGCTTTCGGCAAGTTGTTTCATTTCGTTTATTTTTGCCTCCAACTCGGCAATGGGTTGCTCGAAATCTAAAAATACCATAGAGGTTTTGTTTAATTGTTTTAGGTTGGAATTAGGAAATCAGACCTTGATGTTTCTTGTGTCTAATCTAAAATTTACAAATATTGTCTTATTTTTTCAGCTATCTGGGCAAGTTCTTCTTGCGACATTTTCTTTTTATTGGCAAAATTCATATCTGCCATACTATTGATAGGAATAAGATGCACGTGAGCGTGAGGAACTTCTAAGCCTACTACTGCCACACCAATTCGCTGGCAAGGTACGGCTTTTTCTATTGCCTTAGCTACTTTTTTGGCAAAAATGTGCAAACCTGCAAGGGTTTCATCGTCAAGGTCGTAGATGTAATCAACTTCTTTTTTAGGGACAACCAACGTATGTCCTTTGGCAACAGGAAAAATATCTAAAAAAGCATAATATTGCTCATCTTCGGCGATTTTGTGCGAAGGAATTTCACCTGCAATGATTTTACTGAAAATAGAAGCCATAAACAAATGATTTTAGGTGCGAAAATTAGCTTTTTTCTGTAATCATTTAAGCAAAGGTACGGATTTTTCTAAAATTTTCAGAGCCTCTAATTTATCTTGTAACAAACGTTCTTTGAGTGCTTCCAAACCTTCTAATTTTGCATCGGGGCGAATAAAATCTAAAAATTCTACTTCTAAAATTTCTCCGTAAATATCTTCGTCAAAATCAAAAATATTTACTTCGATGCGTTTTTCGTTGTTGGTAAGGCTTGGGCGATTGCCGATATACAACATTCCCCCGAAAATTTCGCCTTTCAGATGTACTTTTACGGCATAAATTCCATCGGCAGGAATGAGCTTACTTTTATCCAAAAGTTTAAGATTGGCAGTGGGGTAGCCGATAGTTCTGCCGAGTTGGTCGCCTTGTATTACTTTTCCCGAAAAGATATAATGATAACCTAAGTACAAATTGGCTGTGTTGATATCGCCTTCCAAAAGGGCTTTTCTGATTTTTGTAGAACTGATAGTTACTTGTTCGATGTCTTGTGCCGAGATTTCTTCTATTTCAAAAGGATAGGTATTGATATTTTTTTGCAAAAACTCAAAATTGCCGCGTCTATTTTTGCCGAAGTGGTGGTCGTAGCCGATAACGAGTTTTTTGGCTTGCGTGGCTTTGATATAAATTTGTTCTACAAATTCTTCTGCTTCCAAATTTGCAAGAGCTTCGTTGAAAGGCAAAATAAGCAAATAATCTATGCCTGTTTGGGCAAGAAGTCTTATTTTTTCGTCTAAAGAGTTAATCAAAAAAATATTTTCTCCAAAAAATACTCTTGGGTGAGGCGAAAAAGTAATTACCACACTTTGTCCGTTATTTTGTTGGGCTATTTCTACCAAACGATTTAAAATTTTTTGGTGTCCTTGATGCACGCCGTCAAAAGTTCCGCTACTTACTACCGAATACGGCAGGCGAGGAAACTCTTGCAGGTTTGTAATTACTTGCATATTGTTGATGTAGAATTTATGCAAAAGTACAAAAAAAATAGACAATTTTGCCCAAAATTTACTTTTCTTGTTTTCTGTACATTTTTTCGCCTGCAAGCACTGCAAAGTCTAAACGATTTTCTTTCGGTGGAATAGGGCAGGTGTAATCTTCGTTATACACACAATAAGGGTTGGTAGCATAATTGAAGTCCAAAATTACTTCATCTGCTTTTGGGAAAGCCACATTATTGATATACCTCCCCCCCGAGTAAGTTTCTTTGCCGTTAGAGGCATCAAGAAAAGGCAAAAACAAAAACCTATCGCCGGGTTTGTGAAGCAGTAATAATTTATAGGTTTTACCTTGATAGCTAAATATGGCATAGCCAAATTTGGCATATAGTTCGGGGTCGCTTTTGGTCATCTGAATACGATACGGCTCTGCACCTTTTATTGGCTCAAAACGGGCTTTAATCTTGAAATTGGGGTCAATAGGAAAATAGCTAAGTCCTTGGAAGCTGTCTTTTCGGGCAATGGGCGACTCGGCAGAGGTCTTGAAAATCTTATCTCGGTTGGCTCTGTCTGTTTCTACTTTTTCTAAATAGGCTTGTTTGGCACTTTCATCTCCCAACACTAAAAAAATAATGAGTGTGAGAGCTACCAAAGAGGCTACAAAAAGTAAATATTTCTGTTTCATTTTTACAACTCAAATAGCAATTTTTTAATTATTTCAACTTCCTACGCAACTGTACGGTTTTCATATCTTTCAAAATAAAGGCTTTTTTACTCGGTTTTGGGTGTTTTGGGGATTTGCTTATGTCAAAATTCCCCAATCTGTAATGTTCTTGATTTATTTGAAATATTTTTTGAGCATACTCGGGGTGGTTATTTGCTACATTTTGGAAGAAAAGATTTAGCCATCTGCCAACGTATCCTTCACTAGATTTGCTTTTGGTAATTACGTATAGCTGATTTACGGCTCGGGTGAAAGCTACATAAAGCAAGTTCAGACTTTCTAAGGCATTTTTGCTACGCTCAATCTTTTGTTTTTCTGCTATTGTTGCGTGCTTAGAGGTACTCATACGAGCTAATAAATAGGGTGGCTTTTGTTCGTTTTCGAGAGGCATAACCAAACCTTTGGTATCTATCCAGATATTACTTCTGATGTTCTGTATTTGCCAGTCGGCAAAAGGAACAATTACAACAGGATATTCTAAACCTTTGGCTTTGTGTATGGTAGTGATAGTGATAGCATTGCTTCCCGCAGGAATATCTACGGCTATATCGCCTCTTTTTTTGTTCCACTCGCTAATAAAATCATTGAGATTATGCTGTTTTTGTTTTTCAAATTCTATAATCCAATCCAAGAGCCTAAAAATGAACTCTAAGCGTGTGGGGTGTTCTTCCAAAATTCTGAAAATTCGGATAAACTCTTCCACCATTTCGTACAAACTCAAAGATTGAATGTAATTGTAGTCTATATGATAGCCTCTTTCGGCAAAAATATGAAGAAAATTATCCAAAGAAGCATTTTTATGATAGATTGCCTTGCGGATAGCCTCGTTTTGCTCTTGGTTGGGGGTGGTTTTTAGGATAGTTTTGTAGAATAAATACACTGCTTCCGACTTTGCCAAATTATTTTCAGGATTAGCCACTACTTTGAGCAAGGCTATCAAGAAATTCACTTTTTGGTCAGAGGAAATTACCAAAGAATCAACTGAAACCACAGGATAACCTTTTTCTTTGAGCAAAGTGGCAATTTGAACGGCTTTGTCTTTGTTTCTGAAAAGTATAGCAATATCTTTCATTTCAAAACCTTTTGCTAAGACCTCCTCAATAATTCGTAGCACTTCGTCTTTTACTTGGTCTTCGTAGCTATGGGTTTCGGTTTTGGTTTTGAAGAATATATCTACTTGTCCGTTTGTGGGGGAGTTGGCAGGTACTTTTTGCTTAAATTGCTCGTCGTAAATTTGTTTTACGATGGGTATTTCACTTGAAAGGGTATCAGCTATCACGTCGAAGAAAGTATTGTTGAAATGGATAATTTCGGAATTGCTCCGAAAATTGGTATCTAAATTTTTTCTTTGAGTTGTTGTTCTGAGCAATTCGTAGCGTTCGTTTATCAGCTTTTGGGCTTCGGTTTGGTCGTAAAAATGTATTTGGGCAAGTTCATTGAGTTTTCTGATGCTTTCTGTGCCTTCTTGCGGGTGATTGGAATATGCCAGATGTACGATTTGCTCCATTTCTCCGCCACGCCAGCGATAGATAGCTTGTTTGGCATCTCCTACTATCAAATTCATATTGCCGTTGGCTAAGCTATTTTCTACAAGAGGCAACAAATTATGCCATTGCAAAACCGAGGTGTCTTGAAATTCGTCTATGAGCAAATGTTGAAAACGCTCTCCGATACGCTCATAAATAAAAGGAACAGGCTCACTTTGGACAATTTTGGCTATTTTTTCGTTAGTTTCGGCAATATAGACTAAGTTATTCTTTATTTTTACTTCTTCTACTGCTCGGTGAATGTCGTTGGTAAGGGCTACTTTGTAGAGGTTTCGTAAGATTTCTTTGGCAAGAAAGTAATTTTGGTGATGTTTGTCCCAATATTCTTTAATGTTTCGCAAAATAAATTGCAATTCATCTTTTATTTGGGCTACCATTTCTTTGCGAGCTTCTTTTCCACCTTCCCATTTGTTTTCTTCAAGTGTTTTTAATACGTTAGTACCAAAAAGGTTTCCATCAAATTCCTTATTTTGCAGTTTTAGAAAAAGATTAAACACTCCATTTTTGCCATGATAAAAGTCTTTTTCGTTTAAGTCTTTGCTTTCTATCAAGCGTAGTGCTTTTTGAGCCTGAGAGCTTAAAAAGTTTTCGAGTTCATTAACAATTTTTTGCAAGGTTGCTATGCTTTGCGAATAGGTTTTCAGGCTGATTTGGGATAATTTTCGGGCAATAGGGCGACTTTTTTCATTATAGAGTTCTTTGGTGTAATCTGCGAGATTTTTTCGCAGGTCTCGCCAGTGTGTTCCATTATCCAATTCATCAATCAAGAAATTGATGAGGAAGTCAGTAATTTCTTTGTGTTCTTCTTGTCCTACTTTGGCGATAAGTTCGTCGGCGGCATTATTTGTGAGCGACTCGGTGTCCATATCCAACTCATAATTGAGTGGAACGTTCAACTCTTGGGTAAAAGCCGATACAATGCGGTTGGTGAAGCTATCAATCGTGCTAATAGCAAAATCGGAATAGTGATAAATGATTTGCTCAAAGGTTTTTTTTGCTCTGTGTTTTAGTTCTTCTGTGGAAACGCCTATTTCTTGGGCAATACTTTCTTGCAAACTTTTGTCTTCATCATTTGTGAAAGCCAATAGCTTACTAAGAATTCTGGCTTTCATTTCTTGGGCGGCATCTTTGGTAAAGGTAATAGCTAATATTTTCCTGAAATAGGCTGGGTTGAAGCCATTTTCGGAGGCGTGGTTGCCGAGGGCAAGTTTTAGATATTCTTTCGTGAGCGTGTAGGTTTTGCCCGAACCTGCCGAAGATGTATAAACCTGAAACATATATCAATTACAATTATCAGTGAGCAGTTATCAATTATCAATAGCCGATACAAGTCCTGCCTTGTCTGTATCTGAGCGAAGCCGAAGCATCAGGAGAGACAAGGCATTCCTTGTCTGTACAATTATCAGTTAAGGATGCTGAGCGAAGCCGAAGCATCAGGAGAGACAAGGCATTCCTTGTCTGTACAATTATTAGTTAAGGATGCTGAGCGAAGCCGAAGCATCAGTGAGCATTAACCATCGTTCATTGTCTTGTTGATTTTTTTTCATTTTTCTGATTTGGCACAAAGAATTTTCTGATTTTCCACGTAGGTATGGCAATATGCCATTTGCAAAGCATAATTCTATCTGCACCAGTTTTTTTTCCCCAAAGAGAGATGTTGTCTAAATAATCGGTAGTAGGACGCAGCAAAGAGGCTTGGAAGCCTAAAACATACCCATTCTTCAACAAATACATTATTCCTACCGAGCTGGGGAAAATGGCACTTACATTTCCATAAATTTCGCCTACACTACGACTTGCCAACAGGTTTTGTAGCCTTTCACCTTGTTCGTTTTTGGGTAAAAAACGTATCAGTCCCACACCTTGCGAAAGGTAAGCAATCCAATGATTGCTTCGCAAAAAATTATACTGCAAATCTGCTTGAATAGTTACTATGTTTGTCCTGAAAAAAAGATTAGGCGTAGCATTTTCATCAAATTCGTAGGCATAGTTTTGTCCTCTCACATTGCCTATACCCAAGTTGAGGTGTCCATTCCAGCGTTTTTTTTTGGCAAATTTTACTCCAAAATGCACCGAAGAACTCCAAAGAGCGTAGCTATCGGCTAAATCACCTTTGTACGCATTAGCACCAACACCTATTTCCCAAAGTTTATGCAAACGATACCGCTGGAAAGTATCTTCCACCACTCGCAGACTATCTTGCCCCTGCAAAGTAAGCACCAAGCATAAGAAAATGATGGATAAAAAAAACTTCATAAAACTTGTCTTGTGCCTTAGTTTCTTTCCTCTAACCAAACACAAACATACGAAAAATTGTACTAATAATTTCAAGAAATCATCAAATTACAGCCTCTTTGTTCAGAATTATCGGCTCTGCCAAGTACCTTAAAGTGTTCTTCATCAACGTACTCGCCTACGTCTTGCGTAGCAATAAAGCTACAAGTTTCTAGATTTGCCAAATCAATCACATTGATTAAACCTCTGCTTTTGGTAGTAGCAAAGGGGTCGTTGTATTCTCTTAGTAAAACTCGCATAGTGTTGGGCATTTTGAAAACACCTTCTCTCTGCGAATAGGCTTGTGAAAGCAGTTCTGTCATTCCGTACTCCGAATGAACTTCTCTTACTTGGAATTTTTCTTGCAAAATTTGATGAACTTCTTGGCGTATCATTTCTCGGCGACGTCCTTTCATACCTCCTGTTTCCATTATTATCACCTTGTCCAAGTTTATCGGGCAGGTGAGTGCAAAATCTAAAAGAGCAAAAGTAACACCAATGAGCAAGATTTTTCTATCATTTTTTTCTTGTAAAATTTTTAATTTTTCAGCGAGTTCTTGGTAGTTGTACAGGTAAAAGCCACTTTCAGCAGAAGCAGAATGCCTGATAAATTGCTCCACCATATACACCAAAGAAGAAGCCCCTTGCTCTAAGTAGGAAGGCAACAAAGCCAATATATGGTAGTTTGCTAAATTACCATACTGATTTTCAAAAATCTGAATGGCATTTTTTGTGTAAAAATCAAGGTCGCTAAGGTAATGCTTACTTTTCTGGCTTTGTGTAGTACCGCTACTTTCAAACACTTTTTCTATGGCCTTATGCGTGCTACGAATAGATTTTTCTTTAAAAAACTCAATAGGTAGGCAAGGTATTTGCTCTATGTTTTTGATAGTTTCAGGATTTTTGTGCCAAAAATCAACCAAAAACCTGTAAATTTCGTTATGTTTGTACTGATAGCGAAATACTTTGAAGGCGAGTTTTTCAAAGTCTTCATTTTTTGCGTTGATTATTTCGTTTTTGAGCAATTCTAATTCTTTCATTTATGAAAAGTTTGTTTTTTGGAGGAATAATGGGAATTTTGGCAATTTTGTTTTTCAATTCTTGCCTCACCAAGCCCGATTTCCCCTTTGAGCCAAGCATCAGCTTTGCTTCCATCAGTAAAAAAAGTATTTTAGACGGAAATAACCAACTTATTGAAGATTCTATTTTTTTGAGCATCAATTTTAGAGATGGTAATGGCGATGTTGGTCTTAGCCCTGCCGATACGCTTGGTAGATTTGCTTTTCGCAATCCCGATAAAACACTCAATCCGTTTTACTACAATTTTTATTGCGATATGTATCGCCGCAACAAATTCACAGGTGAGTACGAAAGAGTGAAATTTCCTACTTTCAGGGACACTGTATTGGGCATAGATATAGAAGGAAACATATACGGCAGAGTACCGCCGCTATTGGATAATGCCCGCCAAGGACCCATAGAGGGGGTACTTCGCTACAATATCGGAGGGCTTTTTTATGATGTAATAGGTATCAATAAGCGAGATAGTATTCGTTTCGAGGTATTCATTTACGACCGAGCCTTGAACAAAAGCAATGTAATCACTACGCCTGCTATTTTGGTCAATGAGTAGGAAAACCTAATTTGCTTCAATAATTTTTTTTTTACATATTGCCTGCCCAAACAAAATCAGTAAGGCTTTGCAAATCCGACATCTTAGGCAAAAGGTTGTACTTGCTACAACTTTTGTGATTTTAGCCATCTACATCCTTATCCATATATGGATTGCCCGAGGCAATCACTCTTTTGTTTTTCCTGAAATCAATGAAGATGCTACTTATTTTTATACCGACAAACTCCCCAGCTTCGGAATAGATTTTGACAAACTTACACTCAATTCTAAGTTCGGCAATGTAGAAGCCTGTACAATGCCCTCTCGATCGAGCAACAATGTTTGGATTTTACACTTACACAGCACCAATACGTTATTTTATTCGGATAAAAATATTTGGCGTTATCGTATCTGGAATAATTTGGGCGTGCATATCTTCACTCTCAATTATATCACTGAGGAAAACGATAAGCCAACAAGTTCGCCCGAAAAAATGTATCAGTCGGCGGAGCTTGCCTTGCAATTCCTTGAAGAGAAAATGGAAATTCCCGAAGATAGAATTTTGGTATATGGCGAAGGTTTAGGGGCTTATCCTGCTGTGCTTTTATCCAAACGTAACCCCAAACTTGGCGGACTTATCCTTGAAAACGGCATAACCAATCTGCACGACTATCTACAAGACTTGTTTCCTATCATAGCTATACGCTATTTGTTTAAAGAGGAATTTCCTGTAATTGAAAATCTAAGAAAAACAGAAGTTCCTACACTTTTCATTGCCAGCGAAAAAGATGAAACCTTTCCGCACAGACACACCAAACTGCTCTATGAGGCTTCGCCTGCTATTGTGAAAAGGATAGTGATACTGAAAAAAAATATTCAGAAAATCAAAAATAAAGACGCTAAAACCTATCAGAAAGCTCTTTCAGATTTCCTAAGGGAATTAAAACTAAGAGTAATCTAAAAACAAAATCGGAAAAGCATCAGTGAAGACGAAGGCTTAAAAGCAAAAAACTTAGATTTAGCACTTCTGCCCTGCCTTGCCACAAATGCAATGTTGTGTGCTGTTGTTTTTGGTTTAAAAGTCAAATAGTTTTGGACTTGCTTCTAAGTTTGTTACTTTCTTTTTTTCTTGCACAAATTCCAAACGATATTCTTCTGATATTTTACCGTCGTTTGCTAATCTGTCCTGTATCATTTCGTAGTATTTAGGGTGTAACTCACAAGAAATAAAATTACGTTTCAGGTTTTTGCAAAGTACAATTTCCGAGCCACTACCACCAAATAAAATGAAGACATCATCATTTTCCATTGTGCAAGATTTTATCAGCATTTCCACAAGCCCCAAAGGAATTTGGCAAGAATGAAAAGTTTTATCTTTGCTTACGTTTTTTACCAAGTCAAAGTAAAACCAAGAATAGGGCATACGTCCTAAATTTCCTTCTGCCATTCTTTGCTTAATGCGTTTATCAGTAGGATTTTGGTAAGGAAGGGCTACATTGTCTTTATAGAAATTGTTTTCCTTGCTTTTGGTAGCGTGCAGAATACTGCGGTGTGCGGTGGTAAATCGGCGTGGGCTGTGTCCTACATTGGTATTATACACCCAAACATAGTCTTGTACATCAAAAGCATTTTCATCAAGGTATTTTACACGCAAATAAGCGTTTTGTTTGGGATAATTTATCATAAACAAGTTGCCCGTTGGTTTCAAAACACGCAGGCTTTCTTTGGTAAGTTCTATGTACCAATCTATATAATTATTCCATTTTTGCGTATAGTTTTTGCCTGCATAGTTGATGCCTACGTTGTAATCAGGGTCGCCATAGACCATATCTAAGCAATTATCAGGTAAATGTTTGAGTAGTTCTAATACATCCTGATTGAAAACCTTATTTCTGAATTGTTCAAGCATTATCTTCTTTTTTATAGCAAAGATACTAAACATTCAACTGATAACAAACCGACTTTACGAACTTGATACTCGTAATATCCAACGGATTTTCAAAGGTGTATGCCCAAATTTTTAAATTTGTAAGCCCGTTTTCTATGGTTCTGACTACATAAACGCCATAAATTTCTTTGATTTTGCCTTGCAGTTCCGAAAGTTGGTTTGCCTTGTAATAGTACAGGAATGGGTGATAAATTTGATAAACTGCAAAACTATCAGGTTTGCCGTTTTTACCTTCAAAAACCCCGATACTACCTTGAAATTCAATAGTCAAATCAATTTCAATTTGTATATTTTTCAATTCAATAAACAAATCTTTGCCAAAATTGTAGGCAAAACTTGTTTTAGTACGGTGCGGAAAATAAGTCTTTGGTCTTTGTGAAATGTCTATGCTGTCAAATTCTGTATCTTTTCCAAACAAGAAGTGATGCAAAATTCGTTGATTATTGGCTACTGACAAAATATTACTTTCACTGCTGTTGTACTCGTTGAGTAGGCTTTTTTTGTAAGTCCATTGCAAAGTTTCTTGGATTGGCTCAAAGTCGTGATAGACTTTGTTTATTCCCTTAATGAATTGGTGTCTTCCACCGCCTAAATGAATGACTGCGAAATCGTTATCGAGCAAAATTTGTGGAAGTTTGTCTTTATTGTCAATTTTAGTAGCATCAAAAGGATTTCCAAAGCCAACTTTTTTGGATACATCTTTCACCAAATCATTGTGAAAAATATAATTATTCCGTTTTTGGCAAATCTTAAAAAGTTCGGTTAAAACTTGGTCTTTTTTGTTCATTAGTTTGTTTTTCTGCAAAGTTAGGTGTTTTTCTCTGCAATGGCACACAACAGAAAATATATTTACCAACAAAACCTTTCCTGTACGTTTCGGCTTCGCTCAACGTACAAGAAAGGCTAAAAGCTGTTCGTTTTGAGTATAATCAAATTTAGACTGACTACAAATTAGCCTTTTACGAAGAAAAATGAAACCAATCTCTTCATTATTTTGTATTATTGATGTAAAAACGCTAAAAACCTTAACCTAAGTAAATTTTATATGAAAGATTTAATGAGAATGAAAACCTCTTTGAAAGAGGAAGTAGAAGCCATACTAAACGAGCAAGTAAAAATGGAAGCACACGCTTCGGCAAAATATTTGGCGATGGCTTCTTGGTGTGATAGAAATGGTTACGAGAATAGTGCCGAATACTTCTACAAACAATCCGAAGAAGAGAGAGAACATATGCTTAAAATATTCAAGTATATTTCTGATATGGGTGGTACGGCTATTTCTCCTTCGGTAGAGAATGTACCCAACGATTTCGACTCGTTCAGAGGAGTGTTTGAAAAAGCCTTAGAGTCTGAAATAGCCGTGAGCAACGCTATCAATCGTATTGTAGGTGTTTGTAGAAAAAATATGGACTTTATGACCGAAAAATTTATGCACTGGTTCTTGCAAGAGCAAATCGAAGAAGAGTACGTAGCTCGTCGTGCATTAGAATTGTTTGATGTGATTGGAGAAGAAGGCGTAGGTAGATTTATGATTGATGAGCAGGTTACTAAGATTAAGTACGAAAACGATTAAACTTAGTTCAAATAGGAGGTGTAGCAAATTGCTAGGCCTCTTTTTCATTTCATTAGAGTTGTGCGGAAGATTTTTTTTATTTTTTTCAAATAAAAAAAATTTTTTGTAGTTTTTCAGAAAAATTTTCTTACCTTTGTTGCATTATCAATTCTTATTTCAAATTACAATGCAAAAAGGAAAAGTAAAATTTTTTAATGAAACTAAGGGTTTCGGTTTCATTAAAGCTGATGACACTCAGCAAGACGTTTTTGTTCATGTTTCAGGCTTGCTTGATGAAATTCAACAAGACGACGAAGTAAACTTCGACATCGAACAAGGTAAGAAAGGCTTAATCGCCGTGAACGTTAAGTTGGCAAAATAATTAAATAGTTTCGGATAGAATTGTTTTTTTATTACATACAACTTTTACAAAAACAGCTTAGAAAAATCTAAGCTGTTTTTTTGTGGAATACTGCCTAAGCAGAAAAGTATTAAAAACTATGAGTAGAGGGGCGTTAAAGTATTTTTTTAACCCTTCCAAACCACCAATGCCCCAGATTGAGGCGGGGCAGGTATGTTCTTGCTTATTTCGTTGTTTTTACCTCCAAATATTCCATTACCAATCTTCGCTAAAAATACAAAAAGCAAGGCAATAATAAAAAACTTTAAAAAGTTCAGGTTTTGAGATTGAATAGCATTAAGACGCTTCATAGCTGTAAAGTTTAGAGGTTCAACATACTCATTGCATTTCTCGTGCCAAACAAAAAAAATGCCTTTTTTTGCGTTTAGAACAATTTTTTAGAAAAAAAGAAGGTAAAAGTGTCCGAAAACGTACAATTTTATGTACGCTTTTCTACAAGTAAAACTTATTGAGTTAGTTCTTTGTTGTTAGATTGTAAATTTTTTCAACACATAAATCCTCAAATCAAATGGAAACCTTAAAGCCCCGAAAATACATCAATGTTTATACAGAGGCAAACCCTAATCCAAGTTCTCTGAAATTTGTGGTAAATTATATGCTTACCCCCGAAGGAGCAAGTTTTGATTTCCCCGATTTCCAGACAGCCCAGCAATCTCCTTTGGCGGCAAGTCTCTTTGAGAATTTTGATAGCATTGAGAGAGTATTTGTGATGAATAATTTTGTTACCGTTACCAAAAAAGAAGGTTATGCTTGGGAAGAAATCGCCCGAAATATCAAACTGCATATTCAGGAGTATTTAGAAGCAGAAAAACCTATTTTCAGCAAAGAACTTTTGCAAAGTGATAGCAATTTGGCTATTTCGGAAAGTGACTCCGAAATTGTGAAAAAAATAAAAAGCGTCTTAGAAGAATACATCAGACCTGCCGTAGAAAGCGACGGCGGAGCTATCAGTTTTCATAGCTTCGAGGAAAGTTCGGGCAAAGTGATAGTTACTCTGCAAGGTTCTTGCAGTGGTTGTCCGTCTTCGACCATTACCCTGAAAGCAGGTATAGAAAACTTGCTCAAAAGAATGATACCCGAAGTAAAAGAAGTAGTAGCCGAAGGAATTTAAAAAAATATTCACACATTTTTCTAATCTGTTTTGTCAGAAAAAATTACATTCAAAAAATGATGGATTTTATGCTGGTCTGTACGTTTCGGCTTCGCTCAACGTACAGACCAGTTACAGGTATTACAAAATTATGCCCTTATTTCTTTAATGTTAGCTTTTTTTTATTATCTTTGTCTCCAAACAACTTCTCAAATCTACATGTATGAATAGCTACAAATCTCGCAAAGCCGATACTTATACCCTCAAAGAGGCAATAGAAACTTTTTTAAAAGTTTCCCCCATTAAAAATCAATATCAAGAAAACAGTTTGGTAACTGCTTGGGGCGAAATTATGGGGAAACCTATTGCCGAAAAAACTACTCAAATCTATGTTAAAGATAAAGTACTGTTCGTTAGGCTAAATTCTGCACCTTTACGCAACGAACTGCAAATGAGCAAAGCTAAAATCTTACAACTTTACGCCAAAAAATTTGAAAACACCTACCTCAAAGATGTTATTTTTCTGTAACTAAGGGATATTCAGTTTTTGGATATTTACGGCAAGGTTAAGGTTTTGAACTACGCTGCCACTTGTTGCATTGACGACCATCGTGGCAATGCCAATTACTTCGCCATTCATATTGAACACGGGTCCGCCACTATTGCCCGACGAAATGGGAGCATCTATCTGAATGTAGCTATCACCCTCGCTGGCTGTACCTGTGTAGCGGCTGTAATCTCTGATGCCCGAAACAATCCCTTTCGTAACCGATAGCTCAAAACCTTGTGGATTGCCAATTACGAAAATATCTTGTCCTTTGCGAGGAGGCTGTGAGGCAATCGGCAGGCGAGCAACATTTTGAGCATTCGTTGCAAAAATTACATAATCCAATTCTTCATCTTGCTTGATGATGTGTGTAACTTCGTAAGTTTTTCCATTTTTGAGCTTGATTTGCCAATTATTACCCGGCGAAAATACGTGATAGTTGCTTACTCCAATGCCTGTTTCGCTTACGAAAAAGCCTGTCCCGAAACCTTGCGAAAACCCATCGCGGAAAGCATCAACCCTAAAAACTGCTTGCTCGGCATTTTCTACAACATCTTCTAATTTCGTAGAATTTGTTTGCTCTTTTTCTTCAATGAAATTTTTTTGTTCTTTTTCATCTTTATTTTCGTTCTTTTGAGGCTTTTCTATTTTATTGCCTTCGTCGTCGTATTCTTTCAGGTAGTCATCTTCTTGATTTTGCTTGTTGTTTTGTGTTTTTTCGGTTTCTATTTTTTCGGTGTTGGAGGTTTTATCTTCTTGGTTTTTTTTCAAAAACATTGCACCGCCATAAATTGCCAAAATCAGCAATACGACTAAGGCAATTCCTTCAAAAGGAATATTTTTTTTAGTTTTTGTAGATTGTATGGATTTTTTTGGTGAAAACGAGGCTTTACCTGTTTTCTTAGCAGGCTGTTCAGACTGAAAATGCTGAAAATTTTGTACTTGTGGGATTTGAGTATTTTGTAAAATATTATTTATGAAAACATTTTCATTTCCAAACCGAACCTGCGAATAGGCACTTACCCAAGATTTCTGAATTTTTTTGTTTTCTACGAAAGTGCCGTTGGTAGAGCCTACGTCAATAAGAACAAGTTGGTCGTTGGGATAAACTTCGAGAATGGCGTGTTGTTGGCTTACACTTGGGTTGCTAATGACAAAGTCGTTATTAGGATTTCTGCCAATGCTGATAGTTTTTATTGGTTTTTCGGTGGGGAAAGAGGCGGAAGTTGTTGGCTTGAAATAATTTTGCCAAGGAAGCACGGTTTCACCGATTTTTACAATATCATTTGGGGCAAGGATTTTACTTTGTACTCTATTGCCATTAACGAAAGTGCCGTTGGTAGAACCTAAGTCTTCGAGTAAGTAACTGCCATCGGCTTGTTGGGTAATGCGAAGGTGGCGACGAGATACGAAAGAATCATTGATAACAATATCATTTTCAGCCGATTTGCCAATGTAAATGGTTTTCATATATCAATTTTTTTGAGCCATTGCGAAGCGTTCTTTGCCGTAAAAATCTTTCAAAATTTTTATTTCTGTAAAATTCTTTTCAGAAAGCAAGTTTGCGATTTCGTTTCCGAATTTATGATTGATTTCAAAAAACAAAAATCCACCTTTGCCGAGCGAATTTTGAGCCAATGTAGTAATTTTTTCATAAAAAATCAAAGGCTTTGTGTCGGCAACAAACAAGGCAGTAGCAGGTTCGTAGAGTAAAATGTTTGCTTCCATTGTGCTTTTCTCGCTTTCGCAAACGTAAGGCGGATTGCTGACGATGCAGTCCCAAATAAAATTTTCTTCATTTTTCCAAGAAAAAATATCTTTCTGAATAAAATTCAGTTGTACATTCATTTTTTTGGCATTTCTTTGTGCCACTTGCAGAGCCTCTGCCGATACATCTAAGGCAGTTATTTGGGCTTTTGGCAAAGTTAATGCCAAACTGATAGCAATACAACCGCTTCCTGTGCCTATATCCAAAATTTTGGCTTCGGGGCTTTGTGCTTGCAACGTTTGCGAAACAATTTTTACCAGCTCTTCGGTTTCGGGGCGAGGAATGAGAACATTTGGATTTACCTCAAAAAAATTTCCACAAAAAAAAGCCTCACCGAGTACGTATTGCAGAGGTTCGTAGTTTTGTAGTCTGGCGAGAGCTTGTTGGATTTGCTTATTTTGTGCCTGAGAAATTTCAAAATTTTTTCCTGAAAGAATATCTATTTTTGAGACGGAACAAAATTTTTCTATCACGCTAAAAGCCATATATTCGGCTTCCGAGGGGCTGTAAAAAGGCTCTAAGGAGTTTTTGAGTTTTTGCACAAAAGATTTCATATAGATTGGGTTTCTAAGACCTCACCCTAAATCCCTCTCCAAAGGAGAGGGACTTTTGGAGATTTAACAAAAACTATTTATAAGTTCAGGTACATTTTAGCCTATTTCTTAGGATTTTACATTTTCAAAGCATATTTGATAACTTCTTCAAGTGGAGTTTCACCGCCTTTGAGTTTGAGGATAGCATCTACATTTTTTTCAGCAACATTTTTAGCTAACCCCAAAACCATTAGGGCTGTAATAGCTTCTTCGCGTACAGAACGATAATGCGGCACGGCTTTTTGTTGGGTAATAAGTGTATCTCTCTTGATTTTGTCTTTTAGTTCCAGAATAACTCTTTGGGCGGTTTTTGCACCTATGCCTTTCATAGCTTGCAAGGTTTTTACATCTTCGCCTACGATTGCCTGTTCTATTTCGGCAGGACTTGCCGAGGAAAGCATTACCAAAGCCGTATTGGGTCCTATGCCCGAAATGCTGATAAGTTCCAAGAACAACTTTTTTTCGGAAATTTCTGCAAATCCGAACAAGTTATGAGCATTTTCTTGTACTTGCAGATACGTATGCACGAGAGTTTCCTCGCCTACTGCTTGTAATAAGCCGTAAGTATGCAAAGAAATTTTGATATAATACCCCACACCACCTGTTTCTACAATGATGTGGGTAGCCTCTTTGTGGGTGATTTTTCCTTTGATGTATGCGTACATAAAATCAGTTATCAGTTATCAATTATCAATTATCATTGTTCATTGTTCATTGTTCATTGTTCATTGCTCATTGCTCATTGTTTCTCAAATTTAGATTTTAATTTTCAAATTACTTGTTCAATTTGGCATAATTTTAGTAAGTTTGGAAAAAAACGAGAGTTGCGTATGAAAAACCTTACCCCATTTAGCTTTACTTTATTGATTTTTGTAATTTTTTCATCTTGCTCGCCTCAAACGGCACAATCGCAGAGGAGGAATAGAAATAACAAAAATCAGCCTGCTGTAAAACCTAAACCCGAATGGGTTAGCTCTCGCCCTATTACTTCACAATATTATGTAGGTATCGGTTATAGTTCTACACGAAACCCAAATTATCAGCAGACAGCCAAAAATAATGCCTTTGAAGATTTGCTTTCCGAAATCAAAGTGAATATTTCCAGCACTTCGGTTCTCTACCAAATGGATAAAAAAAGTACATTCAGAGATGAATACGAAAGCACTATCAAAAGCACCGTAAAAAATGAAATTGAAGATTTTGAGGTAGTTGATAGTTACGAAAACCCACAAGAAGCAGGTTATTGGGTATATTACCGCCTTTCTAAATCTAAATATGCCGAGCAAAAACGCAAAAAACTACAAAATGCCGTTGCCATTGCTACCGATTTTTTTCAGAAAGCACAAGAAGCAGAAAATCAAGGGCAAACCGCCACGGCTATTGATTTTTATGCGAAAACAATTTTAGCTCTCAAAGATTATTGGGCTGAAAACGTACAAGCCGACTTGCAAGGCAAATCAGTAATGCTTACCAACGAAAGTTATACGCGTATTCAGCAAATTTTGGATAAAATTATTATCTCTACGCCTTCGGCAAGCGTTCAGGTAAAGAAGCAAACCTCACAAAGTCCTGCTGTGCCTATCAAAGTGAGCTACAACAATCAGCCTCAACGCAGTATGCCTATCTTAGCAACATACATTCGCAACCGTCAAGATTACACCACCACCGAAAAAGGTGAGGTAAGTATTTTGTTGGATAAACTTTCGGGAGTGCGGGGCAGTTTTACACTTAACATCAGTTTAGACCTTAGCAAAATTATTAGCGGCAACAATGAGGATAAATTTTACAAATTTCTACTTTCAAGTTTCAGAAGTCCCTCACAGAGCGTAACTATCAATCTTGCCAAACCGACAATTTTCATAGTAAGCGAAGAAAAAAACTTAGGTATGCCTCAAAAAACTGCTCTTTTGAGCAACCAACTGCGTTCGGCTCTTACAAATAGAGGATATACTTTTGTAAATAACCGTAACCAAGCCGAAATTATCCTCGAAGTAGAAGCTGACACCCGCAAAGGCAACGAAGCCAACGGAATTTTCTTTGCTTTTCTCTCTATGAACGTAAAAGCTATCGACACCCAAACAGGACAAGAAATATTCAACGAAACAATGCCCGAAGTGAAAGGCGGACAAACTTCTTTTGAGCGTGCTGGCACTGATGCTTACCAAAAGGCTTCAAGAAATGTAGATGCCGAAATTGCCAGCAAATTGGCAGAAGTGTTATAGGGCAAATTCTTCATTTTCTAAAAAATGATGCAAAAAATTTCAATGCTTGGGGCAGGTAGGGTAGCTTGGCACTTGGCAAAAATTCTGTATCAGAAGGGGTTTCGGATAGAAGAAATTTACAGCCGAAATGCCGAAAATGCTCAACTACTTGCACAAAATGTGGCAGCAAAAGTGAAAGAAAATTTGGATTTTACGGCTCACCCCCCCGACCTGTTGATTGTATCGGTTAGTGATGATGCTCTTGCCGAAGTTATCGGAAATTTACAAGTTAGCTCGCAAACGCTTGTAGTGCATACTTCGGGAAGTATGGGTTTGGAAGTATTCGGAAAAGCAAATTATCCTTTCGCTGTGTTTTATCCTTTGCAGACTTTCTCTAAAAGCAGAGAGATAGATTTTAGCAAAATTCCTATTTGTTTAGAGGCAAATAATGAAGAAATTTACATTTTTTTAGAAAAAATTGCTGAAAAATTAAGCGACAATGTGAGCCGAATTAACTCGGCTCAAAGGAAGATTTTACATATTGCGGCTGTCTTTGCGTGCAATTTTGTTAATCATCTTTTGGCTATTTCCAAAAATATTTTGGACAAAGAGCGACTATCTTTTGATTTGCTCAAACCGCTTGTTCAAGAAACTATCAGCAAAGCACTTACGGCAAATCACCCCAAAGAAGTACAGACAGGTCCTGCTGTTCGTGGTGATAGTTTGGTTTTGCAAAAACACATAGAATATCTTGCTCAAAGTCCCCACGAACAGGCTATTTATCAACTTCTAACCGAGAGCATTCGGCATTGGCATAAAAAGTAAAAATAAAGGTTAGGGCGTATCTACCTTTCATTTTAACTCTTTCACCGCCTCTCTGAACTGATTGCCTCGGTCTTCGTAGTTTTTGAATAAATCAAAACTGGCACAAGCAGGTGAAAGCAGGACTATATCGCCTTTTTTAGCTAATCTGAAAGCCTTTTTGACGGCTTTGGTCATTTCTGTCGCCTCTGTGATTTCTATATCTTTTCCAAAAAAATTACAAATTTTTTCGTTATCTTTGCCTAAGGCAATGAGGTGTTTTACCTTTTTGAGTATCAAATCTTTTATTTCTTCGTAGTTATTGCCTTTATCTACGCCGCCAGCAATCCAGATGAGTTTTTTTTCATCAGGGAAACTATCTAAGGCATATTTCACCGAGTCGATATTGGTGGCTTTGGAGTCGTTGATAAATTTTACGCCACGTATTTCGCCTACTTCTTCCAATCGGTGGGGAACGCCTGCGAAACTTGCCAAACCTTCTTTTATTTTTTCTTGATTTACCCCCAAAATTTGAGCTATTTGGGCGGCAACCATTGAGTTAAAAATGTTGTGCTTGCCTTTTAGAGCTAAATCACTTTCTTGCAAGGTCATTTGTGAGGGGCGGTTGTAGGGCATACGTAGTACGATTTTCCCCTCTTGGTAATATGAAACTTTTGACATACTACGCAAACTTTCATCAGCTTTTAGGCTGATTGGCAAAAGTTGTACGGTAGGTTTGAGGCGTAATATTTTGTTTTCTATAATGTTACTATCGGCATTGTAGATGAAAAAATCGTTTTCGTTCTGGTTTCGGATAATTCTGAATTTAGCTTCGGCATACTTTTCAAAGCTATTTTCGTACCTATCCAAATGGTCGGGGGTGATGTTGAGAATTGCCGAAATGTAAGGTTTGAACAAAAAACAACCATCTAATTGGAAACTACTCACTTCCAAAACGTAATACTCAAAATCATTGTCTATAACTTTTTTGGCAAAACTTTCACCTACATTGCCCGCCAAACCCACATTGAAGCCAGCATTTTTGAGCAGATGATAAGTAAGCAAGGTAGTGGTTGTTTTGCCGTTGCTACCTGTAATAGCAATGAGCTTAGCTTTGGTATTGCGTGCTGCAAATTCTATTTCTGAAATCACAGGAATTTGTTTTTCGTGGGCTTTCTGCACTATTTCGGTAGTTTCAGGGATTCCCGGACTTTTTACGATTTCTTTTGCTTTCAAGATGATATTTTCGCTATGCTTCTCTTCTTCAAAGGGAATGCTATTTTCCTCTAAAATTGCTTTGTAGTGAGGTTTGATAGTAGAGGCATCAGAAACGAATACATCAAAATTTTTGGATTTTGCAAGCAAAGCCGCACCTACGCCACTTTCGCCTGCTCCCAAAACTATAATTTTTTTCATAGATGAAAAGTCTTAAAATTAGCCGCTTGAAATGATTGTTGTTCTTATTTTTTTGTTTTCTTGTGTATAAAATTCTGTTTTTATGCTATTTCGTTGCTCTAAGTAATTTTGATACGTTTCGTTGTAGGCTACTCGCTGACTGATAGTATCTTCATAAGCATTTGTAAGCCAAAGTAATACTTCCGATATTTCTCTGATAGCTCCTTCGTCGCCTCCACAAGCGGTAATATAATCGCAAATTTCGTGTTTTTTTGCGTAATTTAAAAATAAAGGATTGGATTTTCTTTTTACCAAAAAGCGTAAGCCAACTTTCTGGGCAAAGGATAAGTCTAATATGTCGTCGAAGCAAAAGGCAATTTTTTCATTGTCAAGGCTATAATTTTTTTGTAGGTGTTCGAGGGCATCGGTTTTGTGTTTGATGCGAAAATAGACAGCCTGAAAATGCTCTCTTTGGGCAAGTTCGGTAGCGGCGGGGTTTTGTTCGCCTGTTACGATAGCCGTAAAAGGAATTTTACCACTTCGTAGCCAGTAGGCAAAGCGTATCATATTGATACCCATTGAATCTACCTCCGAAAAGCCACTTACTTGCCCATTTCCTTTTGTCCCTGCATTGAACACGCCGTCCCAATCAAATACAAAGGCTTCTAAGTTTTGGGCTTGGTGTTTCAATTTTTCTTCGGTGATGCAGAGTTCTGCCCCGATTTCTCTAAAAATTTGCATTTATTCTATTTTTGTGCAGATTTAATCTATGGTTTTGCTAAAAAAAAACAAAATTCTTTCAGAATTGTCCTGTTCGGAGCAATACCAAAGTGCAGGCTTCTATGCACTCTATTCCTTGTTGTTTGGCTTTTTCGTACAATTCGGGGTTTTCGGTACCCGGATTAAAAATGATACGTCTAGGATTAGTTTTTAAAATATACTCATACCATTCGGGTTGGTTTTTTGCTCCAACATACATTGTAATTGTATCAATGTCAGGAAAAATTTTGTTTTTATCAGTTTCAATGTTTATATCACCCAATTTTCCCGCCTTGATGCCTACCAAAGCTATTTTATGTCCTTTTTTTAGTAAAAGATTGCTTGCTAAATAGGCGTAGCGTTCGGGATTGGTGCTTGCTCCCAGTACAAGTGTGCTTGTTTTTTGCATTTTTAAGGATTTTTTGCAAAGAAATAAAAAAATCTGCTTTAATTTGTAAAAAAAGTTGTTTTTTGTATATATTTCGTTTTGATAAAAGCCGAAAAGCACAAACATCAACCAGCATCAAGTCAGAAAGTTTGATAGATTAACCCGAGCATATTTTTTATGGAAACACCATTATTAGAAGTGAAAAATCTAAGTGTTACCTTTTCAACAAGTAAAGGGCTTGTGCAAGCTGTAAAAAATGTAAGTTTTACCTTGTATAAGGGCGAAACATTGGGGATTGTGGGCGAGTCTGGTTCGGGAAAATCTGTAACCTCATTAGCTATTCTCAGGCTTATTCAGGAAGGAGTGGGTAAAGTATCGAATGGAGAAATTATTTTTCATTCGCCCAAAATGGGTAGGCTAAACCTATTAGAAATATCGGAAGCCCAAATGCGAAAAGATATTAGAGGCAACGATATTGCAATGATTTTCCAAGAGCCAATGACTTCGCTCAATCCTGTTTTTACTTGCGGCGAGCAAGTAATGGAAACTATTTTGTTGCATCAGGAGGTAAGCAAAGAGGAAGCCAAAAAAAGAACAATTGCCCTATTTGATAAAGTAAAACTACCCGACCCCGAGCGTATTTTTAAGGCTTATCCACACGAGATTTCGGGAGGGCAAAAACAACGTGTAATGATTGCTATGGCTCTCTCTTGCGAGCCTGCCCTGCTGATTGCAGACGAGCCAACCACTGCCTTAGATGTTACGGTACAAGCCGAAGTGCTGAAACTTATTCAAGAACTCAGAGATGAGTTGGGAATGGCAGTTATTTTCATCACCCACGATTTGGGCGTAATTGCCGAAATTTCGGATAAAATAATGGTGATGTATAGAGGCAATGCCGTAGAGAAAAACGATACTTGGGAACTTTTCTATAACCCCATAAGTCCTTATACGAAAGGATTGTTGGCTTGCCGACCAAGAGCCAATATGAAAATGAAAACTTTGCCTGTAGTGAGTGATTTTATGACGATAGATGAAAAAGGGGAAATAGTAGAAAGGCATAAATACGGCTCTATCGGTGAAGCTATCCTGATGACTTTGGAAAGTGATGAAGACATCAGCGACCGCAAAAAAGAACTCACCCTCCAAACCAAACCCTTGCTCGAAGTAAGAAATCTGAAAAAATATTTTCCCATAAAAACAAAAGGCATTTTCAGACAACAAGTAGTGGAATACAAAAAAGCCGTTGATGGCGTTAGTTTCAATGTGTATCCGGGCGAAACTTTGGGCTTAGTGGGCGAGTCGGGCTGTGGCAAAACTACTTTGGGCAGAATGTTGCTCAATCTCATTCCTGCCACTGAAGGCGAAGTGATTTTCAATGGCGTAAATATCCATAGTCTAAAACCCAAAGAACTCAGAGCCTTGCGAAAAGATATGCAAATTATCTTCCAAGACCCTTATTCCTCACTTAATCCACGCCTCACGGTAGGAGATGCCATTATGGAGCCGATGAAAGTGTTTGGTATCGGGGCAAACGATAAAGAACGCAAAGAAAAAGTAATAGATTTGCTCGAAACCGTAAACTTAAAAGCCTCGCACTTTAACCACTACCCTCACGAATTTTCGGGTGGGCAACGCCAAAGAATTGCCATTGCCCGAGCCTTGGCGGTTGAACCTAAATTCGTAGTTTGTGATGAGTCGGTTTCGGCTCTTGATGTTTCGGTACAGGCACAAGTGCTTAATTTGCTCAACGAACTGAAAGAAAAGTATCATTTTACTTACATTTTTATCTCACACGACCTCTCGGTGGTGCGTTTTATGGCTGATAGAATACTCGTGATGAATAAAGGCAAAATAGAAGAAATCGGTTATGCCGAAGATATCTACAACAGCCCCCAACAAGAATACACCAAAAGACTGATTAACTCAATTCCTCAGTCGGATTTGGAAGAAATACGCAAAATACAAAACGAAAGAAAACGTAAAAGAGCCGAAAGATTAGGTTTAGCTGTTTAATTGAGAAAAAATTGTTTTGTTTAATGATTGAAGTTCGTAAAATTGATACCCCACAAGAGCAAGAAATTGCCCATAAAATTAGGGAAGAAGTTTTTGTAAAAGAGCAAAATGTACCTTTTGAAGAAGAATATGATAACTATGAGCAAACATCTGTGCATTTTTTGGCTTTCTATCAAGGCAAACCCTGCGGAACAGCTCGCTGGCGTTTTACCGAAAATGGTATCAAGTTGGAACGTTTTGCCGTGCTGAAAGAGTTTAGAAATAAAAAAGTGGGAAAAGCTACTTTGGAGGCAGTTTTGGAAAACATAAAAAATACTGCCGAAACTTCTCAAAAAACGCTTTATTTACACGCGCAAGTGCAAGTAGTAGGCTTTTACGAAAAATTCGGCTTCCAAAAAATTGGAGAAACGTTTCAAGAGTGTGATATTTGGCATTACAAAATGATAAAAGTGTTTTAATTGCAAAATGTTTTAACAAAAATTTTATGAAAAAGTCTAATTTGATTCTTTGTATTTGTTTGATTTTGGTAGGGCAATCTTTTGCCCAAACCGATTATGGCGTTAGGGCAGGTCTGAACTATACTACTATGTTCGGAAAATTTGTAGATAGTGCCTTGATTTTCGTTGATGGTGGCAAAAAAGCTGAACGCAGATTTATGCCTGCCTATCACGTGGGGGTATATATGCGTATGCCTGTTTCGGAGCAGATGTATTTCCAACCTGAACTGATGATTTCTAAGAAAGGTTTTAAAAATAAAATTACTGATGTTACGCGTGTGGGCAATCCTGCGGGTTCGGAAGAATTGACCGTAAATTATTTCAATGAATTTTTTTATGGAGAACTCAATTTGCTACTAGGAGGACGTATGAACGATAACTGGCGAGTGCATTTTGGTCCTCAAATTGGGTATCTTTTTGAGGCTCGTCGCAGGGTAGAAAACGAAGTAAAAGACTTCAACACGATTGATGCTTTTCGCCTTTCGGCAAATGCTATCAGGCAAACTCTCATAGATGATTTTGTAAAAAGTGGTCTTACGCAAGAAGAAGCAGTAGCTAAATATGAAGCAACCATAGCGTCTTATAGTGGGCAATTTTTGTATAAAAAGCGTCGTCCTGCCGTAGGCTTAATGGCGGGTATAGGTTATGAGTTTGATTTTGGTTTGAGTATCAATCTCAATGCCGATTTTATGCTCATCAATCCGTATAAATTAGTGGCTTCCGATAATGTAAAAAATTTCTTTGGCGGTCCTCTAAAACCTGATAGTGAAACTATTTTCCGTAACTTGAATTTTCAACTTTCCGTAGGTTATACCATTGCTCCACACACTTGGTACAGATATACGCACCGAGGCGGTAGGTATCAAGGGCGTAGATGGTAGAAAAATGATATAACTTTCGGTACAAACACTCAAAAATGTGGTTGGCGTTTCTCACGGGACTTTTTGGTAGTATGCACTGCGTTGGTATGTGTGGGGCGATAGCTCTTAGCCTGCCTTCGCGTACTTTTTTCGGGAATTTTCTCTACAATTTAGGACGCATCGTTACCTACACTTTTTTGGGGCTTATTTTCGGATTTTTTGGAAAAGGTTTAGATTTGCTGGGTTGGCAACAAGTTTTGTCTATTGTTTTGGGCGGGGCGATTATTTTGGGTGTTTTTTTACCTCAATTTACGAAAATTCCTCTACTTGATAAACTTTTTTTTCGCCTCAAACAAAGTTTTACCCCCTTTTTTAAGCGAAAATCTAATTTTTCGCTATTTGTTATTGGCTTGCTCAATGGCTTATTGCCTTGTGGTTTGGTATATTTGGCTATTATTGGTTCGGTGGTGATGGCATCACCTTTGGAGGGTGCTTTGTATATGTTTTTCTTTGGCTTAGGAACTATACCAATGATGCAGTTACTTGCTATCTACAAAAAACTACTTACAGCCGAGTGGCGAAGAAAAATATTTAAAATGATGCCCGTATTTGCGATTGTTCTTGGTTTGCTTCTTATTTTTAGAGGTTTGAACTTGGGCATACCTTATATTAGCCCTCACATAGAGCCTCAGTCGGGGGTGGCAGAGTGTAAGTAAAAAATATCTAAAATTTACCAGCACATATTAACGAAGAGACGTTATTACAAATATTATTGTACAAGGGCAAGTTTTTTAAAACCCTTCATTTTCAAAAAGATGCTGAGGGGGGATATGTGTATTATTTCTTTTTCAGTTTAATATAAAATCATAGATTTATACAAGGTTGAGGCAAAACCGAATAAGAACTAACGAGCGTGTAGATACGCACTGGAGCGTATCTACACTAAAACGCCAAAAATGAGGCTAAAAGCAAGTAGCGTTTAGTCTGTCCAACTCATCGGATAGTTTTCATCTACGAAGGGCAGGGCTTCTTCGGTGACGAAAAGAGGTCGGAAGGTATCAATCATTACGGCGTACTCGTGAGTTTCTTTTGCTCCAATGCTTTTTTCTACGGTGCCGGGGTGTGGTCCGTGAGGTAGCCCTCCGGGGTGCAGTGTAAAAGAGCCTCTATCAATACCTTTACGGCTCATAAATTCGCCTTCGGCATAGAAAAGCACTTCGTCGGAGTCTATGTTAGAATGATTGTAAGGAGCAGGAATAGCAAGTGGGTGGTAATCGAACAGACGAGGTACAAAAGAACAAATGACAGCCCCCGCACACTGAAAAGTTTGATGAATAGGCGGAGGCATATGTATTCTGCCTGTAATAGGCTCAAAATCGTAGATTGAAAAGGTATAAGGATACAAAAATCCGTCCCAACCTACCAAATCGAAGGGGCTATGTTCGTAGAGATATTGATGCAAGAAGCCACCTTTCTTTATTTTTACCAAATACTCTCCTTTTTTGGTTTCGGTGATAAGTTGTTGGGGTGGGTGAATATCGCGTTCGCAGTAAGGCGAATGTTCTAACAGCTGTCCCAGTTCATTGCGGTAGCGTTTTACGGTTTCTATGGGTGTCATAGACTCGGTGATAAGCAGGCGAACAGGTTGAGCCTCAAATTCTATTTTGTAGATGGTAGTACGTGGAATTACTACATAATCGCCTTTTTTGATGCGTAGCTTGCCAAATTGCGAGTAAAGATAGCCATTGCCATCGTGCAGATAGAGCAATTCGTCGGCTTCGCCATTTTTGTAATAGTAATCCATCGTCAGATTTTCAGGGTTACAAATGGCAATTCTGATGTCTTGATTTGCCATCAAAATTTTTCTTGCTTCCAGATAGTCCTTTCCTGTATATTGAGCCGTAGAGGTTTTCAGATGTGTTTGGAGCAAAGGACGTTCAGTAAGTATTTTGAGCGGAACAGCTACCGAATCCAAAACCTTTTTTACACGCGTTGGGGCATACGTATGATAAAGATTTGAGTAAATTCCGCTAAAACCCTTAGAACTTACAAGCTCTTCGTAATATAAAGAATTATCGGGTTGGCGAAACTGAATGTGGCGTTTGGGGGGTATCTCGCCAAGTTTGTAATAGTAAGCCATAATCTAAAAATTTTGCGTTGACTGAGAATTTGCCAAATTTAGAAAATCCGAAAGGTTTAAACAAAAATTTGCACTAAATTTGTACAACTTCTTGCAAGTTTCTGCCTAAAATCACAGCTACTGATGTTACTCAACCTCACGGAAATAATTTTTGAAAACAGAAATAAATTATATGGTGCGTATCGCCTTCGCAAAAATTATTTGTATGCTTTGCTGATAGGTTTTGCTTGCAATTTGCCTTTGCTTTTGTTTGGAGTGTTTTGGATAAAATATGAGCAGGAAAAGACGAAACAAACAACAAAGGAAAGTTTCGTAGAAAAAGAAATTATGCTACAAGTCAATGAAGAAATAGAAATTGCAGATATAGAAGACTTGCCCGTTTTGGTAGAAAATAACGCAAGTTTTGTTCCTACAACAAACACAAAAAACAAGCCTGAGCCAACATCAAACGAAGCTGAAAACAACGAAAATCCTGAAATAAAAGTAAGCGAAAATCATCAGAACGAGGAGAAAAAAAAAGATGAACCCAAGAACACCGAAACCCTAAAAGATACTGCAAAGACGCAAACATTCTCATCTTCCGAAAAACCAAGTGTAACGTATAGCCCCGATGTGTGGAGCATTTATGTAAAAGAGAATTTACGTTACCCGCCCCAAGCCCTTCGCGAACGCAAAGAATGTAATGTTTTTGTGGCAGTGATTATTCGCGAAGATGGCTCTTTGGAGTTGGATAAGGAACGAGCTTTGTATGGTTGCGAAGAATATTTCAATGAGGAAGTAAAACGCCTTATTGCTAATGCTCCGCGTTTCATTCCTGCCACCGATGCCAACGGCAAGCCCAAAAACAGAATAAATCTAAAAATTTCGTTCAAATTGCCATAAATTCATAAAAATTATTCTACCGTAACCGATTTTGCCAAATTACGGGGCTGGTCTACGTTTAGACCTAAGGCTACTGCTGTATGATAAGAAAGAAGTTGCAAAGGAATTACGGTAAGTAGTGGCGAAAAGGCTTCGTGTGTTGTAGGAATTTCAATGGTAAATTCTGCCAAACGCTTAATTTCTTCGTCGCCTTCATTTACAATCGCAATGATACGTCCTTTCCGAGCTTTGATTTCTTGTACATTGCTTACGATTTTTTCATAAGTGCTGTCTTTGGGAGCAATAAACACTACGGGCATTTGCTCATCAATTAGGGCGATGGGTCCGTGTTTCATTTCAGCGGCGGGGTAGCCCTCGGCGTGAATGTATGAAATTTCTTTCAATTTTAATGCACCTTCTAAAGCTACGGGGAAATTGTAGCCTCTGCCCAGATACAAAAAGTTTTTGGCATCTTTAAACTCGCCTGCAATGTATTGGATTTGTTTGTCTGTACTTTCTAATATTTTCTCAACTTTTTCGGGTATGCCATTGAGTTCGGTAATAAGCTCCTGAAATTTAGACTCGGTAATTGTGCCTTTGGCTCTGCCAATGATGAGAGCCATCATCGCAAGCACAGTAATTTGCCCTGTGAAGGCTTTGGTACTGGCTACGCCTATTTCGGGACCTGCGTGAATGTACGCTCCTGCGTGAGTAATACGAGGGATAGATGAGCCTACGACATTACAAACTCCAAAAATGATAGCTCCTTTACTTTTGGCAAGTTCAATGGCGGCAAGTGTGTCGGCTGTTTCACCCGATTGCGAAATGGCAATTACAACATCTCCCTCTTTAATGATAGGATTTCTGTAACGAAATTCGGAAGCGTACTCTACCTCAACAGGTATGCGTGCAAATTCTTCAAACAGATATTCACCTACCAAGCCAGCGTGCCACGATGTCCCACAGCCTATAATGATGATTCTATCGGCATTGATGAGTTTTTGTTGATATTCTATCAAACCACCCAAGACTAAATGATTTTTATCGGCATTGATACGCCCTCGCATACTATCGCGTAAGGATTTAGGTTGCTCAAAAATTTCTTTGAGCATAAAATGTGGATAGCCACCTTTCTCAATTTGAGCCAGTTCCATATCCAAAGTTTGGATATAAGGCGTTATGGGGATAGCGTCGATAGTGCGAATTTGTAACTCGCCATTGCGTATTACTACAATTTCTTGGTCGTTGAGGTAGATTACTTGTTTGGTATGCTCTACGATAGGGGTAGCATCGGAAGCCAAGAAATACTCGCCTTGCCCCACACCTACCACTAAGGGGCTTCCTTTTCGGGCAGCAACCAACTGTGTGTTGTCTTCCTTAGAAATTACCACAATCGCATACGCTCCTACTACTTGTGTCATTGCCAGCCTTACAGCTTCATCTAAGCTACACTTTTCGTGTTCTTTGATGTGTTCAATCAGATGTATGAAAACCTCTGAGTCAGTATCGCTTTGGAAGGTATGTCCTTTTGAGAGTAGGTCTTGTTTCAAGGCGGCGTAGTTTTCTATAATTCCATTATGAATAATTGCCATATTTTTATTGGCAGAATAATGGGGGTGAGCGTTGGTATCGTTGGGTTCTCCGTGTGTAGCCCAGCGAGTATGACCTATTCCGATATTGCTATCAAGATGTTTTTCGTTTTTCAAGGCTTCGCGTAGGTCGGCTACTTTGCCTTTTTTCTTGTAGATGTTCAGACCACCATTGAGCAAAGCAATGCCAGCACTGTCGTAGCCTCGATATTCGAGTTTCTGCAAGCCGTTCAAGATGATAGGGTACGCCTGACGATGTCCCACATAAGCAACTATTCCACACATAAATGAAAAAATATTTTATTGTTGAAGGTTTTGTTTTTTTGCAGTAGCTAAATGAAAATTTCTTCTATCTTCAAAATAAAGTTTTCAAGCACACTTGATTTCACCTCACCTTTTTCTATGGCATACTCTTTCAAATCGTAGTCTTCGTTTTGGTAAAAATAAATTTCTACCGAAAGGGCTTTTGGGTCAATTATCCAGTATTCGTGAATTTGGTGGCGTTTGTAGAGTTTCATTTTTTCGCCTCTGTCGTAGCGGGCTGTACTTGGCGATAGAATCTCAACCACCAAATTGGGGCTACCTTCAATACCATTTTCGGTGATGATATGCTTTTTACTTTCAGCCACAAAGACCAAATCGGGCAGAACTAAATTTTCTTCATCTAAAAAAATATCAATAGGGGCTACAAATATTTTACCAAGTTGTTTGTTTCTTGTGAAATCGTCTATTTTTTTGGCAAGAGCTAATAGCGTAGATTGATGAGCGGGGCTGGGCGAACTGCGTTTCACGATTACTCCATTTAAAAGTTCATAGAGCTGATTTTCTGCAAAATCATCTTTTTTCAAAAATTCCTGAACCTTATATTTTTTTTCTAAAACTTGCATAAGCAAAGCAGTCAATTAAAAAATTTCCTCTATTTTCAACACAAAATTTTCAAGCACGTTTGATTTCACCTCACCTTTTTCTATGGCATACTCTTTCAAATCGTAGTCTTCGTTTTGGTAAAAATAAATTTCTACCGAAAGGGCTTTTGGGTCAATTATCCAGTATTCGTGAATTTGGTGGCGTTTGTAGAGTTTCATTTTTTCGCCTCTGTCGTAGCGGGCTGTACCTGGCGAGAGAATTTCAACCACCAAATCGGGGCTACCTTCAATACCATTTTCGGTGATGATATGCTTTTTACTTTCAGCCACAAAGACCAAATCGGGTAAAACTAAGTTTTCTTCATCTAAAAAAACATCAATAGGGGCAAAAAAAAATAGTACCTAAATTATTGGCTTTGAGAAAATTATAGATAGCATCAAACAATTTTCCTAAAACTATTTGATGAGCAGGGCTAGGCGAACTGCGTTTCACGATTACTCCATTTAAAAGTTCATAGAGCTGATTTTCTGCAAAATCATCTTTTTTCAAAAACTCCTGAACCTTATATTTTTTTTCTAAAACTTGCATAATCTTATTTCAAGAAAATATCAGCAAACAGCACAAAACCCATTAGAGCAAGCAAAATGACCATACCTACTTGTTGAGCTACTTCTAAAACTTTATCGGAGGCGGGTTTGCCTCTTAACATTTCGTAGAGCAAGAAGATAACGTGTCCGCCGTCGAGAGCAGGGATAGGCAAAAAGTTCATAAAGGCAAGCACCATTGAGAGCATACCTGTCAGTGTCCAGAACTTTGTCCAATCCCAACGAGAGCCATACATTTCGGCAATTTTCACGGGTCCACCTACGGATTTACCAAAGGAAACTTCACCTCTGAAAATTTTACCAAACGCTCTGATATTATCAAAAATTACGCCAAAAGCACGGCTTGTTCCCAGCACAATAGCTTGGCTAACCGAGAAATCCACTTTTTTATAGGATTTTTCTAAATCGGGAAAGAAGGGGGCAAAGCCGATGCGTCCTTCGTCGGTTACTTGGCAGGTAAGTTTTTGCTCTGTGCCATTTCTTAGGATAGTAAGTTCAGCACTTTTGAGTTTGTTTTCGGCGAGTTTGGCTTTGAGTTCGTCGAAGAAGGTGATTTTTTCACCATTTACGGCTACGATTTTATCGCCTTTTTGCAGACCTGCTTTTTCGGCAAAAGATTTGGGTTCAATCAAGCCAACCTCGAAGTTTCGGATACGTGGCGTAAGACTAATGAAAATTTCATTTTTCTTGAAATCGGCAATATGCTCGAGCAAATCGTTGGGTAAGTATATTTTAAGTTGTTTTCCTTCACGTTCTACGGTGTAATAGGCATCGGAAGTGAGCAAGACATCGGGGCTGATAATATCAATAAATTTCTCATAAGGTTTTCCGTTGATATTGATGATTTTGTCGCCTGTTTGCAAACCGATTTTTCTGCCTAATTCATTCACCACGATACCATCTTTGGCGGCTTCGGCGGGCAAGTAGGTTTCCCCATTTACGAAGGTAAGCACTATAAAAATGATTATCCCAAGTATCAGATTAACAATAATGCCACCAAGCATCACGATAAGACGTTGCCAAGCAGGCTTGGAGCGAAATTCCCAAGGCTCGGCGGGTTTGGCGAGGGCTTCTTTGTCCATCGATTCGTCCATCATACCTGCAATTTTTACATAGCCACCAAGCGGAAACCAGCCGATACCAAACTCTGTATCGCCTTTTTTCTTTTTCCATAAAGCAAAATTCAGTACATTGGGCATTGGAAAGAGAAAATCGAAAAATATGTAAAATTTTTCAACTTTTATACCAAACATACGAGCGGCAATATAATGCCCCCATTCGTGCAGACCGACCAGAATAGTAAGCCCCAGAAGCAACTGCCCAACCATTATCAGTGTATCCATAGGTGTTTTTTGTAGAGATTTTGTTTGTAAATGAAAAAACTAAATTATTGGGTCAAAAAAGGTTTGATTGATTTCTTTTTTTTCAACGATACAACTACATTCTCGGATAAAATTCAAAAAATCTTTGTTATTTGATGAAAGAAAGTTCATAAAGTTTATATCAACATTTTCATTTTTTACAGCTTCTACAACGATACTGCTTTGTTCGGGCTTTTGTGCGTCAAGTTGTATGATACCTATGCCATAACCTTTATTGAGGCGTTTGAGTTCATCAATAAAAGTGGGTTTTCGGTCTAAATCTCCAACTGCTAAGTAATTATAGTTAGCCCAACTGGAATTTGAGACGGCTTGGAAATAGCTTTCTATCAGATTAGATTTATCTACTTTCAATTTGATTTCAAAGCTATAAAATTCTAATACTCTCGTAGAGAATAGTCCTAATTTTTCTACTTCTTTTCTGAAAAATTCATTCCAATAGAGAATTACGGGTTTTACACCTACTATATCGGGGTTAGTCCAAGTGAGGGTTTTTTGTGTTTTTTTGATAATTTTTGTAGCTTGAATTGTTTTACAAAAGACGCCAAAGTTTTCATAAAGAAATTTGACAAGGACAGGGTGTAAATCAATTTCTTTGGGTGTATTTCCTCCTAAGTAGCTACGAAGCAGGTAGTATTTTTTATAGCTTGCTTGCTCTTCATTTACAATTCCTATTATAGGGTTATTTCCTGAAGTGTACTTGGTCAGGCATCTTGCCACAGCCGATTTGCGAACTTTTACTCGTAAATATTCGGTACAAGCAGGTAAATGCTTATGTTTTTCTACTAAATCGTAAATTTCGTTTAGTTGCAAAGGGTGGAGCGAGTTGGCTAATATATCGGTAATAATCTCGATGAGTTTCATAAAATTCTTTTTTCTACAACAACAACTGAGCCAGCACGTAGTCGGCAAAGAGGATAGCAATAGCACTTGCTGTAACGGCTTTGGTACTCGATTGCCCCACTTCCAATGCTCCACCACGCGTATAATATCCTTTAAATGCCGAAATAGAAGTGATTAGAAAAGCAAAAACCACCGATTTGATTAAGGCAAAAGTAATATTATAGGGAACAAAATTTTGCCGAACCCCCAAAATGTAGTCTTGGTCTGAAACTACTCCCGTAATCGTACCTGCAATGTATCCACCAAGAATAGACAAAAAGCCTGCTATAATTACCAACATCGGGAAAACTATCATCGCCGCTATAATTTTAGGCAAAACCAAATACGAAACCGAATTGATACCCATCACTTCTAAGGCATCAATTTGCTCGGTAATACGCATTGTACCTAAATTACCTGCAATATTAGAGCCGACCTTACCTGCTAAAACAATGCTTGTAATGGTAGGAGCAAGTTCTAAAAGTGTGGTATCGCGTACCAATAAGCCGATTACAGTAAGAGGAATAAGCGGACTAACTAAATTGTAAGCTGTTTGGATAGCCGTAACCGCCCCAATGAACGTGGAAACTATTGTTACCAAAAAAATAGAATCTATACCAATGTAAATACATTCATCTATCACAAGACGTACATAGACACTAAATTTTTCTCTATGCACAAATAATTGCCTCAAAAAAATAAAAAACCTACCAAGTTGTTCCATTCAAAGCTGTCAAAGAAAATTTTGACAAAGGTACGAAAAAAATAACATTCCACCAAACTAACGAATACCTTTGGTATTAAGGGCTTGTTGGTAAAGTCTTGCATTTCGGTTGTGTTCGGCGAGGGTTTTGGCAAAATTGTGGTAGCCCGAAAAGTCTTCTTTGGCACAGAAAAAATAATAATCGTGGCTTTCGGCATCAAGAACGGCATCGATAGATGAAATTTCGGGAAAATTGATAGCCCCTGGTGGCAAACCTGTGTATTTGTAGGTATTGTAAGGTGAATCTACTTCCAAATGGCTATTCAACACTCTTTTGATAGAAAAATCTTTGAGGGCAAAAATTACCGTGGGGTCGGCTTGGAGGTAGTCGTTTTTTGCCAAACGATTGAGATACACGCCCGCTACACGAGGTTTTTCGTCATTTTTAGTAGTTTCGGCTTGTACGATAGAGGCAAGGATACTCACTTTTATAGGCGAAAGACCGAGTTTTTCAGCTTTTGCCAAACGATCTTTGTTCCAAAACTTCTGATACTCTTTATACATTCGTTCCAAAAAATCTTCTCGGGTGGTAGTCCAATACACTTCGTAGGTGTTAGGGACAAACATTGTGGTAAAATTGTAGGCGTCGAAGCCATATTTTGCCATAATTTCTTTATTTTGTAGCACTTCGAGCCATTCTTGTTCCGAGAAGGGGAGCTGTTTGGCGAGGCGTTCTGCGAGATCTTCCTTGGTACGTAAGTTGTTGAAAGTGATTTTGATAGGTGTTTGTTTGCCTGCTTTGAGCATACGTATTGCTGCCAGATTACTCATATTTTCTTCTATCAAGTAGGCACCGGGTTTTACGTGTTCTTGGTAATTCATTGTTTTGGCAAGAAAAGCAAAGGAAACTACATTGCTCACAATAGAATCTCTTTTGAGAATAGCAATAAGCCCTTGAAAATCTGTACCTTTTGGGATATACAACATTCGGGCGGGTCGTTTTACCTGCAAATTTGGACTTTGAAGAGCCTGATACACATAAAACGCAAACGAAGCCAAAAAGATAGCTATGCCTATGAAAGCATACGAAAGAATTTTACGAGTTTTAGTCATAGAAAATTTCCTGTTTCTTGTCTCTTGTCTCTTGTCTCCTGTCTCCTGTCTCCTGTTTCTACTGATTAGGTTTAGGTTCTTTTATTTTCCTAAAACCTCTTATTCCGAGAGGAATCCAGCCCAAAATTGGGATATAATAAGCCAATACCAAAGGATTTTGAAAAATTATTCTGAAAACCGAACCCCAGCCTAAACGGAGAGGTGAGCTGAAATCTTGCTTTTTGATGCGTACTCTTTCGAACTCTGCAAAGAGCAAAGGCCAGCCAATAGGTACGGTATAAGGAAAATATTTTAAATTTTTGAACAACATTTTAAAATGCTCTCCCCAGCGATAAGGTTTTTTACCATATTTTTGTTCGGCGGCGGTAAGTTCGGCTTGCATTTGTACGTGGATTTTATCGGCTATTGCCTTGAAGTCGTCATAGTTCATTTCTTCAAAAGGCTTATCTGTCATTTCGTAAGGCTTGATGCGTTTGCCAAGAACGAAGGTAAGTTTGGCAGGAAAAGCCATATAAAAAATCCAAGGAAATAGAATAATGAAAGGAGTTATGAAACCCAAAGGTAAAAAAGGGATACCCAACAAATTCACCAATTTGTTCATAAAATTGGAACTATAAGTGTAAGGGTTGATATACTCGCCATTGACAACGGCAAAAGGAACAATATCGGTTTTGTACTTGATACTCATACGCACCATAGAGGTAGAAAGGCGTTGTAGCTGATACCTTCGGTTGAAGCCCTTACCGATGCCCGGTACGCCTTCGGGGTAAATCATCACGTTGAAGTCGTTTTGGTGCATAATGGTTTCAAAATTGAGCGTAGTGGCATCTACAGCACCGCCAACTTTTTTCCAAAAATGCTTAATTTGATAGGGGTTCATTAGTACCGAAGCCGAAAGCATCGGGGCTGTTAAGGCTCGGATAGCGTCCTTGCCATAGTTGGTGAGCTCGTGTATGCGATTGATAAATATCATTGCGTCCCAAGGAAAAGCCATTCCCGAGTGGTTGCTGGCAAAGATAAGGGGACGGTCGGGGTTATTGCGTTGGGGGTACTCTTGCTCCTCGAAACCCACCATTTCAGAACGGAAATACACTTTATCAATCAAACTTAATACATCTTTGGAGAGTGCCTTCCCATAGCGAATGTCAAAAAGGTGGTCTAAAACATACATATTCGCCTTGATTTCGGGCGTGAGAGTTTCCTGATACGAAGGATTTGAGGCTACACGATTTTCCATAAGAAAATAAGCATTTTTGAAAAGTAAAGATAAAGGCTTACACGAAAATTACAAAATTTGCTCGGAATAATTGTGTTTATTCTGTTTTTTCCTTTTGGGTTTCGTGTAGCTCTAATAGCAATTTGAGTTCCTTAGCTCAAAAATTTTTCATTTTTTCAAAAACTGCCTAAAAAACGCTAAAATATTCTCTACTTCGCTATCCCAATAGCGGTAGTCGTGGGCATATTGGGCAAGCAGGCTAAGTTTTACGGGCAGTTGTGGGTGATTTTTCACGAGAGCCTCATAAAATATTTGGCTTTGCTGATAAGGGCAAACCTTATCCAATTTGCCGTGTCCGATATAGATAGGTGTTTGCCATTTTTTTATCTGAAAAACAATATTTTCTTCTTCTGCCCAACGTTTCGGAAATTGTTGGTAACTGCCCATATAGCCTATATGCACTCGGTCTTGTGGAATTTTGGTTTGCTCGTAGTCGCCTGAAAGAGCCGCAACTGCCTTGAAAAGTTCAGGCTTGGCTAAGGCAACAACGGCTACCCCCCTTGCTCCTGTGGAAAGCCCAACAGCAAAATTTTTTTGCGTAGGCAAAAGTAGGCAATATTTTTCCTGCAAAAACCGAAACAAAGTATCAGTAAGCCAATGTTTTTGGGGTTCGTTTCGCCAATCGGGGCGGGTTTCGGGGTAGAGCTTGCTCATATAATTGCTTTTTCCCATTTCGGGCATAATGAGCGTGTAGCCTTCGGCAAGAGCCTTTCGGCAAAGCGAAGATTTTTTACACCAATCATCTTTGGGAAAAGCAAAACCTTGCAAAATAAGTAAGTTGCCGATGCTTTGCTTTTTAGGGCGTGCTATATCTACTTTGTGCCTGCCGACGGTTAGCGTCTGAAATTCTAAGAGTGTATCGCAAAAGGTTTGTTTCGCTTCTGTTTGAATGGCTTTTAAAAGTTGTTTAGGCTTAGAAAAAAGTGCTTTTATACTTTTCTGTACGTTGAGCGAAGCCGAAACGTACAGAAAAATATGTTTTTTAAAGAACCAATTTTGTTCAGCTATAAACGCTTTTTCTTCCGATTTCTCTGATTTTTTCTCACAACTCAAAAAGCAAAATACATAAATAACAAAAAAATATTTTTTCATACTACAAAAGCAAATACGCAAGCAAACCCAAAAGTAGGAAAAATATCACAAAACTAAAATATGCCTGAATGTTTCTGCCTTGTAAATTTCTAAATAAATTCCCAAGGTTTTTTCCAAAAAACAACAAGAAATGAATGAACCCATCTACAAAAGTTTTATCAGCCCAAGTCACGATGTGTGCTAATACTACTTTTGCCCGTGCTACATTATCCAAAAAATTACTCCAAAATTTTTCAAAACTGCTCATAAACCTTGCTATCCACAAAACAGGACTTACAAGCCAAAATGCCACACCGAACGTTTGTTTGTTGCTCAGCCACGCCTGATAGATATTTTGCGAAAGCAGACGCAGCAAACGAATTAAAAATGCTCCAAAAGGCTTTTCTAAAAAATCTACTGCCAGAACAGCCGTAAGCACCGAGGCTGTTTTTTTCCAAAAACCTAAGCCTAAGCCCAAAATTCCTAAAAATGTTGCTACAAGAGGCAAAAATGCAGGTGTTTGTAAAGAGAGATGACCTAAATCGAGCCAAAAATTTTGCTCAAAGTGAAAAGGATTGAGTGAAAAAATTATTCCAAGCGTAAAAATTCCTAATGCAAGCAGAGAAATTGTGTATTGCCAAGAAATTTTAACTTTTTCAAGCTGAATTTGGGGAAATTGTACGCTAAGGCGAAACTCTCCGAAAAATACCAGAAACCATTGTTTGGCAATGTAAAAAGCCGTCAGAAAGGCTGAACAAAGAGCCACTACGAAAGCAAACGTATAAATGAAATTTTCTTGTTGTTTTTGCCAAATACTTGCAAAAATGGCTTCTTTGGAGAGAAATCCTGAAAAAAATGGCAGTCCTACGAGAGCAAACATACAGAGCGTATAAATGCCAAAAACCAAAGGTATTGGTTTTCGCAAGCCTCCCAAAAGGTGCATATCTTGGAAATCGGTGTGCAGGTGATATTTTTTTTCAAGGCTATGCAGATAATCCAAAATAGCTCCTACGCACAAAAACAAGCCTGCTTTGAAAAATGCGTGTGTGAACAAATGAAAAAGAGCTGTTTCAGCCGAGCCTGCTCCAATGGCAAGCATCATCAGTCCCAGTTGGGAAATGGTAGAATAAGCTAATAATTTTTTGATATTTCTCTCAAAAACAGCTTTGTATGCTCCCAAAAGCACCGATAGGCTCGCCACAAGGGTAATGAAGATTTTGGCATCGGCATTAAACAAAAAAATGATTTTAGCAGAAAGAAAAACCCCAGCGGCAACCATTGTAGCGGCGTGCAACAATGCCGACACAGGCGTAGGACCAGCCATTGCATCGGGAAGCCATACGTGCAACGGAAATTGAGCCGATTTTGCCATTGCTCCCAAAAATACGCAAATGCCAATAGCCGTAAGCAGAGTGTCAGAAATTTTACCATTGCTCACAGCGTTTTGTAGCTCAACAAACGAAAGTTCGCCTGTATGAGCAAAAATCAGAGCAATGCCTATCAAAAAACCTACATCACCGATGCGGTTGGTAAGGAAGGCTTTGCGTGAGGCTCTCACTGCTTCGGGTTTTTCCTGCCAAAAGCCAATGAGCAAGTACGAAACAAAGCCTACTAATTCCCAAAAAATGTATGTTTGCAAAAGATTTGCCGAAACTACCAGCATCAGCATTGCAAATACGAAAAGCTGTAAAAATGCAAAATAATGCCTTTTTCTTGCGTCATTTTGCATATACGTTTCCGAAAAAATGCTAACTACCAGAGCTATAAGATTTACCAAAAAAAGCATCAGCAATTCGTTTCTATTTGCCCCAAAACCAAATTTTATGTCCGAAAAGCCTACCCAAACGAAATCTTTGGACAATGCAGGGTTTTCATAAAGCAAAAATAAGGCAAGCCCAAAAGAAGCCAACAAAGAAATTCTGCTAAGTAGTGGAGCAGTTTGTTGGTATTTGTGAGGCAGAAAAATAAGCACCAAAAAGGCTAAAAGAGGGCAAAAAAGCAGTGCGTACAATACGAAGAGCATACACTTAGAGTTAGACAAAATTTGGGATATACTTTGTTGTAATATTTTTGTGCTAAAACTTAGTAGCTTGTAAAAGCATAACAAAGGATATTTGCTCCCATTTTGAGTGCCTGCTGACGGAGTTCTTCGGGGTCGTTATGTACGCTTTGGTCTTCCCAGCCGTTGCCTAAATCACATTCGTAGCTGTAAAAGCAAACTAATCTACCTTCGTAGATAAGTCCGAAGCCTTGTGGGGGTTTGCCGTCGTGTTCGTGGATTTTGGGCAAACCTTTGGGAAACGAATATTTGCAATGATAAATAGGGTGATTGAAGGGCAGTTCTACGAAATCGAGTTCGGGAAAGACTTTTTTCATTTCGGTACGGATATATTTATCCAAGCCGTAGTTATCGTCAATGTGCAGAAAACCACCAGCCAGCAGGTATCTGCGAAGATTTTGTGCTTCTTGCGTAGAAAAGGTTACGTTGCCGTGTCCTGTCATATACACGTATGGGTACGAGAACAAGTCGGGGCTACCAACTTCTACGACATCTTCTTGTGGGTGGAGGTTGATACGCAGATTTTTTCGGCAGAAGTCAATCAGGTTGGGCAGAGCGGTTTTGTTGGCATACCAATCGCCGCCGCCGTTGTATTTAAGTTTAGCAATTTTGAGGGTGGCATTTCTTTGAGCCAAAACCTCAAAAGAGATAAAACACAATACGAGCAGAAGTATGTTAGAAAATTTTTGCATCAATTCTTTCTAAGCCAGTTTTTTGTTCGAACCATCGTAGCGAATCTTGGTTTTTGTCGCCTGTTTGTGTATCACAAACAAAAAACTTGTAGAAAAGTTCTACATTATCGCCCAAACGATGGAGTAATTTTTCTAAGCGTTCTTGGGCTTGTTGAGAGTTATTGCAATAATGTTCTTGTCGCCAAGCGTGGTAGGCTTCGTCGTGCAGTTCTATGATGTCTAAAATATGTTTTTCGGAGATATATTTTTCGGCAAACTTTCGGGCAATATGGGCGTGGTGATTCGCACCTATACGAGGCTTGCTTTCATCTACTTTGTGTTTGAAAGTGTCGTGAATGAGCGTAATGAGTCGTAAATCTTTATACTCTTTGTCAGGGATTTGTAGGCGTAAATTTTCTACATTTTCCAAAACTTCGTAGATGTGCTTGATGATTTTTCCTTCGGGGTGTCCGTAGCGAGGCTTGCCAAAAAATAAACCTTCTTGCCAATTGCTATCCTCCATAATACACACCTCCAAGTCCGAGTGAGCCTCCATTTCAAAATATCCCCAAGGTGTATGAATGTATTGTAGTGTTTTTATCATAGCATAAAGTTTTATACTAAAATTTCATCACAAAGATATTGCCAAAATTTCTAAAAATAAGCAGAGTTTTCTGCTATTTTTGTATAAAATTGCGAAAAAAGAAAAAACTAAGATATTTCAAAGACGAAAATTGTATTTTTTTTAGATTGTTAGTCTGATTGTTATGAGTATTTTTGAAAAGCCCGAAACTGAACGTATCACTTATTTTGTTGATGTAATTCTACCTATTCCTATCCCCAAGCTATTTACCTATCGTATTCCCTACGAACTCAACGACGTGGTGCAGGTAGGCTCGCGTGTGATTGTACAATTCGGCAACAAAAAAGTGCTGACAGCCATCGTTGCCAAACTGCACCAAACGCCTCCCCAACACTATCAAGCCAAATATATCTTAGAGCTTTTAGATACCGAACCTATCGTAAATCAGAAGCAATTAGACCTCTTCGCTTGGATTGCCGACTACTATCTCTGTACCATTGGCGAGGTGATGAACGTGGCTTTGCCTTCGGGACTGAAAATCAGCAGTCAATCTATGATTGAACTCAACCCCAATGCCCGTTGGGACGAAACCGAACTCAACGAAAAAGAACTTAAACTACTTTTGGTACTCAAAGAAAAGAAAACTTTGGCTTATCACGAAGCATCAGTTTTTTTGGAACTAAAAAATATTTATCATATCATCAAATCGCTTACCGAAAAAGAACTTATCATTGTTTATGAAGAAATCAAAGAACGCTATCAGCCCAAAAAAGTAAAAAAAATACGCCTCACAAGAGATTATTTGGACAAAGCCGATTTGGAACGTTTGTTCAAATATTTAGAAGAAAAAGAAAGCAAACAGCTCGATGTCCTTTTGTTGTATCTGCGTAACGTACCTGTGTTTAGAGATTGGACACTCAACGATATAGGCTTGGAAAAGTCTGTTTTTCGCTCCAACCCACACATTTCTAACTCATCAGTTGAAACACTTATCAAGAATGGTATTTTTGAGGAATTTGAGGTAATTGTATCACGCTTTGCCGACATACAGCCTGCCGATGCTTACGAATTAAAACTCACCGCAGAGCAAAGTCAGGTGGTGGATATAATTATGGAACTTTTTGAGGAAAAAGAAACCGTCCTTTTGCACGGCATCACGGGAAGCGGTAAAACCGAAATTTACATTGACCTTATTCAAAAAGTGTTGGACTCTGGCTCACAGGTATTGTACCTATTGCCCGAAATTGCTCTTACTACGCAAATTGTAGCACGTTTGCGTAAAATTTTTGGCGATAAAATGGGTGTATATCATTCCAAATTTTCCGATAACGAGCGGGTTGAGGTATGGAAAGGAGTAATTCAGCAGAAATTTTCTTTTGTAGTGGGGGTGCGTTCGGCGGTATTTTTGCCTTTTGATAATCTGGGCTTAATTATTGTTGATGAAGAACACGAACCCTCCTACAAACAAAACGAGCCTGCCCCACGCTATCACGCACGCGATTTGGCGGTGGTCATTGCCCGTATGCAGTCTGCAAAGGTACTTTTGGGTTCGGCTACACCTGCCATAGAAAGTTATTACAATGCCCAAACGCAAAAATATGGTTTTGTTGCCTTACGCAAACGTTATGGCGATGCCCAAATGCCAAGCATAGAACTTGTAGATATGAAAGAAGAACGGAAGCAGAAGAAAATGAAGCAAAATTTTTCGTCTGTGATGTTCAATGCCATAGGAGAGGCTATCTCGAGACAAGAACAAGTCATTTTGTTTCAGAACAGGCGAGGCTATTCGCCTTATCTGAATTGTGCCGATTGTGCTTGGATACCTAAATGCAATAATTGCAATGTAAGTCTTACCTATCACCAACACGCAGGAGAACTGCGTTGCCATTATTGCGGTTTCAAGATGGTTGTTCCGCAGACTTGCTTTGCTTGTGGCTCTACCAAACTCAAAACCGTAGGCTTTGGAACGGAAAAATTAGAAGATGACTTGAAAATTTTGCTTCCCGAAGCCAAAGTTCGCCGAATGGATTTGGACACCACTCGCCAAAAAAATGCTTACCAAAACATCATCACAGATTTTGAAAATGGACAAATTGACGTACTCGTGGGTACGCAAATGATTAGCAAAGGTTTAGATTTTGATAAAGTCAGTTTAGTGGGTATTTTTGATACAGATAGATTGCTTTACTTTGCCGATTTTCGCTCTCACGAAAGGGCTTTCCAACTTATCACGCAGGTAAGCGGTAGAGCAGGAAGAGGGAAAATTGCAGGAAAAGTGGTCATTCAAACGAACAACCCTGAAAATCCTACTTTGCAAAGAATTTTGAAAAATGATTATGAAGGTTTTTATGAGGAGGAAATTTTAGAAAGGGAGAAGTACAATTATCCACCTTTTGCAAGGCTGATTAAACTTATCGTAAGGCACAGAGAAAAAGAAATCACCAAAGAAGCCGCCCAACATCTTGCCGAGTTATTGCGTGAGCAACTCGGTAAGCCAAGGGTACTCGGTCCTGAATCGCCACTAATAGACCGTATCAGAAACCAATACATCAAGCAAATTTTAATCAAGTTAGAAAAAGAAAAAATCAACTTGAAAGCTGTAAAAACTTTCATCGCCGCCCAATGCCAACAAGTAAGCTTAATGAAACAATTTAAAAGCGTACAAATTGTAATTGATGTAGATCCTGTATAGATTGTGAGTAGGAAATTTTCAAAAATCACTTTTTACTCATTTCTACTTGCAAACTTCTTGTTTTAGCTTTTTAGCGTCTTCATTTCCTAAATCGGAGGCTTTTTGGAGGTGCAAGCAAGCCTTTTCGGGGTTATTGAATCTCAAAAATATTTGTGCTGTATTGAAATGGGTTTTGTCGGCTTTTGCGTCCAGAGCGATTACTTTATCGTAGGCTTCTAAGGCTTCTTTGAGGGTTTCGTCAGTGCCTTTTTCAAAAAGTACGTTTCCTAAATTCAGAAAAGCATTTTTGTTGTTTGGGGCTAAATTGCCAGCTTTTTTAAAATCTTCCATAGCCAAATCTAACTTGCCTTGTTGGTAGTAGAGTACGCCTCTGTTCAGATAAAGGTCGGCTACTTGGGGGGCTAAGGCGATAGCTTGGTTATAGTCTTGTAGGGCTTCGTTCCATTGCTTGAGGTTTCGGTACAACTCGGCTCGGTTGAAGTAGGGGCGGTAGTTTTTGGGAGCAAGTTCAATAGCCTGTTTGTAGTCAAGCATAGCGTCGTTGTATTTGCCCAACTCAAAAAGAGCCACGCCACGAGCATTGAAGGCATCGGCATTTTGGGGGTTTCGGTCAATGGCTTTGTTGAGCAATAAAATTGCTTCCTCAAATTTTTGTTCTTTCATTGCTAAGCGGGCTTTTTCTACGAGTTCTTGCGAAGATGCTCCACAGCCAAATACAATGAATAGAACCAAAATATATGCAAAAATTTTTGTAAATTGCATTACTAATGAAATTTTGTAAGAATAACTCAAAACCCTTGTCGGTTTGTTTGCAAATTTAGCTAAAAAAACTTTTTTTAAACTATCTTTGAGCATTTTTGAAAGAATTTTTATTTGAGAAGTCATAAAATCAGCATAAATCGGTGAAATCTGCGGGTATAATTGAGCAAGCTACTAAGTAATTTCACAAAATTATACATGAACAAAAGTGGTTTTTCAAAAATTTCTTAAAAAAACCTACTTTTCTCGTGCGTTGAGCGGAGCCGAAACGCACGAGAAAAACAAAACCAAATTATTTTGAGTATAAACTGACACTTGTGTTTTTGTAAAAATCTGAAAAACAACATTTTGTCTAAGTACTAACATCTAACTACTAATGTCTAACTACTTACTCATTCAAAAGTGGTTTTTGTAAAAAGTTTTGAGAAAACTTGCTTTTCTGTACGTTTCGGCTACGCTCAACGTACAGAAAAGTGTAAAACCACTTATTTTTGAGTATAACTTTTCAAAAATCCAATTTTTATGAAAAAATTATTGTTTATCTGCTTATTAGTCTTCTTTGTTTCAAAACTCACAGCCCAAAAGCAAAGCTATCGGGAGTGTGTAAAGTTGGCTGAAAAAAATTTTATTGAAAAAAACTACGATGAAGCTATCAAGTTCATTGATTTGGCTATCGCAAAGAAGCCCAAAACGGCTGAAAATTATTTTTTCAAAGGAAAATGTTTTTTCAGGCAAAAAAAGTACAAAGAAGCCATTGGGGCGTTTGACAAAACCATAGCTCGCAATCCCAAAAATAGCATTTATTTCAGATACAGGGGCGATAGTTACTACAACATAGAGGCTTACGAACCTGCCCTGCAAGATTACAACAAAGCCATTGAACTTGATAAAACTCAAAAAAATGATACTTTATTTTGGTACAGAGGCGATACCTACCGAAAACTTGGACGTTACCAAGAATCCATTAAAGACTACGACCAAGCCCTTGCCCTAAACAATAAAAACAACGAAGTCTTTTATCACCGAGCTTATATGTACGCTTTGCTAAAAGACACTATCAAGGCTTGTAACGATTACCAAAAGGCTTACGAAATGGGTGTAGTGCGTGCTAAAAAAGAGGCTTTTAGTTTGGTCAAATGTAATTGGGCAAAACCTATAATAGAAAAAGATAATAGCCCCGTAGCTATTTCTAAGGTAGAAGTAGAACCTTTTACGGGGGCTGTTATCGTAGCCAGAGGGCTGAAATACGAAAAATACGAGTTTGTTCCTGAAAAACAATTAGGTTTTATCACAGGGGCAAGTTTTGGTTTCGATGAGCCTTTTATTTTTAGGGTTTATTCCCCCAAAGGATTTAAGGAAGATGAAAATGGCAAGGTGTTCTTTGGGGCAGGCTTTGGCGTATACGAAAACGAAAAAGAGCTGGGAGCAGTACAAGACCTTTTTGCTGATAATTATGAAGGTGCAGATGCCGAAGCCCTGTCTAATTTGCGTATTACACTGCGTTTGGCTAAGCCTTTGGAAACAGGGAAAACTTATACCCTCAAAGTGAAATTTTTTGATAAAAAAAGCAATGCGGCAATAGATATGCAAATGCCCTTCACAATGGCTCAAAAAACATTGCAAAGCAATATCATCAATACAACCAAATCGGTACTTGCTTTGGGAGCAGAGAGCAAGGCTACTGATGAGATAAAAATTGAGAAAATGACTTTCTTGGAAAAAGGAAAAGCTGTTACTAATTTAAAACCCCATACCGATTATCTGCTTTCTCTTTCTGAAATAAGCAAATTATCTGAAAATATAAACGTGCAGTACGCTTGGGTTTCTGCGAAAGATGGGCTTAGTTTGCATACTGAAAAGCTAAGCACTAAGTTGGATAAATCAAAATCTCTTTTGCTAAATCTTGTTTCACCCAAGCAGAAAGGCGAATATATTTTTTGGTTGTATTTGTCGGGGCAAGAAAACCCTTCGCATATTTGGGCTGTAAGCTATCCGATTAGCATTTTGTAATGTTTGGGCAGAAGCGAGAAACAAGACAAAATGTTTTTTTCAAACATCTTGTTTCTTGCTCCTGATGTTTAAGTTAGAGTGTTCTTTTTACTTCTCTTTGTTCAAAAACCTCGATATTATCGCCTTGTTGTATATCGTTAAAGTTTTTGATGTTAAGCCCACAATCGTAACCAGCTTTTACCTCCGACACATCATCTTTGAAGCGTTTGAGGCTTCCCAGTTCGCCTGTATGTACCACGATACCATCGCGAATGACACGAATTTTACTTTGGCGTTTGATGTAGCCATCAGTAACCATACAGCCCGCCACTGTTCCGACCTTAGAAATACGGAATACCTCTCGGATTTGTAAATTTCCAACAATCACTTCTTCTATTTGAGGGGCAAGCATACCTTCCATTGCATCTTTTACCTCATTGATGGCATCATAGATAATGGAGTATAAGCGTATTTCTACTTGTTCTTGTTCGGCTAATTTTCTTGCACCATTAGAGGGGCGTACCTGAAAGCCTATAATAACGGCATCAGAAACAGCGGCTAAGTTTACATCTGTTTCGGTAATTTGCCCAACGGCTTTTTGAATAACATTGATTTGTATTTCTTCTGTGGAAAGTTTCAGGAGGGCATCAGAAAGAGCTTCTACCGAGCCATCTACATCACCTTTGATGATTAGGTTAAGTTGTTTGAAGTTTCCGAGAGCTATTCTGCGTCCAATATCACTGAGCGTAAGACGTTTGGTAGCCCTGATGCTTTGCTCGCGTAAAATTTGCTCACGTTTGTTGGCTATTTCTTTGGCTTCTCTTTCGCTCTCCATTACTTGGAACTTATCGCCTGCTTGTGGAGCACCACTTAGCCCCAGTATTTGCACGGGAGTAGAGGGACTTGCCTTCTTGATAGGCTTGCCGATATGGTCTGTCATAGCTTTTACACGCCCATACAAAGCCCCTACCAGAATTATATCTCCGACTTTGAGTGTTCCTGATTGTACGAGCAAGTTGGTTACGTAGCCACGTCCTTTGTCCAAAGAGGCTTCAATAACGGCTCCCGAGGCATTTTTATTAGGATTTGCCTTCAATTCTAAGATTTCAGCTTCTAAGAGGACTTTTTCGAGCAGTTCATTGATACCTTGCCCACTTTTTGAGGAAATTTCTTGGCACTGATATTTTCCTCCCCATTCTTCTACCAAGATGTTTTCTTGGGCTAATTGCTCTCTTATTTTATCGGGGTTGGCAGTAGGTTTATCAATTTTTGAGATAGCTATCACGATAGGCACGCCTGCGAGTTGTGCGTGGTTGATAGCTTCTTTGGTTTGTGGCATCACGTTGTCGTCGGCGGCTACTACGATAATAGCTACGTCGGTGAGTTTAGCACCTCTGGCACGCATAGCGGTAAAGGCTTCGTGTCCGGGGGTATCTAAGAAAGTAATTTTTTTACCATTTTCTGTGGTTACGCTGTATGCTCCGATGTGTTGGGTTATCCCCCCCGATTCTTTTGCCACGACATTGGTACGGCGAATATAGTCGAGCAAAGAGGTTTTTCCGTGGTCTACGTGTCCCATTACGGTTACGATAGGCGGTCTGGGAACTAAATCTTCTTCTCTATCTGCTTCTTCGGCAATGCCTGCATCAATTTCTTCTTCAGCCGAAATGAACTCAACGGTATAGCCAAATTCATCGGCAATGATGGTAATAGCTTCGGCATCGAGGCGTTGATTGATAGAAACGAACATTCCAAGAGCTAAGCATTTAGAAATTACTTCATTGATAGAAACGTTCATTAAATTGGCTAAATCACTTGCCGAAATAAACTCTGTAACGCGTAGATGGTTGCTTTGTTCTGCTACATCTGTTTCATTTTCACGCTCTCTTTTGAGCACTTTCTTGATAGATTTCTTCTTTGGCGTTCCCATACGGGCTAAAGTAGCCTTGATTTGTTCTTGGATTTCTTTGCCTGTGGGTTCTTCTTTCTCAACACGCCTTTTTTTGTTATGGAGGCTTGTGTTGGTATCTACGCCTATTTTGTTATCTTTCTTTACTTCTTGGCTTATTTCTTTGGCATCTGCGGGCTTTCCCTTGCGGATACGCTTTCTCTTTTTCTTTTTTTCTCCTTTTGTATCAGATGAGGCTACGGGTTTTCCTTTTTTGCGAGAGGAGTCGAGAGGCAGTTCTATTTTGTCTAATATAGTTAGCCCTTTGAGTGTTTCGCCTTTTGCCTTAATTAACTCTATGGTTTCTTCTTTGGGGATTTCCAAGACTGCCTTTTCTTCCAAATTTGTTTTGATAGGCAGTTTTTCTTCCTTCTTATCTTTGTTTTCCTGCTTACTGATTGCTTGCTCTTTGGGTTTTTGTAATTCTTGCTTCTTTTCTTCTTTTTTCTTTTCTTGTTTGGAGTTCTTATCGTCTTTTCTGAAACTTTCCTTTTTGTTGTCCTGCTTTTTATCTTTTTTAAATGGCTCTTTTTTGCTTTCTACCTTTTTTTTATGAGCATCTAAGTCTATTTTGCCAACAATACTAAGACCTATTTTTTTCTCAGGCTCTTGTATCTTTTTGTTTTCTGCTTCTATCTCTTTTGTAGTTTCGGGTAGGTTCTCCTTTGTTTTCACCTCTGTTGCTTCAATTTCTTTTTGAGGTTGTTCTTGGATAGGATTTTTTTCTGGAAGTTCCTTTTTTTCTTCCTTGGTGGGGATAGTTTCAGTTATTTTTTCCTCAGGCTTTTCTATGTTTTCTACTTTTTCTTTTGTAGTAACCGATACCTCTTCTTTGTCTTCTGTCTCTTTCTTTTTATCAGAAGAAGTTTTGTTATGTGTTTTGTTTTCCAAAGTTTTTACGACATAGGTCTTATGTTCGGCTTCCTTTTTTTCAAGGAACGAAGCTCTGAATTCTTTTTCTAAGACCTCAATTTGTTGGGCATTGAGTTTGGAATTAGGATTATTTTCTACGGAAAAACCTTTGGCTGTAAGGGTTTCAACGATTTTGGCAGTTGCCACATTAAACTGCCTTGCCGCTTGGTTTAATCGCATTGTTTTTTCTTCTGACATAGAGTAGTTTTTCGTGATATATGCTATTTATTTTTGATGTAAGACAGAACAAATTGAGAAAAAGTGTGCCTGATGACTTGTGATATGGTGTAAAGCAAAGATTTTTTGGTTTGCAAAGATAGTAAAATTATTTGTGAATATTGAAAAACATTGCAAATAAAAAGTTTTTGAGCAAAAAAAACATTAGCAAAGGGGGGGCTGATAGCCCCCAAGGTTTTTAATTTTCTTCCCCGTCTTCTGCTTCAAATTCTCTTTGTATGATGTCTAAGATTTCGTCTATTTGTTCTTCTTCCAAATCAGTACGACGGACAAGGTCATCGCGGCTCAATGCCAAAACGCTTTTGGCTGTATCTAAGCCTATTTTGCGTAATTCTTCTATCATCCAAGGTTCTATTTCATCTTCAAATTCTCTTAGGTCAATATCTTCTTCATCTAATTCCGACTCATCAATATCTCTCCATACGTCTATTTCTTTGCCTATCAATTTACCAGCTAATTTGATGTTCAAGCCATTTTTTCCAATAGCTAAAGAAACTTGTTCGGGTTTGAGATAGACCGATACCCTGCCATTTTCCTCTACCTTGATAGAAGAAATTTTGGCGGGGCTTAAAGCTCGTTGAATGTAAAGTTCTAAATTATCGGTATAATTGATTACATCAATATTTTCGTTGTTTAGCTCGCGTACGATAGAGTGAATACGTGAGCCTTTCATACCTACGCAAGCCCCTACGGGGTCAATGCGGTCATCATACGATTCTACGGCTACTTTGGCTCTTTCGCCGGGTTCTCTTACAATTTTCCTGATGATGATTTGCCCTTCAAAAATTTCGGGTACTTCTTGCTCAAAAAGCCTTTCCAAAAATTTTGGTGAGGTTCTGGAAAGGATAATTCGGGGAGAACCGTTGATAAGCTCAACTTTATCAATAACAGCTTTTACGGGTTCGCCTTTGCGGAAGCGGTCTTTGGGGATTTGCTGATTTTTGGGCAAGAGCAATTCATTGCCTTCTTGGTCGGTTACGATTATATCTTTGCCTACAATCTGATACACCTCACCTACGATTACTTCGCCTACGCTATCTTTGTACTTCTCAAAAAGATTAGATTTTTCTAAATCTTTGATTTTCTGAATGAGTGTTTGTCTGCCTGTTTGTACCACTCTACGCCCAAATTTAACAATATCAATGGGTTCGGCAAACTCTTCGCCTATTTCAAAATCGGGCTGAAATTTTCGGGCTTCGGTGATGCCTATTAGATTAGGATTTGTTTTCAATCCTTCGTGGTCGTCGGATACAATTTCTCTGTAATGAAAAATCTCCAAATCTCCATTGGGGTTGATAATTACTTCAAAATTATCATCTGTGCCGTATTGTTTTCGAATCATTGTTTTGAAAACATCTTCCAATACAGAAATCATCGTGGGGCGGTCAATGCCTTTGGATTTGGCAAATTCCATAAACGACTCGGTAAGTTCTTTGTTATTGACCATAAATTTTTTAGTTTAATTTGTCAGCAATTAGTTTTTACTTGAACGAAACCAGCACTTTGGCGGTTTCTATATTTGCAAAATCTATACTTATCTGTGAAGTAACCGCTTTTTTTCCTTTTCCTTGCGTTTGTTCTATCAGAATACCTTTTTCGCTAACTTCTATCAATTTTCCTTCATAATTAGTTTGATTTTTGTCTTTAATTTGTAAAGTTCTGCCTATGTGTTGCGGGTACTGACGCGGCAATTTAAGTGGATTATCCACGCCTGGCGAGGATACTTCCAACGTATAAGGCGAGTCGAAGAAATCATTTTCTTCCAAATAGTTTCCCAAATTTCTACTCACTTTGGCACAAATATCAATATTTACACCTTGGTCGCCGTCAAGAAATATCGTTACTTTTTTCTTTTCTTTAAGTTGTTTTATCTGAACATCTACCAAAAAATATTCTTTTTCTAAGATGCTTTCCACGAATTTTCCAAGTTTTTCTTGTAGCTCCATAGCGTTTTTCGTAAAGTCAAAAAGAAAAGGGGACACAAGCCCCCTTTGGTGTTTTCCAAATGTCGTTGCAAAGAAAAGATTTATTTTGGAAAAATGCAAAAAATTGTGTTCAATTTTTAGCAGTGAAGCTATCGGTAGCATAATTTTGTTGTTGCCAGCGTTCTAAGCGTTTGTTCATCAGGGCAAACCAAAGAGGCGGAAACAAAGCCGTAATAATCATAGTAGGGTAGCCTGCGGGCAGTTGGGGGCTGTCTTCAAAATGACGTAAAACCTGATACGGTCTGTTGGCGTAGGCGTGGTGGTCGGAATGGCGTTGGAGTTGGAACAAAAAGAAATTGCTAATCAGGTGGCTGGCGTTCCAAGAATGTAGATGCTCTACACGCTCGTATTTGCCATTGGGTAATTGGCGACGCATAATGCCATAATGCTCAATATAATTGACAGCTTCAAGCAAAGAAAACGATAAAACACTTTGGCTAAGGAAAAAAACAGGCACTTGCCACAAAAATTCACCTTTCCAGAGGCTAAAAAGTGCCGTTAGCGAAATCATCAGAGCCAAAGGCTGAAACAAACAAGCCCACATTTCGTTTTCGGCACTCCAAACCGATTTGCCTTTGCGTTCCAAACGTTTCTTCTCTAAGTTCCAAGCATTCCTGATGCTACCTGTAACGCTTTGCCACCAAAACGCATAAAAACTTTGATTTTTACGGCTGGTAGCAGGGTCCGAGGGAGTAGCCACATTGACGTGATGCCCGCGATTGTGTTCTATGAAAAAATGCCGATAAAACACGGTGTTGAGAATAGCTTTTGCTAAAAATTGCTCAAATCGGTTATTTTTGTGTCCTAATTCGTGAGCTACCGTGATGCCAATGCCTCCCAGCACGGTCATTGCACTCAGCAAAAAACCCACATACTCGCTACTGCTTAAATGCTGAAAAGCAACTACATAGCAAGCCCACAGCAAAAGCCCTCCTTGCACGAAAGCCCATAGATACAAAACCCCTTTGTAATACCATTCATCAAGAACTTGTTTTTCTTCTTCTTTGGCAAAATTGTGCCTATCAATGCCTACGAGAAAATCAATAATCGGCACAAGTCCGAAAGCAAATATCACAGCCGAATACTGCCAAAATCCACCTTGATAATTACCCCAAACCCATAAAGTAGGCAAAATAAACGGAAACAAATAGCCGAGTTTTTTAAAAATTTTCATTTCTAACAAGCATTTAGTTGAAATCATTAGCAAATATACTAAATCTGAAACTAAACTGCAAGTTTAATTTTGTTTTTTTGATTTTCACATAAAACTTTTTTGAAAATAGAAACGAAAAATGTATTTTTAGCTTCATTTTAAGCCACAGGTTTTATGCGAAAAGTTTTACTAAGTGTTTTGTGTTTTATTTTTGTTTTAGGTTTTGTGTTTGCCCAATCCAAACGCCAACTCAAAGAAGCTGAAAAACATTTTGCCTACGAAGAATATGCTTTGGCTATCCCTTTGTACGAGGCATATCTGGAAGATGAACCTCGTTTGAATAAAATCGTAGAAATTAGCTACAAATTAGGCTTTTGTTACCTGCGAACCGCCCAAAAAGGAAAGGCACTGCCACATTTTGAGTTGGTGTATCAGCAAAAACCCAAATACCACAAAAATTTGACCTATTATTTAGCTCAAAGCTATCATTTTCAGCATAATTGGGACAAAGCCGAGCAGTTCTACAAGATAGCCGCCCGAGAAAGCGATTTTGCCAAAGATGTTCCCAAACATCTTGAAGAAATAAAATACGGCAGAGAATATACCAAAAATCCCCACCGAGTTATTGTTGAAAATTTAGGTGATGTGCTAAATAGTCCTTTTCCTGAGTATGTACCTGTAATTTCGGAAGACGAAAGCGTTATGATATTCACAGCTCGCCGCCCCAATACTACTGGCGGAGGCAAAGATCCCTACGACCAGGAATACTTTGAAGACATCTACATTTCCGAAAAAAAAGACGGCAAATGGACTTCGCCCAAAAATATGCCTCGCCCTATCAATGGCGACTCTCATGATGCCTGTATTGCTCTCTCACCCGATGGCAAAACACTTTTTATCTACAAAACAGGCACAGGTAAAACTAAAATGGGTGATATTTACTATTCCAAAAAAAATAGCGATGGCTCGTGGAGCGACCCTAAATCGATGGGCGATAAAATCAATACTAAATACCGTGAGCCATCTATTTCTATCACACACGACGGCAATACAATTTACTTTTCTAGCGACCGCCCCGGCGGTTTCGGTGGCTTAGATATTTACAAAAGCACCAAAAACGAAAAAGGCGAATGGAGCGAACCCATAAATTTGGGAGCAACCATCAATACGCCTTACGACGAAGACAGCCCTTTTATCCATAACGAAACTACTCTTTATTTCAGCTCACAAGGGCATACCTCTATGGGCGGTTACGATATTTTTGTAAGCGAATTTGATGGCAAAGAATGGTCTAAACCTCAAAATCTTGGCTCGCCTATCAATACGGCTGATGATGATATTTATTTTGTAGTTTCTGCCGACAACAAACGAGGCTATTTTTCCTCAGGCAGAGCAGGCGGACTGGGCGACAAAGATTTGTATATCATCTATACCCCTGAACGCAACTATGATTTCATAAAATTGAGCAATACGCCTACGCAAATCACTACTCAAATCAAAATTGATACTACCACCCGTACCGAAAACAAAACCTACATCACTATCCTGAAAGGTGAAATCAGAGAGGCAGGTACGAAGAAAAAATTAGAAGCTGAAATTGCTTTGGTAAATTTGGTAGATAATTACTTGGAAGAAGAACTCAAATCCGATGCCCAAACAGGCAAATACGAAACCGTTGTGCCTGCCGACAAACATTTCTTGCTAAGTGTAGATAAAGAAGGCTATTTGTTTCATTCCGAAGAAGTGCTTATTCCACCACAGCCCAAAGATAAAAACCAAGAAATTATCGTAGATATTGAACTTGTAAAACTGCAAAAAGGTGCTAAAATCAATTTGAAAGTATTTTATGATTTTGATAAAGACTTTCTACGCCCCGAATCGGTTACGGAATTGGAAAGGCTGTTGAAGTTTTTGCAGAAATATCCTACAATGAAGGTAGAAATTTCAGGACATACCGATGCCATTGGCACAGAAGCAAAAAATCAGGGACTATCGGAGCGAAGAGCTAAATCGGTGGTGCGTTATTTGGTAGAAAGAGGCATCGACTCCAAACGCCTCATTGCCAAAGGCTACGGCGAACTTCGCCCCATTGCCCCCAACGACACCCCCGAAGGCAGACAACTTAACCGCCGTACCGAGTGTGAGGTATTGGAGTTTTGAGTTTTTAATTTACGCTTCGGTTTCGCCCAGCATTCAAGGCTTCGCTCAACGTTCATCATTTATCACCTAAAGTTATTGGACAAAGGAGAAAAGAGTAAGGAATAAAGACAAAGCATTATTAAACGAGTATTTACATTTCCTTAAAAGCCTGTATCTAACTACTAACTACTAACTACTAACTACCAACTACTAACATGTACGCCGTTGTTGATATAGAAACCACAGGAAGCAAACCCGACCACGATAGAATTATTGAAATAGCCATTTATCTCCACGATGGAAAGCAAATTGTAGATGCTTTTACGAGTCTTGTTAATCCCGAACGCTACATTCCCGATTTTATTACCAAACTCACAGGCATCAGCAATGCAACGGTAGCAGATGCACCGAAATTTTACGAAATAGCCAAAAAAATCGTAGAATTTACCGAAGGTTGTATTTTTGTAGCCCACAATGTTCAGTTTGATTATTCTTTCCTGAAAAATGAGTTCAGAAATTTAGGCTACAATTACCAACGTAAAACCCTTTGTACGGTGCGTTTGAGCCGAAAACTCATACCTAATTTGCCTTCTTATTCTTTGGGCAAACTTTGTGAAAGTTTGCAGATAAAAATCAAAGACCGCCACCGAGCCAAAGGCGATGCCGAAGCTACCGCCAAACTGCTCACACGTTTAGTAGGCATCAATCACAATCATTTGGAAAATGATGTTATTGAGGAAGAAATCAAATTTCCGACACTGCCACCTAAAATTTCGCATCAGCAAGTTGCCGACCTGCCCGAAGAAACAGGCGTGTATTACTTCCACGACGAGGAAGGTAGCGTAATCTACATAGGCAAAAGCCGAAATATCCGAAAACGTATTGCCTCGCATTTTCAGCTTTTCAACAAAAAACGAAAAACCGCTGAAATGAAAAATGCCATCGCAGACATCAGCTACACGCTTACGGGGAGCGAATTGGTAGCTCTACTGCTTGAATCGGCAGAAATAAAAAAGTACAAACCACGTTTCAACAAAGCCCAACGCCGAAGCGTATATCTGTATGGGATTTTTGTAGCCAAAAACTCGGAAGGCTATCTGCGTTTGTATGCCGATAAAATCAAAACTGATAAAAATCCGATTTACTTTACCAACTCGGCGGCACTGGCTAAAATGATTATTGAAAAATATCAACAAAAATACCAACTTTGTCAGAAACTTTGCGATATGTATCGCCACAGCGGAGCTTGCTTCGGCTACCGAGTGGGCGAGTGTCAGGGGGCTTGTATAGGCGAGGAAGACCTCAACGAATACAACCAACGCGTAGAGCAAGCCATTAGTCAGCTAAGTCAGTTCAAAAAGCCGAATTTCGTAATTGTAGGAAAAGGCAGAAATCACACCGAAAAATCCATCGTTTGGGTAGAAAATGGTAGATATTTGGGTTTTGGCTTTGTAGATACCGAAATAACTCAAAGTGAAACCTGGCAAGAACTAAGAGAATACATCGAAAAGTATCAACACAACAAAGACACACAAAAAATTATTCAACAATATTTAGAAACTACGCAAGATAAAATTGTGTATTTTTGAGTGAAGAGGTAAGCAGTTTTGTAAAATTAAGCAAATACTTGTGTTGGAATAAAGGCTTGATAAGTAATATTCTTTTGTCTCTCCTATCCTAAATTTGCTTGATTTTTGAAAAAAATAAAAATTTATGAAAAATCTATTCATATTTATTCTAATCAGCAATTTGCTGTTTTTTTTTCTTTTATTCTATAAAGATGCTCAGCAATGGCTTGACTCTTCCAAATCTGTGAGAAAAAGTCTTTTGTATGCAATTTTACTTATGGCGTTGTTCATTCAAATTTTCACCGAAATATTCAGTTTATTCAATGTCCTGAATTTTTATGCTTTATTGATATGCTGGACTTGCTCTTTACTTGTTTCGGGGTACTTTTTAATCAAAGATAAATGCTATACTTTTCCTACGATAAATATCTCAAAAGCGGGTAAAATTCCATTTGTTCTGATAGCATTGTTTCTTTTATGGCTTTTGATATTAGGCATTTTGCAACCTCCCAATAACTGGGATTCTATGACTTACCACCTTGCTCGTGTGATGCACTGGATTCAAAATCAGTCGGTTAGTTATTATGCAAGCCATATTGAAAGGCAAGTTGTCTTTACAACCCTCTCGGAATATTGTATTTTGCATACAATTTTACTCACAGGAAACGATTACTTTGCTAATTCAGTTCAGTGGCTTAGTTTTTTAGCTTCTCTGGTTTGCATTTCCCTGATTGTTGAGCAACTTGGTGGCTCTCAAAAAACAGCCTTTGTAGCTGTATTTCTTTTTATGGCAATTCCTATGAGTATGTTTCAAGCTGTATCCACTCAAAATGACTTATTAGCAAGTTCTTTTATTTTAGCCGCTTACTACTTCTTTTTACAATGGAAACAAAACTTCCATAAATTTTCGGTTTTAGGTTTGGGAATATCCGTAGCATTAGCCATATTGACAAAAAGCACCTCTTATTTTTTTCTTGCTCCTCTTGTAGTGGCTGTTTTTTTAGTTATCGTCAAGAAAACAAAGATGAATATTTTTCTGCAAGGTGTTTCAATGGCTTTAATAATTATTTTTCTGAATAGTTTTTATTTTGCGAGAAATTTGGTAGCTTTTAAAACTATCATTCCTCAAACAGAAGCCACCAGCAACGTTAGAAACGAAGTGCTGAACCTTCCGTTTTTTTTGAGTAACAACATCAAAACTTTTGGTTTTAACTTTATCACCAACAATGTAGAAATTGACAGGGTAGTAGAAAATACTATTTATGGAGTTAATAGGGTTCTTAGTATCAATCCAAATGATAAAAGAGTTTCCTTCGGCAATTTTGAATTGCCGTTTGGTATCAAGTTTTACTCACATGATTATGCTCCTCAAACCCTACATGCTTGGCTTTTGTTGCTTACTTTTCCTTTTTATTTCATTTTTAGGGAACGATTTTCAAACAGTTTTTTTTACACTTCTCTGATGATTTTTATTGGTTTTGAACTAATGATTTTGTTGCTCAAATGGCAACCTTTCGGGACAAGATTTCAAATTCCATTTTGGTCTTGGGTGAGTGTTTGGTTGTCTTTCTTATTTGAGATAAAGATAGCAAAGCAAGAAAAAATAAGTAACTTAGTATTTTACCTACTTATTTTAGCTCTTTCTAGTATAAGCTACTATTACACCTATCAGTGCATCAATATTTCTTTGAAAACAGAACGTAATATTTTTAATACCGATAGAGAGTATCTTTATTTTGTACATAGATCGGATTTATACGAAGCCTATCAGTCTTTGGTCAGGCAAATTCAAAAAAGTTCTTGTAAAAAAATTTCTTTATATATCCAACTTGATAGCTGGGAATATCCACTTTGGCGAATGTTGAAAAATAGAAACATAGACATTTATTTAAAACATAAGGACGTTCAGAATTCTACAAATATTTTTGAGAAAGAAGAAGAATTTTGCGGTAGGCTTGAAATTGATAACACAAAAGGTATCGCCCTTTATCATTCGCAATAATTAAAAATCTGCAAAAATATCTCTAAGCAGTTCCAACTAAATGAAGCGAAACTAAAAAATAGAAATAGCAGTGTAAAAAATTTACTTTTTCTGGTTTTTGTGTTGTTGGATATAGTAGGGCAAAACGTGCCTATAAATAACGAAAGCTAAAGGTAAACGTTCTGATTTTGCTAAACCTTCCAAATAAAGTCGTGTATCTGGGTCGTTTTGAGCGTATTGCAAGCCTCCATCTAATTCTGGTAAAAAACTTTTGATTTCACCATTATCAAAAACGATAATACTATCACCTTGATAATCAGGTAGTCTTTTTATCATATCAATAATTTCCTTTTGTGTGTATTGGGTTTTTACTCCCCCAATTACGCTGAACTGCTCTTTTAGGATTCTATTTTCGTAAATATTGATAGTTGTGATAAGTGCTATCAGCAAGCCTGCAATTATGGTAGAAACAATAATTCTTTCCTTTACCATTTTCATTCATGGTTTAAAGACCACACAAGTTAATAAAATCTGATAATTCCACCAAAAAATTTTGTAACTTGCTATCCAAAGTTGCAAGAGAAGAAAAAATATGATAAAAGCCGAAATCCTAAACATTGGTGACGAACTGCTCTACGGACAAGTAACCAACACCAACGCCCAATGGCTAAGCACCGAATTAGACAAAATTGGCATCAGAGTTATCAGACATACCGTTGTTCCTGATGCCGAAGAGGCTATCTTAGAAGCATTGCAAGAAGCCCAAAATCGTGCCGATGCAATCCTAATAACAGGTGGTTTGGGACCTACCAAAGACGATATTACCAAAAAAACTTTGTGTAAGTTTTTCAACACCCAACTTGTCCGCCACCTAGAAGCCTTGCGTGTAGTTACCGAATTTTTTGAGAGCAGAGGTAGAGAAATGCTCGAAATCAACCGACAGCAAGCCGATTTGCCCGAAAACGCTACCTATATTCCCAACCTGAAAGGTACAGCCCCCGGTATGTGGTTTGAGAAAAACGGCAAAGTGTTTGTTTCGATGCCCGGCGTACCTCACGAAATGCAGTTCTTGATGCAAAGTTATGTCTTAGAACATCTACAACAATTTTTCAAAACGCCTTTTATTGCCCACAAAATGATTAAAACCGTAGGCATTGGCGAATCGTATTTGGCAAAAGAAATCGAAGAATGGGAAAATAATTTGCCTTCACACATCAAATTGGCTTATCTGCCCAGTTTTGGAATGGTACGCCTACGTCTCACAGGTAGCGGAACAGATAAAGAACAGATTTTAAAAGATATTGAAGCCGAAACTCAAAAACTTTTACCCCTGATTGATAAATACGTATATGGTTTTGATGATGATGACTTAGCCATAGCCGTAGGCAAATTGCTCAAAAGCAAAAATAAAACCATTGCTCTTGCCGAAAGTTGCACAGGAGGCTTCTTGGCTCATAGTTTTACCCAACACGCAGGTAGTTCCGAGTATCTGAAAGGCTCTTTGGTGGCATATAGCAACGATATAAAAATCAATATCTTAGGTGTAAAAGCCGAAACCATCGAGAAATACGGTGCCGTGAGCGAACAAACCGTTTTAGAAATGGCATACAACATTCGTAAAATGTTTGGGGCGGATATAGGTGTAGCGACAAGTGGCATCGCAGGTCCCGGTGGAGCAACCCCTAATAAACCCGTCGGAACAATTTGGGTGGCTTACTCCGACGAAAACGAAACCAAAGCCAAACTCTACCAACTCGGAAACGACAGAATGGTTAATATCCAAGTTACTACCAACTTGCTCTTAGACTGGATACGCCGAAAACAAGGAGGTAGAGCCAAATGAGTATTGAGTATTGAGTAGTGAGTAGTGAGTAGTGAGTAGTGAGTATTGAGTGAGCGTAGCCGAACTATTGAGCAATTGATGTGAATTACAAGACTATTTCATTGATTTACAAAATTTTATCTTACAATTTTTTCATAAATTACAGATAGCTCACGGTTTAAAACGTGGTCTATCTTGTTTTTTATATCAACAATTTAAACTGATTGTTAAGAAAAAAGAGCTTTAACTTCGGTAATCATAAAAAATACTTAATATGGCTTTAAGCAAAAGGTAATACGTGCAGCCTACCTTTGCAAAAGATTTAACGGATTTAAGTATTTTTATGAAACAAATTTTATCAGCTATTTTCTTTACTTTTATATTTTTTAGTGTTGTACTCGCCCAAAATACAGGTACAATCAAAGGACAACTTAAAGAAGAAGGAGCAAACGAAGCTATCATTGGAGCTACCGTAATGCTCAAAGGAACTACCTATGGTACTTCTACAGATGTAGAAGGCTACTTCCAAATATCTGCTGTGCCTGAAGGTGTCTATACCGTATCTATTTCGGCGGTGGGGTACGAAAGTAAGGAAATCGAAAACATCAAGGTAGAAAAGGGTAAAGTTATCCTTATCAATACAACACTACTCACCGAAAGCTCCGAAATAGGGACGATTGAGGTAGTAGCACGCAAACAAACTGGTACGGATATTTCGGTAATTGCAGAAATAAAAGAAGCCGAGCAAGTAGCCGTAGGGATTTCTTCAGAACAAATCCAAAAGTCGCAAGATAAAGATGCAGCCCAAGTGCTTCGCCGTATCCCCGGCGTTTCGTTGCAAGAAGGACGCTTTGCAATTATTCGTGGCTTGCCCCAACGCTACAACGCTGTAATGATAAACGATATTTACACGCCTTCCACAGAAGTAGATAGCCGAGCTTTTTCTTTCGACCTTGTACCAAGCAACATGATTGATAGGGTACTTATTTTTAAGTCGGGAGGACCTGAACTACCCGGCGACTTTGCAGGGGGGGCTGTAAAAATTTATACCAAAAACGCTCCCGAAGAAAATTTTACTAATATCAGTTTTGGATATGGTGGGCGAATAGGTACAACGCTAAGAGAAGTTTCGGATTATCAAGGAAGTGGCACCGATTTCTTAGGATTTGATAATGGACTGAGAAAATTACCAAGTAGCTTTCCTACGTTTTTGAGTAATGACCTTTCGCCTGTAGAACGTGCCAAAATCGGAAGAGACGCTCTTTCTTCCGATATTGGTATCATTCGCCGCAAAGTGATGCCAGACCAACGCTATGCCTTCAATATGGGTAGAAAATTTTCTAAGAAAAATCTACGCTTCGGTACGCTTACTTCAATCAACTATTCCAATTCGCACCAATATTATCAGGCTACCCAGAATGACTTGATAAACGATGTCCTCCCAGCCAGTATAATAGGTAGCTTTAATGATGACTTGTATAACAATAATATCCGCTTAGGCTTATTACACAACTGGTCTTTGAGCTGGAATGCCGATAACAGAATTGAGTTTAAAAACATTTTTAATCAGCAAACGCTAAAGGAAACAATCGTTCGTGAGGGTTCTATTTTTTCTACGGAAAATCAAGACTTCATAAACTATTCTCAACTACTTGACCAGAGAAGCTTCTACGGTGGGCAGATTACAGGAAAACATAAATTCAATAATGAGGCTTTGGTACTTACTTGGGCAACAGGCTTAAACTATACCAATCGCCAAGAGCCTGATTGGAGAAGATTTAGAACCAATAGAATCAGGCAAACCGACCCCAACTCTACTGTACCATACGTTTTGGCTATACCCGGCTCAGCAAACCTGACAGATGGAAGATATTTTTCTAATCTCAATGAATACGCTTACTCAGGAAGTCTGGCTATTGAGCAAAAGCTGAATAAAATTTCTGCTAATGAGAAAAATCCCATCAAACTACGCTATGGTTTGTATAGCGAACGCAAAACACGCCAGTTTAATGCTCGTTACTTCAGTTATTTGGTAAATCCTGCAACCGTTGATATAGATGCCATAGAGCAAATCAAGACATTGCCCTTAGGGCAAATCTTCCGCCCCGAAAACATCAACGGAACTACATTGCTTACTTTTGCCGAAGGCACAAGCCCCGAAGATAGCTACAAAGGCTTCAACACGCTTGTTGCGGGGTATGTAGGTGTCTATATTCCCTTGGGCGAGAAAGTGAGTATTACACCCGGCTTGCGTGCAGAGTATAATATCCAACAGTTAGAGGCTCGCAATCGCTCTGGCTTTGCTGACAACGCCAATAACCCTATTTTGAGTTTGCTGCCTTCTCTAAATGCAACCTATAATCTAAATGATAAGCAGCTTATTCGTTTGGCTTATTCAAGAATGGTTAATCGCCCTGAATTTAGAGAGCTTGCCCCTTTTAATTTCTATGACTTCAATATCAATGCCGATACAAGAGGAAACTCAAGGCTGAAGACAGCTACTATTGATAATGCAGATTTGCGTTGGGAATATTACCCCTCTGCCGAAGAATTGATTTCTGTGGGTGTTTTCTATAAACTCTTCCAAAACCCTATTGAAGCCTATCAACAAAATACCTCGGCAGGTGGAACGGCAATCGTGTTCGGTTTTGGTAATGCTCAAAGTGCCCAAGGGTATGGTATAGAAGCTGAATTTAGAAAATCCTTCTACAACTGGACAAGTGTTAAGTTTTTCCAAAATCTTAGTGTTGTAGCCAATGCTTCTTACCTTATTAGTAATGTAAATGTAGGAAGGCAAGTTGATTTGGGTCCCAGCTCTACAGGGCTTACTGATGTAGATGCTCCCTCCAACAGAACTCTTGTGGGGCAGTCGCCATATTTGGTAAATGCGGGCTTGTATTACAATAGCGAAGAAAAAGGTTTCCAGCTAAACATACTCTACAATGTAGCAGGTCCGAGATTGTACTTAGTTGGAAACAATAATAGACCAAGTCTTTATGAAGTGCCACGTAATATTGTTGATTTCAATATAGCAAAGACTTTCTTAGACAAAAAATGGGAAATCCGTTTGGCTATGCAAGATATCCTCAATCAGCCATTCAAATTTGTCCAAGACTCGAACCTCAATGGTAAAATTGATGGCTTAGATTCCGATTTCCGCTCTTTCAGACCGGGTGCAACTTTCAATACAACCATAACTTATAGATTTTAGTATTCAACCTTAAACCCTTAAATTTTACAAACAATGAGAAATCTAAGAATTCTTCTAACCACCTTTGTTGCGTTGGCTATGATAGCCTGCGGCAAAAAGAACGATGAAAATGTAAGCAATGTACAAAAAACGCCTGACGGAAAAATTATTGTTTCAGGAGAAATTACAGGAGAGCAAACTTGGAAGGCTTCTGAAAAGTACCTTTTGAGAGGCTTTGTATATGTAACTGAGGGAGCAAAACTCACCATAGAGCCAGGTACCGTAATTTTTGGCGACAAAGACAGCAAAGGCTCTTTGATAGTTGAGAGAGGAGGACAAATTTTTGCCGAAGGTACTGCTTCTGCTCCTATCGTATTTACTTCTAACCAACCCGCAGGTCAGCGTGGATATGGCGATTGGGGTGGATTGGTATTGGCTGGACGTGCTCCTGTCAATCAGGCTTCACCTACTATGGAGGGTGGTCTTCGTGGTACTTATGGTGGAAATGATGAAAACGATAACTCAGGCGTATTGAAATATGTACGTATCGAATTTGCGGGTATAGCCTTTCAGCCCAACAGCGAAATCAATGGACTTACTTTGTATGGTGTAGGTAGAGGTACAAAAATTGACTATATTCAGGTTTCTTATTCTGGTGATGACTCTTTTGAGTGGTTTGGTGGTACAGTAGATAGCAAATATTTGGTGGCTCACAGAGGTTGGGACGATGAATTTGATACTGATTTTGGTTTTAGGGGCAGAGTTCAGTTTGGTTTTTCGGTGCGTGATAGAAGATATGCTGACATTTCGCAATCTAATGGTTTTGAGTCAGATAACTTCAACCCCGGTACCCCTGAAAGCGGTCCTAAAACTACGCCTGTTTTTGCTAACATTACTTGTTACGTAGCCGATACCGCCTCACAAATTCCTGCTACAGGTCTGGGTTCAGGTCAGTTTGTGAATGGTATGCACATCAGAAGAAACTCGGGTAAAAGTGCTTTTAATAGTGTTTTTGTAGGTTATCCTTTTGGTCTAAGAATTGATAACTCGCCTACTTGGGTAAATGTGCAAAATGATGTAGTGCAAATGAGAGGGATTGTATTAGCTGGTTACTCTACTAACCAAGACGTAGTAGCTGCTGGTTCTTCTTCTCCTGCTTTTACTACTGCTGATGTAAGAACTTGGTTTGATACGCCTGCTTCTGGTAACGAAAAGAGAAACACAGCCGACCTCAGACTTGGTACTATCGGAAACTTAGATAATCCTCAAAGATTGCCTAATGCTGGCTCACCCTTGCTTTCAGGAGCAATCTGGACTGGCAAAGGGGCTGATGCTTTCTTTGAAAAAGTAAACTTCCGTGGTGCTTTCGGTACAACCGATTGGACACAAGGTTGGACAGAATTCAATCCACAAGCTAAGCAATACTAAGAGAAGTAAAAAGCAAAACATTGAACATAAAATACAAAATTCATTTTAAAAACAGCCTCGTAAAATTACGGGGCTGTTTGCTTTCAGGAGGCAAAAGTTCTAACTTACCTTCGCTCCGTTCCAAACCATAGCCGAAGGCTCAATAAATTTCAGGCTACCATCGCGGTCTTCTGCCATCAATATCATACCATTTGAAACTTCGCCCATCATCTTGCGTGGAGCAAGATTGCAAAGCACACAAACCTGTTTGCCAATAATCTCCTCGGGGCTAAAATACTTAGCAATACCGCTTAGCACTATCCTTTGGTCTATGCCTGTATCCAAAAGAATTTTAAGCAATTTATCGGACTTAGGCATTTTTTCGGCTTGTAAAATAGTAGCTATGCGAATATCTAATTTTGCAAAATCATCATAGCTAATTTCAGAAGCCAAAGGCAAAGGCTTTTTAGTTTCTAATTCATTCATTTTTTTGCTATTGGCTAATTTTTGGAGTTGTTTTTGGATAGTTTCCTCTTCAATTTTTTCAAAAAGTAAGCCTATTTGTTGGATTTCTTGCCCTGTGATAAGTAAATCCTGCTTGCCGAGTTCATTCCAGAAGAATTTTCCTAGGCCTAAGGCTTTTTGGAGTTTTTGAGCCGTAAAAGGCAAAAAAGGTTCTGCTAAAAATGATAAATTGGCAGTAAGTTGAAGGGCAAGATGCAAGGTATTTTCAATTCTTTTTTGGTTTGTGGCGAAGTCTTTGGCAAGTTTCCAAGGTTCGTTTTCCTGAAAATATTTGTTACCAATGCTTGAAAGTTCCATTAGATAGCTTAAAGCCTCGCGGAAGCGATAGTTTTCAATGCTTTCACCAATTTTAGCGGGATAGGTTTGCAGTGTTTCGAGCAAATCAATATCAATTTTTTCTAAATCGTTGAGCGGAGGCACTTTACCTGCAAAATATTTTTGCGTAAGCGTAAAAACACGATTGACAAAATTGCCAAAATTAGCAACTAATTCATTGTTGTTTCGGTCTTGGAAATCTTTCCACGTGAAGTTATTATCTTTGGTTTCGGGGGCGTTGGCAGTGAGTACGTAGCGTAAGACATCTTGTTTGCCGTCAAAATCTTGTAAGTATTCATTGAGCCACACAGCCCAGTTGCGGGAAGTAGAAATTTTAGCATCTTCAAGGTTCAAAAACTCGTTGGCTGGTACGTTATCGGGCAAAATATACGAACCTTCGGCTTTCAGGATTGCAGGAAACAAAATGCAATGAAAAACGATATTATCTTTTCCGATAAAATGGATAAGTTTTGTTTCAGGATTTTTCCAATAAAGTTTCCAGTCTTCGGCGTTGCCGTTTTTGCCTTCGCCGAGGGGATATTTTTGCTGAAAATAATCTTTCGTAGCCGAAATATAGCCAATAGGTGCATCAAACCACACGTACATTACTTTGCCTTCGGTATTTGGGATTGGGAGCGGAACGCCCCAGTCAAGGTCGCGTGTCATAGGGCGAGGTTGCAAACCTGCCTCAATCCAAGATTTGCATTGCCCATATACATTGGTTTTCCATTCTTTATGTCCTTCCAAAATCCATTCTTTGAGCCAACTTTCGTATTTGTCCAATGGGAAATACCAGTGTTTCGTTTCTTTTTGGATAGGGGTGGCATCGGAGAGTTTGGAGCGGGGGTTAATGAGTTTTTCGGGGGTGAGCGAAGAGCCACAATTTTCGCATTGGTCGCCATAGGCTTCCTTATGTCCGCAGATGGGGCAAGTGCCTACGATGTATCTATCGGCTAAGAATTTTTCGGCAACGGGGTCGTAATATTGGAGCGTTGTTTTTTCTACGAAGACACCTTTGTCGTAGAGTGTTTTGAAGATTTCTTGGGCAGTTTCGTAATGAATGGGTTTAGAGGTTCGTGAGTAAATATCAAAGCTAATTCCAAATTCCTCGAAAGACTCACGAATAATTTTATCGTATTTATCCACTACTTCTTGTACGCTGATGCCTTCTTTGGCGGCACGAATAGTTACGGGAACGCCGTGTTCATCAGAGCCACAAACAAACAGCACATCTTGCTGATTGAGCCTAAGATAACGGCAAAAAATATCGGCAGGGATATACACGCCTGCCAAGTGTCCGATATGTACGCCACCATTGGCATAGGGCAACGCCGCTGTAACGATATAACGCTGTCTTTTGGGTGTTTGCATTTTTTAGGGATTTTACTATTCTGGTGTAGAAAAATTACTTGATGTTTTTTGTGCTTTGTTTTGTGTTGCCGAATATTTCAGATTGATTTGCTCGTAAAGATTTTTGGGTACGATTTTAGGAGTTTCAGGGATTTTGGCTTGGGGTTTTATCCAGTCTAAATGTCCTTTTGCCCATACATAAGCCAAGCCGAGAGCTAAGATAGCGATAAAAATAAACATCTCGGCAAAAGCAAACCACGTCCATTGGGTTTGTGTGGCTTGGTGGAGTTCTTTGTTGCCGAAAATGGTAGCCCAAGGAAATAGAAAAACGATTTCTACATCAAACAACACAAAAATAAGTGCTACTATGTAATACCGAGCAGGGTAAGCGTGCCAAGCCGAGCCGATAGGTTCTTCGCCACACTCGTAAGGAGCGAGTTTTTCGGGATTAGGCTTTTTGGGGCGTATCAACCACGAAACCAACAAGGCAGTAAGCAAGAAAAATACACTTCCTACCAAAAAAACAAGCACTTTTCCAAATTCGCTAAGCAAGATGATAATAGTTTTAAGTTAGCAAAAAAATGCCACACGCCTTGCAAAATTAGCTAAATTTTTGGGTTATGTTGTAAAAGTATTAGGAAAAATCCGTTTTCAGATTCGGATTTAAATTATACTCAAAAATAAGTGGTTTTACACTTTTCTGTACGTTGAGCGTAGCCGAAACGTACAGAAAAGCAAGTTTTCTCAAAACTTTTTACAAAAACCACTTTTGAATGAGTATATTTGGTAGGTTTTTCTTAAAATCTTTTTTTTCGGAAACGTTTTTGAAAACTAATGTTGAGCAATGCGTCTGAAGCATCGAGAAAATTTCCATCAATAAGTCCGATAACTCCCAAGTCCAAACTGCCTGTTTTTCTTTTGCTTACTATTCTTAGTCCCAAAGAAGGCGTCAAGGATAGGTATGAATTGTTGAAAAAAATATTGTTTTGAGTAACAAGAAATGTACGCCCACTGATAGGAGAGATATGCGATACACCGAGCATATTCAGCGTACTGCTTTCAGGGGAGAAATTGCTGGCAACAACGATTTTGCCTAAGTGCAAAGAAGTATGGACTTTGCTATTACCAAAAGTAACTACTGCTTGTGGAAGAAGACCTACGCCAAGCTCGAGGAAAGTCTGCCCAATAAAAGGTAAAACATAGCCCCCTATATCCATCTGAAATCCTAAACGAGCTTTTTCTGAAAGAGGAAAACCATATTTTACGTGAAAAGTACCCGCAGGCACAGGAAATAGAATAAGAGTAGGTAAAGTAGCACCTACGCTAAGTCTATCGGTAATTCCATAGTTGTAGCCACTTATAAAGATAAAAATGTTTTGGTAAAGATGTTCTCCTTTTGGCAAATTAAAAGCCGAGGGAAGATAAAAATATCTTTCAGGAACAGGGTTGATGATGGAGGCACGTGTTGGTTTTTCACGGCTGATAACAATTTCTCTATTATTTTCATCAACAATAGAGGCTATTTGTGTTCGGTCTATGGGGACATTTCCTAAAATATTGTTGCCAACAATCCAGACATCTCTATTGATTTCCAAGATTTGAGCATTGATAACCGAGCCATCTTTAAGTTTGATAGTATAGACCTTACCTATTTCTTGTCCGAAAATTACTTGACAAAATCCAATCAAGCAACATAATAAAATCCACTTCGTAGCCATAAAAATAACCTGCAACAAAGTAAAAAAGAAAAGAAGAGAAAACTAAAAAAGGCTTTTTTTATACTCCATCAAAAGTGGTTTTTGTAAAAAGTTTTGAGAAAACTTGCTTTTCTGTACGTTTCGGCTACGCTCAACGTACAGAAAAGTGTAAAACCACTTATTTTTGAGTATAACAACGAAATAATACAAACCTTCTCTCCTGACGCAAAGTTAGCAAAAAGTAGCAGTAAAAAAATAGGATAGGTAAAATTTTTGTGGAGGTAGGTGAAAGAGTAATAGTAGCGTGCTTCAAATTTTTTTCAACTTTACACAAATCTCAAAAAAATAGCTATATTTTGCCTAAAAAAGACTTGAAACTTTGGAAACATATTGAAAAAATTGCATTTATTTTGTTTTTGACATCGTTCTTCAATAGCTTGCAAGCCCAAGAACGTTGTCAGAAGGTAGCTATTTTGCAGAAGTTCTCCGATACGCTTACGATTGTCCCTAATTCTTTTCGTTTCCAAAGTGCCGATACTACGCTAAAAATTGTCTTTGATTTCAACAAAAACCAAATTTCTTGGCAAAGCAAACAGACCTACACCGAAAAAGATAGCATCTTGCTTTGCTATCGGGTTTTGCCTTTTTCCTTACAAAAACCCATACGCCAACGTGAAAGCATCGATACACTTAGGTTTTTTGTTACGCCGCTCATACCGATACAACAACAAATAGCCAAAAGGGAGGAAATTTTCAGCACCGATAGTATCCAGAAAACAGGGGCAATTTACAGAGGCTTGGCAGTGGGCAATCAGCAGGGAGGGGCGGTAGTCAATTCGGCTCTCAATTTGCAGTTAGAAGGCAAATTAAGTCCTGAAATTAGCATCAGAGCCTTACTCACCGACCAGCAAGTGCCGTTCCAACCCGAAGGAAATACGCAACAAATCCAACAATTAGATAGAGTTTTGATAGAATTGCAAAGCAAAACCAGCCTCTTGCAGGCAGGTGATATTGTGATGCAAAATAAAAATTCAGAGTTTTTACGTTTTTACAAAAATGTGCAAGGCGTACAGATTGAAAGCAAGCAAAATTACAAAGATAGCTCAAAATCGGTTACGGCTTTTGGTGTGGCTCTTGCAAAGGGGCGTTTTGCAAGCACTGCCGTTGTGCCTATTGAGGGCGTGCAAGGTCCGTATCGTTTGCGTGGGGCAAATAACGAACGTTTTATCGTTATTATTGCCAACACCGAAAAAGTGTATGTAGATAACAAACTGCTTCGGCGTGGTTTTGATGCCGATTACGTCATAGACTACAATTTAGCCGAAATCACCTTCAATCCAAACATTCTCATCACGCAATACACTCGCATACGCATTGACTACGAATACGCCGAACGCAATTACAGCCGTACCAATCTGCACGCCTCACATTTTCAGGAATACAAAAATATTAGGCTTTTTGGGCAATTTTATTCCGAAACTGATAACCCTCGTAATCCTTTGGCTATCAGTCTTTCCGATGAACAAAAATTTCAGCTTTCGCAAATTGGCGACAACCTCAATGCCGCCTTCGTACAAACCGCCGACTCGGTGGCTTTTTCGCAAGAAGCTATCTTGTATGCCAAAAAAGATACACTCACGGTAAATGGGTTATATGAAAATATTTTTGTGTATTCTCGTAAGCCCCAAGAGGCTTTCTGGCAGGTAGTTTTTACCGAAGTAGGAGAGGGAAGAGGAAATTATCGCCTACGGCAAACGCTACAAAATGGACGAATTTTTGAATGGGTTGAACCGATGGCAGGCGTCCCACAAGGTAATTTTGAGCCGATTAGCCTTGTACCTTTGCCTCAAAAACGCCAAATGGCAACCTTCGGAGCAATTTGGAAAGCTACTGAATTTGAACAAATTGCCGTAGAAACCGCCTTTTCACAAAAAGATTTAAACCGATTTTCAAAAATTGATGACGACGACAACAACGGTTTTGCCTTCAAAGCTACTTTCAGCCAAAAAAATCGCTATCAGTGGGGCAAATACCAATGGCAAAATACGGCAAGTTATGAATTCAACAATCCCACGTTTCAGCCGATTGATAGGTTCAGAAATATTGAATTTAATCGAGATTGGAATTTAAACTTAGATACGCTTGCCCAAACCCCTGCCGCTACCGAACATATCTTGCAGATTGGCGGTCAGTTGCAAAAAGATGCTCAAAACTTTTTCCGAACTCAACACACCTACCGCCATCGAGTAGGTGCTACCGAAGGCTGGCAAAATAGCTTGGCTCTTGCACAACAAAATCAGAAATGGAGTTTAAAAAGTGATGTTTTTTTACTAAACGCTGTTCAAAAAAATAGTCAAAAAGCTGAATGGCAACGCTTTATGGGAGAGATAGCCTACAAAACTAAATACCTCACGCAGGGCTATGGCTATCAGCTTGATAAAAACACACTCCGCAGGCAAAGTAATGATTCTATCACCTTCTCGGCAATGAATTTTGATGAACATCGTGTTTTTGTCAGAACGAGCGATAGCTCTCAAACTCATTTCGGAGCAGAATACAGCTACCGAACCGATAACCAACCCGTAGAAGGAAGGTTAGAAAAAAGAACTTTAGCTCAAACTTTACAAACTTCTTTGCAAACCAAAGCAAATCAAAGACAAAGTTTGCGTTTTTTGGCTACGTACCGAAATATTGAAAACTATTTGTTTGGCAACCGAAACGAAGAAAATCTGATGGGTAGAGTAGAATGGCAAAGGCAATTTTGGCAAAAAAATATTCGCTCGGAGCTTGTGTGGCAAAATACTTCGGCACGCGAACTGCAACGAGAATTTAGTTTCATTCAAGTTCCCTTAGGGCAAGGTACGCATACGTGGCGAGATGACAACGGCAATGGCATTGCCGAACTAAACGAGTTTTACTTGGCTCTTAATCCTGATGAAAGGCAATATGCTAAAATTTTCACCCCAACCGACCGCTACATCAAGGCTTTTTCTACCGACCTCAACTACCGCCTCAACCTGCAAACACCTACGGCTTGGGCAGATGGCAGTATTTTCAAAAAAATACTTTCGCATTTTTCGCTCATTGCCAGTGCCTTAGTACGACGAAAAACTACCGAAAACGATTTTTTTAGGCGTGTTTTTCCGTTTTCTCGTTTAGACAATGCTCAAATTCTGTCGGCACAAGAAAACATCAGAGCTACTTTGTTTTTCAATCGTGGCAATCCCGATTTGGGAGCAGATGTAAGTTTTTTGCGTGCCAACCAAAAACAACTTTTAATAAGTGGCTTTGAGAGCCGAAAAAATCAGGAAATAGGCTTTACTTTTCGTAAAAATTTGAGTAAAAAATGGACAAGCCTTTCGCAGATAAAGTACAATTCGCTACAAAATGAGTCTGATTTTCTGATAAATCGGAATTTTTGGATAGAAACTTGGGGCATACAACCACAAATAACCTATCAGCCTAGGCCTAATTTGCGAGTGAGTTTGGCAAATTTACAAAGTCAGAAAAAGAACTTGCAAGGAGTTGAAAAACTTTATCAGCAAGAGTGGAGCAGTGAATTGCGTTGGAGCAAACCATCGAGTTTTGTAATTTCGGCACAAATCAAATTAGTAGATTTGCGTTTCGGTGGAGAAACAGCCTCGCCTGTTGCTTACGAAATGTTGGAGGCTTTACAAGCAGGCAAAAATTGGGTTTGGACGGCAACGTATCAGCAACGTTTGGGCAATGGCTTGCAAATCAATTTTACCTACAATGGCAGAAAAATGCCTCTTACGCCTAATATCATTCACTTTGGGCAAGTGCAGGCAGGGGTGTTGTTCTGATTAGTTTTGCCGATTTTCAATTGACAAACATAATGTTGTCATCAGTTTTTCTTTGTTTCTTTACGCAGTTGTTCAACTTGTTCAATTGTTAAGCCTGTATCTTCTGCAATTTCCTTGTTTGTTAAATTACGTTTGATAAGTTTTTTAGCGATTTCAATTTTGTTTTCCTCCACTGCTGTTTCTAAGGCACTTTTCAACCCCCAATACTGAATAAGGTTTTCTTCATAAATAGCTCTTTGCTCTGCATTCAAACTTGCCAATTCTGCCGTGCTAAAGGCTTTCTGAAAAATCGGTTCGTTTAAAATACTCGGAATATGGTCAAAATTTTCTAAGTTTTTCAGGAAATAGCACCACTTGTCAAATTTGGTTTCTAATTCGTGTTCCTTTTTATTGAATAAGGGCATTTGCAAAAACTTGAAATGCAGTTTATCAAAAAACAAATCTCCGTCTTGGTCTTTGAGGGCTACATCACGTCTAAATTTGCGTCTTTCTTCTGCCTCGTCATATTCAAAATCCAAGATAGCGACAAAATAAATAGTGTCTAATTTGAAGTTCCAATCGCCTGTTTGTGCCTGCTCACGGATAGGAAAAGTTACATAAAACAAACTTCGGTCTTTGAAGAATTTTAGTTTAGCTTTTTGCATTTCTACGATAAACCTTTCACCTGAAATAGCCTTGCAATGAA
>Ga0272446_1000154_pt1 | contig 100504 bp, 107 predicted proteins | sample YNPCB0061_FD_194587 | JGI IMG/M metagenome (GOLD analysis project Ga0272446, IMG submission 194587) | Hot spring microbial mat communities from Yellowstone National Park, WY, United States - YNP-CB-006-1 | ecosystem: Environmental > Aquatic > Thermal springs > Hot (42-90C) > Sediment | place...
TGAACCCTCTCGACGTGAATCCGCTGCGCGACGTGGTCGCTGCCGAGATCGACTTCGACCGGGTGAATGGCTGCGGCGCCGCCAAGGTGTTCGTCACCGCGACGAATGTCCGCACCGGCCTGCCGCGGGTGTTCCGGCAGGGCGAGATCACGCTCGACGCCGTGATGGCCTCGGCCTGCCTGCCCAACCTGTTCAAGGCGGTCGAGATCGACGGCGAGGCCTATTGGGACGGCGGCTTCACGGGAAACCCCGCCCTGTTCCCGCTGGTGGACGAGAGCGACTGCCGCGACCTCGTCATCGTGCAGATCAACCCGGTCCGCCGCGACGCGCTGCCGACAACGGCCGCCGACATCCTGAACCGGATGAACGAGATCACCTTCAACGCCAGCCTGATCAAGGAGCTCCGCGCGATCACGCTGCTGCGGCAGCTGATCGAGGCGGAGGGGCTGGAGCAGGAGCGCTACCGCGACATGCGCCTGCACCGGATCGGCGGCGAGGGGCTCGAGCACCTGTCGGTCTCGTCCAAGCTGAACGCGGAGTGGGCGTTCCTCTGCCACCTGCGCGACCTCGGCCGCGCGGCGGCGGACCGCTGGCTGGCGGAGAACTTCGAGGCCCTCTGCGTGCGCTCGACCTTCGATCCGGCGTCGCTGTTCGCCGAGGCGGTGCGCGACCCGGAGCACACAGGAGAGGGGGCCGAAGACCCGGCGCCGCCGGACGCCCCGCCCGAGACGCAACCCTCCGACGACGGCCGCCCATGACCGGCCTCTTCGGCATTCTCGTCGCCCTCGGGCTGCTCATCGTCCTCGCCTATCGCGGGGTGTCGGTGCTGCTGCTGGCGCCACTCTGCGCCATGCTGGCGGCAGCCTTCGCCGGCGCGCCGCTGCTCGGGCTGTACACGCAGGTGTTCATGACGTCCGCGGGCGGCTTCATCATCTCGTTCTTCCCGCTGTTCCTGCTGGGAGCGATCTTCGGGCGGCTGATGGACGACAGCGGCTCGGCCAAGGCGATCGCGCAGGGGCTTGTCGCGCGGCTCGGCGGCGGCCAGGCGATCCTCGCCGTCGTGCTGGCCTGCGCCATCCTGACCTATGGCGGGGTGTCGCTGTTCGTCGTCGCCTTCGCGATCTACCCGATCGCGGCCAACCTGTTCCGCGAGGCGGACATCCCGAAGCGGCTGATCCCGGCGACGATCGCGCTCGGCGCCTTCACCTTCACCATGACGGCGCTGCCCGGCACGCCCGCGATCCAGAACGCCATCCCGATGCCGTTCTTCGGCACCACGCCCTTCGCCGCGCCGGGCCTCGGCATCCTGGCCGCGGCGGTGATGTTCGGCGCCGGGCAATGGTGGCTGATGCGCCGCGCCGCAGCGGCCCGCGCCCGCGGCGAGGGCTACGGCGACCACCCCGACGCGCTGCCAAGGCCGGACAAGGAGATGCGCGAGCGCGCCGCGGGCGAGGGCTTCGACGTGGTCGAGATCGCGCCCGACCCGGCGCGCCGCGCCCCGCCCTTCGCGGTCGCGCTGCTGCCGGTGGGGGTGGTGATCGCGGCGAACCTCGTGTTCTCGGCCCTCGTCATCCCGTCCTGGGACGTGTCGTTCCTGGCCGAGCCGCGCTTCGGCGGCGTCGGGCTCTCCTCCGTGCTCGGCGTGTGGTCCATCATCCTTGCCCTGTCGCTCGCGATCCTGGTTCTGGTCGCGGCGAACTGGGGGCGTCTGGTCGCGCTCAAGCGATCGCTCGACGATGGCGCCAACGCCTCGGTGCTGCCGATCTTCAACACCGCCTCGCTGGTCGGGTTCGGCGCGGTGGTGGCGGCGCTGCCGGCCTTCGAGATCGTGCGCGACGGCGTGCTGGGGCTGGGCGGGGACAACCCGCTGGTGTCGCTCGCCGTCGCGGTGAACATCCTGGCCGGCATCACCGGATCGGCGTCGGGCGGCATGAGCATCGCGCTTTCGACGCTCGGCGCGACCTATCTGGAACTTGCCAACGCCGCGGGGATCTCGCCGGAGGCGCTGCACCGCATCACCGCCGTCGCCACGGGCGGGCTCGATTCGCTGCCGCACAACGGGGCGGTGGTGACGCTGCTGGCGATCTGCGGCCTGACGCACCGCCAGGCCTACGGGGATCTGGCGATGGTCGCGGTGGTGTTCCCGATCGCTGCGCTCCTCGTCGCGATCCTGGCGGCGAGCGTGATCGGGACGTTCTGAGACGGCGGCCCGCCGCGTCAGCTGTCCTGCAGCGCGCTGATCGTCACCGTGTCGGCGGTGACGGCCGGCAGCGCGTCGCGCCGCAGGAGGGTCGGGCGGGCGTAGCGGCGCTTGGCGGTCATGATGTGGCTCCCCGGTTCGATCCGACGTCATCAACCTGCACGGCAACGCCGGTGTCAAGCGCCGCGGCAAGGCGGGGCAGTTCCAGTTCCATCGCCCACTGGAACATCAGCGCGCTGTCGCGCACCGCGTGGCGCAGACGCCACAGCGCGCGCGGCGCCGGTGGCCAGGGAACGCCGGCACGCCGCATCGCGCGCGGCACCGCGCCGGTCCAGAACAGCCGCGCGAGCGGGGCGACCAGCCGGTTCCGCCAGGCCGCACGACGCTCGATCCCGCCATGCGCGGCGAGCCAGGCGCGGAAGCGCGCCGCCGAGTCCTCGCCAAGGAAGCCCTCCACCGCCAGCCGCCCGCGCCCGAGCACCGCGTAGGCGGGCGTCGCCATCAGCTTGCGCCGCGCGAAACTGCCGCGTGGCAGGCCAGCCTCTTCGGCGATCCGGCGCGCGATCGGCCGGTCGTAGCCGCCGCCGAGCGTCCAGGGCGCCATCTCCGTCGCGCGCGACAGCGCGCCGAGCGGCGCGGGGTCGTCCGCCGCGCCGATCATCGGCACGGCGACCGCCAGCGCCGGCAGCCGCAGGTGGAAGGACAGCGCGCTGAACCCGCCGCAGATCGCAGGGCCGGGCCGCGGCGCGTAGTCGCGGTCCCACAGGTGGTCGCCGGCGAAGCCGGTGACGATCAGGCGGCCCGCGAGATGCGGCTCGCTGCCCGCCATCATCACCTGCGGCCCGCCATAGCCGGCCGCGATGAACTCCGCTTCCGGCAGGTCGCCGCGGGCGCGGTAGGCGTGGGTCGGCAGCACCGCCGTCGCGAGGCCGAGCCGCGCGGCGCTCTCCTCGCCGCTGTCGAGCGTGCCCGGCTCGGCCATGCTCGCCTCGCGCCAGGTCAGCGCCTCGGTGCAGCCGGCGTCGCGCGCGATGACGGCGGCGGCGACGGAATCATAGCCCGAGGAGATGGTGGCGATGGGCGCGTAGCGCCGCCCCCGCGCCGGATCGGCGGCGTTGGCGAACAGCGCCCTCGTCTCCGCGACCAGCATCGCGCGATAGGCGGCGAAGTCGGGCCAGCGCGGCATCGCGCGCGGCGGCAGCGGCGTCGCCTGCCAGCCCGGCCCGGCCAGCGCGATGCCGCGATGGAAGGGCGTCAGCGTGCCGCGCCGCATCGGCAGCGGCAGGCCCTCCGGCGCGGCGCCGGCCAGATAGGCCATCAGGTCGTGGTTGTAGAACGGGTAGTGCAGCAGCGGCGCATCGCCCGCGGCGGCGAGCGCGATCGGCAGGCCGTTCGCCAGCACCACGCCCTTCCCGCCGCGGTGCAGGAACAGCACGTCGGGCCCGGCATTGCCGCAGAGCGCCTCGATGCTGCCGGGCAGCAGGCGCAGCGCCGTGCCGATGGAGGTGGTGGCGTCGAACGGCGAGGTGCTCGCGTAGGGCCCGGACCAGGCGGCGGCGAGCAGCCCGTCTTCCGTCCGTTCCACTGCGTCCCCGGCGAACAGCACCACGCCGCCATCGCGCCCGATGCGCGCGGCCCAGGCCAGCGGCGGCCAGGCCACGCGATGGAAGGCGCGGAGGCGCATCGGCATGCGCGGCAGCATGGAAGCCGCTCGGGCGGCCGGCAAGCGCGCCTCAGCCCCGCGGATCGCCGGGCACGAGGCCGGGCGGCAGCGCCACCGCCGCGTCGTGGATCGCGCCGGCGGTCGTCACCCACGCCCCGGGCCGCGGCGCGGTGATGTGGCGAAGCGCCCGCCGCAGGTGCCGCAGCCGGTGCGGCTGCCCGACGATGTAGGGATGCAGCGCAATGCCCATGACCAGGGGCTGCCGCGCCGACTGCTCCAGCATCTCGTCGAAGCTGTCGGTCAGGATGGCGGCGAACTGCTCCGCGCCGTCCTTGCGGCCGACGATGGAGGGGATGTCGTTCGCCTCCTGCGGATAGGGGATGGACAGCAGCGGCCCGGCGCGCGTCGCCATCCACACCGGCTGGTCGTCCATGCACCAGTTGAGGGTGTAGGCGTAGCCGGCCTCCTTCAGCAAATCCGGCGTCACGCGGCTTTCCGCGATCCAGGGCGAGAGCCAGCCGCGCGGCGGCCCGCCCTCGTGCCGGGCGATGGCGGCCGTCGCCTCGGCGATCAGCGCGCGCTCGGCCGCCTCGTCCAGCACGGACTGCCGCTCGCTGTTGCTGCGGCCGTGGCCGACGATCTCGTCGCCGCGCGCGCGGATCGCCGCCATCAGCGACGGCGCGTAGTCGTACATCGCGCTGTTCACCAGCATGGAGGCGGGCAGCCGCAGCTCCTCGAGCATCTCCAGCATACGCCAGGCGCCGACGCGGTTGCCCCAGTCGCGCCAGGCATAGTTCAGCACATCCGGCTGCGGGCCGCCGGGCGCGAGCTCCGCCCCCAGCCCCTCGCCGAAGGCGAAATGCTCGAGGTTGATGCCGAGATAGACGGCAAGCCGCGCGCCGCCCGGCCAGCAATAGTCGGGCCGGTCAACGATGCCGCTGTAGGCGTAGCGTCCGTGGGTGGCTGGCATGGGCGTCTCCGGCTGCATGGGCGGCTGGCTTGCAGGTGCGCAGGCGTGCAAGTGCGCAGGCTTGCAAGCCGCGCGCCGCCGGTCGAGCCTGCCCGCACCACGCTCAGAGGGACAGCATGCCCGGAACACGCGAAGGCGCCATCGCGCGCGCGCTGCAGCATTTCGACACGGGCCGCTTCCGCGACACCCTGGCGCGGCTGGTCGCCATCCCCTCCACCAGCCAGGATGAGGCCTTCGCGCCGGAGTGCCGACGCTACCTGGCCGACGCCATCGCCCCCTGGGCCGAGCGCCTCGGCTTCGCCTGCACCATCCACGACAACCCGGAGGCAGGGGCCGGCCCGATCCTGACCGCGCGGCGCGACGAGGGCGAAGGCCTGCCGACCGTGCTGCTCTACGGCCACGGCGACACGGTGCGGGGCCTCGACGCGCAGTGGTCGGAAGGGCTCGAACCCTGGCGCCTCGTCGAGCGCGACGGCCGCTGGTACGGCCGCGGCACCGCCGACAACAAGGGCCAGCACGCGATCTGCCTCGCCGCGCTGGCGGCGGCGCTGGCCGAGCGCGGAGGCCGCCTCGACGCCAATGTCGTGCTGCTGATCGAGACCAGCGAGGAACGCGGCAGCCGGGGCTTGCGGGAGTTCGTCGCCGCCCACCGCGCGCGGCTGGCCGCCGATGTGCTGATCGCCTCCGACGGGCCGCGCGTTGCCCCCGCCACGCCCACCATCGCCACCGGCACCCGCGGCTCCTTCCACTTCGACCTGGTGCTGCGGCTGCGGCCCGGCGGCGTGCATTCCGGCCATTGGGGCGGGCTGATCACCGACCCGGCGATCCGGCTGGCGCATGCCCTGGCGGGCATCACCGACGCCCACGGCCGCATCCTGGTCGAGGACTGGCTTCCCCCCGGCCGCCGCGTGCCGGAGCGCGTGCGCGGCGCACTCGCCGGCTGCCCGGTGGAGGGCGGCGAGGCGGCCACGCCGGGCTGGGGCGAGCCGGGCCTGACGCCGGCCGAGAAGATCTTCGGCTGGACCTCCTTCATCGTGCTGGCGATGGTCTCGGGCCAGCCGGAGAACCCGGTGAACGCGGTCGCGCCCTCCGCCCGCGCCCACTGCCAGATCCGCCACACGGTGGATTGCGACCCGGCGCGCTTCGTCCCCGCGCTGCGCGCGCATCTCGACGCCGCGGGGTTCTCCGACATCGCCATCGAGAACGCCGCCATCCGCATGGCGGCGTCGCGCACCGACCCGGCGGACCCCTGGGTGCTGTGGGCGAAGGCGAGCATGGAGCGAAGCCTCGGCAAGCGCGTGCAGGTGGTGCCGAACGCCGCCGGCGGCCTGCCGGGCGACGTGTTCGTGGACCATCTCCGCGTGCCGCTCGTGTGGGTGCCGCATTCCTACACCGGCTGCCGGCAGCACGGGCCGGACGAGCACCTGCTGCCCGCCCTGGCGCGCGAGGGCATCGCCGCCTTCGCCGGCCTCTGGTGGGACCTGGGCGAGGGCGCGCCGCGCCGCTGACGGCGCCGCTACAGCGTCGGCAGGCGGCGGAAGCCCCGCGTCGCGGGCGGCTCGGCGTCCTCCTGCTCCACCGCGACGACGCGCGCCGCCGGCGGGCCGCTGCGGCAGGCCTCGGCGACGCGCGCCACCGCCTCGGCCTCCCCGGCCAGCAAGGCCTCGACGCTGCCATCCGCGCGGTTCCGCACCCAGCCGGACAGGCCGGCGGCCATCGCCTCGGCGACCAGCCAGTCGCGGTAGCCGACCCCCTGCACGCGGCCGGCGATGGACAGGCGCCGCGCGATCACGCGGCCAGCGCCATGAGCCGCGCCGCCAGCGCCACCTCGGCGCGGATCAGCGCGCGGCGGGCGGCGGCCTCGGCGTCCTCGCCCCAGAGTTCGGCCTGGAACGTCTCGTCCAGAGCGGCGAGGCGCGACGCCTCCGCCGCATCCAGCCGGCCTTCCGCCAGCGCCAGGCCCAGCACCACCGAGCCAAGCGCCGGCACCGCGGCGCCCAGCGCCGCCAGCATCAGCGGCGGCCGGGCGGCGACCGCGGCGCGGATCGCGGCGACCGACGGAGCGGGCTGTGCCACCGGCATCAGCCCGACCGTCACGCGCAGCGGCGCGTCGAGCGCGAGCGCCGCCCAGTCGAGCAGCGGCTGCCACTCAAGCGCCTGCCGGTCCGCCAGCCGCGGATCCTCGGCGCGATAGCAGAGCAGATCCGTCTCGGCATAGGCGGCGAGCGCGCCGACGGTCGGCGCAGGGTCGGTCGCGATGCGCTCGATCGCGGTGCCGACCAGCCGCGTCAGCCCGAGGTCATCCCAGCGGACCTCGGCGCCCTTGCCGCCGCCCGCAGCGTCCCACTCGGCGGCCAGCGCCTCGGCGAGCGGCGCGGAGGCCACGCGGAGCGCGGCGCCCCCCGGCAGCCGCACCGGCCGCCCGTCCAGCAGCACCGCATGGCCGTCGGCCTCGGCGCGCGGCTCGGCCCTGTCCCAGAAGCGTTTCATGCGACGCGCAGATAGGGCGGCGGCGGCGCGCGGGGAAGCCTTCGCAGCGGCGCCCGCGCCGCGTAGAACGGGCAGCAGGAGGGCCCGCCCATGCGCGACCGCTTGATGACTGGCTACACGCCGCGCCTCGTGCCCGGCGTCACGCCGGAGGACGTCATCGAGGTGACCACCCGCGTCGTGATGTGCGACGGGGGAGGCGGACCGCTCGGCCACCCGGCGGTCGCGCTGCGGATCGAGCACCAGCAGGTCACCTGCCCCTACTGCTCCCGCACCTACCGCCTGGCGGACGGCGCCGGCGAGGACGGGCACCATCACTGAGGGCAAGCCGCGGCTCGTCCTGGTGGACGGGTCGGGCTACATCTTCCGCGCCTTCCACGCCCTGCCGCCGATGACGCGGCCGGGTGACGGGGTGCCGGTGAACGCCGTGTTCGGCTTCACCCAGATGATCGCCAACCTGCTGACGAAGGACACGCCGAGCCACATCGCCGTCGTGTTCGACGCCGGGCGCATGACGTTCCGCAACGACATCTACCCCGACTACAAGGCCCACCGCCCCGATCCGCCGCCCGAACTCGTGCCGCAATTCGCGCTGATCCGCGAGGCGACGGATGCGCTCGGCGTCGCGCGGCTGGAGTCGGACGGCTTCGAGGCCGACGACCTGATCGCCTCCTACGCGCGCGCCTTTCTGGCCGAGCATCCGGAGGGCGAGGTCGTCGTCGTCTCCTCCGACAAGGACCTGATGCAGCTGATCCGGCCGGGCGTCTCGCTACTCGACCCGATCAAGCAGAAGCCGATCGGCGCGGCGGAGGTGCTGGAGAAGTTCGGCGTGCCGCCCGCCAAGGTGGTGGAGGTGCAGGCGCTGGCCGGCGATTCCACTGACAACGTGCCGGGGGTGCCGGGGATCGGCGTGAAGACGGCGGCGCAGCTCATCACCGAATACGGCGATCTCGAGACGCTGCTGGCCCGCGCCGCCGAGATCAAGCAGCCGAAGCGCCGCGAGGCGCTGATCGAGAACGCCGAGAAGGCGCGCATCTCCCGCCGCCTCGTGCTGCTCGAGGATGCCGCGCCGCTGCCGCAGCCGATCGCGGCACTGGCGGCGAAGCCGCCGCCCGAGGGGCGGCTTGCGGCGTTCCTGCGCGCGCAGGGCTTCCGCTCGATCCTGCACCGCCTCGGGCTGGAAGCGGCGAACGGGGAGGCCGCGCAGGCCAGCGCCCGCGCCGCGCGCCGCGCCGCCGAGGACGCCCCCCCCCCGCCCGCGCCGCGGCAGCCCGACGCCGCGCCCTTCGGCCCCTATGTCACCATCACCGACGAGGCGACGCTCGCCGCCTGGATCGCCGAGGCGCGCGACGCCGGCATCATCGCGCTCGATACCGAGACCGACAGCCTGGACGCGCTGCGCGCGCGGCTCATCGGCGTGTCGCTCGCCACCGCGCCCGGCCGCGCCTGCTACATCCCGCTGCGGCACGAGGCGACAGGTGATCTCGCGGATGGCGGCGCCGCGGCGCCGGCGCAGATCGGCTTCGATGCCGCGATCGCCGCGCTGCGGCCGCTGCTGGCCGATCCCGCCGTGCTCAAGGTGCTGCACAACGCGAAATACGACGTCGAGGTGCTGGCACGCGCCGAGAACGGCGCGCTGTCCGTCTCGCCGCTCGGCGACTCCATGCTTGCCTCCTGCGCGCTCGACGCCGGGCGGCACGGGCATGGCATGGACGAGCTGTCCTTCCGCCACCTCGGCCACAAGCCGATCCCGTTCGACGAGGTGACGGGCAGCGGCAAGGCGCGCATCCCCTTCGCCCGCGTGCCGCTCGACCGCGCCACCGCCTACGCCGCCGAGGACGCCGACGTGACGCTGCGGCTGTGGCGCGTGCTGTCGGCGCGGCTGCGGCCCGAGGGCGCGCTCGCGCTCTACGAGCAGGTGGAACGCCGCATGATCGCCGTGCTGGCCGAGATGGAGCGTTTCGGCATCCGGGTGGACGGCGCCGCGCTGCGCCGCACGGGCGACGAGTTCACCGCCCGCATGGCCGAGATCGAGCGCGACGTGCACCGCCTCGCGGGGCGCGAGTTCAACCTCGGCTCCCCGAAACAGCTCGGCGAGATCCTGTTCGACGAGATGGGGCTCAAGGGCGGGAAGAAGGGCAAGTCCGGCGCCTATTCGACCGACGCCTCGGTGCTCGAGGATCTCGCCGCGCAGGGCGTGGAGCTGGCGCAGCGCGTGCTGGACTGGCGGCAGCTGCAGAAGCTCGTCTCCACCTATGTCGAGGGGCTGTCCAAGGCGATCGCCGCCGACGGCCGGGTGCACACCGACTACAACATGGCGGGCGCCTCCACCGGGCGCCTTTCGTCCACCGAACCCAACCTGCAGAACATCCCGGTGCGCACGCCGGAGGGCCAGCGCATCCGCGAGGCGTTCGTGGCCGACCCGGGCCATGTGCTGATGAGCGCCGACTACAGCCAGATCGAGCTGCGGCTGCTGGCGCATCTGGCCGATGTGCCGACGCTCCGCGAGGCGTTCGCGAAGGGCGAGGACATCCACGCGCGCACCGCCTCCGAGATCTTCGGCATTCCTCTGGAGAAGGTGGACCGCGAGGCGCGGCGCCGCGCCAAGACGATCAACTTCGGCATCATCTACGGCATGAGCGCCTTCGGCCTCGCGTCGCGGCTCGGCATCCCGGCCGGGGAGGCGCGCGCCATCATCGACGCCTATTTCGCGCAGTATCCCGGCATCCGCGCCGAGATGGAGCGGCTGAAGGAGGAGGCGCGCAGCAACGGCTTCGTGCGCACGCCCTTCGGGCGGCGGATCTGGATCAGCGGCATCGACTCGAAGAACATGGCCGAGCGCGGCAACGCCGAGCGCGCCGCGATCAACGCGCCCTTCCAGGGCGGCGCCGCCGAGATCATCAAGCGCGCCATGGTGCGCATGCCGCGCGCGCTGCGGGACGCGGGCCTGTCCGCCCGCATGCTGCTGCAGGTGCATGACGAGCTGGTGTTCGAGGTGCCGGAGGCAGAGCGCGACGCGACCGCCGAGGTGGTGCGCCGCGTCATGGAAGGCGTCGCCACGCTCAGCGTGCCGCTCAAGGCCGATGTCGGCTTCGGGCGGAGCTGGGCCGAGGCGCATTGAGCGCCACCGTCACGCTTGCGTGATTCGCGCGCCGGTTTGCACCACCGCCGCGGGCCGTCATACTTGCGCCGCAACAACAAGCCGGGACGTCCTCTATGAACCGTCGTCTTGCCTTCGCCGCCCTGTCGCTGCTCGGCCTCGCCGCCTGCACGCCCGAAACGCGCACCGTCGTCGTGCCCGTCGCGCCCGCGACGGCTGCGGGATGCGACACGCGCTTCCAGGTGGCGAACGCGTCGAGCCTCACGGTGCGGAGCCTCTATTTCAGCCCGTCGAGCCAGCGCAGCTTCGGCGTGGACCAGCTCGGCGCCAGCGTCCTGCCGCCCGGGCGGCTCGTCACCTATCGCGCCGCCAACGCCTCGCGCTACGACTTCCGCGTGGTGTGGACGAACGGCCGCTCGGCCGACCTCTATGGCGTGAACATCTGCGCGCTCAACCGCATCACCGTGACGAACGGCGGGCTGCGCGCCTCGTAAGCCGCGCCGCGCCGTCAGCGGCCGGGCCGCGCGCCCCGTCCCCTCGCGGGCGCGGCGGGCGGCTCGGGCAGCTGCGCGTGCAGCCGGCGCCAGACCTGCTCGTCGCGGCCATAGAAGTCCTCGCGGGCGTCGAGTCGGCCGTCGGGGCGCAGCGCCGCCGTATGATAGACGAGGAAGACCGGAACCAGCCGCGGCAGCGCGTCGCGGACGGTGCCGCCCTCCGCGACCCTCCGCTCGATCTCCTCCAGCGGCCGGTCCATGAGCAGCGCGGCGAGATGCAGCGGATTCTCCACCCGGATGCAGCCGTTGCTGATCCGGCGGTTCGCGCGGGCGAAGGCGCTCCTGTCCGCGGTGTCGTGCAGGAACACGTCGAAGCGGTTCGGCATGTCGAACATGACCACGCCGAGCCCGGCGAGCGGCCCCGGCGCCTGTTCCGCCTCGCCGTTCGGGCGCAGCACGATGTTGTTGCGCGCCAGGAAGCCCGGATCCCGCTCGGCCCGCGGCAGGATGTCCGCCTCGACGATGTCCGGCGGGATGACCCAGGGCGGGTTGAAGAAGGCGCCCTCGATCAAGGTGAACAGCTCCGGGCTCTGCTTCCGCGCCACGTCCGCGCCGACGGCGACGCGCGCGCGGAACACCGGGCGGTCGTCGCGGTAGAGCACCAGTTGCTGCTCCGCGATATCGACCCAGACGCGGTCGGCCGGAAGCCGGCGCGGCAGCCACCGCTGCCGCTCGAGGTTGGCGCCGATCAGCCGCCGCCTGCTCGCCTCCGTGGCCGCCTCCGCCCTGCCCCGCGTCCTTGGCTGCCGGAGCGCCTGGCGCAGCGCGGCATAAAGCGCCGTTCGCGGCGCGAGCGACTCGACCGCGGCGACGACGTCCGGGGCTTCCAGCGCGTCATCCAGCGCGGCCGCCACATCCACCGGCTCGGGGACCAGCGCCTGAAGCGCGTCGCGGCTGCCGAGCGGGACGGCGCCGGAGGCGAGCGCCTGCGCATAGGCAAGGACGGCGTGGGACAGCAGCATCTCCCGCCCGATCGGGGGGAGCGACGCGGCGCGGCGCAGCATCCCGGCATGGAACAGCTCCGGGTCGAGCCCGTGGTCGCCGGCCTGAAGCACGGCGTTCGCCAGCGCCGTCGCCTGCGCCGGGCGATTCGCCCAGACGGGCTGGAACCCGCGGCGGGCGTAGAAGCGCCGCAGCAGCTCGCCATCCAGCGTGGCGCCGGCGACGCGGGGAGACTCGGCGGCGAGCAGGGCGGAGAGGTCGTCCTCGGCGGGCGGCGCCGCTATGCTCGGCCCACCGCCCGCCGGGGCGGCGCAACCCGGAAGCAGCGCGGCGGCAAGGCCCGCCGTCGCCGTCACGAGGCAGCCGCGGCGTGTCGCCCTCCCCGCGCCGGGCAGCAGGCCTGTGCGCTCAGTGTCTCGCTTCATGCGGTCGGCCACGCAACGTTTGACAGCTTCGCCAGCCTTGTCTCAACTTGCCAAGGCGTAGTCCAAACACCGCCATAGAGGGCAAGAACATGGAAGATGACAACAAGGTCGTGACACGCTCTTCACTTCTCCGGAAGGCTGCGGCGCTCGCCGTGCTGGCGCCGGCGGCGCTGGTCGCGGCCTGCGCGCAGGATGCGCAGCCGCAGGCGGCCCCGGCCCAGCCCGCGCCGCAGCCGGCGCCGGTTCCGCGGGCCCGCGGCTGACACGACGTCCCTCTCCGGAGGGAACATGCAGGGCGCCCGGCCTTCGGTCGGGCGCCCTTGTTGTTCCGGAGCCTCGCGGCGCGTCGGCGCCAAGCCTGGCGTCCCGCGCCGGGTGCCGCGGAACCGCCTGCCCGGGACGACAAGCGGCCGCAGCCGGCGTGACGGTCAGAGCGGATCGAGGCTGTGGGCGCGCAGATCCTCGATCCGGCACAGCTGCAGCGCCGCCTCATGCGTCGCCTCCAGCAGCACGGGCGGTGCCACGCCGGCGCGGCGCGCCTCCTCCCACCGCGCGGCGCAGACGCACCAGCGGTCCCCGGGGTTCAGGCCCGGGAAGCCGTATTCGGGGCGCGGGGTGGACAGGTCGTTCCCGGCGCGCAGGCTGAAGGCCAGGAAGGCCTCGGTCATCTCGCAGCACACGACGTGCAGGCCGCGGTCGTTCGCGTCGGTGTTGCAGCAGCCGTCGCGGAACCAGCCGGTCAGCGGCGCGACGGAACAGGGCAGCAGCGGGCCGCCCAGCACGTTGCGCGCCGCGCCGCGCGGGCCGCTCATGCGGCGGCGCGGATCGCCGCGGCGCGCACCTCCTCGCCGACCGCGCCCGCGAAACCCTCGAAGTTCTTCTCGAACAGCGAGACCAGATGGCGCGCCTGCGCGTCGTAGGCGGCCTTGTCGGCCCAGCTGTTCCGCGGGTTCAGCACCTCGCTCGGCACGCCGGGCACCGAGGTCGGGATCGACAGGCCGAAGAACGGATCCCGCTCATAGGCCGCGTTCAGCAGCGTGCGGTCGAGCGCTGCGCGCAGCAGGGCGCGGGTGTGGGCGATGCTCATGCGCCGGCCCGTGCCATAGGCGCCGCCGGTCCAGCCGGTGTTCACCAGCCAGCATTCGGCGCCGTCGCGCTGCAGCAGCTGCTCCAGCAGACGGCCATAGACCTCCGGATTGCGCGGCAGGAACGGCGCGCCGAAGCAGGTGGAGAAGGTCGCCTGCGGCTCCCTGCCCAGGCCCTTCTCGGTGCCCGCGACGCGCGCGGTGTAGCCGGACAGGAAATGGTACATCGCCTGCGCGGGCGTGAGCCGCGCGATCGGCGGCAGAACGCCGAAGGCGTCCGCCGTCAGCATCACCACGTTCTTCGGCCGCCCGGCGCGGCCTTCCGGCACGATGTTCGGGATGAACTCGATCGGGTAGCAGGAGCGGGTGTTCTCGGTGAGCGACGCATCGTCGAGATCAAGCCGGCCATGGCGGTCGGCCACGACGTTCTCGAGCACCGTGCCGAAGCGGTGGCTCGCGTCCCAGATCTGCGGCTCGGCCTCGCGCGACAGGCGGATCACCTTCGCGTAGCAGCCGCCTTCGAAGTTGAACACGCCGTGGTCGGACCAGCCATGCTCGTCGTCGCCGATCAGCCGGCGCTCCGGGTCGCTGCTCAGCGTCGTCTTGCCGGTGCCGGACAGGCCGAAGAACAGCGCGACGTCGCCCTTCGGCCCGACATTGGCGCTGCAATGCATGGGCAGCACGCCTTTCGGCGGCAGCAGCCAGTTCATCACCGTGAAGATGCTCTTCTTGATCTCGCCGGCGTAGGAGGTGCCGGCGATCAGGATCAGCCGCTTCTCGAAGGAAAGCGCGATGCAGGTGCCGGTGCGGCAGCCGTCGGTCGCCGGGTCGGCCTCGAACTCCGGCGCGTGGAGGATGGTGTAGTCCGGCTCGAAGCCGGCAAGCTCCGCGTCCGCCGGGCGGATGAACATGTTGCGCGCGAACAGCGCGTGCCACGCCTGGGTGGAGACGAGGCGCACGCGCACGCGGTGGGCCGGATCCTGGCCGGCGTAGAGGTCCTGCGTGAACAGCTCCGGCCTGGCGCCGAGGAAGGCCCGGATGCGCGCCGCCAGCCGGTCGAACTTCTCCGGCGCCATCTTCTGGTTGATGCGGCCCCACCAGATGTCCTTCGTCACCGAAGGATCGTCGGCCACGAACTTGTCCTGCACCGAACGTCCGGTGTGCTGCCCGGTGACGGCGATGAAGGCGCCATCCGCCGAGAGCCGCCCCTCGCCCCGCCGCAGCGCATGGGCGACGAGGCCCGGCGCGGCCAGGTTCGCATGCACCTCGCCGCCGGCGGACACGCCGGTGCCGGAGAGCGGGCGGGCGGGATCGGACATGCGTTTCCTCCTGGGGCGCGGCCGTGGACGGTCGGCTGCGGTTGGGCGGGATGCTTCCGCCAGGAAGATGGCGGCAGCGGGGCGCCGCTGTTCAGCGTGTCGCCTTGCGCCGCGTTTCAGCAAAGCGTCAGGGGTGGCGCAAGGGAACCAGCTGGTTACTTCGCCGCACGCGCCGCGCGCGCCGCAGCGACCAGTTCCCGCCGCACCGCCTCGGCCGTCGCCGCGGGCGCCGCGAAGTGCAGCCGCAGCACCTCCTCGCCCGACGCCAGGTCGGCGCCGTCCGGGTCAACGCCCACCATGCGCCAAGGTCCGTCCGTCCCCTGCCCCCCGAGGCCGCGGGCGATCGCGGCGACCGCGTCGGCGTGGTCCTCGTTCATGTGCTCGAGGATCTCGGCCTCGGCCGCGGCCAGCGCCGCCACCGCCGCCGCGTCGGGCAGGATCTGGCCGATCCGCAGCCGGTGCGCGCGGGCGAAGCCGCCGACATACTGCCCGCCGCCGGGCGAGATGCGCCACAGGGCGAAATCCTCGAAATCGGCATACAGCGCCGCATAGGGCCGCCGGGCCAGGTAGCGCGCCTTCAGCCCGGCCACCTCTTCCGGCGGGACCGGCGCCGCAAGGCCCGTCAGCGTCACCCGCTGCGCCGCCTGCGGATTCGGCCCCTCGGCAGGGCCGATCGCGATCAGCGCGCAGCGCGGCTCCAGCATCAGTTCGCGGGTGTGCTCCGACAGGCTCGACAGCAGCAGCAGCGCGGCCAGCCCCGGCGTGAAGGCCGGGGTGACCAGGGCGGCGAAGGGCTGCCCGTCGCGCTGCGTCGCCAGCACGCAGGAGGCGGCGCCGCGCAACAGGCGCCTCGCCTCGAAGCCGGGGTCGCGAGGGCCGCGCCCCTCCGGGTGGTCGCTCATGCTTTCCTGCCTCGCCTCGCGGCCGCCTGTTCCGTTGCCATATTTCGTTCCAGCCGGCCCCTCGCCCCTGCCACAATCGGCTGCCCTGATGGGCGCGCCGCCAGACCGGAGAGACCAGCCATGGCCCCGACCATCGCGCTCGTGGACGACGACCGCAACATCCTGACCAGCGTCGCCATGACGCTGGAACAGGAAGGCTTCCAGGTACGCACCTACACCGACGGGGAGAGCGCGCTCCAGGGCCTGCTCTCCCGCCCCGCCGACCTCGCGGTGCTCGACATCAAGATGCCGCGCATGGACGGGATGGAGCTGCTGCAGAAGCTGCGCCAGCGCTCCTCGCTGCCGGTGATCTTCCTCACCAGCAAGGACGACGAGCTGGACGAGCTGATGGGGCTGCGCCTCGGCGCCGACGACTACATCACCAAGCCCTTCAGCCAGCGCCTGCTGATCGAGCGCATCCGCGCCCTGCTGCGGCGCAACGAAACCAGCCGCGCCGAGGGCTCCGGCGCGCCTGCGGGCGGCGTCATCACGCGCGGCGAGCTGCTGCTGGACGAGACCAAGCACACCTGCACCTGGAAGGGGAAGCCGGTGCAGCTGACGGTCACCGAGTTCCTGCTGGTCAAGGCGCTGGCGCTGCGCCCCGGCATGGTGAAGAACCGCGACCAGCTGATCGACGCCGCCTATGGCGAGAACATCTACGTGGACGACCGCACCATAGACAGCCACGTCAAGCGCATCCGCAAGAAGTTCCGCGCGGTGGACCCCGACTTCGCGCAGATCGAGACGCTCTACGGCATCGGCTACCGCTACAAGGAAGCCTGAAGCGCTGCTAGAAGCCGGCGTTGAGGAGGCCGCCCTGCCGGACGCCAGCGGAAGACCGGAGCCGATCACCGCCGACCCGCCGCCGCGCCCGCGGCGGCGGATGAGTCCGCTGCTGCGCCGCGTGCTGCTGCTGAACGCGCTGCCGCCGGTTCTGCTCGCCGCCTCCCTGCTCTATCTCGACCAGTATCAGGCCGGGCTCGTCTCGGCCGAGGTGAACGCGCTGCGCACCCAGGCGCGCATCACCGCGGGCGGCATTGGCGAGGCGGCGGTCCGGATCGAGGACGGGCGCCCGATCCTCGTGCCCGAACTCGCCCGCCCGCTGCTGCGGCGGCTGGTCGAGCCCTCGCCGGCCACCCAGGCCAGGCTGTTCGACACGACGGGGCTGCTCGTCGCCGACAGCCGGGTGCGTGAAGGCCCGGGCGGCGCCCAGATCGTCACCGAACCCCTGCCGCCGCCGGAGCCGGAACGCGGCTTCGCCGCCGCCGTCGCCCTGCTCTACGACCGGCTGCTGTCGCTGCTGCCGCGCGATGCCGGGGAGATCCGCGTGGACCTGAGCCCCGCCGCCCCCTCCTTCGACTGGCAGCCGGACCTCGGCCCCGACCGGCCGCAGGAGCTGCGCGCCGCCCTCGACGGCGGCATCCGCCCCTATATCCGCCGCACCGCGGACGGGCGGCTGCTCGTCTCGGTCGCGGAACCGGCGCGCAGCGGCAACCAGACGCTCGGCCTCGTGCTGCTGACGCGCGAGGCGCGCGAGGTGGACGAGCGGCTGATGGAACTGCGCGTCTCCGTCCTCGGCCTGGTCGCGCTGGCGCTGATCCTGACGGTCGCGCTGTCCTTCTACCTGGCCCGCACCCTCGCCGCGCCGATCCTGAAGCTGGCGGACGCCGCGGCGCGCATGCGCGACGGCGAGGGCCGCGCAGGCTCGGTGCCGCGCCGGCTGCTCGCCCGCCGCGACGAGATCGGCGTGCTGGCGCGCGACCTGCAGCGCGCCGCGACCGCGCTGTGGGCGCGGATCGACGCCAATGAGCGCTTCGCCGCCGATGTGGCGCATGAACTCAAGAACCCGCTGACCAGCGTGAGGAGCGCGATCGAGACCCTGCGCCGCATCGAGGACCCGGCGCAGCGCAACCGCCTCGTCGCCATCATCGCCGAGGACGCGGTGCGGATGGACCGGCTGATCGCCGACATCGCCGACAGTTCGAAAGTGGATGCCGAGATCTCGCGCAGCGTCACGCTGCCGGTGGACATCGCGCCGATCCTGTCCACGCTCGCCGAACTGCACGAGGCGACGCGCGCCGAGGACGGGCCGCATCTCGTGGTGGACCTGCCGGCCGGCGGCGTCGTGGTGCGCGGCATCGAGGGGCGGCTGGTGCAGGTGTTCCGCAACCTGATCGGCAATGCGCTCTCCTTCTCGCCCGAGGGCGGCACGGTGCGGGTGAAGGCGCGGCGCCAGGGAGGCATGGTGGAGATCGCCGTCGAGGACGACGGCCCGGGCATCCCCGACGCCAAGCTCGAGCACATCTTCGACCGCTTCTACTCGGAACGCCCGCGCGCCGAGCGCTTCGGGCAGCATTCCGGGCTGGGGCTGTCCATCACCCGGCAGATCGTCGAGGGCTTCGGCGGCACGATCCGCGCCGAGAATCGCCGGGGCGAGGGCGGCGCCGTGCTCGGCGCCCGCTTCGTCGTGCGGCTGCCGGGGGCGTAGGCGCAGGACTCCAGCCGCTCGCCGGCGATGCGCTGCCGCTGCCCGGCGCGTGAACGACAGGCGTCAGCCGCGACCTTGGAGTTCCCGCGCCAACCGCTCGAACTCCGCCACCGTCAGCGTCTCGGCCCGCCGCGCGCCGTCCAGCCCCGCCGCTGCGAGCAGCGCTTCCGCGTCGCCAAGCGCCTTCAGGCTGCCGCGCAACATCTTCCGCCGCTGCCCGAAGGCCGCCGCCGTCACCCGCTCCATCGCCGCGAACAGCGCAGCTTCGGGGACAGGCGCGCGAGGCACCAGCCCCACCACCGCCGACCACACGCGCGGCGGCGGGCGGAAGGCGCCGGGCGGCAGGCGGAAGAGCAGCGACGCCTCGCAGCGCCACTGCGCCAGCACCGACAGCCGCCCGTAGTCCGGCGTATCCGGCGCGGCGCAGATGCGCAGGGCGACCTCCTGCTGGAACATCAGCGTCAGCGAGAGATACGCCTCCGCCTCGCGCAGCCAGCGCACCAGCAGGGGCGACGCCACGTTGTAGGGCAGGTTGGCGACGATCCGCCGCGGCGACGGCACCAGCGCCGGGATGTCCACCGCCAGCGCATCCGCCTCGACGATCCGCAGCCGCTGCGACAGGGCCGCCTCGGCCGGCCGCAGCAGCGCTACCGCGCGGGAATCGAGCTCCACTGCCGTCACGCTCTCCGCCGCGCTTGCCAGCAACGCCTCGGTCAGCGCGCCCGGTCCCGGCCCGATCTCCACCGCATGGACGCCCTGCATCGGCCCGGCCGCGGCGACGATCCGCCGCACCAGCGCCCGGTCCAGCAGGAAATGCTGCCCGAGCGACTTCCGCGCCGACAGCGCCGCCGCGTTGGCAACCGGGTCGAGCGCCTCAGCCACGCATCTCGATCTGCGCGCGGCGGCGAAGGTCGCGCTGCAGCTGGCGGGAGACGAGCTCCACCCGGTCGCGCAGGATCAGCGCCGCCGCCTGCTGCGGCGTCATCTCGGCGACGTTGCGCGTCTCCCGCGCGCAGACGGCGAAGACGAGGATTCCCTCCGGCGTCACCAGCGGCTGGCTCTGGCCGCCGGTCGGGATGGCGGCCAGCACCTCGCGCAGCTGCGGCGGCAGCTGGTCCACCCGCAGCGGCCCGCCCGGGTCGGCCGGGCGCGGGCTGTTGGCGGCGCGGGCGGCGGCCTCCACGCCCGGGCAGCCGCCGCGGATCGCCTGGGCGCGTTCCAGCGTCTGGATCTGCTGCGGCGTCGGCCGCTGCGGATCAAGGCGCGAGGTGAAGGGCAGGAAGGCCTGACGGATGGTGATGAAGGCGACGTCGTCGCGCCCGATGGTGCGCCGCTGCCGCAGCTGCACCAGCTGGAAGCCGCCCGGCACGCGGATCGGGTTGGCGATGGCGCCGGGCGGCATCTGCCGCACGATGTCGGCCACCTGCGGGTCGAGCTCCTCGGCGCGGACCCAGCCGAGGTCGCCGCCCTGCAGCGCCGACTGCGCTTGGCTGAACTGCGCCGCCGCCACCGGGAAGGGCGTGCCGCGGCGGAGCTGGTTCACCACCTCGTCCACGAAGCGGCGGGTCTCGGCTTCGTTCGCCGGGTCGTCCACCGGGATGAAGATCTCCGAGACGAGGAACTCGGGCTCGCCGGTGCGCGCCAGGTAGTTGCGGACATAGGCCTCGGCCTCCGCCTGGGTCGGCTCGGCGGCCGGGCCGAGGGTGGCGCGCACCAGCCGCGACCAGCCGATCTGGGTGCGCAGCTGGTCGTACAGCACCCGCGGGTCCACCCCGGCGCGGCGCAGCTGGGCGACGAGCCCGCCGCGCGGCAGGCCGTTGCGGCTCTCGATCTCGGCGATCGCCTGCGCCACGTCCTCGTCCGTCACCGGCACGCCGCGGCGCTGCACCTCCTGCAGGCGGAGCCGCTCCTCGATCAGCAGCCGCGTGACCTGCGGCGCCAGCCGTTGCAGCGTCGCCTCGTCCACCTGCCGCCCGATGTTGATCGCGAACAGCCGGGCGCGGCCGCGCACGTCGCCCGTGGTGATCACGTCGCCGTTCACCACCGCGACGATCCGCACCTCCTGGGCGGCCAGCGGCGTCGGGGCCGCCGCCGCAGCGGCCAGGAACAGCAGAAGCGCGACGAGGCCGTGTCGCATCACCGGGGCCCCTCCTCTCGACGTCGTGCGGCGCAGGCCAGGGGCGGCGCCGCGCCGGCCCGGTCTAGAGCAAACCCCGCCGGCCGGGAACCGCCCGCCCTCACAGCAGCCTGAGGCCGAGATCGCCGATCGTCTTGAAGCCGATCCGGAACAGCAGCGTGGTGCCGCCCGCGGAGCTCCGGCCGGTGACGGGATCCTCGGCGAAGCGGCGGGCGAAGCGCATGTCGAACACCAGGCACTCGTCCTCGTAGGTGGCGGACAGGCCGACGGCCACCCCGCGGCCGAGGTCGAGGTCGTAGCGGCCGAAGGCGGCCGCCCGCCAGGTCTCGGTCAGCCGGGCGGTCACGCCGCCCGAGACCTCGCGCCGTGCCCGCACCGGCGTCAGCGCCGGCGACGGGAAGCTCTGCAGATAGCCGCCCGTCAGCGTCACCCGCCCGAGCGAGAGCGTCGCGTCGCCGTCGAGCAGCCTGGTGTCCAGCCCCTCCCCGTCGAACCGCCCGCGCGCCGTCAGGTCAAGCCAGGCCGCCGGCTGCACGGAGAGCCGCCCGACCCAGTCGGAGGCGCGCCGCTCGAGCCCGGTGCCCGGCTCGAAGGAACTGCTGCCGGCGACACGGTAGCTGCGGCCGACCAGGGCCTCGACGCCGCGCCCGCCCGGCAGCAGCCAGGCGCCGCGCAGCGCCGCGTCCACCCGCGTGCCGCCTTCCAGCCTGTCGCGGCCGCCGAAGCGGCTCAAGGCGAACAGGTTCGCGTCGGTGAACTCGAAGTCCAGGCTGTCCTCGTTGGGCAAATGGCGTTGCAGGCCGGTCGAGGGCCCGGTGACGAGCTGCACGCGGGGCTCGAGGATCTGATGGCCGAGCGCGCCGGCGTCGCGGATCAGCGGCAGACGCCAGTCCACCGCGAGGCGGAGGTTGCCGCGCAGGCCGGAGGCCGCGGACACGGTCGCGAAGGTGGGCGCGAGATCCAGGTTGTCCGCCGCATAGGCAAGCGCGTCGGCCTGGCCGCGCAGCGTCCAGGCGCCGCCGAAGGAATCGAACAGCGGCAGGTGGTAGGCGCCGCGGCTGGCCACGCGCCGGCTGTCGGTTCCCTGGCGGCGCAGGATGGAGAAGGCGCCTGCGTCCAGCATCCAGGCGCCGCCCCAGCCGTCGCGGCCCGTCCATTCGACGAAGGCGTTCGGCAGCACGAAGGGCACCGCCGCGGTATCGTCGAGCGAGCGCAGCCCCTGATAGGCGCGCACATCCACCCGGGCATAGCCGGAAGCGCCCCAGAACCCTTCCAGGAAGGCGTTGGAGGGCAGCACCCGCGGCGCCTCGTAGCGGTAGGTGCGGAGATAATCCTCCGAGGTCGCGCGGTTGACGTTGAAGCCGGCGCGCCAGGTCTCGTCCAGGGCGAAGATGCCGCGGGCGAAGATGTGCCCGCCGAGCCCGCGCTCCTCCAGCGGCGAGGTGCCGCGCCGGTCGCCGACCGAGCCCGAGACCGCGATCTCGCCGGCATTGAACCGCCGTCGCCAGGCGGCGCCGAGATGCGGCAGCTGGCCCGAGGAGATCAGCGGCGACAGTGTCAGGTCCTGGCTGTCGTCGATCGCCCAGTAGTAGGGCACGTCCAGGAAGGCGCCGAGCCGGCGCGAGGCGCCGAAGGAGGGGGTCAGGAACCCCGACTGCCGCGGCGCCGAGGGGTCCGGCATCGAGAGGTAGGGCGTCCACAGCACCGGAACGCCCCAGAGGTCGAGCGAGGCGTCGCGGTAGCGGATGCGCAGGTTCTCGCGGTCATGCGTGGCCAGCCTTGCCCGCAGCTGCCACAGCGGCGGCCGCGTCGGGTCGTTCGGGCACAGGTCGCAGGAGGAATAGACGATTCGCGCCATGTCGGTCAGCACGCCGCCCGTCCGGCGCCCGCCGGCCGCGACGAAGCGGCCGTTCTCCTGCAGCCGCCCCGCGAGGTTCTCCACCACCCCGTCGCGGAACCCGTCGTTCAGCTCGGCGCGGTCGGCGTAGAACACCTGCCCGCCCGGCTCGATCAGCACGACATTGCCTTCCGCCGTCGCGATGCCGGTGCGGCGGTTCCAGGTGATGCGGTCGGCGCGGAGCGTGCGCCCCTCCTGCCAGGCCTCGACGCCGCCCGAGGCGGTGACGATGTCGTTCCGCTCGTCGTACTCGACGGCGCCCGCAGTGAAGGTGACGGGCGCGTTGGAGGCCGGGCGCGGCGCGCCGAGGCCGGGCAGCGTCTGCGCCGCGAGCGGCCCGGCGGACAGGACGGCGGCGAGCAGCGCGAGGCGGCGGATCATCCGTCCTCCAGGTGCAGCAGCAGGCCGAGCGAGGCGAGCAGCCCCACCCCGGCCGGCGCCCAGGCGGCCAGCACCACGGGAAGCGACCCGGCCTCGCCGAACTCGCCGCTGATGCGGTCGAGCAGGAACAGGGCGAAGCCCGAGGCGACGCCGAGCGCGATCATCTGCGCGACCCCGCCGCGCCGCGCGACGCGGGTCGAGAACCCGGCGGCCAGCAGCAGCATGGCCGCCGCCAGCACCGGCAGCGCCAGCAGCGAATGGAAGTGCAGCCGGTGCCGCAGCGCGGAGAAGCCGGCGCCTTCGAGCACGGCGATGAACTCCGGCAGGTCCCAGAAGGAGAGCGTCTCGGGCGAGGCGAAGCTGCCCTCGATGCGCGCGGGCGTCAGATCGGAGGGCAGGCGCAGCTCGCCGGCCGGGCGGGGCGTGCGGTCCTCGTCGGTGTAGCGGCGGGCGGAGTCGAGCAGCCAGAACCCGCCCGCAAGCCGCGCCTGAGGCGCCTCGATCCGCTCGAGCGGCCGATCGGCGGCGGAGAGGCGCCAGAGCGAGACGTCGCGCAGTTCGAACGCGTCGCGCGACGCGCCGGAGACCGGACGGCCGGACAGGATCGCGACGCCGCCGGGGTCGAGCTCGCGGTCCGCCTGGCGAAGCCACAGCCGCCCGCCGGCCAGGGCCGACAGCCCCGCACCCGAGCGCAGATGGGTGTTCTCGAGCCGCTCGGCGCGCGAGAAGGTCGTGGCGGCGAACGGGGAGAGCGCGGCGGTGGCAAACACGCCGAGCCCGACGGCGACCAGCATGGGCCCCGCCAGGAACCCCCAGGCCGAGACCCCGGCCGCGCGCACAACGACAAGCTCCGACGAGCGCGTCAGCCGCCAGAACGCGATGATGCCGCCGAGCAGGATGGCGAAGGGCAGGATCTGCAGCGCGATGAAGGGCAGCCGCAGCGCGCCGATCTCAAACACGAGCGACAGCCCGACATTCGGCCGCTGCGCCGCCCGCCGCAACAGCTCGATGACGTCGAACAGCGACACCAGCGCCGACAGCGCGAGCAGCATGCCGAGCGCCGCCAGCCCGAAGCGCCGCGCGAGATACAGCCCGAGGGTCAGCCCGATGCTCACGCCGCCGCCCTGCGCCGGAGGCCCGGCGAATCCGACAGCACCCAGGCCGCGACCAGCCCCGGCAGCACGGCATGCACCCAGATCAGCGGCAGGAAGGCCGAATCCCGCACCGCCAGGTTGCCGATGGCCAGCCCCGACGCCATCAGCGCGACCGCGACCCCCACCGCGATCGCCCCCGCCTGCAGCCCGCCATGCCGGCGGAACGGCGAGCACAGGATGGCGGCAAGCGCGACCAGCGTCAGCGAGACGGTGAACAGCGGCGAGGCGAGGCGCTGATGCGCGTCCGCATGGTAGCGGCGGAGATCGCGCGGCGAGGTCTGCTCCGCCGGGTCGGGCCACAGCAGCTCGCCGATGCCGCGCTCCCGCGGATCGCGCGCGCGCTGCTCCTGCGGGCCCGAGCGTCCGGCGAGGTCGAGCGTGTTCTCGGCGAAGCGCAGCACCGACAGCCGCGGCGGATCCGACGAGAGATCCATCTGTTGCCGCACCCCGTCGCGGAGCGTGACGCGGGGGCCCATCGGCGTCGCATCAAGCCGCCCTTCGGCGGCGAGGATGGTGGCGGGCGCCCCCGCCTCCCGCGCGTCATGCACGAGGATGCCGCGCAGCGTGCCGTCGCGCTCGCGGATGCGGGCATAGACCGTCAGGTTGTTGCCGACCGAGGCGAACACCCCCTCCTGCAGCAGGAGCCCGGCGATCTCGTTGCGGATCTCGAACTGCCAGGCGCGGAAGGCGCTGTGGCTCGCCGGCATGATCCAGGCCTGCAGCAGCAGCACGGCGGAGGCCGAGACGGCCGCCAGCAGCAGCGCCGGCCGCGCCAGCTGCCAATGCGACAGCCCGGCCCCGTGCAGCACCACCAGCTCGCGGTCGGACACCAGCCGGGCGTAGATCGCCAGCACGACGATGAAGGTGGTGATCGGCAGGATCACGACCAGGAAGGAGGGCAGCATCAGCGCCGTCAGTTCGAGGAACACGCCGAGCGACAGGCCGCGTTCCAGCACGAGCTGGATGAAGCGCAGCGACTGCGTGAGCCACACGAGCAGCGCCAGCCCGATCGTCACGGCGACGAGGCCGATCGCAAGCGTGCGGAAGATGTAGCGGGACGCGCCGCTCATGCCGGCGGGCGCCGCGGCGGACGGCGGCCTGGGGCGGGATCGGGAAACGGCATCGCGCCGGCACACTATCAGCGGTGGCGAGGGCGGGCAAAACCCCCGCGCCGCCCCGGGCGAAGGGGCGTCGGCCCGCCAGCCCGATCGCGCCCCCAAGGCCCTGGCCCGCCCGGCATCGCACGCCCGGCCACCCCCGCGCTCCCACTCGGCGGCGTGGGGGACGGGCGCGGCGCGCTGGGCGATGCCGTCATCCGCCACGCGGTCTCACAGCGGCGGCCGGCGCAGGGCGCGGGCGCCGGTCGCCAGGACGGTGGCGATGCGCTGGGCGGCGGTGCGCCAGCCCTCCCGGCGGGCGCCGCCGCGCACGCAAGGCAGCCTTGGCGCTCCAGGCCGCCCGCAGCCGCCTTGGACGACGACCGAGGCGAGCCGCGCCGACCAAGACCCTTGCGCCGCGCCCGGCGCCCATGCTTTGCTTCGGAACATAAGAGATAACGGCCCCGGCCCGGCCGGGCCGGAAGGAGGAACGGCATGATGTGGCGCGCCCCGCTGGCGATGGCCGCATGGGCGGCAGTGGCGGTCACCGCGACGGTGGCCCTCGCGCAGCCTGCCCGGCTCGTGCCGTTCCGGATCGTAGACGGCGCCATCCCCGAGCCGCTGACCACGACGCCGGGCGATCCCGCCCGCGGCCGCGCCCTCGCGCTGGACCGTTCCAAGGGCAACTGCATCACCTGCCACAACATGCCCGTGAACGCCGACTTCCAGGGCGATCTCGGCCCGCCGCTCGCCGGTGTCGCCACGCGCTGGACCCCGGGCGAACTCCGGCTGCGCATCGTGGACAGCAAGCAGGTGAACCCCGACAGCAACATGCCATCCTACTACCGCCTCGAAGGCCTGAACGCCGTCCGGCGCGACTGGGCCGGCCGAACGATGCTCACCGCCCAGGAGGTCGAGGACATCCTCGCCTACCTGCTCACCCTCCGCTGACCTTGATGGAGACCCGGATGATCCCGCGAACCAACACCACCCGGCGAGGCGTGCTGGCGCTCGCCGCGGCCGGGGCGGCGATCTCGCTGCTGCCGGTGCCGGCCACGGCGCAGCTCTCGGCGGGCGCCCAGGCGGCCGTGGACCGCGTGCGCAACAACCGCACCGCGCAGGAGGGGCGGATCACGCTCCGCGCGCCGCCGATCGCGGAGAACGGCAACACCGTCCCCATCGCCGTGTCGGTCGAGAGCCCGATGACGGCGGCGGACCATGTGGCGCGCATCCATGTGTTCGCCGACAAGAACCCGACCCCCGATGTCGCCACCTTCCACCTGACCCCCGCCTGCGGCCGCGCCCAGCTGGACACCCGCATACGCCTCGGCCAGACGCAGGACCTGATCGTGCTGGCGGAGATGAGCGACGGTTCCCTGTTCATGACGCGCGCCGAGGTGAAGGTCACCATCGGCGGCTGCGGCGGCTGAGCGAGAAGGAGAGAGCATCATGGCCGCACCGATCGGGCAGCCCCGCGTCCGCCTCCCGGCCCAGGTCCGGGCCGGCGAGATCATCGAGATCCGCACGCTGATCTCCCACGTCATGGAGACCGGCCAGCGCCGCGACCAGGCCGGCGCCGTCATCCCGCGCGACATCATCCGCCGCTTCGAGGCGAAGTTCGAGGGCGAGACGGTGTTCGCCATGGACCTCGCGCCGGCGATCTCCGCCAACCCCTACATCGCCTTCCCGTTCAAGGCCGAGCGTCCGGGCCGGTTCGAGTTCACCTGGACCAATGACGCGGGCGAGTCGCGCAGCGCGACGCAGGATCTGCGGCTGGCGTAAGCGGGAGGGACGGCGCATGCGCAAGGTGGCGGTCGTCGGGTTCGGCATCGCGGCGCTCATGGCCGCCGTCGCCCTGGCGCAGGTGGCGCCGCCACCGCCGCAGCGCGCCATCCCGGACCCCGTCTCTGGACGCCAGTTCGCCACGCCGGAGACGCTCGCGATCCAGGACGACGACTTCCTGAACCCCGCCTTCCTGTGGGTCGAGGAAGGCGAGGAGGCGTGGAACCGCGTAGAAGGCACGGCCGGGCAGTCCTGCGCCTCCTGCCACAACGACGCGCGGGAGACGATGCGCGGCGTGCGCGCCCGCATGCCCGCCTACCATCCAAGGCTCCAGCGCGTGGTGACGCTGGAGCAGCAGGTGAACATCTGCCGCACCGAGCGCATGGGCGCGCCGGCGCTGCCGATCGACAGCCGCCCGCTGAACGCCATCACCACCTACATCGCGCTGCAGTCGCGCGGCATGCCGGTGAATGTGGACATCTCGGGCCCCGCGCGGCCGTTCTTCGACGCCGGCGAGCGCTTCTACAACACCCGCCGCGGCCAGCTCGACATGCGCTGCGGCTCCTGCCACGAGGACAACTACGGCCGCTACCTCCGCGCCGACCTGCTGAGCCAGGGCATGTCCAACGGCTTCCCGACCTACCGCCTCAAGGAGCAGCGGGTGATCAGCCTGCAGTTCCGGCTGCAGGGCTGCGTGAACGACGTGCGCGGCGAAGCCCCGCCGATGGGCGGGGAGGAGTTCACCAACCTCGAGTTCTATCTGGCATGGCGCGCCCAGGGCCTGCCGGTGGAAAGCCCGTCGGTTCGCCGCTGACGCGGCGGAGGAGCAGCGGATGATCACCCGTCGCGATCTGCTTGCCGCCGGCGCCGCGCTGGCGGCGCTTCCGGCCCGCGCGCAGCAGGCGCCGAGCCAGGCGGACCTGTTGCGCTTCGCGCCGCTCGGGCAGGTCACCCTGCTGCACGTCACCGACCTGCACGCGCAGCTGACGCCGATGTTCTTCCGGGAGCCGGAGACGAATCTCGGCGTCGGCGAAGCGAGGGGCGTGCTGCCGCATCTCACCGGCGAGGCCTTCTTGCGCGCCTTCGACCTGCCGGGCGGATCGGCGATGGCGCATGCGCTGGCCTACACCGATTTCGCGGCCCTCGCCCGCCGCTTCGGGCCGATGGGGGGCGTGGACCGCATCGCGACCATCGTGAAGGCGATCCGCGCCGAGCGCCCCGGCCGCACGCTGCTGCTCGACGGCGGCGACACCTGGCAGGGCTCCTGGACCAGCCTGCAGACGCGCGGGGCGGACATGGTGGAGGTGCAGAAGGCCCTCGGCATCGAGGCGATGGTCGGCCACTGGGAGTTCACCTACGGCGCCGAGCGGGTGAAGGAGCTGGCCGAGGCGCTCGGCGTCCCCTTCCTCGGCAGCAACATCCAGGACACCGAGTGGAACGACGACGTCTTCCCCCACACCGCCACCTTCGAGCGCGGCGGCGTGAAGGTCGCGGTGATCGGCCAGGCCTTCCCCTACACGCCGATCGCCAACCCGCGCTGGATGTTCCCGGACTGGTCCTTCGGCATCAAGGAGGAGAAGGTCGCCGAGCGCGTGCAGGCCGCGCGCGCCGAGGGCGCGGAGGTCGTCGTGCTCCTCTCGCACAACGGCTTCGACGTGGACCGCAAGCTGGCCGGCCGCGTGCCCGGGCTCGACGTGATCCTGACGGCGCACACGCATGACGCCATGCCGCGCGCGCTGCAGGTCGGCGACACGCTGCTGGTCGCCACCGGCGCCTGCGGCAAGTTCGTCTCGCGCCTCGATCTGGATGTGCGGGGCGGCCGGGTCGCCGGCTTCCGCTACGCCCTCATCCCCGTGTTCAGCAACGCGATCGCGCCGGACCTGGACATGGCCGCGCTGGTCGGGCGGCTGCGCGCGCCCTTCGCCGCCGACCTCGCGCGCGTCGTCGGCCGCACCGAAAGCCTGCTGTTCCGCCGCGGCAACACCGCCGGCACCTGGGACGACGTGATCTGCGACGCGCTCCTGGCGGAGCGGGACGCGGAGATCGCCCTCTCGCCAGGTTTCCGCTGGGGCACCTCGATCCTTCCCGGCTCCGACATCACCGCCGAGGATGTCTGGGCGCAGACCGCCATCACCTACCCGAACGCCTACCGCATCACCATGCGCGGCGAGACCTTGAAGGCGGTGCTGGAGGACGTGGCCGACAACCTGTTCAACCCCGACCCGTACTACCAGCAGGGCGGCGACATGGTGCGCACGGGCGGCATCACCTTCACCCTCGATGTCTCGGCGCCGTCCGGGCGGCGCGTCTCGGACCTGCGGCTGAAGCGCACCGGCCAGCCGATCGAGCCCGGGCGCGACTACGTCGTCGCCGGCTGGGCCTCGATCAACCAGGGCACCGAAGGCCCCCCCATCTGGGATGTCGTCTTCCGTCACCTCGCCCGCGGCCCGATCCGGGCGGAGCCGCGCAACGACATGCGGCTGACGGGCGTCTGAGCACCCGATGGAAGTGGGCCACGCCGCGGCGCTGATCGGCGGCGCGCTCTCCTTCCTCTCGCCCTGCGTGCTGCCGCTGATCATCCCGTATCTCGGCTTCCTCGGCGGCGTCACCCTGCGCGCGGCGCCGGGCGGCCCGGTGGCGGAGGCACCCGATCGCCGCCGCGTGCTGGCCGCCGCGCTGTTCTTCGTCCTCGGCTTCGCCACCGTGTTCACCGCGCTCGGCGCCACGGCCTCCGCGGTGTCGCAGCTGCTGCAGGACCACCTCGAGACGGCGGCGCTTGTCGCGGGTGCGGTGCTGATCGCCTTCGGGCTGCATTTCGCGGGCCTGCTGCGCCTGTCCTTCCTGAACTACGAGAAGCGCTTCCAGCCGCGGGAACGGCCGGTCTCGCCGCTCGGCGCCTATGTCGTCGGCCTCGCCTTCGCCTTCGGCTGGACGCCTTGCGTCGGGCCCGTGCTGGCCGGCATCCTGACAATCGCGGCCTCGCGCGGCAGCGCGGTGGAAGGCGCGTCGCTGCTGTTCGTCTATGCCATGGGCATCGGCGTGCCGTTCCTGCTGGCCGCCGCCTTCGTGACGCCCTTCCTCCGCTTCGTGCAGCGCTTCCGCAGGCATTTCCGGGCCGTCGAGATCGGGGTCGGCGCGCTGCTGATCGGCACCGGCGTCATGGTGATGACCGGCACCTTCCAGGAGATCGGCAGCTGGATCCTCGATCGCTGGCCGGATCTCGGCCGCTTCGGATGACGGGCCTAGCCCCGCATCCGGCGCTGCCGCCAGGCGCGGAACTCGGTGCCGCCCTCGTAGCCGCGTTCGTGCACGAAGCGGAACAGGTCGAGGAACTCGGGCTTCGGCATCAGGCCATGCATCCGCGCCACCTCGATCTCGCGGCCGGGGCGGCGCGGCGCCTCCTCCGGGAAGAAGACGATGGTCGGGGTGAAGGTGACGCGCCAGCGCCGCGCCAGCGCCCGCTCCTCCATCCTCTCGCCGTCGAAATCGGTCGCCTCGCGGGCGCCGTGCAGGTCCATCTGCACCATGCGGAAGCGCGGGCGGATGAACCCCTCGATCTCGGGCTGCGCCAGGTGGTCGGTGTGCATCTCGCGGCAGTAGGGGCAGCCGCGCTGGTCGAACACCACGGCGAGGCGCAGGCCGGCGGCGGTCGCTTCCGTCAGGTCCTCCGGCAGGTCGAGGAAGCCTTCGTGGAACCAGTCCTGGGTGTAGCCGCCCTCGGTCCGTACCGGCGCGGCGAAACCGGCGGCGGGCGGCAGCGCCAGGGCGGCAAGCAGCGAACGACGCGGGAGGATCGGCATCGGCGGGACCTCCGGTGCGGGCCCGCATCATCTGCGCCTTCCGGAAGGCGTCGTCAATGCGCCTGAGGCCGCTGCTCGACGCCGCGACCATCCTGCTGTCCAGCGCCCTCGGCCTGACGGTCGAGATCGTCGCCGGCCGGCTGCTCGCGCCCTATGTCGGCATGTCGGTCCATTCCTGGACGGCGGTGATCGCCGTGGTGCTCGGCGGCTTCTCCGTCGGGCACTGGTGGGGCGGGCGGCTGGCCGGGCCGGAGTGCGACCGCCGGCGCGGCCATCTGCGGCTGGCCTGGCTGCTGGCCGGCTGCGCGGCGGCGTCGCTGCTGGCGGTGCCGGCGCTGCGGCTGGCCGCGCCGGTCCTGGATGCGCCCGGGGTCAGCCCGCTGGCCGCCATGCTCGGCTTCGCGCTCGCCGGGTTCCTTGCGCCCTCGCTCCTGGTCGGCGCGGTCTCGCCGATCGTGACGAAGCTCGCGGTGGAGGAGGCGCCGCCCGGGCAGGTGGGGCGCGTGCTCGGGCGGTTCTTCGCGCTGTCGGCGCTCGGCGCCATCGGCGGCACGCTGGCGGCCGGGTTCCTGCTGCTCGCCTGGATCGGGTCCTCGGGGGCCATGCTGGCCTGCGCCGCGCTGTACGGGGTGCTGGCCGCGGCCAATCTCGCGGCGGCGGCGGGCGTCCGGCCGGCGCTGGCCGCCGTCGCGATCGCGCTCCTCGCGCCATCGGGCGCGGCGCTGCTGCCCGCCTTCGCCCGCGCCTGCGACGCCGAGAGCGCCTATGCCTGCCTGCGCGTCGTGGATGCCTCGCCCCTCGTCGGCCAGCCGGCGCGGCTCCTGGTGCTCGACCACCTGGCGCATGGCGTGAACGTCCGCGACGAGCCCGGGCTGCTCGTGCAGCCCTACCTGCACCTTGCGGACGAGCTGCTCCGCCGGCGCGGCCTGGGCGAGGCTCCGCGCGCCTTCTTCGCCGGCGGCGGCGCCTTCACCCTGCCGCGCGCCTGGGCGGCCGAGTTCCCCGAGGCGCGCCTGACGGTGGCGGAGATAGACCCGGCCGTCGCGTCGCTCGCCCGTTCCGCCTTCTGGCTCGCCGACAGCCCGGCCCTGTCCGTCGTGGCGCGCGACGCGCGGCCGGCGCTGCAAGCCTTGCCGGCGGAACCGGCGTTCGACGTGGTGTTCGCCGACGCCTTCCAGGATCTCGCGATGCCGGTGCATCTCGCCACCCGCGAATGGCACCGCGCGGTGCGCGCAAGGCTGGCGCCCGGCGGGGCCTATCTCGTCAACGTGATGGAGGACCGGCGGGAGCCGCGCTTCCTGCTCGCTCTGGTCCGCACCCTCGCGCTCGACTTCGCCCATGTCGAGGTGTGGGTGGAGATGGCCGAGCAGGCGCCTGGCCGGCGGATCACCTATCTCGTCCTCGCCTCCGACACGCCGACGGAGGTCTCCCGCATCGCCGCGACGCGCGGGCCGGAGCGCGGCTGGGCAAGGCTGCCGCCCGGCTTCGTCGCGGCCCGCGCCGAGGCCGCCGCCGTGCCGGTGCTGACCGACGACTACGCGCCGGTGGACCGGCTGATGTCGCACCTCATCCTCTCGCCGGAGGCCAGTGGACGATGACCCGACGCCAAGCCCTCATCGCGGCCCTCGCGCTGCCGCTTCCCGCGGCGGCGCAGCTGCGGCAGACGCCGCTCGCCGATCCCCGCCCGACGATGGACCGCCCGCGGCGCATCGTCGTCTCGCTGCCCGAGGCCGAGCCTGCCCGCGCGAACGCGGTGTTCAGCAACATCATCAACATCCAGGGCTTCTACGGCCAGGACTTCGTCGAGATCATGCTGGTCGCCTACGGCCCCGGGGTGCGCCACCTGATCGCCGCGGAAAGCCAGGTGGCGGAGCGGGTGGCATCGCTGCAGGCCTACGACATCGCCTTCGTCGCCTGCGGTGCGACGCTCGATTCCCTCGGCCTCGGCCCGGATGCTCTGCTGCCAGGTGTCGCGGTGGTGCAGAACGGCCTGCCCGAGATCGTCGAGCGGACGCTGATGGGCTGGGTGCATCTGCGCCCCTGACGGCCTCACATCAGCAGCCGGTCCTCGACCGCGGCGATGCCGGCGCGGGCGCAGGCGTCGTCCTCCGCCCCGCCCGGCGCGCCGGAGATGCCGATGCCCCCGACGATCATCCCGCCCGCCTCCACCGGCACGCCGCCGCCGAGGAACACGAAGCCCGGCAGGTGACGGATCCCGCTGTTCGGCTGCCCCGGCTGCGTCAGCGCGGCGAGCTCCTCGGTCGGCGTGCGGAAGGAGACCGCGGCGCGCGCCTTGCCGATCGCCGTCTCGGGGGTGTGAACGCCGGCCAGCGCGTCGCGCAGCATCACCTGCGGCACGCCGGCGCGGTCCACCACCGCGACCGCCACCTGGAAGCCGCGGGCGCGGCAGTCCTCGAGCGCCGCGCGCGCGAGATCGAGCGCGAGCGCAGGCGACATGGCACGCAGCGGGATGAAGTCCTCGGCGCGCGGCGCCGTGGCGGCGGATGCGGCGACAAGGGCCGCAAGCGCGATGCGTGGCGTGGTCACGGGCGTTCCTCCTCTGCCTGCCTCGGCAGCAGGGCGAGCAGCGCTTCCGCCTGCTGCCAGAAGAACCAGTCGCTCTGGTAGCCGATGATGCGGCCGATCTCGCGGCCTCCGGCCACCAGCACGAAGGTCGGCGTGAAGCGCCAGTTGCGCAGGAAGGCGAGGTCGTCCGGCAGCGCGCCCGCGACGTCAACCCGCCGGAGCGGAGCGCGCCGTCCAAGGTCCGAGCCGTTCCAGGACCCCTCGCCCACCTCGCGCAGCCAGCGGCGGCACCAGGGACAGTCATGCCGCTCGAGCATCACGAGCTGCGCGTCCGCCGCGAGGCCGCGCCCGGCCGGGAGCAGCGGCAGCACCGCCAGCGCGAGGACGCGGCGGCGGCCTCGTGCCGCTTCGCTCTGACGCTGTCGGCCGACCGTCATCACCGCCTCCTGGCCAGGGACGGGAACCCCTTTACGCAACCGTCCGCGGCCCCTTAGTCTCTTCCCCATGATGAAGATAAGCCCCGCGGACGTCGAGGGCAGGAGGAGACGAAAAATGCGGTTCCACACCCTGGCAGCGCTGCTGCTCCTCGCCGGCGGCCCTGCCGCCGCCCAGACGGCCGATGGCCCGTTGCTGGCCGGCGCCTGCGCCGGCTGCCACGGCGTGACGGGCGAAGGCGGCCACGGCATCCCGAACATCTACCACATGCACGACAGGCAGCAGTTCGTGGAGCTGATGCGCGCGTTCCGGACAAACCAGCGGCCGAACACGGTGATGGGCCGCATCGCGCGCGGCTACACGGACGCCGAGATCACCGCGCTCGCCGCGCATTTCGCCCGCGCGCAGTGAGGGGGGACAGAGCGATGACCATCTCCCGCCGCAGCCTCCTCGCCGCCGCGCCGCTCGGCGCCGCCATCCTCGCCGCCCCGACCATCGCCCGCGCGCAGAACGCCGGGCGCGTCGTCATCATCGGCGGCGGCTTCGGCGGCGCCTCGGCCGCGCGCTTCGCGCGCGACCGCTTCCCGAACCTCGACGTCACGCTGATCGAGCAGGGCCGCAGCTTCACCACCTGCCCCTATGGCAACCTGGTGCTGGCCGGGCGCCGCACGGTCGAGAGCATCACCTTCGGCTATGATCGCCTCGCCGCGCGGGGCGTGCGCCTCGTGCATCAGCGCGCCGCGGCGATCGATCCGCAGGGCAAGCGCGTGCGCCTCGCCGACGGCGCCGAGGTTCCCTACGACCGGCTCGTCGTTTCGCCGGGCATAGACCTGCGCTGGGGCGCGATCGAGGGCTATGACGAGGCGGCCTCGGCCCGCATGCCGCATTGCTGGACGCCGACGCTGCAGCCGATCACGGTGCTCGCCGCGCAGCTCCGCGCCATGCCGCAGGGCGGCACCTTCGTGATGGCGATCCCGGACAACCCGTTCCGCTGCCCGCCCGGGCCGTATGAGCGGATCAGCATGGTCGCCGAGTACTTCAAGCGCCACAACCCGCGCGCCAAGATCATCGCGCTCGACGCGAAGAACGGCTTCTCCAAGCAGCCCCTGTTCCAGGAGGCGTGGGAGGAGCTCTACCCCGGCATGATCGAGTGGCGCGGCGCCTCGAACGACGGCCGCGTGACGGCGGTGGCTCCGGCGGCGATGGAATGCGTCACCGAGTTCGGCGACCGCGTGAAGGGCGATGTGGTGAACGTGATCCCGCCGCAGATGGCAGGCCGCATCGCGCGCGACGCCGGCCTTGCCGCGCAGTCCGGCTGGTGCCCGATCAAGCCCGCCACCTTCGAGAGCGCGCAGGTGCCCGACATCTGGGTCTTGGGGGATGCGACCATCGCCGCGCCGATGCCGAAATCCGGCTTCGCCGCCAACACCCAGGCGAAGCACGCGATCGCCTGCATCGCCGCCTCGCTCGCCGGCCGGGCGCCGCCGGCGGCGGTATATTTCAACACCTGCTACAGCCATGTGGGCGAGGACTACGGCATCTCGATCGTCGGCGTGTATCGCGGCGGCGAGCGGCTGACCGAGGTCGAGGGATCGGGCGGCATCAGCCCGCGCAACAGCGCGCTGCAGGGCGAGCGGCGCGCCGAGCACCGCCGCCTCGAGGCGCTCTACGCCGATGGCTGGTACGACGCGATCACCGGCGAGATGTTCGGCTGACCGGGGGACGACGATGAAGACCGATCCTTCCCTCGGTCCGGCATCCCGTCGCGGCCTGCTCAGGGCCGTGGCCGGCGCGGGCGCCGCGGCGGGGCTGCCGGGCGGCGCGGCGCTGGCCTCGGGCAACCCGGAGAACCAGCCGCCGAACCTGCCGGAGTGGAGCCGCACCCTCGGGCCCGGCGTGATCGAGGAGCCCTATGGCAGCCGTTCGCGGCATGAGACGGCGGTGCGCCGCTACGTGCCCTGGCTGACGCCGGACAGGATCTCCTCGGTGTCCTTCACGCCGCTGGCCGAGATGCACGGGATCATCACCCCCTCCGGCCTGCATTTCGAGCGCCACCATGGCGGCGTGCCGGACGTGGACCCTGCCGATTACCGGCTGATGATCCACGGCATGGTGGAGCGGCCCCTGGTCTTCACCCTCGAGGATCTGCGCCGGCTGCCGTCCGTTTCGAAGATCCACTTCATCGAATGCCCCGCGAATGGCGGCATGGAGTGGCGCGGCGCGCAGATGTCGGGCGTGCAGTTCACCCACGGCATGCTGTCCTGCTCCGAGTGGACGGGGGTGCCGCTGCGGCTGCTGCTGGCGCAGGCGGGCCTGCGCCCCGGCGCCTCCTGGCTGCTGTGCGAGGGCTCCGACGCGTCCCACCTCGCCCGCTCGGTGCCGCTCGCCAAGGCGCTGGACGATGCGATCGTCGCCTACGGGCAGAACGGCGAAGCGGTGCGCCCGCAGCAGGGCTACCCCGTGCGCCTCGTGCTGCCTGGCTACGAAGGCAACATGTGGATCAAGTGGCTGCGCCGCATCGAGGTGGGCGACCGGCCCTGGTTCACCCGCTGGGAGACGCGCACCTACACCGACCTGATGCCGGACGGCCTGTCGCGGCAGTTCACCTTCGTCAACGAGGTGAACAGCGTCATCACCTACCCCTGCCCGGAGAAGCCGCTGCACGGCAGGCCCGGCTTCGTCGAGATCTCCGGCCTCGCCTGGTCCGGCGCCGGGCGCATCACGCGCGTGGATGTCTCGGCCGATGGCGGCGACACCTGGCGCAGCGCCGAACTGCAGGAGCCGGTGCTGACGAAGGCGCTGACGCGCTTCCGCATCCCCTGGGAATGGCGAGAGGGGCAGACGGCCTATCTGCAATCCCGCGCGATGGACGACACGGGGCGGGTGCAGCCCACCATCGCGGCCCTGCGCCAGGCGCGCGGTGTCGAGAGCATCTACCACAAGAACAGCATCCAGACCTGGCTGGTCGAACGCGACGGGACGGTGGTCAATGTCCAGATCGATGCGTAGGGCTGCGCTGTTCGGCATCCCCCTGCTGGCGCTCGGCGGGCTGGCCCTGGCGCAGCAGGCGCCCGCGCCGCGGGATGTCGGCGCCCTCTACCGTCCGTTCGAGGCGCCGCCCGGCGAGCGCACCCGCGCCGACCTGCCCTGGCCCGCGCCGCGGAACGTCACCCTGCCGGCGCCGATCCCGGGCATCGGCCGCCCTGCGACCACGGCCGAGATCGCTGGCTGGGACATCGCCATCCGCGCCGACGGGCGCAACCTGCCGCCGGGCCGCGGCACCGCCCGCGAGGGCGAGGATCTCTACATCCAGCACTGCGCCTCCTGCCATGGCGATTTCGGCGAGGGGCTGGACCGCTGGCCCGCGCTGATGGGCGGGCGGGGCAGCCTCACGACCGAGACGCCGCGGCGCACCGTCGGCTCCTACTGGCAGCACGCGCCGATGGTGTTCGACTACATCCGCCGCGCGATGCCCTACACCGCCCCGCAGAGCCTGACGAACGACGAGTACTACGCGATCACCGCCTATGTGCTGCACCTGAACGAGCTGATCGCCGAGGATGCGGTGCTGGACCGCGAGAGCCTGCCGCGGGTCGAGATGCCGAACCGCGACGGCTTCGTGCTGGAAGCCCGCCCGGACACCGAGAACGCGGCCTGCATGGAGAACTGCCGACAGGGTCGGCCGGTGACCGTGACGATGGACAGCCGCCAGTTCGTGCGGCCCGGATCGGAGAGCGGCACCGCGGAACCGCAATAGGATCGGCGCAGTCCACGCCGGGTCGGGGGAGGAAGAGGTCATGATCAAGGGGATAGGACGGCGGGGTGTCGCGGCGGCCGCTGCGGCGGCGGCCGTTCCGGCCGCGGCGCGGGCGCAGCCGGCGCCCACCGCGAAGATCGTCTACCACCTGAACCAGCCGGGCGGCGAGGAGTTCGCCTATTACCGCCAGATGCTCACCAACGTGCAGAACCACCTCACCGTGCTGCCGGCGGGGCGGTTCGACCTCCGCATCGTCATGCACGGGCCAGGCATCAACCTGCTGCGCTTCGGCGCCCGCAACGACCCGCAGATCGCCGCGACGGTGGACGAGCTGAAGCTCGCCGGCGTCCGGTTCGAGATCTGCCGCATCACCCTCACCCGCGGCAACATCCCGCTGTCGCAGCTGTACGAGGCGGGCGAGGAGGACGTGGTGCCGAGCGGCGTGGGGCGTCTCGGCGAGCTGCAAGGCCAGGGCTTCGCCTACATCAAGATCTGACGGCGCAGGTGTGGCCCGCGCGGGCCGTGGCGGCGCCGCGGCCGCCGGCTGCGGCCGTGGCGGCTCACACCCGCCGAGGCAGCGTCGGGCGGCAGGTTTCCAGGGTGCCGGTTCGCCGATGCGGTCGCCGTTCGCCAGCCTGGCCGTGCAGGCAGAGGCGCCGACGGGCATCACGCGCGACCGAAGCGTGTGCGCCGCAGCCCTCGCCGCGACCCTGCCGGCGGCACAGGAACCGCGCCTGGAGGGGTTTCCACACAAGTCGCTCCAGGCGTTTTTCACGAGCATCTTCACACACACCGCGGTTTCCAGCCATGTGCGATCTGCTCTGAGCCGAAGGACCGGGCATCGGCCTCGCTCACGGGTCGGCTTGGAGCGCGGACAGCATGCGTGACAGTCGGGCGCGCTCGACCTTGGAGAGCGGGTTGCGCGGCAGCGCGTCGAGCAGCACGAGGCGCTCCGGCCATGTGAAGCGGGCGATGCCGGCGGACTCGAGCGCCGCGCAGAGCGACGCGAGCGTGACGCTCCGCTCCGGCCGAGGCACCACGAAGGCGCAGACCCGCTCGCCGAGCCGCGGATCGGGCCAGGCGGCGACCGCCGCCTCCCGCACATCGGGATGCGCGGCCAGCGCGGCGTCGAGCTCCGCAGGAGCGATCTTCATGCTGCGGCGCGGCAGCCGACCTGCCCCCATCGGCGTGCGGGCGCTGCACAGCCAAGTGTTGTGCGTCTTCGGCACCGCCTTCGGCCTGCCCTCGGTGCCCGAGGTCCAGCAGATCGAGAACAGCGCGTCCGGGTCCGCGTTGGCGGGCGGGGCCCCGGGCGCGGGCGCGAAGGCGGGGCCGAGGTCGATCGTTCCGTCCGGGAGGGACTCGCCGAAGCCGAACACCGGGCCGTCGAAGCCTGCAGGGCGGCGGAACGGGCCGAGCAGCGGCGCCGCACCCGACCGGCCAACCGGGCAGAACGCCGCCGGCCGGGCGATGTCGAGGAACGGCCCGACATCGCCTTCAACGCCGAGGGCGTGACGCCGCGCGGGGCGCTCCCCCTGCCGGACGCCCTGGGGCCGCACCCGCCGGCGGTGATGTCGCACGGCTTCTCGGCCGTCCTCGGCCACGGGCTGGAGCGCTTCGCCGAGGTGTTCGCGGCGGCGGGCCTCGCCAGCCTCGCCTTCGACCACCGCGGCTTCGGCGCCTCCGACGGGCAGCCGCGGCAGGAAGCCGACCCGATCGCGCAGCAGCGCGACACCCGCCACGCCATCACCTTCGCCGCCACCCTGCCGGAGGTTGACGCAAGGCGCATCGGGCTCTGGGGCACGAGCTATTCCGGCGGCCACGCGCTCGTCGTCGCGGCGACCGACCGGCGGGTGCGGGCGGTGGTGGCGCAGGTGCCGACCACCAGCGGCTGGCAGCAGGCGCTGCGCCGCACCGCGCCGGCCGCCCAGGCGGCTGCCCGCGCGATGTTCGACGCCGACCGCGCGGCGCGCTTCGCCGGCGCCGCGCCGACCCCTCGCAAGGTGGTGGCGGACGCGCCAGGCGAGCCTGCGGTGTTCCAGGATGCCGACGCCGCAGCCTTCTTCCGCGGCGCAGCGGGCTGGCGGAACGCGGTGACGCTGCGCTCGATCGAGCATGCCCGCGACTATGAACCCGGCGTCTTCGTCCCGCGGATCAGCCCCACGCCGCTCCTGATGATCGTCGCCGAAGAGGACACGGTGACGCCGACCGACCTCGCGCTTGCGGCGTTCCAGGCCGGCCTCCCGCCGAAGGAGCTGCTGCTGCTGCCCGGCGGCCATTTCGATCCCTATGGGCGGCTGTTCCCGCAGGCGGCGGAGGCGGCGGCCGCCTTCCTCGCCCGTCACCTCGGCGCGGGCGCCACGTCCCACGGCGGCACCACGCCGCCGCAAGCCGCGCAGACATAGCGCGCCGACAGCACCGCGCCGCAGCGGTGGACCGCGACTTCCGGCACCCCTGCCATCCCGGCGAGCCAGCGGTCGCCCCAGCCGGAGAGCGTCGCGAGTATCGGCCACAGCCCCTCGCCACGATCGGTGAAGCGGTAGTCGATCCGCCGCCCGCCACCGGCGACCGGCTCGATGAGGCCGAGCGCCCGCAGCTTCGCGAGCCGTGACGAGAGCGTGCTGGGCGAAATCCGCAGTCGCTGCGTCAGGGCATGGAAACTCGTCGTGCCGCGGAACATCTCGGCGGCGACGAGGTAGCCCCACCGGTCGCCGAGCAGCGATGCGGCGACAAGTCCCGTCCCAGCGGCGCCCGTCGCCTGCTTCTCGCGCGAGAGCCGCGGCGCAGGGCGCGGATCGGTGCCGGCGCCGGGGCCGGGGCGCATCACCACCGCGTCGCGCCGCACCTCGTCGCCGCACGCCTGGCAGACGAAGCGAGGCGTCAGCGCCTGCCCGCAGGAGCGGTGGACCAGCCGGTAAGGCAGGAACGGCACCTCGCCGTCCCAGCGGCGATGCCAGTCCCATACCGCAAGCACGAAGGGATACAGGTCGAGCCCCTTCGGCGTCAGGTGGTATTCCTGCTGCACGCCACGCCGGATGACGGGACGGCGGTACAGGATCTCCGCCTCGACGAGCTGCGTGAGGCGCAGCATCAGTGTCTGGCGCGGAATGCCGAGGCGCGCCTGCAGGTCCTGGAAGCGGTGCTGGCCGCTGAAGAACTCCTTCAGCAGCAACACCGTCCAGGCATCCCCGATCAGGTTGAGCGTGCGGGTGAGGGATCGCGCCTCGATGCCGGGTTCGGCGTCGGCGTCGGCAGGACGTGGCGTCGGCACGAGGCCCGGATAGGCGATGCTGCGGCCTGGTGGAAGCCCTGTCACAGGCCGCCGGCGAGGAACTGCGCGCGGATCGCATCGCCATCGGCGCCGAGCGCCGCAGCGGGCGCGAGCGGCAGCGGCGGCGCGCCCGACAGGTCGAGCGGCAGGCGCTGCACCGGGAAGCGAGCGGCCGGGTCGAGCAGGCCGGTGCCGACCACCGCCGGGTGCGACAGCACGGCGCGGGGCGACAGCACGGGTGCGGCAGGCCGTCCTGCCGCCGCCAAGGCGTCAAGGCATTCGGCGACGCCGCGCGCGGCGCACCAGCCCGCCAGGGCCGCGCTGAGGTCCGCCCCGTTGGCCCCGCGCGCGGCATCGTCGGCAAAGCGCGGATCGTCGATCCACTCCGGGTGGCCGATCAGCCGCGCGACGCGGCGGAACATCGCATCCCCGATCACCTGCAGCAGCACATGGCCGTCGGCGGCGGCGAACACATCGGCCGGGCCGGCGAGCTGTGCCCGGTTTCCGGTGCCGGCCCGGTCAAGGCCGAGCGCCGCCTCCTCGATCAGGCTGCCCGCCATGGTCAGCAGCGCAGACCCGAGCAGCGACGCCGAGACGCGCTGCCCGCGCCCCGTCGTCTCCCGCTGGCGCAGCGCGGCCAGCACGCCGAAGGCGAGCAGTGCCGCCGTCAGGTGGTCGACGTAATGCGCATACGCCTTGCGCGGCACGCCCCCCTCGCCCGACAGGTGCATCGCGCCCGACATCGCCTGGCCCACGCCGTCGAAGCCCGGGCGATCGGCCCAGGGCCCTTCCCCGAAGGCCGAGACGGTGGCGAGGATCAGCCGCGGGTTCAGCGCGTCCAGCCGCTCCGGCGCGAGGCCCATCGCGGCGAGCGCGCGGTCGGGCATGTTGGCGACGACGACGTCGCTCCCGCGCAGCAGCGCATCGAGCAGCGGGCGCTCCGCCGGATCCGAGGTGTCCAGCACGAGCGAGCGCTTGCCGCGGTTGAGCTGGAGATGGACCGCCCCGCCCGGCGTATCCTCGCCGACCGGCTGCACGAAGCGGTCAGGCCCGCCGCCGGGCCGCTCGACGCGGATCACCTCGGCGCCCATCTCGGCCAGCATCAGCGCGCAGAGCGGGCCTGCGACGAACAGGCCGAAGTCGAGCACGCGCACGCCGGCGAGCGGCGGCGCGCTCACCACGGCAGGGCTTCGCCCGGCACCCAGGTGGAATGGAAGCCGAGGCTGATGCGATGCGGTACGCGCAGCCGCGCCACCGGCCCGCGGCTGATGTCGGCGGAGAAGATCTGGCACTCCGAATGCCAATCATTGGTGTCGGTGGTGAAGGTGATGGCGTAGGCCGCTTCCTCGGGCGCGTCCGGGCCGGTGCCGCGGCAGGGCGCGACCGGTGCCTCGTTGCCATGCACGCCCGGGCCGTAGTCCCAGCGTTGCACAGCGCCGGTTGCCAAGTCGTAGCGGAGAAGCCCGTCGAAGGTCTGGCACTGGCCGGTGGTCTCGCCCGGCACCGGCAGCGGGATGCGCTGCGCGAAGGCGATGCGGGACGGGCGGCCTAGGTAGTTGGCATTGACCGTCGGGAACTCGGCGTTGTCGTCGTCAAGCTGCTGCTCGCGCGTGTCGCCGGTTCTCATGTTGAAGGACCAGCGGTGCAGCCGGTGCAGCCGCCGCCGCTGCGCCAGCATCGAGGCGAGCGGGCCGTCCTTCGGGTCGCGCACATAGGCCGGATCGGGCTGGCGGAAGCCCAGCTGGTGGACCCACTCGCCGTCCTCCCAGCAGTTCACGATGTGCAGGATGTAGCAGGGCTCCGCCTCGAACCAGCGGACCTGATCCGAGGTGCCGAAGCGGGGGATCACGCCGAAACGCGCCGGCATGTCGCGGTGGAACGACAGCGCGCGCTTGCCGTGCTTCCGCAGCACCTCGACGTCGTGGAAGAAGGGCAGGTCGTGCAGGATCGCGTAGTGCTCGGTCAGCCCGAGATCGTGCGGGGAGCGTGGCCCCGGGATGTCGACACGATCTCTCCGCACATCCAGGTGCCGGTGGTGATGCGCCGCGCGCCCTTCGACCCGATCCGCGAGTTCGCGCCGATCGGGCGGCTGACCACCACGCCGATCGTGTTCATGATCGGGCCCTCGGTTCCGCCCGAGATCGCGACGATGCAGGCGTTCCGCACCTGGGCGCAGGGCCGCCGGCTGCAGTTCGGGCTCTATGCGCCGGGCTCCACCGGCACGCCTTCGGCTTGACGATGGCGCGGGAGGCGCGGCTCGACATCACCCACGTCTCCTACCGCGGGGAGATCCCGGCGCTGCAGGACCTGCTGGCGCAGAACATCCATGCCGGCTTCTTCAGCATGGCCGGGTCGGGGGCGCAGGTGCGCGCGGGACGGGTGCGGGCGATCGCGGTCGCGGGGGAGGCGCGTGCGACCATGCTGCCGGACGTGCCGACGTTCCTCGAGACCGGATTCTCGGACCGCTTCGCGCTCGACGATTTCGGCGGGCTGTTCGCACCGGCACGCACGCCGCCGGATGTGCTGGCACGCATCGAGGCGGCGTTCCGCACCGTTGCGACCGCGCCTGCCATGATGAGGCGCCTGGCCGAGATCGAGACCGTACCGGCCTTTCTCGACAGCCGGGACTTCGCCGCCCTGCTCGAGCGGCTGCTGCGCGACTGGACCGCGATCACGACGGATCTCGACCTCCGGATCGACAGCTAGCCCGGATCTCCCTCCACCTTCTCGTGCGGTGCGGTGGCGCTGGCGGTGCCTGGTGGGGCTGTGATGACGTTCTGGCGGCGCGATTGCGGCGAGGCGGCCGCGTCGCTTCGTCGCTGCCCGGTAGCCGGCGCTGGCCGTGGTGATGTCGGCCACGCGGTGTCTGGTTCGTCAGATGGCGGCGGCGAACTGGGTGTATGCCGGGCCGATGCGACTGGGGGCGCAGAGCAGGACATAGGCCATGGAGGCGAACCATGGCGCAGCTGGTCGTAGCCGACCGCGTCCTCGTCCCCGAGCGCGATGCCGACGATGCGCTGGCCGACCCGTGGTGGTGATGTCGTGCCCGACCCGCTTGGCATCCGCAAGGACCTCAGGGCGCCGCTTACGCGGTCGTCGCCGACAGCCCCGTCTCTGGCCCGGGGCGCAGCGTCGGTTCGAGCCGGACTGGGTCAGGTCCCCTGGTCGGTTGGGAGCAGCCGGCAGGCTGATGCCGGGGGTGCCTTCCGGACGTGCCGATGGCGTGCCGCGTCAGGCGGGACGGGTCGCGCGCCGCGCGCATGCAGCGGGACCAGAACGCCGCGGAATGACATGCTTCCCCGCGTCAAGCCGGCCCGGCCCGATCATCGGCATCGGGCGAACCGGGCGGGCGTGAAGTCCGTGATCGGATAGGACGGCGAGCGGCCGGTCATCACCTCCGCGAGAAGCCGGCCCGAGATGGGGCCGAGCGAATACCCGGCGTCTCCCGCGACGGCGAGGAACAGCCCAGGCTCGCCAGGCGCCTCGCCGAGCACCGGCATGCCGTCCGTCTTCGCATTGACTCCGCCCCAGCTCCGCAGGAGCCGGGCGTCAGCGAGCCATGGCGCGATGTGCATCGCCAACGCCAGGTTTCCCTCCATGCTCGCACGCAGCACGGATGGCCGCCCCCTCGCCCAGGATGCCGGACGGCCTCCGCCGATGATCACATGCCCCGATCGGGCCTGCTTCAGCGTCAGCTGCCGGTCGGCGTGCTGCACGAGATGCGTGATGCGCACGCCCACCGGCTCGGTCACGTTCATGTGCAGCGGCTCGGACACGACCGGAACGCGCAGCCCGAACATCTCCGCGAGGCGACCTGTCTCGCCCCCTGCCGCGAGGACCAGCTGGCGGCAGCGCAATGTCCCGCCGGCCGTCTCGACGACGAACCCTGCCCCGTCGCGGCGTGCCGTCCTGACCGGCGTGCGCTTCAGCAGCACCGCCCCGGCGGCGCGCACCGCCCGCTCGATCGCAGGGTTCGCCAGCAGCGTGTTCATCTTGCCCTCGATCGCGCAGAACTCGGCGCCGATGGCGGCCGGGCCGATCCAGGGCGCAAGGCGGTCGAGTGCCGCGCGGTCAAGCATCTCGACCGGCAGGCCGAGGCGCTGTTCCTCCGCGCATTTGGCGGCCAGGAAGGCGTACTGCTCGCGCGTCTCCGCCAGCATGAGCCCGCCTTCGATGACGAGTTCGATGTCGGTGTCCAGCCGCGCGGCCAGTGACCGCCATTCCTCGACAGCACGGACATAGAGCGGCAGGTGCCGCTTGACCGCGGCGACGCGCGCCGGGGTTTCCAGCCGGATGAAGCGCGACTGCATCTGCACGTGCAGGCTGCCGGCATTGGTGGTGCTGCCGGAGTGGCCGCCGCCGTCGAGGACGACGACGCCCAGCCCGTCCTCCGCCAGCGCGAGGGCGGCGCAAAGGCCCATGATGCCGCCGCCGGCGACGCAGACATCGGCCTCGGCCGGCAGCCTCACGCGAGATCGGCCCGAGCGATGGCGGAGAGCGCCACCGGCTTGGCCGGTGCGCGCGGGGCGAAGAAGAAGTCCTCGTCCACCGGCACCCCGGCCGCGGCGGCCGCGGCGGTGGCGAGGATCGGCGCGCAGTAGCGGCCCTGGCAGCGGCCCATCCCGCAGCGGGTCGCGCGCTTGGCGGCGCCGGCATCGCCCTCGGCCTCCGCCGCCGCGGCGACCGCGCCTTTCGGCACCTCCTCGCAGCGGCAGAGGATGGTGTCGTCCTCCGCCAGGTGCCAGGACAGGTCCGGGGCGTGATACAGCCTCCACAGCGCCGCCTGGAAGCGGAGGTGGCGCGCGAGCTCCTCTCGGGTTTCGGCGACCGCCCGCGCGTCCGGCGCGAAGCCGCAATCCGCGGCGGCGGCCCAGCCGGCCAGCCGCCCCTGCGCCGCGGCGACACGCGCGCCGCCAAGCCCGCCGCCGTCGCCGGCGACGAACACCTCCGGCACGCTCGTCCGGCAATCCCCGTCGCGCTCGGTCACCAGCATGCGACGCGCCGCGTCCCATCCCTGCGCGCAGCCGAGCGCGCGGGCGAGTTCGCCCGAGGGATGGAAGCCGTAGCCGACGCAGAGAGCGTCCACCTCGAACGCGCGCTCGGTGCCCGGCAGCGCGCGGCCATCGGCGCCGACCTGCGCGAGCGTGACGCGGGAGACCGCGCCTTCGCCCTCCGCGCGGACGACGACATGGCCGTGCAGCACCGGCACGCCGGCGCGCTTCAGGCGCAGCAGGTCGGCCGCGCCGCGCGCCACCAGGTCGGGCGCGGTCAGCGCCATCACCAGCACTGCGCGCGCCGAAGCCGGGCCGGGCGCAGGCGCGGCTTCCGCCAGCGCGACGACGGCGACGCCGGCGCGCAGCAGCTCGTTGGCCAGCTGCAGGTTGAGCGGACCGTTGCCGGCGACCAGCACGCGCCGCCCGGGCGCGACGCGCCAGGACCGCGCGAGCGTCTGCCCCGCGCCCGTCGTCATCACGCCGGGCAGCGTCCAGCCGGGGAAGGGCACCGCGCGTTCATAGGCGCCGGTCGCCAGCACGATGCGCCGGGGCGCGAAGATGCGCGTGCGGCCGGCGATCTCGACGGCGATCTCGTCCACCCCGAAGGCGCCCCAGACCGCGGCGCCGGTGACGATGCGCGCGCCGGAGGCACGGGCGGCGGCGATCAGCGCCGCGCCGGCGCGGAACTGGGAATCCTCGGCGCCTGCGCCGGCGAAGCGCTGCGCCTTGGACAGCTGCTTGAAGTACTGCCCGCCGAGCGACGAGCGTTCGTCGAGCAGCACCACCTCCGCCCCCGCCTCGCACGCCGCGATCGCGGCGTTGAGGCCGGCGGGCCCGCCGCCCACCACCAGCACGTCGCAGCGCTGCGGGACGCGCGGCGCGGCGTCGGCGGGCGGGCCCGCGCGGTCGAGCGCGGGCAGCGCCTCCTGCGACCGCACCACCGCCCCGTCCCGCAGTTCCGTCATGCAGGCGCGCTGGTTCGGCACGCCGTCCACGCTGACGAGACAGTCCTGGCACACGCCCATGCCGCAGAACACGCCGCGCATGGCGCCGGAGCGCGTGTGGCGGAAGCCGCGGATGCCCGCGCCGGCGAGCGCGGCGGCGATGGTCTCGCCCGTCCAGCCGGCGACGGGGACGCCGTCGAAGGTGATGCGCGCCGGCGCCGTGGCGGGCGCGGTTCCGTGGCCGTCTATCCTGTTGCTCATGCGTCGGCGCCTCCGATCCGCGCCGGAGGTGGTGTCAGGCGGCGGCGGGGGAAGGGCGGAGGAGCGCCGCGCGCCGCGCCATGTAGAAGGCGTAGCCCTGCGGCAGCAGCGCGTGCGCGTTCTCGACCCCGAGCGCGAGCGCCGCGTGGTAGGGCCAGTACGGGTCGGCGATGAACTCGCGGCCGATTGCGATCAGGTCGGCGCTGCCGTCCTGCAGGATCGCCTCCGCCTGGTGGGCTTCGGTGATGAAGCCGACGGCCATCGTCGGGATGTCCGCCATCTGCCGCATGGCGCGTGCGAGCGGAACCTGATGGCCCGGTCCTGGATGCACATTGCCGAGAGTCGCCGAGGACAGCATGCCCCCCGAGGAGCAGTCGAACAGATCCACGCCGCGCGCCTTCAGTTCCCGCGCGAGGACGGCGGACTCCTCGAGCGTCGAGCCGCCGGGCGCCCCGTCCTGCACCGAGCAGCGGTAGAACACCGGGCGGTCGGCCGGCCACACCTCGCGCACCGCCTCGGCGACCAGCAGCGGGAAACGCAGACGCCGCGTGAGGTCGCCGCCCCAGGCGTCGGTCCGCAGGTTGGACAGAGGCGAGACGAAGCTGTGGATCAGGTAGCCGTGCGCGCCGTGGATCTCGACGATGTCGAAGCCGGCGGCGAGCGCGCGGCGTGCCGCGTCGCGGAAGGCGGCGATGATCGGCGGGATCTCGTCCTCGCGCAGCGCGTGCGGCACGTGCCAGCCGGGGCGGCCGGGCAGCGCGCTCGGCGCCACCGTCTCCCACGGGCCTTCCACGTCGCGCGGCGGGATGGAGCCGGCGCCGTCCCACGGGCGTTCGGTGCTGCCCTTGCGGCCGGCATGGCTGATCTGGATCGCCGCCTTCGCGCCGTGGCGGTGGTAGAGATCGACGATCCGCCGCAGACCTTCGACCTGGCCGTCCTCCCACAGGCCGAGGCAGCCGTGGGTGATGCGGCCGTCGCGGGTCACGGCGGTCGCCTCGACGAAGCCGAGGCCCAGGCCGCTCGTCGCGAACTTGCCGTGGTGGATCAGGTGCCACTCGGTCACGCGGCCTTCCTCGGCGACGTACTGGCACATCGGCGACAGCACGATGCGGTTGCGCAGCGTGACGCCGCGCGACGTGAACGGCGTGAAGAGGAGGGGCGTCGTCACGCTACTGCGCCGCCTGCATCTGCCCGGGCCAGAACTGCCTGGCCAGCGCGTTCGCGCGCTCGATGATGGGCTTGATCCGCACGACGCGGCGCTGCCCCTCGTCGCCGAGGGACGCGAAGGTGGTGAGCGGCGGCCGCACGTCGCCGACCGGGTAGCCCATGATGGCGGCGAGCGCCTTCGAGTAGCACTGGTGGCCGTAGGTCGGGTGGCCCTCGGCGATGATGTGCTCGATCTCGGTGATGCAGCGCTGGATCTGCTTGGCTTCCGCGACGCGGCCGGCGGCCAGCAGGTCGCAGATGCGGGTGGACGGCGCCGGCATGTAGTTGCCGAAGGGGTTGACGTAGCCGACGGCGCCGAGGCGGTAGGATTCGACGATCCGCTCGCCGGCGAACACGTTCATCACGCCGTCCGTCGCCTCGATGATGTCGTAGACGCGGGCGACGTCCTGGCTCGCTTCCTTGATGTAGCGGATCTGCTCGAAATCCTTGGCCAGCCGCGCGACAAGCTTCGCCGACATGTCCACGTTGGACGTGAAGGGGTTGTTGTAGAGCATGATCGGCAGCGAGGTGGCCTCGCAGATCGCGCGGTAGTAGGCGTGGATCTCGTCCTCTGTCGGCGTGTAGTAGTAGGGCGGGATGATCATGAAGCCGTCGGCGCCCAGCGCCTCGGCTTCGCGGCTGTAGCGCACGACGTTCGGCGTGTGCGCGTTGGCGGTGCCCACCAGCACGTCGGCGCGGCCCTTGCAGTGGCGCACCGTCGCTTCCACCAGCTGCGTGCGCTCCTCGTCCGAGACGGCCAGGAACTCGCCCGTGGTGCCGAGGATGATGAAGCCGGGCGCGCCCTCGGCGATCTGCCAGTCGAGGAAGCGCTCGAGCGCGGGGATGTCGATGCCCTTCCCGTCCGGCGTGAAGGGCGTGACGATGACGGAGTAGGAGCCGCGGAACTGCTTCGCCATGTCACTTGCCCCCGAGCGGCGCCCAGCCGTGGTGGGCGAGGATTCCGTGGCTCACGCGATAGTCCTCCTCGGGGTTGGTGCCGGGCTGCAGGGCGTCGGCGATCATCTCCAGCACGGTCACGCCGGTGTAGCCGATGTCGCGCAGCGCGGCGGCCGCCGGGCCCGGCTGCACGATGCCGGTGCCGAGGCGCTCGTGCTTGAACTCGCCGTAGCCCGAGTCGGAGATGTGCACGTTCTTCACGAGGCTGCCGAGCATGCGGATCGCCGCCGCAGGATCCTCCTTGATGTAGGCGCTGTTGCACACGTCGAAATTGATGCCGACGTCGGGCGCGACGTCCTCCGCCGCACGCTTCATGTCGGCCGCCGTCGGCAGGAAGGTGAAGGGCACGTTCTCCAGCAGCAGCCCGACGCCGGTTCCCTTCGCGTAGGCGTGCAGCTCCTTGCAGCCCTCGACGAACCACTCGTACATCCACTTCACCGGCGGGTTGATCAGGCTGTTCACCGGGCCGGGAATCGCAACGACATACGGGCAGCCCCAATACGCCGACAGGTCGATCGCCTCCTTGTAGCGGTCGAGCGTGTAGCGGCGCATCTTCGCGCACACCGAATTCGGATTGTTGTCGAGCAGCGGGTAGCAGAAGGAGGTGATCGCCCAGCCCTCGCCGTCGAGCATGGCCTTGATGTCGCGCTTCTCCGCCCAGTTCATCTCGGACGGCCAGCAATGCGGCGGGAAGATCATCATCTCGAACCGGGTGTAGCCCAGGCCGGCGAGGTGCTTCAGCGCGTCCCTTCCGGTGTGCGAGTAGAGATACGGAAAGGTGCTTGCGGCGACTGGCATCGCACTCATGCGCGGCGGCTCCCGATGTTCGGAAAAGCGACGTGCAGCGGAGGTTACAGGCGGCTCTCCGCGCTGTAAACGGAGCGAAGCGCAACAGGCGCGGGAGTATACGTGAGACAGACGGCAGACGTGCTGATCATCGGCGGCGGCATCGCCGGCTGCGCGACGGCCTGGATGCTTGCGAGAGAGGGTGTGGACGTCCTGGTGGTGGACGCGCGCGCGCCCGGCGCCGGCGCTTCGGGCGCCAACGCGGGCGGGCTGCACGGGCAGATCCCGCACGACGCGTTCCTCGCCCGCGGGGAGGCATGGGCGCGCGACTACCTGCATGCGCTGCGGCTGATGCACGCCTCGATCGCGTTGTGGCGCAGCCTGCCCGAAGCGTTGGGCTGCGATCTGGAGCTGAAGACGAAAGGCGGGCTGCTGATCGCCGAGACCGGCGAGCAGCTGACGGCGCTGGCCCGCAAGGCGGCGATCGAGCGCGATGCGGGTTTCGATGTGCGGCTGCTCGATGCGGCGGCGCTGCGCGCCGAGGCCCCCTATGTCACCACGCGCGCGCTCGGCGGGCTTCTTGCGCCGGCCGAAGGCCAGGCCAGCCCGCTGCTGGCGCTGCCGGCGCTTGCGCGCGCCGCGCGCGCAGCCGGCGCGCGACTGCTGTCGCGCATCGCACTACGCGCGCTGCGCCGCGACCCGCCAGGCTTCGTCGCGGACACCGACGCCGGCGAGATCGCCGCGCGGCGCGTGGTGAACGCCGCCGGCGCGGATGCGGGGCGTGTCGCGGCGTTGCTCGGGCTCCATCTGCCGATCACCGGCGCACCGATCCAGGTGAGCGTGACGGAACCCGCCGCGCCCCTCATACGCCACCTGATGTACCACGCCGCCGGCATGCTGACGGTGAAGCAGGCGTCCAACGGGACCGTCCTGATCGGCGGCGGCTGGCCGGCGCGCGCGCGGCCGGGCGGGAGGCTCTCGCCCGATCCGCGGAGCATGGCGGCCAACATCGGGCTCGCCTGCGCCGCGGTGCCGGCGATCGCACCGCTGCGCCTCGTGCGCACCTGGCCGGGGCGGGTGAACGAGACGCCCGACGCGCTGCCGGTCCTTGGCGAGAGCCGCGCGGTGCCGGGGCTGTTCACCGCCGCGTTCCCCTGGATGGGCTTCACCTGCGGGCCGATCACGGCCCGCATCACCGCCGACCTGCTGCTTGGCCGCACCCCCGGGTTCGACCTGTCGCCTTTCGCGGCCGAACGCTTCACAACCCGCGTGACCGACGGAACGCCAGCAGCGCCATGAGTTCGCGATCGCGCCAGGCGACGCGCTCCTCCCATCGGTCGAGCGGCAGCGCGGCGCGGCGCTGCGCCACGGCTTCAGCCACCAACTCGGGCGTCCACGGGTCGTTCTGCCCCCGCTCCGCGCCCATGGCGGCGTAGTTGGCCGCCATGCGGTCGGCGTGCTCGGCCAGGCCTCCGCGATAGTTGAGATCGCTCGTCTCGAACGGACCGATCAGGGAGTAGCGCAGCCCGAGACCGTGGGTCACCAGCCGGTCGAGATCAGCGACCGAGACGACCCCGTCGCGCAGCAGGCAATACGCCTCGCGCAGCATCGCGCCCTGCAGGCGGTTGTAGACGAAGCCGCACAGCTCGCGCCGGAGCGTCACCGGCTCCTGGCCTGCGGCGCTGATGAGGCTGCGCGCCCGCGCCGTTGCTTCCGGCGCGGTGAAGGGCGCCGGCACGATCTCGACGACCGGGATGAGGTAGGGCGGGTTGGCGGGATGCGCGACAAGGCAGCGCGCGCGGCCCGCAAGCCCTTCGGCGAAGATCGACGCCGGGATTGACGAGGACGACGACGCGAGCACCGCGTCCGGCTGCGTCAGGCGGTCCAGTTCGGCGAACACGGCGCGCTTGAGGTCGGGAGTCTCCGGCACCTGCTCCAGCACGAGCGTGGCGCCGCCGACCGCGACCGCGAGTTCCGTGTGGGTGGTCACGCGGGCCGCGACGGCCGCCGGTGTCTCGGAGATCAGGCCGGCGTCGGCCAGCGCGGCCAGCCGTCCGCCGATGGCCGACGGCGCTCGCGACAGCGTTTCGGCCGACACGTCGAACAGCCGCACCGGATGCCCCGCGCGGGCGAACACGATGGCCCAGCCGACGCCGATGCTGCCCGCGCCGACGAGGGCGACCGTCGGCTTCGTGTCCACCGTCATCTCCGACCATCCCCAGCGCAGATCGTATGCGATTTTGCAGCTTCGCGGCCCGGTTGCGCCGCATCGCGGGCACCGCATAATGGTTTCCCGAGGTCTCTGGAAGCGGCGGCCCGCGAGATCGTCGCGAACAAGGAGTGCTGACGTGCTGCGTGTCCTGCGGGTCGTGGACGGGCTGAACTTGGTGCTGACTGCGCTCGTCGGCGTCCTGCTGGCCGTCATGGCGACGTCTGTCTTCGGCCAGGTGATGGTGCGCTTCGTCCTCACGGCGGTGGGCGTGAACATCAGCGCGCCGTGGACCGAGGAGCTGGCGCGCTACGTCCTCATCTGGATCGTGTTCCTCGGCGCCGGCATCGGCTGCCGCAAGGGGCGCCTCATCTCGCTGGAGTTCGTCGTGCGCGCGCTGCCCTGGCTGCCGGGCCAGGTCGTCAAGCACGCGGGCTACCTGATCTGCATCGGCTTCTTCGGGCTCATGGTGTCGGTCGGGATCGCGTTCGTGGAGTTGGGCCGCGTCGAGACGAGCCCGGTGATGAACCTCTCCAAGGCCTGGGTGTACTGGGCGATGCCGGCGGGCGCGTCGCTCATGATCCTGAACACGGCCGCCTTCATGGCCGAGGCGCTGGCGACGCAGGCCGACATCCGCGACATGGCCAGCGCCGCGTCCGCCGATTGAGCGATGACGGCAGCCCTCCTCGTCCTGCTCGGTCTGTTCGCCGCCGGGGTCCCGATCGCGTTCGCGCTCGGCCTCGCGGCGATGCCGACACTGAGCGCGATGGGCATCCCCTACATCGCGATCCCGCAGGTGGTGTTCGAGAGCCTCGACAGCTTCGCGCTGATGGCGCTGCCGCTCTACGTGCTGGCCGGGCGGCTGATGCAGTTCGGCGGCATCGCGCAACGCCTGGTCCAGTTCGCGATCGCGCTCGTCGGCATCCTGCCGGGCGGCCTTGCCGCGGCCGTCGTCGTCACCTCCATGCTGTTCGCGACCATCTCGGGCTCTTCCGCCGCGACGGCAGCCGCGATCGGCTCGGTGCTGATCCCGGAGATGCAGCGCCGCGCCTACCCGCGGCCGTATTCCGCATCGGTCGTCGCGTCCTCCGGGGAGCTCGGCGTCATCATCCCCCCCTCCGTGCCGATGGTGATCTACTGCGTCATCACCGGCGTCTCGATCACCGAGCTGTTCCTGGCCGGCGTCGTGCCGGGGCTGATGATCGGCCTGTCGCTCATCCTGACGGCCGGCATGATGGCTGTCGTCCTCGGCTACGGCGACCGCGACCGCCTGGGCTTCGGCGAGTATCTGCTGCGGCTGTGGACCGCGTCCCGGCAGGCGAGCCTGTCGCTGCTGATGCCCGTCATCATCCTGGGCGGGATCTACGGCGGCATCTTCACGCCGACCGAGGCGGCGGTGGTGGCGGTGTTCTACGCGCTCACGCTCGGGCTGTTCGTCTACCGCCAGATCGGCTTCGCCGACCTGCCGCGCGTCTTCGCCGAATCCGCGGTCACCTCGGCGATCGTGATGATCATCGTCGGCTTCGCGGCCATGTTCGGCTTCGCCCTGCAGCTCCTGCAGGCGCCGCAGACGATCGCGGCGGCGCTGCGCACCGTCTCCGACGACCCGATCGTGTTCCTGCTGCTGGTGAACCTGTTCCTGCTCGTCGTCGGCATGTTCATGGAGACCTTCGCGGCCATCATCATCCTGGCGCCGATCCTTGCGCCGATCGCGGCCGAGTTCGGCATCCACCCGGTGCATTTCGGCCTGATCGTCATCGTCAACCTCGCGGTCGGCATGGTCACGCCGCCGGTCGGGGTGAACCTGTTCATCGCCTGCGGCATCGCCAGGATCGGCATGGAGCAGCTGATGAAGCCACTGTCCGTCTTCCTGGCCGTGCTCGTCGTGAACCTCATGGCCATCACCTACGTGCCAGGGCTGTCCTTGGCCCTGCTGCGCTGACGCCCCGAAACCCGAGACAGGAGGAACTCCACATGACCACCACCCGACGCGCCTTCGGCGGCATCGCCGCCGCAATCGGCGCAACCGCCATCCTTCCGAAGCCCGCCGTCCACGCGCAGGCGCCGATCACCATGAATGTCGGCCACGTCCTGAGCGCGACCAGCGCCTATCAGGTGATCTTCACCCGCATGAACGAGCTGGTGCGCGAGCGGACCGGGGGCCGCGTCACCATCAACATCCAGGGCGCGGGTGCGGCGGGCAACGAGACCCGCATCATCCAGTCCATGCGCACCGGCATCCTGGACGGCTCCTTCGTCGGCGGCTCGACGCTCGAGACGGTGCAGCCGAACTACCGCGTGCTCTCGCTGCCCTACATCTTCGACGACCACGCCCAGGCGAACCGCATCCTCCAGGGCCCGGTCGGGCAGGAGATGATGGGGATGCTGGAGCCGCTGAACCTGATGGGTCTCGGCTTCGGCGCGATCTTCGAGCGCAACATCGCCTCGCGCCGCGCGATCAACACGCCTGCGGACCTGCAGGGCCTCAAGATCCGCGTTCTGCCGACGCCGGGGTTCGTCGAGGCATACCGGGTGCTCGGCACGCAGCCGACGCCGATGGCCTATGGCGAGGTGTTTCTCGCGCTGCAGAACAACGTGGTGGACGCGCTCGAGATCTCCTTGGATGCGGTCGTCGCCGACCGCTTCATCGAGGTCATCACCCACTATGCGCTGACCAAGGTGCACCAGTCCACCACGGTGATGACGTGGTCGCGGATCCGCTGGAACGCCTACCCGGCCGAGGTGCAGCAGATCCTGCGCGCCTCCGCGGGCGAGGCGATCCGGCACGGGCTGGCCGCGCATGACCGCCTGAACGTCGAGGGCCTCGCCACCGTCCGCGCGCGCGGCATCACGGTGACGGAGCCCAACCTCGCGCCGTTCATGGAGATCGCCCGCCGCTCCTACCCGGCGATCCTCGCCGAGGCGCCACAGGGCCAGCAGTGGGTGGATCGCATCACGGCCGCCAAGCGACAGGGCTGAGCCGCTGGCGCGGCGTCATCACGTCCCACGGTGACGCCGCGCGCCCGACTTCGCTATGAAGAGGGCATGATCGCCAGGAAAGCCGGGTGACGCCCGACGCAGGCGCCGCCCCGAAAGCGGATGCCGGAGCGCCCTTGCCGGCCTTCGCCGAGGCGCTTCGGGTGTGGCTTCGCATCGGCCTGCTGTCCTTCGGCGGGCCGGCCGCGCAGATCGCGTTGATGCACCGCGAGGTCGTCGAGCAGCGCGGCTGGGTCTCCGACCGGCGGTTCCTGCAGGCGCTCAACTTCTGCATGCTGCTGCCCGGGCCCGAGGCACAGCAGCTCGCCACCTATCTCGGCTGGCTGATGCACGGCGTGAAGGGCGGGCTTGCCGCGGGACTGCTGTTCATCCTGCCCGGCGCGCTGGTGATGCTGCTGCTGTCGGCCGTGTACATCGGTTTCGGCAGCCTGCCCCTGGTCGCGGCGATGTTCTTCGGCCTGAAATGCGCCGCGCTGGCGCTGGTGCTCGAGGCGCTGCTGCGCGTCGCGCGGAAGGCGTTGGCCGGCGCGCCGGCCTGGGCCGCGGCCGGCGCCGCCTTCGCGGCGCTGTTCGTGTTCGCGGTGCCCTTCCCATTGGTGGTAATTGCTGCGCTCGCTCTGGGCTTCGCGATGCCCGGCGCGTTCACGGCGGGTGGCCACGGCGGCGGCGGCGCCGGGGATTCGGCGGTGGACAGGGCGCTGGCCGCGGACCCTGAACTCGCCGCGAGCCGTGCCGCCGGCGCGCGGCGGGCCGGCCTTCTCGCGCTGGCGCTGTGGCTCTGGCCCGTGGCGTTGCTCAGCGGCACCGGGCTTTGGGGGGATCTCGCCTGGTTCTTCTCGCAGATGGCCGTGGTCACCTTCGGGGGCGCCTACGCGGTCCTCGCCTATGTCGCGCAGGAAGCGGTCGAGAACCACCGCTGGCTGTCGGCGGCCGACATGCTCGCGGGTCTCGGCCTCGCGGAGACGACGCCCGGGCCGCTCATCCTCGTCCTGCAGTTCGTCGGCACGCTGGCCGGCGCGCGGGAGGCGGGGTGGCCCGGCGCGCTGCTTGGCGCGGTGCTGGTGCTGTGGGTCACCTTCGCGCCGTGCTTCGCGTGGATCTTTCTCGGCGCTCCCTTTGTCGAGCGCGCGCAGGGCATCGCGCGGCTCGCGGGCGCGCTGGCGGCGGTGACGGCGGCGGTGGTCGGCGTGATCGCGAACCTGGCGGTGTGGTTCGCGCTGCGCGTGCTGTTCGCGGAACAGGCGCCGACGGGCCTCGGCGCGCTCTCCCTGCCGCTGCCGTCTAGCCTCGACGTCGCTGCTCTTCTGCTCGCGGGCTTCGCGGCTGCGCTGCTGTTCGCCGCCCGGCTCGGGCTGCTTCCCACGCTCGCGCTCACCTCTGGCGCCGGGCTGCTGCTCCATCTGGCAGGCGTGGTCTGAGGGGCTTGCCCGCGACACCGCGGCGCCCGACCATGCAACGCCATCATCCGACAGGAACCCGATCCATGGCCCGCTTGCTTCGCTTCACCTACGTCGACTCCGGCGTCTCCGGCCGCGTCGCGCTGAATGAGACGCTGGCGCCGAAGACGGTCGAGACGATCTGGAACGCGCTCCACCAGCCGATCACCGAACTCGCCTTCCACGCGATGTTCGCCGGCCCCGAGATCATGATCGGACTGCCGCCGTCGGCGCAGACCTTCGATCCGCGCGCCCTTCCGGCCGAGAACCAGACGGTCATCCCGACGCCGGGCGACGTGCTGTGGTTCTACCAGGCGCCGCACATGATGAAGGGCCTCCCCGACGAGTTCTGGGAGATCGGCATGTTCTACGGCGACGGCGGCCGCGTGTTCGGCCCGCTCGGCTGGACGCCGGTGACGATGTTCGGCCGCATGCTGCCGGAGGATCTGCCCGCCTTCGCCAAGGAATGCGCGGACATCCGGCTGCGCGGGGCGAAGCGGCTCGAGGTCCGGCGCGAGGCGTGAACGGCTACAGCCGCTCCACCACCTCGACCACCTGCTCGCCGGCGTAGAGCGGCATCCAGGGCCGCCGGATGGAGCCGACCCAGGCGGAGGGAACCGGGCAGCGGATGGTCTCCAGCACCTCGCCGGTCATCGAGATCATCTCGCCCATCACCTGGCCACCCGTCATGTCGTCGCCGGGCGCGACGGCCGGGTTCCAGTAGCCGCCGCGGGTGCACTTCACGTGTACGCCGTTGCCGCCGCGGCGGATGTCCTCGGCGACCGGCGGATCGCCCGGAAGCATCCCCATCGCGCGCGTGATGCCGTGCAGCGCGGTGTTGAAATTCGCCAGATCCTCGTCGCGCACCCGCGCGCCGCCGCCGGATTCCACGATGATCGAGGGGATGCGCAGCCGCCGCGAGACGTTGGTGAAGAACCCGCCGTCGAGCCACTCCTCGCGCGAGCCCCACTGGTAGCGGCTGCCGACACTGGCCGCGAGCCGCGCGCCCTCGCGCTCCACGTCGCCGTCGCCCTTCGCATCATGGATGACGTAGAAGGCGGTGATCGTGAGCTCGCCCCCCGAATGCAGGTCGAGCACCGCGTCGCCGCCCTCGCTGCGCGCGATCTCCATCAGCCGCGCGGCGAGCTGCTCGGTCACCGCGCCCTTCGGGTTGCCCGGGAAGATGCGGTTGAGGTTCATGCCGTCCTGCGGGGTCAGGCGGCTGTGCTGCCGCTGGCCGAGCGGGTTTGCGCACAGGAGGCCGGCAATGCTGCCGCGGAGCGCCGTCAGCTCAATCTCGCGCAGGAAGCGGGCCAGCGCGATCGGCCCGACATTCTCGCCGCCATGGATCAGGCAGGTGACGAGCAGCCGCGGGCCTGGCTCGGCCCCTCGCGCCAGCATGACGGGCGAGGTGACCGGCCCGAGCGGGTCGTCGACCAGGTGGATCGCACCGGTCGCGAGTTCCGCCGCGCCGGCCTCCGCCGTTCCGAACCTCATGGGCGTTCCTCCGTCATGCCGCGCGGATGGCGACCAGCGCCGCCCGGTCCCATCGCGCCGTCGCGGGCGAGCCAGGGCGGAAGCGATCGGCCCAGGCGGCCGGACCCTCCGCCAGCAGGATGCGACCCGAAGGCAGCCGCAGCGACACATGGGTGCCGGTGCCGAGGAAGGACACGACCTCGACCGTGCCGGCGACGGCATTCGGGCCCTCCGGGGGCGCCAGGTCCAGCGTCACGGCTTCCGGCCGCAGAAGCCAGCAGGCGGCCGCGCCGGGTTCGGCGGGCGCGAGGCGAAGTCCGGCCTCCTCCGGCGCGTCGAACAGGTTCGCACGCCCGATGAAGCCGGCGACGAAGCGGGTCGCCGGCCGATCGTAGATCTCGCGCGGCGTGCCGATCTGCTCGATGCGGCCCCGGTGCATCACGGCGATGCGATCGGAGATCGCCATGGCCTCCGCCTGGTCATGCGTGACGAACAGGGTGGTGAGGCCGAGCGTCGTCTGCAGGCGCCGCATCTCGATGCGCGTCGAATCGCGCAGCAGCGCGTCGAGGTTGGAGAACGGCTCGTCGAGCAGCAGCACCGCCGGGTTGATCACCAGCGCGCGGCCGACCGCGACGCGCTGCTGCTGCCCGCCGGACAGCTGCCTCGGCAGCCGCTGCTCCAGCCCGTCCAGCTGCAGCAGCGAGACCATCCTCGCAACGCGCGCGGCGATCTCGGCGCGCGGGACGGCGCGGCGCCGCAGCCCGAAGGCGATGTTGTCCGCCACTGACAAATGCGGGAACAGCGCGTAGGACTGGAACACCATGCCGGCGTTGCGCTTGTGCGGCGGCATGCGCGTGATGTCGGCGCCGCCCATCAGGATGCGCCCCGCCGTCGGCTCGACGAAGCCTGCCACCATCCGCAGCGTCGTGGTCTTGCCGCAGCCCGAAGGGCCGAGCAGCGCCACAAGCTCGCCGGGCGCGACGGACAGGTCCACGCCCGCGACCGCGCGCGTGGCGCCGTAGCGCTTCTCGATGCCCTGCAGGTCGAGCGTGGTGCTCATGGCCGCACGAAGGCCTGTCGCAGCAGCATCAGCGTTCCCGCGAGCATGATGAGGAGGGAGGAGACGGCGGCGACCGTCGGATCGAACTGCATCTGGGCCGCGCCATACAGCACGACCGTCAGCGGCGCCTCGCGCGCCGAGCCTATGAACAGCGCCATCTCCACCTCGTCGAAGGAGAAGATGAAGGCCAGCGCCGCGGCCGCGAACAGCCCCGGCCGCAGCGCGGGCAGCGTGACGAGGATGAAGGCCATGACCGGCGACGCGCCCAGATTCTGGGCCGCTTCCTCGACCGACCGGTCCACCCGCCGCAGAACCGGCAGCATGACGCGCAGCACGAGCGGAACGCCGACCAGCAGGTGCCCGGCGACAAGCCGCGGCATGCCGCCGGGAAGCAGCGGCGTGTTGGCGAAGAACAGCGTCAGCGCCACGGCGATCACCAGGGTCGGCAGGATCAGCGGCGACAGGAAGAACGCTTCCAGGAAGGACCGCCCCGGGAAGTCGAGCCGCGTCAGCGCCACCGCCGCCAGGGTGCCGACGACGAGCGACAGGAACGCGACCGTCGCCGCCAGTCGCAGCGAGATGAAGAAGCCGCCGACGTAGCGGATGTCCGTCAGCGCCGCGCGGTACGAGCGCAGCGAGAAGCCCTCCGGCGGGAAGGCGATATAGCCCGTGTCGCCGAAGGACGCGGCGACGATGACGGCGAGCGGGCCTAGGATGTAGACGAAGGCCAGCGCCGAGACCGCCAGCAGCGCCCATCCGAGGCCGCTCCTCAGGCTGGTCATGGCCGGTGGTCCTGCCGGTCGGCGTTGCCGATCAGCCGCCCATAGGCAAGCGCGACCACCAGCGAGATGCCGAGCAGCAGCGCCGCGATGGCCGCCGCGAAAGGCCAGTCGAGCAGCTCCAGCGTCTGCTCTTAGATCGTCACCGCCATGAACTGCGCCCGCGCGCCGCCGACCATGGAGGGCGTCGCGAAGGCCGACACCGACAGCGAGAACACGAGCAGCGAGCCCGCGACGATCCCGCCCGAGGCCAGCCGCAGCGTCACCAGCCAGAGCGCCACGAGCGGCGTCGCGCCGAGGCCGAGCGCGGCGTTCTCCAGATCCCGGTCGATGCCGCGGATGACGACGTAGAGCGTGATGACCATGATCGGCAGCAGCACCTGCGCCAGCGCGATGACGACGGCGGCGAAGGTGCCGAGCAGCGCGAAATCCGGCTCGACCAGGCCGCTGCCCTGCAGCAGCCGGCTGATCGCGCCGCCGCGGTAGAACAGCACCATCCACGCGAAGGAGCGCACGACCGCGCTCACCCACAGGGGGAAGGTCGTCAGCAGCAGCAGCAGCCCGGCCCAGCGCGTCTCGCTGCGGGCCAGCAGGAAGGCGAGCGGGAAGCCGAACAGCAGCGTGACGAGCGTGACCGCGACGCCGAGCGACAGCGAGTTCACCAGCACGCCGAGCCAGTACGCATCGCCGAGGAAGCGCGCGTAGTGCCGCCCCGTCGGCGGATCGCCGACCGACAGCGACAGCAGCTCCGCCTGCGGCCAGACGAACAGGACCGCGAACAGCAGCCCGGCCGGGGCCAGAAGCGCCGCCCCGGCCGCCGCGCGCGCAGCGGCGCGGGTCAGCGGGCGATGTCGCGGTTGAACCGCTCCGTCCAGGCGGGGCGGTTGGCGTTCACCACGTCGCGGTCGATCTGCGCGAGCCGGTCGGTCGGCGCCATGAAGCGCGCGACGTCGGGCGGCATCTGCGCCGCCGTCGAGGCCGGCGCCCAGCCGATCTGCCGCGCGATCTCCACCTGCACGCCGGGGTCGAGGTGCATGTCGATCACGGCGGACGCGATATCCGCATTGCGGCTGCGCCGCGCCACGCAGGCGACGAGCAGCACGAAGGGCGCGCCCTCCGCCGGCACCGCGTAGCCGACCGGGATGCCCTGCGCGGATGCGCGCATGGCCGACGCGCCGTCATACGGCATCATCCAGATGTCGCCCGAGGCGAACAGCGTCTGCACCTCGGCCGCCGTGCGGAACACGGTGGCGCGGCGCGAGATCCGGCCGATCGCCTGGAATCCCGGGTCCATGTTCTGCTCGCTGCCGCCGAAGGTCTTCGCCAGCATGATCAGGAAGTCGGTGCCGTAGCCGTTGACGATGTGCGGGGGAAGGCGATGTGCCCCTGCAGGTCGTCGCGGAAGAAGTCGCGGTAGGAGGTCGGCGGCGCCGACAGCCGGTCGGTGCGGTAAAGGATGCCCTGCGTCACCAGGCCCCAGGCGATCCAGTGGCCGTCCGGGTCCTTGAGATGTGCCGGCACGCCCGCGAAGTTGGCGCCGGGCGGGATCGGCTGGGTCAGCCCGTCCGCCTTCGCCGGCCGTTCCTGCCCGCCCGAGAACATGAACAGGTCGATCTGCGGGCTGTTCGCCTCGGCGCGCATCCGCGCGAAGGCCTGGGCCGAGAGCAGAGGCGTCTGCGTCGCCCGCGCCCCCGTCCTGCGCGCGACCTCGTCATACACCAGCCGCTGGATCAGTTCCTGGCTCGGCCCGCCGAAGGCGGTGGCGACGATCTCGCGCCCGCGGAACTGCTGCGCCGAGGCCGCCGCCGGCAACAGCCCGGCGGCGAGCCCCGCGCCGATCAGCCCGCGGCGAGACAGGGTGGCGGTCGTGTCATGCGTCATCGCGGCGGCTCCTTCGGGCGTATCGTCCGGACAAGCGGAACGCTAGACCCGCCCGCGCGCCGCCGCAACGCCCCGGGGGTCAGGCGCCCGCCGGGTCGATCCAGCCGATGTTCCCGTCGTCGCGGCGATAGACGACGTTCAGCCGCCCGTTGCCCTTGTTGCGGAACATCAGCACCGGCTGCTGGGCAAGGTCCATCCGCATCACCGCCTCGCGCACCGAGAGCCGTGCGATCTCGGCAGGCTGCTCGGCGATCACCGCGCCATTCTCGGACGTCTCGGTCGCGGAGCCCGCTTCCTCCTCCTCCTCGGGCTCCGGCGCCAGCACCGCCTGGCGCGCGGCCTCGACCGCGGCGTCGCGCTCCTCCGCCAGGCTTCGCGCATGCTCGTTCATGCGGCGGCGGTAGCGCCGCAAGCGCTTGGCGACATGCTCGGCCGCCTCGTCGAAGGCGCGGTGCGCGTCGGTGCCCATGCCCTCGCCACGCACCGACAGCCCGCGGCCCGCGTGCAGGTTGATGTCGCAGGCGAAGAACGCCCCGTTGCGGCCCTTGGCGTCGCGCCGGAAGGTGACATGCGCCTCGATCGCGTGGTCGAAGTACTTGGAGGCGATGGTGCCGAGGCTGTCGGTCACATGGGCGCGGAGAGCGTCCCCGGTCTCGACCTGTTTGCCCGCGACGGTGATGTGCATGCGGCGTGTTCCTTTCCCCATCGGATGTCGGGGGAAGGCAGGGCGCCGGTCATCAGGCCGGGACGGCCTTCTCCCGCCTGCGCTGCACCGAGGATGGGATGCGCAGCGCCTCGCGGTATTTGGCCACCGTCCGGCGGGCGATGTCCACACCCTCCGCGCGGAGTTTCGCGACCAGCGCGTCGTCCGACAGGATGTCGTCCGGCCGCTCCGCCGACACCAGTTCCCGGATGCGGTGACGGACCGCCTCGGCGGAGTGGCTTTCGCCGGTCGTGCCGGCGATGGCGGTGGTGAAGAAATACTTCAGGTCGAACACACCGCGGGGCGTCGCGATGGATTTCCCGGCGGTCACGCGGCTGACGGTGCTCTCGTGCATCTCGACCGCTTCGGCGACGTCGCGCAGGATCAGCGGGCGCAGATGGGCGACCCCATGGCGCAGGAAGGCGTCCTGCCGCCGGACGATCTCCGCCGAGACCTTGAGGATGGTGTTCGCCCGCTGCTCCAGGCTCTTCACCAGCCAAGTCGCGGCGGCCAGCTGTTCCGACAGGAAGGCGCGCTCCTCCCGCGTCCGCGCGCCGACGAGCGCGCGGGCATGGAACCCTCGGTTGACGAGGACGCGCGGCAGTGTCTCGGGGTTCAACTCGACGGCCCAGTCCCCGGCGGGGTCGCGCTTCAGCAGCACGTCGGGCACCCGCGTCGCCGGGTCCACCGCGTCGGCGTCGGCGCCGGGCTTCGGGTCGAGGCGGCGGAGCTCCGCGATCATGTCGGCGAGATCCTCCGCGTCCACGCCGCAGGCCGCCTGCAGCGCCCGCAGGTCGCGCCGCGCGAGGAGATCGAGGTTGTCGAGCAGCGACGCCATCGCGGGGTCCAGCCGGTTCCGCTCGGCCAGCTGCGCCGCCAGGCACTCCTTCAGCGTGCGCGCGAACATCCCCACCGGCTCGAACCGCAGCATCCGTAGGCGTATCGCCGCAACGCGCGTCTCCGGCACGCCGAGCGCGGTGGCGATCGCCGCGTCCGACACCGACAGCCGTCCGGACGGCTCCAGGAGCGACAGCATCTGCGCCGCGATCAGCCGGTCGGCGCGGTCTGCGAAGGCGAGGCGGATCTGCTGCGCGATCTCGTCGCGGAGCGAGCGCGGCGCCGCGGCGACATCGCGGCCCCACTCCTCGTCGCCGGCGAAATCGGCCGCGCCGCCCCGTCCGGTCGGCGGCTCGGCCGCGTCGTAGACGTTCGCCCAGTCGGCGATGTCGAGGGGGGCGGCGCCGTCGGCTGGCAACGCCTCGGCGCGGGCTATGGTGTCGAGCGGCGCATCCTCCGGCAGTGCGGGCGTGCGCTCGTCGCGCGGGCCGGCGTCCGGGCCGGGCGGCTCGCGCTCGTCGCGCTCGAGCAGCGGGTTGCGCTCCAGCTCCTCGGCGACGAAGGCGGAGACCTCCAGGTTCGACGACTGCAGCAGCTTGATCGCCTGCCGCAGCTGCGGCGTCATCACCAGCGCCTGCGACTGCCGCAGATCGAGGCGCGGCCCGAGCGACATCGCTCAGCCCGCGGCGCGCGTCGTCGCCGGGGCGCTCACAGGCTGAACCTCTCCCCGAGATACACCCGGCGCACCCCTTCATGGGCGACGATGTCGCGCGGCGCGCCCTCCATCAGCACCTGGCCGTCGTGCAGGATGTAGGCGCGGTCGATGATCTCGAGCGTCTCGCGCACATTGTGGTCGGTGATCAGCACGCCGATCCCGCGGTCCTTCAGGTGCTTCACGAGGTCGCGGATCTCGCCGACGGCGATCGGGTCGATGCCGGCCAGCGGCTCGTCGAGCAGGATATAGGCCGGGTGGGTGGCGAGCGCGCGGGCGATCTCGCAGCGCCGCCGCTCGCCGCCCGACAGCGCCAGCGCCGGCGCGCGGCGCAGATGCGCGATGCCGAACTCCGCCAGCAGCTCGTCGAGCATCTGCTCGCGCCGCTCGCGGATCGGCTCCACCACCTCGAGGGTGGCGCGGATGTTGTCCTCGACCGACAGGCCGCGGAAGATCGAGGCTTCCTGCGGCAGATAGCCGAGGCCGAGGCGCGCCCGGCGGTACATCGGCAGGGCGGTGATGTCGTGCCCGTCGAGCAGGACCTGTCCCTGGTCCGGCTGCACCAGCCCCATGATCATGTAGAAGGTGGTGGTCTTGCCGGCCCCGTTCGGCCCGAGCAGCCCGACCGCCTCGCCCCGCTGCAGGCTGAGCGAGACGTTGCGCACCACCGGCCGCCGCCGGTAGCGCTTGCCGAGGTTGCGGGCGACGAGCCCGCCCTGCCCCGGGACGAGGCGCAGCTCGCTCATCGCGGCGCACCCTGCGCGGGCTGCTGGGGCGGGGGCGCGGAACCAGGCAGCACGACGCCCTGCACGCGTTCGCCCGGGGCCGCGACCAGCCGCGCCGTGCCGGCGCGCAGATCCACGATCGCTTCCGCGCCGTTCAGCTGGTTTTCGCCGCGGGTGATGCGGACATTGCCTGTCACCCGGGCGGTTCCGGTGACGGGAGAATAGACCCCGCGGTCGCCGCGCACGACCTCGTCGGCCGTCCGGATCTCGATGTTGCCGAACGCCTCGACACGGTCGATGCGAGAGCCCTGGCCCGGCACGCCGCCGCGCGCGCCCTGGGCCGCCGGGGCCGGCGCCGCCGGCCTCGTCGGCGCCTCCTCGAGGAAATGCCCGACCAGCGTGTCGGCCCGGATGCGCCGCCCGTCGGCCGCCACCACCAGCGCGTCGCCGCGCGCCACCGCCATCCGACGCTGCGGCCAGTATTCCAGGCTGTCGCGCGCGGTCAGCACGGCGTCCGGCGTCGTCAGCCGAAGCCCGGCACCCGAAAGCACCATCACCGCCTGGTCCATGTCGTAGACGGCCCTGGCCCCCTCGGCGCGTTCGGTCGGCGTCTCGATCCGCACCGCGCCGTCCGCCTCCAGGCGCCAGATCTCGCTGCCGCCGATCGGATTCGCCGCCTCGCCCTGCTGCGGCGCCGCCCCCGCCCGCGGGCGGTAGCGCGCGGTCAGCCGGTCGGCCGAGAGCGTCACGCCGTCGCGCACCGCGCGCGCGTCGCCGATCGCGACCACCGCCTGCTCGTTCTGCCGCCACTCGATCCCGTCGCGCGCCGTCACCTCGACCGGGCCGCCGCGCGACAGATCGAGGCTCTGCGCCAGCACGACGCCGGGGAGCAGGGCGAGCAGGGCGAGGCGAAGGATCATCTTGCGGCGTCCTCCAGCACGGCGCGGGCAGGGCCGAGGAACAGCACGACATCGCCGCGACCGGTGATGCGGAAGCCGCCCTCCGCGTCCAGCATGCCGAACGGGCCCTGCGCGGCGACCGGCCGATCGCCTTCGGCGGTCCCGGCGCCCGTCAGAATGGTCGCCCGCGCGGTGCGGATCATGGCGCCGCGGTCCTCCCACAGCGTGACGCCGCCCGAGAGGTCCAGCCGTTCGGCGCGGCGGTCGTAGCGGCCGCGTTCCGCTTCCAGGAGAAGCCATCCGTCGGACGTGAAGAGGTCGGCCCGCGGCCGGTCGAGGTCGAGCGCTTCCGTCGTCGCGTCCTGGACCGCGGTGTCGGCGCTCACGGTGAAGGGGCGCCCTTCGCGATCCACGCTGTCGTAGCGCGGCCCGATGACCTGCACGCCGCCAGGCGCGACGCCGACCCGGTAGGACAGCCGCGCGCGGTCCTCGACGCGGTCGAACTCGGGCCAGAGCGCGAGGGCGGCCAGCAGGCCAAGGGCCAAGGCCGGCAGCAGCACCCGGCCGATCCGCACCGCCACGCGCCGCCACGCGAGGGCGGCGGCGCTCGGCAGCCGCCGCGCCCGCGACGGAACCAGCATCTGCCGCCGCGGCCCGGCGCGCCCCGCGCCGCGCGCCGCCTCGCCGGCCTGAAGCCGGCTGCCGCTCATGCGACGCCCGCGCGCAGCAGGTCGTGGACGTGCAGGATGCCGACCGGACGGTCCGCCTCGTCCACCACGAACAGCGAGGTGATCTTGCCGGTGTTCATGAGGCGGAGCGCCTCGGCCGCGAGGGCGTCGGGGCGCACGCGCCGCGGGGCCTGCGTCATCACCTCTCCCGCCTTGCGCGCAAGCAGGGGCTTGCCCCCCTGGTCGAGGGCGCGGCGCAGGTCGCCGTCGGTGATGATCCCGACAAGCCGTCCATCCTCCACGATCCCGAGGCAGCCAAAGCTCTTGGCGGTGATCATCAGGATCGCCTCGCCCATCGGCGTGTCCGGGCCGGCGAGCGGCAACGCCTCCGCCCCATGCATGAGGTCGGCGACGCGCGAGAGCTGGGCGCCGAGGCGGCCGCCGGGATGGAATGCGCGGAAGTCCGCGGCCGTGAAGCCTCGGCGCGACAGCAGCGCCACCGCCACGGCATCGCCGAGCGCCAGCATCATCGTCGTCGAGGTGGTCGGCGCCAGGCCCATCGGGCAGGCTTCCGGACAGTGGGGCAGCAGCAGCGCGACATCGGCGGTGCGCGCGAGGGTGCTGTCCGCCCGACCGGTGATCGCGACGAGCGGCAGCCCGTAGCGCCGGGTGTGCGTGACGATGTCGGTCAACTCCGGCGTTTCGCCCGAGTTGGAGAGCGCCAGCACGGAATCCCCCGGCACCACCATCCCGAGGTCGCCGTGGCTCGCCTCCCCCGGATGCACGAACAGCGCCGGCGTGCCGGTGGAGGCCAAAGTGGCGGCGATCTTGCGGCCGATGTGGCCGGACTTGCCCATCCCGGACACCACGACCCGCCCGGTGGTGGCGGCCAGCAGGCGCACGGCTTCCGCAAGACGCTCGTCAAGCGACTCCGCGAGGGACGAGAGGGCGGCCGCCTCGGTGGCCAGCACGCGGCGGGCGGCGTCGAGTTCGGGGGAGGGGCGGGACGCGTTCACCCCGCCTGTATGGGCCGCAGCCGCCCCGGGGTCAACGCACTGGTTAACCGCCCGACAAGAACCGTGCCACATTCACGCGTGGTGCGCGAAGATGTCCGGATCCTCGTAGCCCAGCAGGTCCAGCTCCCCGCGCGTCGGCAGGAAGGCGAAGCACGCCTCCGCCAGCGCAAGCCGCCCCTCGCGGCGGAGCAGGCCGTCCAGGCGGTCCCACAGGGCATGCAGGTGCAGCACGTCGGATGCGGCGTAGGCGAGCTGCTCCGCCGTCAGCTCCACGGCACCCCAGTCCGAGGTCTGCTGCTGTTTCGACAGTTCGACGCCAAGCAGGTCGCGGCACAGATCCTTGAGCCCATGCCGGTCGGTGTAGGTGCGGACAAGCTTGGACGCGATTTTCGTGCAGCGCACCGGCGCGACCGTGATGCCGAGCGCCGCCCGCAGCAGCGCGACGTCGAAGCGGGCGAAATGGAACAGCTTGACCCGCGCCGGATCGGTCAGGAGCGCCTTCAGGTTCGGGCAATCGGCGCCACGGCCGCCGAGCGCCTCGGGCAGCAGCTGCACGCAGTGCGCGACGCCGTCTCCCGCCGAGAGCTGCACGAGGCACAGCCGGTCACGGCGGACATCCAGCCCCATCGCCTCCGTGTCCACGGCGACGACAGGCCCGAGGTCGAGCCCGTCCGGCAGGTCATGCCGGTGGAAGTGGATGGGGCCGCTCGGCATGAAGAGGGTGGCTCCGCGCGGGGCGTTCATCGGCGGGGATAATGCCCAGGAAAGGACTCGAACCTTCACAGCCTTGCGGCCACAGGTACCTGAAACCTGCGCGTCTACCAATTCCGCCACCTGGGCAAAGGGACGGCGCCGCCTTTCGGGGCGGGAGGCGGGCTTTAGAAGCAGGCAGGCGCCGCGTCAAGCGGGGGCGCAGCCTTGGCGGGGCGGTTGCGCGCACCTATGGTCCGCCTGCGCGCAACAGCCGGGGAATCACAGGGATGCGTCGGGTCGCGACGGTGTTCGGGGGCACGGGCTTCATCGGCCGCGCGGTGGTGAAGCGGTTGGCCAGCCGCGGCTTCATCGTGCGCGTCGTCAGCCGCGATCCGGTGAAGGCGCGGCGGCTCGCGCCGCTCGGCGGCGTCGGGCAGATCGTGCCCTTCCCGGCCGATACCGGCTCCGACGAGGCGGTGCGCGCCGCGCTCGCGGGCGCCGAGGTCGCTGTCAATCTCATCGGCATCCTCTACGAGCGGCGGCCGGGAGATTTCGAGCGCCTGCAGGGCGAGGTGCCGGGCCGCGTCGGGCGCATGGCCGCGGCCGAATCCGTCGCGCGCGTCGTACATGTGTCGGCGATCGGCGCCGATGCGGGGAGCCCCTCCGCCTACGCCCGCAGCAAAGCCGCCGGCGAGGCGACGCTGAAGGCGGCCTTCCCGGCGGCGACCATCCTGCGCCCCTCGATCGTGTTCGGCCCGGAGGATGCCTTCTTCAACCGCTTCGCCGCCATGGCGGCGACGATTCCCCTGGTCTTCCCCGTCGTCGCGGGCGATACCCGCTTCCAGCCCGTGCATGTCGCGGACGTCGCGGATGCGGTGCTGGCGGGGATCGACCGCGAGGACGCGCAGGGCAAGACCTATGAGCTCGGCGGCCCCCGCGTCTGGACGATGCGCGAGCTGATGCGCTTCATCCTCGACACGACCGGCCGCGCCCGGCGCATGATCGACATGCCGATGTGGCTGATGCAGGCCCAGGCCCGCGTCCTGGAGAAGCTGCCCGTGCCGCCGCTGACGCAGGACCAGCTGCTGCTGCTGCAGAAGGACAACGTGGTGGCCGACGGGATGCCGGGCCTCGCGGAGCTCGGGATCCAGCCGCAATCGGTGGAGGCGACGGTACCGGCCTATCTCAAGCGCTTCCGCCCCGGCGGCGGGCGGCGCGAGGCCGCCTGACCCGGACGCGCCGGAGAACAGCCGGGCCGCCAACCGCGGCGTCTCCGCCCGCGCGCGGGCGCCCATCGGCTTCCGACTACGCCGCGCCGAGCGCCCAGAGCAGCACGCCCTTCTGCGCGTGCAGCCGGTTCTCCGCCTCGTCGAACACGACGCTCTGCGGCCCGTCGATCACCTCGGCCGCGACCTCCTCGCCGCGATGCGCCGGCAGGCAATGCAGGAAGATCGCGTCGGGGGCCGCCTTCGCCATCAAGGCTGGCGTCACCTGGTAGGGGGAGAGGATGTCATGGCGCGACGGCGCGCCGTCCTCGCCCTCGTTGTTCATGGACACCCAGGCATCGGTGACGACCGCGCGCGCGCCGGCCACCGCCTCGGCCGGGTCGGTCGTCAGCGTCACCTCGGCGCCCTCGGCCCGCGCCCAGGCGATGGCCTCGGCAGGCGGCGCGAGGGATGCGGGTGTGGCCAGGCGCAGCTTGAAGCCGAACCGCGCCGCGGCCTGGATGAAGCTGCGCGCGACATTGTTGCCGTCGCCGACCCACGCGACCGTCTGCCCGGCGATCGGCCCGCGATGCTCCTCGAAGGTCATCACGTCCGCCATCAGCTGGCAGGGGTGGGAGATGTCGGTCAGCCCGTTGATCACCGGCACCGTTGCATGGGCGGCGAGCTCGCGGATGCGCCGCACATCGGCGGTGCGGAGCATGATCGCGTCCACGTAGCGCGACAGCACCTTCGCGGTGTCCGACAGCTCCTCGCCGCGGCTCGACTGCAGGTCGCGGCTGTTGAGGTACACCACCTCGCCGCCGAGCTGCCGGATGCCCACCTCGAAGGACACGCGCGTGCGCGTGGACGGCTTCTCGAAGATCAGCGCGACATGCTTGCCGGCGAGCGGCTTGCCCGCAACCGCACCGCGCTTCGCCGCGCGGCCGAGATCGAGCATGCGGCGCAGCGTCGCCGTGTCGAAGTCCGACAGTTCGAGGAAGTGGCGAGGGACCGGCCCCCCCGTCCGCAGCTGCAGCGCCGCGCTCATGTCGCAACCTTCTCCATCGCGCGCTCCAGGCGCAGACAGACGCGGCCGAGCAGATGCACCGCCTCGTCCGCCTCCTCCTCGGTGATGATCAGCGGCGGCGCCAGGCGCAGCACATTCTGCCCGGCGGCGACGGTCAGCAGCCCTTCGGCCGCGGCCGCCTCCTGCGCCGCCGTGTTGGTCGCGCCGCCATGCAGCTTGAGGCCGAGCAGCAGCCCCGCGCCGCGCACATCCTCGATCACCTCCGGGTGGCGTCGCTGCAGGTCGAGCAGCTGCCGCCACAGATGCCGCGCCACCCGGTCCACCCGCGGCAGGAAGCCGTGGGAGAGCACCACGTCCAGCACCGCGTTGCCGGCGGCGCAGGCGAGCGGCCCGCCGCCATAGGTGGTGCCGTGGGTGCCGGGCTTCAGCACCGTGGCCACATGCTCCTTCGCCAGCACCGCGCCCAGCGGGAAGCCGCCGCCGATGCCCTTGGCCGCGGACATCACGTCCGGCTCGATCCCGGCCCATTCATGCGCCCAGAGGCGCCCCGAACGGCCCATGCCGGTCTGCACCTCGTCCACCGCCAGCAGCAGGCCGAACTCGTCGCAGGCGGCGCGGAGCTCGCGCAGGAAGCGAAGCGAAGCGGGGCGCACGCCGCCCTCGCCCTGCACGGGTTCCACCAGGATGCCGGCCGTCTCGCGCGTGATCGCCGCGCGCACCGCGTTCATGTCGCCGAACGGCACATGGTCGAAGCCGTCCACCGGCGGGCCGAAGCCTTCCAGGTATTTCGGGTTGCCGGTCGCCGAGATCATCGCCAGGGTGCGGCCGTGGAAGGCGCCCTCGAAGCAGATCATGCGCCACCGCTCGGGGCGGCCGTTCGCCCAGTGGTAGCGGCGCACCGCCTTCACCATGCCCTCGTTCGCCTCGGCGCCCGAGTTGCAGAAGAACACGCTGTCCGCGAAAGAGTTGGCGACATGGCGCGCCGCCAGCGTCTCCGCCTGCGGGATGCGGTAGAGGTTCGAGGTGTGGATCACCCTCGCCGCCTGCTCGGCGATCGCCTTCACCAGATGCGGATGCCCGTGGCCGAGCGAGGAGGTGGCGATGCCGCCGCCGAAATCGAGGAATCGTCGCCCGTCCTCCGACCACAGAAACGCGCCCTCGCCCCGCACGAAGGCGAGGTCGGCGCGAGCGTAGGTCGGCATCAAGGCGGGGATCACCGGGCGGTTCTCCAGCTGCCCCGGGCGCGCTGGCCGCGCCCATCGCGGCGCCCCTCGCCCGGAAAGCAGGCAGATTTGCCGGAAACCCGGCAGCCGGTCAAAGGGGCGGGGGCAGGCTCGCGTAGTAGCGGTCGAGTGCCGCGTCATGCGCCGCGCGCAGGGCGGCCGCCTCTTCTGCCGGCAGCGTCGCCGCCATCGCGTTGAACCGCAGTTCCGCCACCGTGGCGGCGGTGATGTCCGGCCAGGGGGGCGCCCCGACCCGCTCGGCGGCGTCCAGCATCCGCCGCAATTCCAGCCGCACCAGCTCACACACGCCATCCGCGGCCGGGGCGACGGTAGGCGCGGCGAACAGATCGGGCTGGGAGGGCGAATCGCGCCGGCTCATCGCCCGACCATACCCGCCGCGCCGCCCCCCGGGAAGCGCCCCTTGCCATCCGGCCGGCGGCTCCGCACCGTGCGCGGGTGGCCGCAGACTGGCGCCGGGAGCACCGCCGGCGCGCGCGCGGCTCAGCCCCCGTCGCCCGTGTCCGCGACCAGCCCGGCGGCCAGTATTCCGGCCACCGCCGCCGCCTCGTCCTGCGCCGACACGTCGCCCGAGATGCCGACGGCGCCGAGCAGCGCGCCCGCCGCGTCGCGCACCAGCACCCCGCCCGGCACCGGCACCGCCATGCCGCCCGTCATGTCCGACAGCGCGTTCATGAACGGGCCCATCTGCGCCGCGCGCCGCGCCAGTTCCCGCCCGCCCATGCCGAGGGCCAGCGCGCCGAAGGCCTTGCCGCGGGCGATGCCCTCGCGCAGCAGCGAGGAGCCGTCCTGCCGCTCGGCGGCCTTCAACTGCCCGCCCGCATCCAGCACCACGATGGTGAGCGGCTTGAGGCCGAGGCGCCGGCCCTCGGCGGCGGCGCCGTCGAGGATGGCGCGCGCCTGCGCAAGGGTCAGTCCGTTCACGGCGCCAAGCGGTGCGGTCATCGGGTCGGGCTCCGGCCTGTTGCAAGCCGGGCCGGTAGCGGAACGGGGGCGGCGGGGCAACCCCGTCCGGTCAGCGACGGCGCGGCTGTCCCTGGCCGCACAGCCTTTCGCAGGGGACGCCGTCGCGGTCGCCGTCGAGCCGCGTCAGCCCGCAGACGCGGAAGTGGAACATCGCCTCCTCGCAGGAGCGCATCTCCGTGCAATAGCGGCGTTCGCCGCAGCGGAACGGCGCGGGTGCCGGCGGCTGCCGTTGCTGCGCCAGGGCCGCCGTGGGCAAGGCGAAGAGCGCGCTGAGAAGGGCACGGCGCGAGATCGGGCGGGCGTGCTGCATGGCGGGGCGAATCCTGGCACGATGACGGCCGATGTCGCCAGCAGCCAGTCCGCGCAGCCGCCGCCCCGCCGGCCCGCCGCCCGACGAGGCCGGGCTGCGGGAGGCCGCGCTCGCCCATCTCGCCCGCTTCGCCGCCACCGAGGCCGGGCTCGTGCGGGTGCTCGACCGCCGGATCGCCCGCTGGGCCCGCGCCGCCGAGGCGGAGGGGCAGGAGCGGGACGCCATCGCCGCCGCGACCGCCCCGGCCCGCGCCGCCGCCCGCGCCATCGCGGCCAGGCTGGTGCAGGCCGGGGCGGTGGATGATTCCGCCTTCGCCGCGGCCCGCGCCGCGCGGCTGGCGCGCGCCGGGCGCTCGCGCCGTGCCATCGCCGCGCATCTCGCGGCCAAGGGCGTCGCGCCGGAGGTCGCCGCCGAGGCCATGCCGGAGGGCGAGGAGGCCGAGCTGATCGCCGCGCTCCGGCTGCTGCGCCGCAAGCGCCTCGGCCCCTTCGCGCCCGCGCCGCCCGATGCCGAGGCGCGCCGCCGCACGCTCGCCTCCCTCGCGCGCGCGGGCTTCGCCTCGGGCCCGGCGCGGCGGGCGCTCGGGATGGCGCGGGAGGAGGCGGCGGCGCTTCTCGGGCTGTAGGGTGGCGCCCGGCCCGATGGACCGGGCGGCGGGACGCGGCCGGCATCGCCGCCGCGCCCCCGGCCTGACGGGGCTACTGCGCGCGGATCCCCGCCTCCCGGATCACCGGCGCCCAGCGGTCGTATTCGGCGCGGATGAAGGCGGCGAACTCGGCCGGGGTGCCGCCGACCACCTGCCCCTGCTGCACACCCTCGACGGAGCGTCGCACATCCGCACTCTGCGCGATCTGGTTGAACACCCGGTTGATCTGGGTCGCGAGCTCCGGCGCCATGCCCGCCGGCGCGACGATGCCGTGCCACACGCTGGCGACGAAGCCCGGCAGCGTTTCCGCCAGCGGCGGCACCTCCGGCAGCGCCGGGATGCGCGAGGGCGAGAGGACGGCCAGCGCCTTCACCCGTCCTTCGCGGATCAGCGGCAGCGAGGTGGAGACGGTGAGGATGCCGCTCTGGCCCTCGCCGGCGACGATGCTGCGCAGCATCTCGGCGCCGCTGCGATAGGGCACCGCCGTCATGCGCAGCCCCGCGCGGCGGATCATCAGTTCCTGCGCGAGATGGCCGATGTAGCCGATGCCCGGGTGCGCATAGGGCAGGTCGCCCCGTGCGCGGGCGTAGGCGAAGAAGGACGCGACATCCTGCACCGGCAGCGCCGCCGGAACGATCAGCACCAGCGGCAGGTTCACCAGGTGGCAGATCGCGGTGAACGAGGTCATCGGGTCATACGGCAGGCCGGGGTTCAGTTCGCGGCCGATCGCGTTGGCCGATAGATCGGCCATCATCAGCGTCTGCCCGTCGGGGCGCTGCTGCGCCACGAAGGCGCCGGCGATCGCGCCGCCGGCGCCCGGCCGGTTCTCGACCACGAGCGTCTGGCCGTTGGTGACGCCGGGGAAGGCGTTGGCAACGGTCCGGGACAGGGTGTCGATGGCGCCGCCGGCGCCGAACGGAACGATGAGGCGTGTGGCGCGATCGGGCCAGCCCCCCTGCGCTCTGGTTCCGCCCGCCAGCGCCATGCCGGCGGCCAGCCCCAGCGCGCCGCGCCGCCCGACCCGCCGCAAAGCGTCGTTTTCCATCTGTCCCTCCCTAGGGTGCGTTGCCGAAAGACCCTCGCCCAGCGGCCGGCGCCGCGCAATGCCGCCGCGCCTCGCAGGTCATCCACAGGCCCGGCGCGGCCGATGGGGCTGCGTGATTTCAGGCGCTTGGCTCGGGGGCTTTGCGCTCGGCCGCAACTTCGGGGCGAGGCGTTTCCACAGCCTTGTCCACACCCGGCAGTCCCAGCAGACGCAAGGACTCCGCCTCCACCGCGGCCTGCGCACGGCGCAGCATCGCCGCGCGGGGCTGGCCCGCGGGTTCGGCCGGGAGCACCGCGACGGTCAGCACGCCAGGGCGCTTCACGAAGGCGCGCCGGCCCCAGAACGCTCCGCTGTCCGTCGCGACCGGGACGAGCGGCACGCCGAGGCCGGCAAGCGCCGCGACGCCCGGCTGCCAGGGACGCGCCTCCCCTGGCGCGGTGCGGGTGCCCTCCGGGAAGATGACGATCTTGCGGCCTTCGGCGACAGCGCGCTGCGCCGCCCTCAGCATCCGCCGCAAGGCGGGGCCGCCGCCCTTGCGGTCCACCGGGATCATCCCCGCGCGTGCCGCGAACCAGCCATAGACCGGAATCCACAGCAGTTCGCGCTTGAGCACATAGGCGGGCAGCGGATCGAGCGTCAGCCAGAAGACCGTGTCGAAGGCGGACTGGTGCTTGGCGGCCAGCACCGCCGCCCCGGGCGGGAGGTTCTCCGCCCCCGTCAGGCGGGCTGTCAGCCCGACAGTCAGCCGCAGCCAGGCGAGCAGCAGCCCCGCCCAGAAGCGGATGGCTGAGGCAGCCGTCCTGCGCGACGCGAGCAGCGGCAGCAGCGCGAGCCCGACGCCGAAGGTCAGGAGCAGAGAGCCCAGGTTGAACAGGGCAGAGCGGAACACCCGCATCATCTGCTGCGCGCCTCCTCGCGCGCGAGGAACAGCGTGGACAGCCCGGCCCAGGCCCCGAGATACTTGGCGTATTCCCGAACCCAGGTCTCGGTGCGAACCGGCGCGGCGCGCACCGGCACCGCCAGGAACTCCGCCTGCGGCATGGCGCGCCGCAGTTCCAGGAGGGCGCGCGGCAGGTGGAAGTCGGCGCTGACGACGAGAATCCGGCGGATGCCCCTCGCCTCGGCGAAGGCGGCGATCTCGATCGCGTTGCCGTGGGTGGAGGCCGCGGCCCGGCCGAGGATGACGCGGCCGGCGAGCGACTCGGGCGCGACGCCGGCGATCCGCGCGATGTCCTCGAGCCCGATGCGCAGGCCGACGCCGGAAACCAGCAGCACGGGCGCAGCGCCGTCCCGCAGCAACTGCACGCCGGCCTCGATCCGCCCAGGACCGCCGGTCAGCACGGCGATGGCGTCGGCGCGCGCGTCGCCCGGCGGCGGCTCGAGCTTGCCCACCATCGCGCGGAACAGCAGGAAGCCGAACAGCAGGCCGAGCGCCGGGATGGCGAGGGCCAGCGCCGCGAGCAGCCGTCGGGTCATGGCGCGTCGCGCAGCGTGCGCCGGACCGAGAGTGTCGCCGTGACGTAGGCGATCGCCGCCGCGGCCGGCGGCAGCAGCGCGAGCGCCGGGTAGGGAAGCGCCCCGTCGCCACCCGCGAGCGGCGCCGCCACCGATGCGAGCGCGGCGAGCAACGGGACGGCCAGCACCGCCCCCGCCAGCGCGCCAAGCCCTGCCTGCCACGCCAGGCGGCGGGCGACGCGCCCGGAGACGTCGCCGCGCGTGGCGCCAAGGTCGTAGATCAGCGCGATCGCCTCGCGCCGCGCCGCCAGCGTGGCGCGCGTGGCGACGAGGGTGACCGCCGCCCCCATGCCGCCGACCAGCGCGAGCACGAGCAGCGACAGCGCCTGGATCCGCACCGCCAGTCCGCGCAGGTTCCGGGCGACGATGCCCTGCCGCTCCAACTCCGCCCCCGGCACCGCCTGGGCGACCAGCGCGGCGAGCGCCTCCGGGTCGTGACCGCCGGGGCGGAGGCGGAGCTCGATCAGCGGCGGCAGGGGCAGCGCCGGCTGCTCGCCGATCCAGGGGCGCAGCAGCTCGGCCAGCCGCGCCGGGTCCACCGGCCGCGCCTCCGCCACGCCCGGAAGCGCGGCGATCCGCGCCGCCGCGTCGGCGATGCGCGGCGCGGCCTCGGGTGGGAGCGCGACGGTGAGCGCCGCCGCCGCGCCCCGCCAGCGTTCCGCCAGCGCCGCAGCACCCGACGCGCCGCCGATCGCGAGCCCCGCCAGCAGCGCCATCGCGGCGACCAGCGCCGGGATCAGCCGCGCCGGCAGCGCGCGGACGAGGCCGAGCGGATCACGCCGGCTGCTCATCCGCCTCCTCCTCGCCCCGCAGCCGCGCCTGGCCGCCCTGCAGCACCAGCGCGGGCGCGGGCATGTAGTCCACCAGCTCCTCGGAATGGGTGGCGACGACGATGGTGGTGCCGAGGCGGTTCATCTCGGCGAGCAGCGCCAGCAGCCGCCGCGCCTGCACGGCGTCGAGGTTGCCGGTCGGCTCGTCCGCCACCAGCAGGTCCGGGCGGGCGACGACGGCGCGGGCGAAGGCGATGCGCTGCTGCTCGCCGCCCGAGAGGGTGGGGGGCAGGGCGTCGGCACGGTCGGCGAGGCCCACCCAGCGCAGCAGTTCCGCGACGTCGGCGGCGATCTCCGGTTCCGGCCGCCCGGCGAGGCGCAGCGGCAGGGCGACGTTCTCGAAGGCGGTGAGATAGGGCAGCAGCCGGTAGTCCTGGAACACGACGCCGATCCGGCGGCGCAGCCGCGGCAGCGTCTCCGGCCGCGCGCCGGCGACGGGAACGCCCAGGATCTCGATCTGCCCGGCGGTCGGCCGCAGCGCCAGGTGCATCAGCCGCAGCACGGTGGATTTGCCGACGCCGGAGGGGCCGAGGATCCAGGTGAAGGACCCGGCCTCCAGCGTGAAGGACAGGCCGGCCAGCACCGGCGTCGCGCCGATGCGCGAGCCTTCCGGCGCCGGATAGGCGAAGCCGACCTGGTCGAAGCGCACCATCTCGGATGCTGGTGTGCCACGCGCCGCCGCGCCGCGCCAAGCAGCGCGGGCTTGCCGAGCCTGTCGCGACGCTGGCAGATGGTGGCATGCGCGTCGCCTGTCCCGCCTGCGGCACGGAATACGAGGCGCCCGACCGGGCGGCCGGGCGGGCGCTGCGCTGCGCCGCCTGCGGGCATGTGTTCCGCGCCGGGGGGGAAACGCCGTCGTCCGTGCCGCCGCCGCCCGAATCGCCGGCGGTCCCCTCCCCCGGGTCGCCGGTGCAGGTGCCAGAGCCCGCGGCGGGCGGGGGCGCTGCCCCGGCGGCGCCAAATCGCGCGGAGGCGCTTGCGGCGGCGCCTGCCTCCGTTGCGGTCCCTTCGGCCGCCCCGCGGGCAGCCTGGGGCGCCAGCATCGCGCTGCTCGTCGCCGCCTTGATCGCGCTGCACGCCTTCCGCACCGAGATCGCCGAGGCCTGGCCGCCGATGCTGCGCCTCTACCATGCGCTCGGCCTGCTATAGCCCGGCCGGCTGCGCCGCCCACAGCCCTGCGATCCCGGCCGCGACCGCCAGCACCATCGGCCCGCCCGCCCGCTGGGCCACGATGGTGGCGAGCGCGCCGATCCACGCCGCGAGGCCGCCCGACACCAGCGCGGGCGCGACATAGGCGGCGAACAGCGCGCCCGGCAGGTGGTTCAGCATCCGGTCCACGAAGGGCGGCGTGCGGATGTTGCGCAGGATGGCATAGCCGCCGGCGCGGCAGGCATAGGTGACGAGTGCCATCGCCAGGATCGCCAGCAGCACCTCGGGGCGGATGGTCATGCGCGGCGCTCCTGCCGCCCATCCTGCCAGGCGCCGAGCGCCGCGCCGGACAGCGCGCCGAGCAGCAGCGGCAGCGGCGCCGGCACGCCGAGGCGGGCCGCGACGATGGCCAGCACGGCGGCGAGGATCCAGGGCGGCAGGTCGCGCCCCGGGCCGCGCCACAGCGCCACCAGGATCGAGACGAAGCAGGCGACGGCGCCGAAGAACACGGGATGGTCCCGCGGCAGCGCGACGAGGCCTGCGAACACATGGCCCGCCGCGCAGAACAGCACCCAGAAGGCCCAGAACAGCAGCCCCATGCCGAGCAGGAAGCCGGCATCCCGCCCGCCCTGCCGCATCTCGGCGACCGAGAAGGCGAAGGTGTGGTCCACGAGCGTCCCGAGGCTGCCCCACACGCGCCACCCGCGCAGCCTGTCGAGCCACGGCGCCAGCGCCGCGCCCATCGGCGCCATGCGGATGTTGACGACGAAGGCCGCCGCGGCGGCGCCGAGCACGGGCGCCGCCTCGTTCCAGAGTTCGAGCGCGAGGAGCTGCGACGCGCCGGCGAACACCAGCACGGACATCAGGACAAGTTCGGCGAAGGACAGCCCCTGCGCCTGCGCCACCATGCCGACGACGAGGCCGAACGGGATCATGATCGGCACGAGCGGCAGGCCGCGCGCCGCGCCGCGGGCCATGCCGGCGCGGGTGAACGTCACCTGCATGTCGCCTGCATGTCACCTGCCTGTCACTTGCCAACGCGCCCCGCGCGCTGCGAAGCATGCCGCGCTTCGGACGGTCCGGCCAGCATGGGCGGGCAGCCGGGCGCCGGAGGCTGCGCGATGGCTCATGCGGACCGGATCGCCATCATCGGCGGGGGCATCGCCGGGCTTTCGGCAGGCATCTATGCCCGGCTGAACGGCTTCCGGCCGATGGTGTTCGAGGCGCAGGACCGGCCGGGCGGCGTCTGCGCGTCCTGGGAGCGGCAGGGCTACACCGTCAACGGGTCGTTCCACTGGCTGGTCGGCTCGGCGCCCGGGTCGGACCTGCACGAGATGTGGCGCGAACTCGGCGTGGTGCAGGACGCCGCATTCCTGGTGCAGGACAGTTTCGCCGTCTGGCACGACCTGGCCGGCGCGCCCCTGCGCTTCCCGAGCCGCGCCGAGGCGCTGGAGGAGGAATGGCTGGCGCTGTCGCCGGAGGATTCCGGGCCGATCGGCGAGCTTGCCGCCGGGATCCGCGCTTTCGCCGAGGCAGACCTGCCGATGAAGCGGGCGTTCGAGCTGATCGGCCCGCTCGACTGGGGCGGCTTCCTGCTGCGCAACATCCCCTTCGTCCGCGCGCTGCTGCACTGGCGGCCGGTTACGCTCGGCGCCTTCGCCGCCCGGTTCCACCACCCTGGGCTGCGCGAGGGGCTGGCCAGCCTGTGGCATCCTGGCATGTCCATGGCCTTCCTGCTCATGCAGATGGGCCATGCGCACAAGGAGAGCGCGGGTTACCTGCTTGGCGGCTCGGGCGGCTTCATCGCGCGGCTCGTGCGGCGCTACGCGTCGCTCGACGGCGAGCTGCGCACCGGCGCGAGGGTCACGCGGATCGCGACCGAGGGCGGCGCCGCCATCGGCGTCGAGACCGCAGATGGCGAAATGCATCGCGCCGCCTTCGTGGTCGCCGCGTGCGACGGCCACACCCTGACCGAGAGGCTGCTGCGGCCGGAGGAGGTCTCGCCGGCGCTGCGGGACGCCTTCGCGGTGCTGCGGCCGTTCCCGGCGATCGCGTTCTTCTCGGCGGGCGTCCGTGACCGCTTCGCCGGCCTGCCCGCGTCCGTGATGGGCCACAACATCCGGCTGCCGGAACCGATCGAGGTCGCGGGGCATGTGCAGTCGCGGATCACCGTGCAGGTCCACAACTTCGATCCCACTCTCTCGCCGCCGGGCCGGACGCTGCTGACCGCGATGGTCAGCACCGGCTTCGAGCCCTGGCAGGCGCTGGCGGCGCAGGGTGGCGAGGCCTACGCCGCCGAGAAGACACGGATCATCCGCGCGGTGCTCGCCGCGCTGGAACGCTGGCGCCCCGGGCTCGGCGCCTTGCTCGACTTCGCGGATCTGGCGACGCCACTCTCCTTCGAACGCTGGACCGGCAACCACCGCGGCAGCTACGAGGGCTGGCTGCCGACACCCGAAGCTCAGGCGATGACGGTGCCGACCCACATGGACGAGGTGCGGCGGCTCTATGTCGCCGGGCACTGGGTCGCTCCCGGCGGCGTCATGCCGCCTGCGGCCTACACCGGACGCAACGCGATCCAGATGATCTGCCGCGACACGAACCGCGCCTTCACCACGCGCGGCTGAGCGCCGGGCGCCCTACCGCCTCGTCAGTTGGAACAGCGCCTGCTCGCCGAAGATGTTGGCCAGCCACACGCTGCGCTTCCACGGCGCCTTCAGCCCGCGCTCGTCCACCGCCAGCCACTGCTCGACCGCGATGCCTTCCAGCGCACACAGGTCGAAGAAGTCGAGGATGGTGCAGGGGTGGATGTTCGGCGTCTCGTACCAGGCGCGGTCCCAGGTGTCGGTCACCGGCATGCGGCCGCCGAACAGCAGCCGCGTCCGCACCTGCCAGTGGCCGAAATTGGGGAAGGAGACGATGGCGTGCCTGCCGATGCGGAGCATCTGCCGCAGCACCTCGCGCGGCTTCTCCACCGCTTGCAGGGTGCGCGACAGCACCACGTAGTCGAAGCAGCCGTCGGGGTAGAAGGCGAGGTCGGTGTCGGCATCGCCGTGGATCACCGGCAGCCCGGCGGCGACGGCGCGCGTCGCCTCCTCCATGTCGATCTCGATCCCCCGCGCGTCGGCGTCCTTCTCCTTCGTCAGGTGCGCGATGAGGGCGCCGTTGCCGCAGCCGATGTCCAGCACCTTGGCGCGCGGCGGGATCATGTCGGCGATCAGCCGGAGATCCAGGCGCATGTTCTTCGCCACATAGGCGATGCCCGCGATGTCATCCGGCATGGGCTGCCTCCACAGGGCGGCGATTGGGCAGGGCGAGCACCGCGGCGAAGGGCAGCAGCCAGATGATGCGCGCCTCGTAGCGATGATGCGGCTTGGACAGCGCGCCCGTCACCAGGGCGTTGGCGGCAAGGCCGACGAGGGCGGCCAGCACGAGGCCGAGGCGCAGGCGGTCGCCGCTGCGCGCCGCGCGCCACCAGGCGAACAGCGCGAGCGGCACGGACAGCAGCAGCACCGCCGCCTGCGGCAGGCGCAGCGGCGCGGCGACGTTGGCCAGCAGCCCGCGCATCTGCAAGGCGCCGTCGAACTGCGCGAGTTCCTGCGGGAAGCCCGCCGCGATCATCCGCCGCGCCGAGAGATCGAGATGCCGGTTCCCGAGCGTGTCGCCGATCTCCGTGAGCGTGAGCTGACGGAGCCCGTTGCGGAGCATCGCAGCGGCGACGTCGAGCGGGTATGCGACGAGCGTCGCGGCGACGATCTCCCGCGCCTCGGGCGCGATGCGCACGCTGCCCATGAAGATCGGCGTGCCGTCCGCCTCGCGGTGCAGCGGGCTGTCCGGATCCCAGAGGAACTCGTCCGAATCCATCGGCAGCCGCTGGACATGCGCGCACAGGTGCCAGCCGGCCTGCGGGCAGCGCTCGCGCAGCAGGCGCGTCGCGGGCCCGTCGTCCTGCAGGCGGGCGAGCAGGAAGGTGGCGCCGTTGGCCGACAGCACGGCGCGGCCGTTCACCACGAGATTCACCGCCAGCAGCGCGGCGACCGCAAGCGCCACCGGAAGCGCCGCCAGGAGCGCAGGGCGAAGCCGGCGCCCGACCAGCAGCACGATGGCGACGACCGAGCCGGCCACCACGAGATGCGACAGATGCGCCCCGACGGCGACGGCGCCGAGCGCCACGACGAGGACGGTCTCGGTCCGCGACAGGCGATCGGGCGCGAAGCCGAGCAGGAACAGGCAGAGCACCGCAACGCCCGACAGCACGTCCGGCATCAGCGTCGCGGCGAACCAGGGCAGCGAGGTGAGGGCGACCATGCCGAGGACCAGCGCCATGAAGGCGCCCCTTCGCGCCTCGCCCCAGACGGCACGCGCCGTCAGCCACAGCAGCCAGGCGATCGCCGCGCATTGCAGCGCCAGCGCGCCCCACAGCGAAACCCGCCAGTGGCCGAGCAGCAGGAACGGGCCGTAAACGTAGGTCTTGTCCCACGACACCGCCCACAGCACCGTCTGCTCCAGGTAGGAGACGGTGTCGATGAACACGAGCGGATAGCCGTTGATCAGCGCGGGCAAGGCCAGCAGCGCTGCCGCCGCCAGGACGACGGGCGCCGCGGTCACGACGCGCCGCCCGCCGGGGCGCCCGGGCGCATCGCGGCGGGAACCAGCGCGACGGCCAGCGCGAAGGGAAGCAGCCAGGCGATCCGCGCCTGGTAGCGGAGATGCGGCTTGGACAGCCCGCCCGTCGCCAGCGCGTTCGCGCCCAGCGCGACGACGGCCATCAGAAGGAAGCGCGCGGCCATGCGGCGACCGTCCGACACCGCGCGCCACAGCGCGAAGGGCGTGGCGACCAGCGCGGCGAGCAGCACCCAGGGCGCCACCGGCAGCACCGGCGCCACCGCCGCGGCCAGCAACCCGCGCGCTTGCAACGCGGCCTCGTAGCGCGCGGCCTCGGCGGGCGGAAACCCCTCGCGGATGCGCGGCGCGACGGCGGCGGGGAAATGCTCGGGCGGCAGCGTGTCGCCGGCCGAGACCATCAGCGCCTGCCGCAGCGTGTTGCGCGCCATGGCCGCCATCACCGCAAGCGGTTCGCGCCGCAGCGTCTCGCCCACGATCTCCCTCGCCTCGTCCGACAGCAGCGCCCCGCCGAGGAAGCGGTCGCGCCCTTCGGCGTCGCGGTTCACCGGGCTGTCGGGGGCCCAGAGGAACAGGTCGGAATCCTCGGGCAGGCGGCCCGCCCAGGCGCAGAGATACCAGCCGCGGCCCGGGCAAAGGGCGGCGATGGTGCGCGCCGCCGGGCCGTCCGCGACCAGCCGCGCGAGCAGGAAGGTGGAGCCGTGCGGCGACAGCGACACCCGCCCATGCCCCACCGCGTTGGTGCCGAGCAGCAGCGCGACCGCGGCGAAGAGCGGCAGCGCCGCCAGCAGTGCCGGGCGGATGCGCAGCGTCAGCAGCAGCGTCATCACCACCATCGCGAGCGCGAGCGGCAGGTGCGACAGGTGCGACGCGATGGCAACCGTGCCGATCAGCCCGACCAGCCACGCCTCCCATCGCGCCAGCGACCCGCGCCCGATGCCGAGCAGGAACAGGCACAGCACGGTGACCGGCGCGAAGATGTCCGGCATCAGCAGCGCGGCCGAGAAGGGCGCCGTCGTCAGCGCCGCGACGCCGGCGCACAGGGCCACATGCCACGCCGCCGACGCGCCCCCGCGCACGGCGCGCTGCGAGAGCCACAGCAGCCACGACAGGATCAGCCCCTGCGCGACCGCCGGCCCCCACAGCGAGACCCGCCAGTGGAAGGCATGCAGGAACGGCCCGTAGATCCAGGGCTTGTCCCAGATCATCAGCGGCCCGAGCGTCTGGTGCAGGAAGGCGCCCGTGTCGCTGAACAGCAGCGGGTAGCCGTTCAGCACCGCCGGCCAGAGCAGAGCCGGGCCGCCGGCCAGGATGGCGAGGAAGGGCACCGGCGTCAGGCGGCGCGGTCCCAGCGCGCCGCGATCGCGTCGTCCTCGGCCTTGGCCTCCACCCAGCGTTCCCGGCCGTCGGCGAACACCTCGCGCTTCCAGAAGGGCGCGCGGGTCTTCAGCCAGTCGATCAGGAAGGCGCAGGATTCGAGGGCCGCGACGCGATGGGCGGAGGCGGTCAGCACCAGCACGATCGGCTCGCCCGGTTCGATGCGGCCGACGCGGTGGATCACCGTGCAGCCCGAGAGCGGCCAGCGGGCTTCCGCCTCGGCGGCGATCCTCGCGATCGCGCGTTCCGTCATGCCCGGGTAGTGCTCGAGCACCATCGCCGACAGCCCGTCATCGGCGCGGCAGATGCCGACGAAGGAGGCGACACCGCCGATGTCGGTGCGGCCCGCCGTCAGCGCCGCGCTCTCGGCGGCGAGGTCGAAGGGCGCTTCCTGGATGACGACGCGGGCCATCGCTCAGCCCCCGGTGACGGGCGGGAAGAAGGCGACCTCGTCGCCCGGCTTCACGGGATGGTCCGGCCCGACGAATTCCTGGTTCACCGCCGCGCGCACCTGGCGCGGGTCGGCGAAGGCGGCGGCATGGCCTGGGCCGCAGGCGGCGAGCCACGCCAACAGACGGCCGACGTCCGTCACCTCGGGCGGCGGCGAGACCTCCTCTTCCGCAACCCCGATCCTTTGCCGCACCCAGGCGAAATAGAGGAGGCGCATGGCTCAGCGCAGCGGCAGGGCGACGTGGCGGACCTCGCCGTCCGGGCCCGTCAGCACCGCGGCCGGCCCTTCAGCGCGGGCCACGCCGACGCCTTGCGGCGAGAGCGTCGTGGCCAGTGGCCCCTCGCCCGTGACGACCGCGTTGCCGGCAAGCACGGTGCCCGGCCGCAGCCGTTCCGAAACCGCATGGGGGGGCGGCGCCAGGGGGGTGCTGGCGGCCAGCCGCGTCGGCGCGGGCGGCGGCAAGGGCCCCTCGCTGCGCGGCGTTCCGCGCGTCGTCGCCGGGGGCCGCGGCGGGTCCTGCGGCAGCAGGGCCCGCGGGGGCTCGGCCGAGGGTGCCGGCCAGACGGTTCCAGGCTCATAGGTCAGGGGCGTCGTCTCGGCCTCCAGCCCGCGCACGCGGCGGACGGTCGGGCTGTCTTCCTGGACCCCGGCGGTGGTGCGGCCGAAGGGCGCGATGTCCGCGCCGGCGCAGGCGGCGAGAGCGGAGAGAAGCAGCGGCACGGCGGCGAGGTGGGCGATGCGGTGCATGTCGTCGGAACCCCGAGCGATGATGCGGCGGACAATGGCCCCGAACGGCGGCGCCCTCAAGGCCAGGCGGTCATTCGGGCGGCGCCGTGCGGCCCCGGCGTGAGTCGTCCGAAGCCCCGGCATGCCGCAGCCCGGCGCGCAGATAGTCCCATCCGGTGACCAGCGTGAGCAACGCCGCGGTCCACAGCAGCCCCTCGCCGATCGCCGAGACGGGCAGGATGGACAGGCCGATCGCCGAGGCGCCGGAATCGCCTGCGAGCAGCGTGCCGAGCGCCGCCATCTGGAAGCCCGTCTTCCACTTGGCCAGGCGCGTCACCGGCAGGCCGACGCGGAGTTCCGCGAGATATTCCCGCAGGCCCGAGACGAGGATCTCCCGCAGCAGGATGACGATCGCGGGCAGCAGCGCCGCGTCCGACAGCCGCGCGGCGCCGGCCAGCAGCATCAGCGCCGCGCCGACCAGCAGCTTGTCGGCGATCGGGTCCAGCATGCGGCCGAAATCGGAGACGGCCTTCCGCCGCCGGGCGATCCTGCCGTCGAAATAGTCGGTGATCGCCGCCGCCGAGAACACCGCGCAGGCCGCGAGGTCCGCCCAGGGCAGGCGCAGCAGCACCAGCAGCACCAGCAGCGGAATCGCCGCGACGCGCGAGAGCGTCAGGAGGTTCGGGAGATCGGTCGGCATCCTGCGATACGGGGCTTCAACACCTCCCTAGAGCCGATGCCGGGCCGGCGCGCAACCCCGGGCCGTCAGGCGCCGGGGTGGAAGTGCTCGAAGATGCGCCTGGCCGCCGCCGGGCCGATGCCAGGGCAGTTCTGCAGATCGGCCAGCGCCGCCTGCCTCACGCCGCGCGCGGAGCCGAAATGGTTGAGCAGCGCCCGCTTCAGCGCCCGCCCGACGCCCGGGATGTCGTCCAGCTCCGATCTGGTCAGCGCTTTGGACCGCCCGGCGCGGTGGGTGCTGATGGCGAAGCGGTGCGCCTCGTCGCGCAGGCGTTGCAGGTAGTAGAGCATCGGGTCGCGCGGGGGGAGCTGCAGCGGCTCGGCGCCGTCGCGGTGGAACCATTCGCGGCCCGCGTCGCGGTCCGGGCCCTTGGCGACGGCGACGAGCGGGATGTCGTCGAGGCCGAGATCCGCCATCACCGCGCGCGCGGCGGACAGCTGGCCGGCGCCGCCGTCGATCAGCACGAGGTCGGGCCAGCCCTCGCCTTCGCGCGCCGGATCCTCCTTCAGCGCGCGGCCGAAGCGGCGCTCGAACACCTCCCGCATCATCGCGACATCGTCGTTGCCGGCGGCGTCGCGGATGGCGAATTTGCGGTAGGCGGACTTCATGAAGCCGGAGGGACCGGCCACCACCATCACGCCATAGGCGTTGGCGCCTTGGATGTGGCTGTTGTCGAAGATCTCGATCCGCGCCGGCGGCTCCGGCAGGCCGAACACCCTGGCGACGCCGTCGAGCAGCGCGGTTTGCCCGGCGGATTCCGCGAGGCGGCGTTCCAGCGCCTCGCGCGCGTTGGTCGCGGCGTGCTCGACGACGGCGCGCTTCTCGCCGCGCTGCGGGCGGTGCAGTTCGACCTTGCGGCCGGCCTTGACCGACAACGCCTCCGCCAGCCAGTCCGCCTCGGGCGGCTCGTGGCTCAGCAGCAGCAGCGGCGGCGGGGGCATGTCGTCGTAGAGCTGGGCGAGGAAGGCGCCCATCACCTCCTCCGCGGTCGCGTCGTTCCTCGGGTGGGACGGGAAATAGGCGCGCGTGCCGTTGTTGCGGCCGCCGCGGATGAAGAACACCTGCGCGCAGGACTGCCCGGCGTCCTGGTGCAGCGCGATCACGTCGGCGTCCTTCACGCCTTCGAGGTTCACGCGATCGGCGCTTTGCACATGCGTCAGGCCGCGGATGCGGTCGCGCAGCGCCGCGGCGCGCTCGAACTCCAGCCGCTCGGCGGCCTGTTCCATCTCGGCAGCGAGCCGCTTCTGGATCGAGGGCGTCTCGCCGGCCAGGAACTGCTTCGCCTGGCGCACGAGATCGGCGTAGTCGGCCTGGCTGATGCGGCCGACGCAGGGGGCCGAGCAGCGCTTGATCTGGAACAGCAGGCAGGGGCGGTCGCGGCTGTCGAACACCGTGTCCCGGCAGGAGCGGAGCAGGAACACCCGCTGCAGCGCCGTGATCGTCTGGTTCACCGCCCAGGCGGAGGCGAAGGGGCCGAAATAGGCGGCGCCCTTGCGGCGCTCGCCGCGGTGCTTGGCGATCTGCGGGAAGGGGTGGTCCTCCGTCAGCACCAGCCAGGGGTAGGACTTGTCATCCCGCAGCACGATGTTGAAGCGCGGGCGCAGCTTCTTGATGAGGTTGGCTTCGAGCAGCAGCGCCTCGGCCTCGGAGGCGGTCGTCACCACCTCCAGCCGGCGGGTTTCCCACACCATGCGGCGGAGGCGTTCGGGCAGCCGGTCGAGCTGGGTGTAGGCGGCGACGCGCTTCCGGAGCGCCCGCGCCTTGCCGACATACAGGGCATCCCCCTTGGCGTCGAGCATGCGATACACGCCGGGAGACAGCGGCAGCGTCGGAAGCGCCTGTTCGAGCACGGCGAGACCGTTCGTCCCGGGGGTGGCGTCAGAGAACATCGGTCGGCAAGGTGGCGCGAGGGATCGCACGCCTCAAGGCAGGCAGGCGGGGCGCCTGTGGACAACTCTGTGGAGAGGCACCCGCCAACCCTGTGGGATGCGGCGTAACAGCTTGGTCACATGGCGTCTGCCGCGGAAAGAGGCATTTCGCCAAGCATTTGTTTTTCCGTGTTTTCGCCGCGCTGCACAAACGGCCTGTCCCGTCAAGCTCGGGTTTGTCGCCTTGACTGCGGGGAAGACCGGACGCAGCCGCAACCGGTGGACGAATTGCGGCGGCTGCCTGCGCGCCTATTCCCAGACCGCCCCGGGCGTGGCCGGCGCCCATTGCAGGTGCTGGCCGCCGTCGAGGGCGATCATCTGCCCCGTCATGGACCGGAACGACAGGATGGCCAGCAGCGCCGCCGCGATCTCCTCCGGGCTCGTGCCGCGGCGCAGCGGCGTGGAGCGGCACTGGTTCTCGAACTGCTGGGCCGTCTGCCGCGCGGATGGCAGCGCCGGCCCGGGGCCGATGCCGTTCACCCGGATGCGCGGCGCCAGCGCCAGCGCCAGGGTCTGCGTCAACGCCCACAGCCCCGCCTTCGACACCGTGTAGGACATGAAGTGCGGGGTCAGCGACCAGACGCGCTGGTCCAGCAGGTTGACGATGACCCCTTCCGCGTCGCGCGGCAGGGCCGCCGCCATGGCCTGGGAGAGCACGAAGGGCGCCCGCAGGTTCGGCTCCAGGTGCAGGTCCCAGGATGCGCGCGTGGCGTCGTGCCACTCGTCGCGCTCGAAGGTCGACGCGTTGTTCACCAGCACGCCGACCGGCCCGATGGCGGCCTGTGCGGCCAGGATCAGCGGCGTCACCTCGGCCTCGCGCGACAGGTCTGCGCGGAGCGCGACCGACCGGCGGCCGAGCGCCCGGATCTCGGCGACGGCCTCCTCGGCCTCCGCGGCCGAGGTCGCGTAGTGCAGCGCCACGTCGAACCCGGCCCGGGCCAATGCAAGGGCCATGACGCGACCGAGCCGCCTGGCCCCGCCGGTCACCAGCGCGGCGCGCGGGATCTCATTCGGAATGGGCAGCATGCAGACCCTTGCGGAACTGTCGCCGGCCGCCTGCGCCGGGCGCAGGCCGGCCCTGACGCAGCCGGCTGGTGTGCAGGCGCTCAGCGGGCGGTCAGGGCACCCGCCGCGGCGCCGGCCGCGCCGCCGATCACCGCGCCGGTGACCACCGACCCGCCGGTGACCGCGCCGATCGCGGCACCGCCGGCCGCGCCGAGGGCGCCGCCCGACAGGGCGCGCTGCTGCGTGCGGTTCATGTTCTCGCACGCGGCAAGGCCAAGCGCGCAGACGGCGACGAGGCCGAAGCGAAGGATCGGGCGGAGGGACATGTCTGCGTCTCCTTTATGGTCTGTTGCGGCAGGGATGTCGGTCCGGGGGGCTGCGGCACACCCCGCCCGGCGACTCGTCCCGGCTGACCCTGCCTTGTGGCACCCGGATATGGCAGGAAGATGCCGCCGCGCAACCTCGGGCCTCCGGCGGCCCCGGCGGGCGCGCCCTCACTCGACCGCGGGCGCGATCTCCGGCGGGCCGGCGAGGGCGGCGGCGGCGGCCTTGGCCGCGGCGATGCAGCGGGCGTGCAGCGGGCCGAACAGGCGCCGGACCTCCGCCTCCTCCTCCGCCGAGAGGATCGCCGCCTCGGCGTCGGCCTCCGCCACCCGGGATTTCCGGCTGCCCCAGTCGGCGAGGAAGGCCGGCACCTCCGCCTCGTCATCCGGCACGAGGCCGAGCTGGGCCATGACCAGCGGCAGCACCTCGGCCGGCGCGGCGGACAGCCGGTCGAGATCGACCGCCAGCACCTGCGGCACCTCGAGCCAGGCCTCCATCGCCTCGGCGGAGGCGGCGAGAAGGGCGATCGCCTCGGCGGCGGAGCCTGCGCCGGGCAGGCCGCGCCCGGGCCGGCCGCGCGGCCCGCGCCCGAGGATGCCGCACACCGCCTTCACCGGGTCGCGGAAGGCAAGCTGCGGGCGGACGACGCCGCGCTCGGCCAGCAGCCGCAGGTCGGTGGTCGGCGGCGCCGTGGTGGCGAGCGACAGCAGCGTCTCCCGCAGAAGGGCGAAGCCGAGCACGCTGGCCAGGCGTTCGCTGCTGCAATCGGGCAGCTGGTTCGGCAGTTTCGCGGAGCCTGGCGGGCACACCGGGTCGGGCAGCGTGGGCTGTTCCTGGGCGGCGCGGCGCAGCAGCCGGCGGATCAGCAGCACCGCGTCGTTCCCGGTGCCGTCCGGCGGCAGCCAGGTGATGGAGAGAAGGGCGGTCATGCGTCCGCAACCAGGGCCGCAAGCCTCTCGCGCGCGCGGGCCAGCAGGCGGTCCGCGTTCTCCTCGACCCAGGCGACGAGTTGGGCGTCCTCGGCCGTGGCGGCGCGCAGCAGCGCCTCCGTCGCCGGATCGAGCCGCGGCCGCGGGCCGGGCGGCGCGGCGTTGCGGTGGAGCCTGGGATTGGGGCGTGGCAGGCCGAGCGCCTCGGCGAACAGCCGGGCGACATCGAGCCAGCGGGTGTGCGGCAGGACGACGAGGTAATCCTCCTCGACGGCCCGGCGCGCCGCCTGGAAACGGCGTTCCCCGGACAGCACCCGGCACTGGCCGTCGGCGGTCAGGCGATGGTCCTGGGCGAGCATCGCCGCCACCGCCGCCTCCGGGTGCAGCGCGCCGAATCGCGGGTATTCCGGATGGCCCGGGCTGCGCGAGAGGAAGCCGAGGAAGGAGAGAAGACGGTCTATCGGGTCGCGGACCAGCGCGATGCGGACCGGCCGACGGTCGAACACGTCCTCGTGGCTGCCCGCGCGGAAGTGGCCTGAGAGCAGGCGCACCCCTGCACGTTCCGCGGGCGTCAGCGCCTCGGGCCGCGGGGCGTCCGGCTGCCGAAGGTCGAGGCACTGGGCGGTGCCGAACATGCGCGAGAGGGCGTAGCACAATGTGCTGCCGGCGCATTTCTCGACATGGGTGTGCAGCACGACGTGCCGCGCGAAGAACGCCGCCTGTGTCGCCGCCCACCTCGCCGCCCGCTGCGGCCGGGGGGACGCCTGCATCAACGCCCCGCCTCCGTCATCGGCGCGGCGTCCGGCGCCGCCGCCTCCGCGCCGCTCGCCGGCACCGGCGCGCGCAGCCAGCGGCCGGTCATGACGCGGCGGAGGCGTATATCCCGTCGGTAGGCCTCGGCGATGGCCTTCCGGGCCTCTGGGGAGACGTCTTCGGGCGACATCACGTCCGGACTTTCGTTGTAGGCCGGCAGCGGCGTCGGCGGCAGGCCGATCAGGGAGAGGACCTCCTGGAACTGCGGCTCGAGCCGGCCGAAGTCGATCAGGTAGTCCATCCGCAGCCGGCCTGTGCGGTCCTTCAGCCGCTGCGCCTGCGGCACGAGCTGCCAACTCTGCTTCCGGCGGAAGATCTCGAGGAACTGGTCGAAGCTCAGGCCCCCGGTGTAGTGCGGCTGGCCGAGGAACTCGGGCTTGTGGTGGGAGGCATAGACGCTGACCAGCATGTCCACCGGGTCGCGCAGCACAGCGAACACGAAGAAGCTGTCCAGCGGCTGCTTGCGGAAGATGAAGTCGAAGCGCTTCTCGATCTCGGCGAGGCCGATATGCTTGCCGAAACGCGTCTCCGAAATGGCGATCTCCGCATACGGACGAAGCGCCGCCTCGATGGAGGTGGAGGCGGTCTTGACGTTCGCGACGAACACGAAGCGGTGCGACAGGCTGATGAGCATGCAGTCTCGGCACTCCCTCGGTGGGCGGCGCGGGGGGCGGCACCATACAGGCTCCGCCGCAGCGCGGAAGGCGGGCCGCGTCGGCAGAGGCCGTTGACGGTCTCCACCGTCTCCACCTACCGTCCGGTAAAATCGAGGGGGAAACGACGATGGCCGTCTCGCGCCGCCTGCTGGTCGCGTCCGTGCCCGTCCTGTCCGTCGCGCCGGCGCTGGCGCAGGCCTGGCCGAACCGCCCGATCCGGCTGGTTCTTCCCTTCGCGCCCGGCGGGGCGATCGACGCGCTCGCCCGCGTGCTGGCCGAGCGGATGAGCGCCGAGTTCGGCCAGCAGGTGGTGGTGGACCCGCGGCCTGGCGCGAACACCGTGGTCGGCGCCGAAGCCACGGCGCGCGCGGCCCCCGACGGCCATACCTTCATGCTGACCACCAACAGCACCTTCACCAACAATCCGCACCTCATCCCGAACCTGCCCTACGACCCGCTGCGCAGCTTCGACCCGATCACGCTGCTGTCCTGGGGCAGTGTCGTGTTCCTGGGGCCGGGCGACGCGCCCTATGCCGATGTGCCCTCCTTCGCCGCCTGGGCGCGCGGCCGGCCGCAGGGAACCACCTACGGCTCCTGGGGCATCGGCTCGGCGGGGCATCTCTATGGCGCGCTGCTCGGGCGGCAGAGCGGGGCGCGGCTCGAGCATGTGCCCTATCGCGGCGAGCAGCCGGCGATCGCCGACATGATCGGCGGGCGGCTCGACACCACCTTCGCCAGCCCCGTCGGCGCGCGGCCGCAGATCGAGGGCGGGCGGGTGAAGGCGCTCGGCTCGGTCGGCGCGCGACGCTCGCCCGCCCTGCCCGAGGTCTCGACCTTCGGGGAGCAGGGGCTGCCGGGCTTCGACCTGCCGCTGTTCGTCGCCGCCTGGGCGCCGGCGGGCACGCCCGCCGACATCCGGCAGCGGCTGCGCGAGGCGCTGGCGCGCGCCGCCTCCGACGAGCGGGTGCGCGCGCAGATGCTGGCGCAGGGGCAGACGCCGGAACTTTCCTCGCCCGAGGAGCTGATCGCCATCGTCCGCCGCGACCTGCCGCGCTGGGGCGAACTGATCGAGATCTCCGGCGCGCGGCAGTCGTGAACGGCCAGGGAAGCGCCTATCATCTGCCGCAGCCGCGCGTCCTGGACGAGCTTGTGCGCGTCGGCCGCGGCACGCCGATGGGGGAGCTGTTTCGCCGATACTGGCTGCCGGTGGCGAAGGCGACCGACGCCAGCGCGGTGCCGAGGCGCGTCAGGGTGCTGGGCGAGGAGCTCGTGCTGTTCCGCGACGGCGCCGGGCGTGCCGGGCTCGTGCATGCACGCTGCTGCCACCGCGGCACCACGCTCTACTACGGCCGCGTCGAGGAGCGCGGCATCCGCTGCTGCTACCACGGCTGGCTGTTCGACGTGGAAGGACGCTGCCTGGAGCAGCCCTGCGAGCCCGAGGGCGGGCGGCAGCGCGACCGCGTCCGGCAGCCCTGGCATCCGGTGCAGGAGCGCTACGGGCTGGTGTTCGCCTATCTCGGGCCGCCGGAACGCAAGCCGGTGCTGCCGCGGTATCGGGAGCTGGAGGAGCTCGGCCCCGGCGAGTGGATCGAGGTGGATGACACCGGCCTCGGCTCCGGCGGCTTCGGCGTCGTTCCCTGCAACTGGCTGCAGCATTTCGAGAACGTGATGGACCCGTACCACGTGCCGATCCTGCACGGGACGTTCAGCGGCGCGCAGTTCGTCGCCGCCATGGCGCAGATGCCGGAGGTCACGTTCGAGACGACGCCGCGCGGAATCAAGAGCGTGCAGCTGAGGCGGCTGCCCGACGGGCGCATGCTGCGGCGGATCACGGAGGCGGCGCTGCCGGCGCTGCGCGTGGTGCCTTCGCCGCGGCTGCACCGCTTCGGCGCGGTCGAGAGCATCGGCTGGGTGCTGCCGCATGACGACACCTCCTTCTCCATCCTCGTCGCCGGCCGCGTGACGAGCGAGGGCGAACTCGGCCGGATGCGCTCGACCTTCGGCGGCAGGCGCTGGGACGAGCTGACCGAGGAGGAGCATCGCGCCATGCCCGGCGACTGGGAGGCGCAGGTCGGTCAGGGGCCCATCACCCTGCATTCCGAGGAGCACCTCGTGTCGAGCGACCGCGGGGTTGCCATGCTGCGCCGCTTCTGGAAGCGCCAGGCCGATGCGGTGGCGCGCGGCGAGGACCCGGCCGGCGTCGCCTTCGACGAGGCCTCCGCGTGGGTGGCGTTCGAGGCCGGGAACCGCCTGGATGGCTGAAGCCGCCCGGCGCAGCGTCGCCGAGGCGATGGTGGACGGGCTGCTCGCCAACGGCATCGCCACGATCTACGCGCTGCCCGGCGTGCAGAACGATCCGTTCTTCGATGCGCTGTTCCACGCGCGCGACCGGCTGCGCGTGATCCATCCGCGGCACGAGCAGGCGGCGGGCTACATGGCGCTCGGCGCTGCGCTCGCGACAGGGCGCCCGCAAGCGATGAGCGTGGTGCCCGGCCCTGGCGTGCTGAACGCGACGGCGGCGCTCGCCACCGCCTATTCCTGCAACGCGCCCGTGCTGTCGGTGGTCGGGCAGATCCCGCTGCACGCGATCGGCCGGCGGCGCGGGGAACTGCACGAGATCGTCGGGCAGAGCGACATCCTGGCGACCATGTGCGGCTGGACCGGCATGGCCCGCGCGGCGGCCGAGGTGCCGGCGCTGGTGGCGGACGCGTTCCGCGCCATGCTGTCGGGCCGCCCGCGCCCTGTCGCCATCGAGGTGCCGATGGATGTGTGGCGCGCATCGGCGCCCCTGCCGCCGCAGCGCGCCGTCCTGCCGCCGCCGCCGCCGCCGGTGGATGGCGATGCGGTGGACCGGGCGGCCGCGCTGCTCGGCAAGGCGGAGCGCCCGATGCTCCTGGTGGGCGGCGGGGCGCTCGATTGCGCCCCGGAGGTGCGTGCGATCGCCGAGCGGCTCGACGCGCCGGTGCTGTCCTTCCGCATGGGGCGGGGCGTGATGGACGCGCGCCATCCGCTCGAAATCCGCGCGCCGGTCGGCCACCGGCTCTGGGCCGAGGCGGATGTGGTGCTGGCCATCGGCACCCGCGGGTCCACCGCGTTCGGCGGATGGGGCATGGCCGGGCTCCAGGTGATCCGCGTGGACGCGGACGCCGAGGAGATCGGCCGGTTCGGCGCGCCCGCCGTGGCGCTGCATGGCGATGCGCGGGCGATCCTTCCGGCGCTGCGGGCAGCGCTGCCGAACGGCAGGCGGGGGGCTGCCGGTCGCGTCGCCGCGATCGCCGCGGCGAAGGCCGACATGATGGCCCGCATCGCCGCGCGGCTCGGCCCGCAGGCCGGCATTCTCCAGGCGATGCGCGACGCCCTGCCCGAGGATGGCGTGCTGGTCACCGACCTGACGCAACTCGGCTATGTCGCGGGGCTGATGTTTCCGGTCTACGGGCCGCGGCGGTTCCTCTCGCCGGGCTACCAGGGCACGCTCGGCTGGGGCTTCGGGGCGGCGCTCGGCGCCAAGGCGGCCCTCGCAGACCGCCCCGTGCTGTCCATCGCCGGCGACGGCGGCTTCCTGTTCCAGCTGCAGGAGCTTGCGACGGCGGTGCAGCACCGCATCCCGCTGGTGACGGTGGTGTTCAACGACAACGCCTTCGGCAACGTCCGCCTGTTCCAGGACCGCCACTTCGGCGGCCGGCGCATCGCGAGCGACCTGGTGAACCCCGACTTCGTGCGCCTTGCCGAGTGCTTCGGCGCGCAAGGGCTGCGGGCGGAGACGCCGGCGGCGCTGCGCGCGGCGATCGAGCGGGGCTTCGCGACGAGCGACCGCCCGACGCTGATCGAGATGCCGCTCGGCCCGCTGCCGAGCCCCTGGGAGTTCATCATGCTGCCGAAGCGGCGCGGCTGAGGAAGGCGAGCACGGGGGCGAGGCTCGCTTCGGGCGCCTCCTCCATGGGCGCGTGTCCGAGGCCGGGCAGCACCACGGTCTCGGCCGACGGGATCGCGCGCGCGTAGTCCTCGGCGTGCGCGTGCGGGATCATCCGGTCCTTGTCGCCCCACAAGAGCAGCGTCGGCGCCGTGATGCGCGCGAGGAACGCGGCGGGGTCCGAGCGCCGCGCGCCCGCCATGCGGTCGAGCATCGCGCGGCGCACGCCAGGGGCGCGCAGCAGGTCATGGGTGCGGCGGAAGATCGCCTCGGTCAGCGTCGCCGGGTCGCCATGGCCGGCGGCGGCGATCCTGCGCAGCGGCCGCTCGGGGAGGAGCCAGGGCAGCAGGCGGAAGAGCCACGACAGCTTGGCCGGCCGGTCGTAGCGTCCGTCCTCGGCGAAGCCGTCCGGCGCCATGAGCACGAGGCGCTCCACCCGGTCGGGGTGCTCCGCGGCAAGCCGCCATGCGATGCGCCCGCCCATCGAACTTCCGATCACATGCGCGCGGGCGACGCCGAGTGCGTCGAGCATGGCGACCAGGATCGCGACGGCCCGTTCGTCCGAATAGTCGCGCGTCGGGTCGGCGCCGGTCAGGCCGAAACCCGGCAGGTCGCAGCGGATGACGCGGAAGCGCTGGGCAAGCAGCGGCGCCCAGCCGTCCCACAGGTGCAGGCTGACGCCGAAGCCGTGGAGCAGCAGGATGGCCGGCGCGTCGCGCGGCCCCTCGTCGCGCAGGTGGAGCGTGATGCCGGCGACGGTGCGGAACTCGCTCGGCGGCGCGGCGTAGCGGGCGACGAGGGTGGCGCGCGGCAGGTCGAGCCGCACGACGCGGCGCGCCAGCAGCAGCAGGCCAGCCGCGAGCAGCGCGGCGAGCGCCAGCCCAGCCTCAGCCATCCGCACGCCCCTGCGCCACCAGCGCGGCGAAGCCGGCGGGGTTGTCCTGGCTCAGCCTGTGGTTGGCGTTCGGGAGTTCCGCCCGGCCGGCCTGCGGCAGATGCGCCGCCGCCCGGGCGATCTCGGCCGGGGTGATGATCCCGCTCTCCGCGCCCCGCACCAGCAGCACCGGGCAGGCGACCGAGATCTCCGCCCAGCGGTCCGGCACCAGCGCGGCTTCGGTCCCCGCGACGCAGGGCGGGTGGTAGCGCCAGGCGAGGCGCCCGTCACGGCGAGGCTCCAGCGCCGTCGCGAGCCAGTGGCGGCGCACCGCGTCGCTCCAGCGTTCGGCGAAGGGAGTCGCCGCCATCGCTTCCTCCGCCGTGGCGAAGCCGTCCTGCGCCGAGACCTGGCGCTGCACGAGCGCGTTCACCGCGCGGCGGATGCCGAGGGCAGGATTGAACAGCGCGAGCCATGACACGCGCCGCGGCAGGCGCGTGGCGAGGAACAGCGCGAGCGTCGCGCCTGTCGCCTGGCCGACGACCGCGAAGCGCCCCGGGAGCAGCGCATCGGCGAAGGCCAGCAGGTCCTTGAGGTGGTCTTCCAGCGCGAAGCCTGCGGCGGGGCGGTCGCTGTCGCCGTGGCCGCGCAGCTCGGGGACGAGGATCGGGCGCGGCGAGGCGAGGGCCGCGATCGCATGGTCGAACACGCGGCGGTTCGTGCGGTTGGGATGCAGCCAGAACATCGGTTCGCCCTCGCCCGCGATGAGCGTCGCGCCGAGCACCGGGCGGCCCGGCAGCGGCACGCGGAGGTGACGCGTGCGCGCAGGGTCGAGCACGCCGGGCGCCGGGTCTGTGACGGGCTGCATGACGCGGACGCTAGAGCAGATCGCACAGGGCTGGAAACAGCGCTGTGCGTGAAGATGCTGGCGAAGAACGCCTGGAGCGGTTTCGACTCTTGCGGAACCCGCTCCAGCGGGGGAACGGGGCGCGCGGCAACCGCATCGGCTTGACAGCACATGCCGCGGGACTAGACCCGGCGGGACGCCATCCCGAGGGGGTTCTCCCATGGAACTGTCGAACAAATCGGCCCGCCAGCTGTTCGAGGAGGTGAAGGCGAACCCGACGCACCGCCGCTTCGGCTTCGGGCGCTATCCCGCGCTGATCAACGTTGACCTGCAGAAGGCCTACACCAAGACGGACGAGTTCAAGACCGCCTACGAGACCGACCCGCGGCAGATCGAATACGTCAACACCCTGTCGCGACTGATGCGCGCGAAGGGGCGCCCGGTGGTGTGGTCCTACGTCGCGTACATGGAGGATCCGTGGGACGCAGGCGTGTGGGGCACGCGCACCGACACGCCGGACAGCCTGCAGAACATCAAGGTCGGCAGCCGCCGCGCCGAGTTCGACGACCGCTGCGAGATAGACCGCACGCGCGACGTCATCATCAACAAGCGCTACGCCTCCTGCTTCTTCGAGACGAATCTCGGCTCGATCTTCACCTTCAAGAAGGTGGACACGGTGATCGTGACGGGCGGCTCGACCTCGGGCTGCGTGCGGGCGACGGTGGTGGACAGCCTGTCGCGGTCCTTCCGCACCATCGTCCCGGAGGAGTGCGTCGCCGACAAGCACGAGAGCCCGCATTTCGCGAACCTCTACGATATGGCGCTGAAATACGCCGATGTGCTGCCCGTCGCGGAGGTGATCGCGTGGCTCGAATCCTACACCCCGCCGGCGGAGTGACGGAGATGGCGTGGCGCGATCCCGGCTACTACGACTACCTTCCCTACAACGAGACCAGGCCGAAGATCACCTGGCCGAACGGCGCGCGCGTCGCCTTCTGGGTGGCGCCGAACATCGAGTTCTACGAGCTCGACCCGCCGAAGAACCCGGCGCGGGCGGCGTGGTCGCGGCCGCAGCCGGACGTGCTGGCCTATTCCTACCGCGACTACGGCAACCGCGCCGGCTTCTGGCGCATGCTCGAGGTGTTCGACCGCTGCGGCATGCGCGGCTCCGTCTCGCTCAACGTCGCGATGTGCGAGCACCATCCCGAGATCATCGAGGAATGCGCCAAGCGCGGCTGGGAGTTCTACAGCCACGGCACCTACAACACGCGCTACATGTTCGGCATGACCGAGGCGCAGGAGCGCGAGGTCATCCAGGACTCGATCGACACGATCAGGAAGCACACCGGCCAGAAACTGGACGGCTGGCTGGCGCCGGCGCTGACCTACACGGAGCGGACGCTCGATCTCGTCGCGGACATGGGGCTTACCTATGTCTGCGACCTGTTCCACGACGACCAGCCCTCGCCGGTGAAGACGCGGAGCGGCACGCTCGTCTCGATCCCCTATTCGCTCGAGATGAACGACACCATCGCCTACAACGTGAACCAGGTCGGGCCGCGGGCCTATGGTGAGATCATCCGCCGCCAGTTCGACCGGCTGTACGAGGAAGGTGCGGAGAGCGGCACGGTGATGTGCATCCCGCTGCACCCGTATCTGATCGGCTGGCCCTATCGCCTCAAGGCGTTCGAGGAGGCGCTGCGCTACATCACCAGCCACGACAAGGTGTGGCTGGCGACCGGCCGCGAGATCGCCGCGCACTTCACGAAGCACCACCTGGAGGCGTTCAAGGAGGCCTCCGTTCCCGTCGGAGACGCGCCATGAGCGGCCTGCCCGAGGAGCATCTGCGCTACCCGTTCCGTCGCCACGGCATGGACCATGACCGCTACGACTGGTCCATCCTGCCGCGGCGCAAGCCCGTCGCCTGGCCAGACGGCGCGCGCGTGGCGCTGTGGATCACCGTGTCGCTCCAGTGGTTCCCGATCAACATGGCGGGCAAGCCGTTCAAGCCGCCGGGCGCGATGCAGACGGCCTATCCGGACCTGCGCCACTACACGCTGCGCGACTACGGCAACCGGGTGGGCATCTGGCGCATCATGCGGCTGCTGGACGGCCTCGGCATCAGGGCCTCGGCGGCGGTGAACGGGGCGGTGGCGGCGCGCATCCCCTCGCTCCTGCAGGCCTGCGAGCAGCGCGGGTGGGAGATCATCGCCCACGGCCAGGACATGGACCACCTGCACTACGAAGGCCTGCCGGTGGAGCAGGAGCGGGCGCAGATCGCGACCACGCTCGAATGCCTGAAGCGCGTCGCCAGGACGCCGATCCGCGGCTGGCTGTCGCCCGCCAAGTCCCAGTCCAACGCGACGCTCGACCTGATCGCGGAAGCCGGGCTCGACTACTGCTGCGACTGGGTGAACGACGACATGCCCTACCCGATGCGGACGAAGGCGGGCCCGATCACCGCCATGCCGCATCCGTCGGATGTGGATGACTACTTCGTGCTGGTGCAGAACCACCTGTCCGAGGACGACTTCACCCACACCCTGACCGACCACTTCGACCTGCTGTGGGACGAGGCGGCGACGCAGGGCGGGCGGGTGATGGCGATCTCGCTGCATCCCTGGGTGATCGGGCAGCCCTACCGCATCTCGGCGCTGGAGAAGGCGTTGAAGCACATCCTCTCGCGCCGGGGCGTCTGGGCCGCGACGGGGGCGGAGATCCTCGACGCCTGGAAGGCGCAGCAGTGATGGCCGGGCCGCTCGAATACGCGCAGGGCGGCCTGGTCGGCGTGCTGACGCCGCAGGCCAACGCGACGGTGGAAGCCGAGATGTCGGTGCTGCTGTCGCCCGATGTCGGGATGATCGCCGGGCGCTTCACCTGCCCCGCGCCTGACCTGAAGGCCCGGCTGATCGCGTATTTCGAGCGGCTGGACGAGGCGATCGCGCAGTTCGCGGATGCGCCGATGGATGCGGTCGGCGTCGCCTGCACCGGCGCCTCCTATCTGCTGGACGAGCAGCCGGCGGCGTTCCGCCGGCCGTGGGACGCGCCGATGCCGGTGGTGTCGGCGGCGGCGGCGATCGAGGCGGCGCTGCGGAGCCTGGGTGCCAGGCGCATCGCCATGCTCAGCCCCTATCCGCAATGGCTGACGGATGTGTGCGTCGCGTATTGGCGGAAGCAGGGCTTCGAGATCCCGGTGCTGCGCGAACCCGCGCCGATCGAGAAGGGCTACCACCCGATCTACGCGCAGCGCAGCCGGCAGGCGACCGCCGTGCTGCAGGACATCGCCTCGCTCGACGTGGATGCGGTGCTGATCAGCGGCACCGGGCTGCCGTCGCTCGCCGCGCTGCCGCGGCTGAACGCGGCGGGCGGGCCGCCGGTGATCTCGTCCAACCTGTCGGTCGCCTGGGCGCTGGAGGAGATCCTGGCCGGGCGCGGCGGCAGGCCGGCGTCCATCCATGCGTGGCTCGCGCCTGACGCGCCGTGGGTCGCGCGGCTCGCGGCGCGCTATCCGCGCGCGCTCACCTGATCATGTTCCGTACGCCGGGGGTGCGGCTGCCGTCGAAGGCCGGCGCCGTGTTGGTGGCGTTCCTGGCGCTCGGCACGACCTTCTCGCGCTCCAGCAGGGGCCACATCCACGCCGCCACCTGATTGACGCAGATGTCGTCCTGTGGATCGGCCCCCAATTCGACCGGACACCCGGCGTAGCCGGAGGGCCTAG
>Ga0272446_1000155_pt1 | contig 100455 bp, 91 predicted proteins | sample YNPCB0061_FD_194587 | JGI IMG/M metagenome (GOLD analysis project Ga0272446, IMG submission 194587) | Hot spring microbial mat communities from Yellowstone National Park, WY, United States - YNP-CB-006-1 | ecosystem: Environmental > Aquatic > Thermal springs > Hot (42-90C) > Sediment | place...
CTAGGGCTGGACCATGGGACGCTGGTGCTGTTCGATCGTCGGTCGAGCGCGGCCGGGATCGAGGAGCGGACGCGGTTTGAGGAGGCGACGACGGAGCAGGGGTATCGGGTGGTGGTGTTGAGGGCGTGAACAGCCGGCCAACCCGGAACCTGAAGCTCGGGATACCTCTGGCGACGCTCACCCCCACAGCCGATGGGCGAGGCCGGTGAGCAGGTCGATCTTGGCCCACTGGTCGTTCTCGCTGATTCGGTTTCCGGGCACCGACGTGGCGAAGCCGCACTGCGGGCTGAGTGCCAGCCTGTTGAGTGGCACGTACCGACTCGCCTGCTCGACGCGCCGGAGCAGCGTGCTCATGTCCTCCAGTCGGCCGTGCTTGGTAGAGACAAGCCCCAGCACGATCGTCTTCTCCGGTGGAACGTGGCGCAGCACCTCGAAGCCTCCGGCGCGTGGGCTGTCGTACTCGAGGAGGAAGCGGTCCACACGGGGCAAGGTGAAGATCGCATCGGCGATCGGTTGGAATCCTCCGGTCGCGAGCCACGAGCTGTTCCAGTTGCCTCGGCAGACATGAAGCCCCACCACGGGTGATCCGTCGGGCAGGTCCCTGAGCACATGCGCGTCGGCCGCGACCGCCTCCTCCAGTGGAATATCCACGCCGACGCCCAGCGCCTCGGCCCGGTTGCGCAGGTCGGGGTCCAGATAGTAGGCCAAACCCGGGTTGTCGATCTGGAGGTACGGCACCCCCTCCGCGGCCAGCAGACTGACCTCAGCGCGCAAGAAATCCGCTGCCTCCCACATGAAATCCGCCCGGCGGCGATACGCCCCCTCGCTGACGCCGCTCCTCCAGCACGCTTGGGCCAGCACCAGCGGGCTTGGCAAGGTCACCTTGAACGGACGCGACGCATGTTCGCGCAGAAACGCCGCCTCCGCCTGAGCGACGCGACGCCTGGGGCAAGCCGGGAAACGACGAGCATGGCCCTCGATCCCGGATTGGTCCGGCCCTGTTCGCCGAACCAGTCCGGGTTGGGCAAGTCGCCCGGAGCGAAGCCCTCCCACGCGGAAGTGACTTCCCCCATGAACGAGAACCGTCTCATCTCACCATCGCCGACGACATCCAGGCCCGCCGCGACCTGCCGCTGCAACGATGATAGGATGGCGCGGTCCTCGACTTCCCGCAGGGCATCCGGATCCCCTCGGCCCTGAAGCAGGGCCAGTCGCAGCGCCACGAGCTCGGCGGGACGTAGCAGGGAACCGACGTGCTCGGTGCGCCATACGGCGGATCGTGTATGCATGGTTTTCTCCTGTGATCCAACGAGTCGAAAAACGTTTCTCATCCTGGGGTCGGCGAAGCTCGGCGGCCAGGCTGCGCGCCAGACCATCGCACAACCCGGGCCCAATGCCTCGCCTGTTGCCAGCCGGCACGTCGTTCCGTACAGTTTTGCCATGCGCTCCGCCATCGGCCGCTTCACCCTTGCCCTCTCCGCCGGACTGATCGCTCTCGCCACGGCTGCTCCCGGCCGGGCGGAAATCGCTTTCTCCCCGGATGGCTCGCGGCTTGCGTTCTCGGCTCCCGGCGACCGCGGCCTGCAGGTGGTCGACATCAGCACCGGGTCGATCTCGACGTTGACCGACACACCCTCCAGCGGATACGCGTTTGCCTGGTCGCCTGACGGCACGAAGCTCGGATTCAAGGTTCTCCACGCCACGGCCGACGGCTACCTTCAGGAACCCGCGGTCTATGATGTTGTTGCGGGCACGGTCCGGTCGCTCGCGGCCCCGACGTTCCTCGCCGGCATCCCTTCCTTCTCCGAGCGCGGCGACATCGCCTTCACCCAGGGCCACGAAGCCGTCATCACGACCGCCGACGGCACCGTGTTCCGCCACGACCTCGGACATTATGCGAATATCGTCGCGCTGTCGCCCGATGGCACCCTGCTCGCCTACAACGGACCGGACGACTCGATATGGGTTCTGGACCTGGCAACCGGTACCCGTCGTCTCGTGACACGGCAGCCGTCGTACGGACCGTCCTGGTCCCCGGACGGCAAGCGATTGCTGCTGCGGGGCATCCACGGCACCATCTCGTGCGCGGACTTCGTCAGCGGGCAGGTGCGGTCGCTCGGCCGTGGTGTTTCGCCGGCGTGGCTGCCCGACGGACAGACCGTTATCTTCACGGCCGTCGGAGTTCCGCGCGGTGATGGCCGTCCACCGCCACCCAGCATCGAAACGGTGCGCTTCGACGGCACGGCGCGACGCGCCTTGCCAGGCGTCGCCGGCTACGACGCCCGTCTGTCCGCCGACGCAACCACGCTCGTCTACCGCCCGTCGCTGGATGGCGCCCCGCTCGTTGCCCACGTACGCAACTCGTCGTTCTCCGCTGCGCCGTCCGCTGCGTTGCTCGACACCATCAAGTCACGCCGTGCCACGCCGGCGTTGCCCGCGCCGGTGCCGCCATCCCCTTCCTGGCGCAGCTCGCCTGTCGTCATCCCCGGCGTGCCCTACCTCCACCAGGTCTACGACACCCCCAATCACTTCAACGGCCATTGGGCTTGCAATGCCACATCCGCCGTGATGACGCTCGCCTACTACGGTGTCATCGACAAGTGGGACACGACGGTCGACGTCCCCTCGCCCCATGTCAGCTCCTACGGCAACTATGTCTCGGAGATCTACACGGTCAATGGGCACACCCTCGACGTCGGGTCGGCGGATCCGAACGGGAATATCGCTTACGGCGGATACGGCTACATCGTACAGGGCGATTGGGAGGACACGAAAGGCCACATGGCCGAGTACATCGGGTTCCATGGCCCCGAATCCTCGGTGGACTGGTCGCCGAGCTGGGACAAGCTCGTCGCGGAGATCGACGCGCAACACCCGTTCGTCGTGCTGACGTCCCTCACCACGGCCGGACACTACATCGTAAACATCGGCTATCACACGGACCAGCACACGGCGGTCTTCAATGACCCATACGGGAACAAGAACGCCGGTTACATGAATTACGACGGTGCTGGAGCCCAGTACGATTGGCCTGGCTACAACAACGGCTTCTCGAACCTGAACACGGTACATTGCTTCATCTGGAGCCGGGCCACGTTGCCGCCTCCGCCGGACGCCGGCCCGCCCCCCGAGCCCGACGCTTCCCCGGCCGAAGACGCTCCGCCGCCGGAAGCAGAAGCAGGAGGGGAATCCGACGCCGCGGCCAACGACAGCGCACCAGACGTGCTCGATGGGTCGGCTCCGTCGGACTCCGGATCGCCCCTGGACGCATCACCCGCGCCGTCTGGGGCACCGCGCGCCGCGGACGCCGACGCCTGTGCGTGTGCGGTCACGGGCGGCCAGTCAGGCAGCGCTGCCCCCTGGGCCCTCGTTGCAGCAGCGTTCACCCTGCTACTTCGACGGCGCAGATCCTAGAAGTCGGCACCAAAGGCCGCGAGCGAGCACGACGCCAGCGTGGGCTTCAGTGCCTGGCCGCCAGGGAGATTGCGTAAAGAAAAGCCTTCGCCGCCCGCGTCGACCCCTCGTCGTTGAGGTGGCCGTCGTTGTCGCCCTTCCATTCATCGCACAGCACCCGCACACCGCCTTGCTGGCAAGCCTCGCCTGCGGATGTCGTCGACTCCACCTCTTGCAGGTCGAAAACCACGTGACGCCCTCCCGCGTACCGGGTCTTCATCCACGATCCCAGCTTGATTCGCAGTGTGTTGTTCTCGACCGTCTGCCACTGGTTCGCCGGCTGCAGCGGGGTCGTGATGTGAAAGAAGCGAACCCCGGGCGCCGTGGCCTCGATCGTGTCGTATGCCGCCTCGTACGCGGCAATGACATCATCGGCCGTCGTGGTGACATCGGTGGTTACGTCATTGTAGCAGAACTTGAACCCGGCAACGTCTAGCTTGCCCGCGTAACCCTGGCCCAGCAGACGGCTCTTGTAGGCGTCAATCTTCGCGAAGGGGTCGCCGTTGAAGCCGAACACCATCTCCCCCAGCGTCAGGCCGTTGTCGTAGGCAGACGCCGTATCCGCCGTGTCGAACTCGAACCCCAGGTAGGCCGCTCCTGCCACCCAGGGCGGATCCCAATGGTTGTAGCCGGCCAGCAGATTGCCTCCCACGGACATGTGGTAGAAAAAGACCTTCGTGGCACGCAGCGTGTCCTTGTCCGCATTGGACATGGCATCGAATGCCGCGACCCCGTCAAGGCCCACGACCGCACCGGGACTCGCCCCGCCCGTACCGCCGGCCCCTCCGGTCGCGCCCGCTCCGCCAGATCCCCCGGTCGCGCCCGCTCCGCCAGATCCCCCGGTCGCGCCCGCTCCGCCAGATCCCCCGGTCGCGCCCGCTCCGCCAGATCCCCCGGTCGCGCCCGCTCCGCCGGACCCTCCCGTGGCGCCCACGCCCGCCGAGCCGCCAGTGGAGCCCCCGGCGCCCCCTGCATCGGGCGCGCTTCCACCGCTCGCGCCCATGCCGCCCTGCCCGGATGTGTCGTCTGAACCGCATGCGCCGAGCAGCATCACCGCCCCGATGGCGACCCCAATCCCCAGATAGCCCCGTCCTGTCCGTCCGTTCCTGTTGGTCATGCGCGGTATCTAGTGCCCGGGCGGCCCGCACGCAACGTGGGAATCGTCCGGCCCACGCCAGGCAAGCGACACATACCGACGCAGGCCCGCCATCGGCATCGGAGGTTTCGGCCCCGATCCGGCAGCACGATGCCCGGCAAGAGGCTGCACGGTGCATGCCTCCCCGATACCCGGGCGTCTCCCCCGCGCTCGAGGACCGTGCAACCTCAACCCAGTCGATGCGTTGGAATCCCGGCGCAGCCCCCGGCGCTTACTTGGGCACGGGCGGCGGCACGCACGTCGATTGACCGGCACCCACGACCGTGAAGCCGACGTCACCGTCGCGAACCTGGAACGTGTTGGTCGACGGATCGAACATGCTGCACTGGGAGCCGGAGAAGAGGGCATCGCCCGTGAAGATGTAGAACACACCCGCGTAACGCGAGAAGGCCCAGGCCGACGCCCCGGCGATCTGGGTCAGGGTGGTGATGGGCTGCATCGCATAGCCGCTGCCGATCGGGATCTCGGACAGTCGCCCGTTGCCCGCTTCGTAGGTGAACAGCTTGCCATCCGGACCGCCCGTCAGCTCGCCGGAGATCCCGACCAGCTTGTTCGTCATCGACACCGCGAAGTTGTTGTTGATGTCGATCGACGCGAGCCCGAAGGTCGCGCTGAGCATGTAGAACACCTGGTCGTGCGAATCTGGTGCGGCCGCGGTGAAGCCCATGCCGAGCGTGTAGGGCCCGCCCGACCCGGGGTGCTGGTAGCCCGTCGGCGTGCACGTCACCCCGCCCGTGGTGGACACGCGGTACAGTTGCCCCGCCGAGTAGAACACCCAGGCGTTTCCGCTACGGTCCACGCCCATCGTCTGCGGCGAACTCGACGGGTTGCAGTGGAGCGTGCCGAGCAGATGGTACGCACCCAACCCCGGAATCGTCGGGTCGAACGTGTACAGGCCGTCTTCCTCCGACACCACGAAGATCTTCTTGGCGTTCTCCGAGCAGTCGTCACCGCCGCCGCCCGAGCCGCCGCTCCCGCCAGGGTTGAGGATGGTGCCTCCTGCACCAGACGACCCGCCCGTGTTGATCATGCCTCCAGAGCCCGCGTTTCCACCGGTACCCTGATCGAACACGTTGCTGTCGCTACGATTCGCGGAGCAACCGGTCACCGCCGCCGCCACGACCACCCATGTCAGAAAGCTGGTGCGCATGCGATCGATGCTACGACGAAACCGGTCCTTCGGCACTCAGGATCCTGCCCGCACCCGGCACGCACAGGTGTGCGTCAGTCGTCGGCGCCGTCCGACCGTCCCCGGCCCCCCGACGCGAGGCGCTGACGCTTCATGATCCGCCGGAAGTTCGACCGATCGAGGCCGGATTGCTGCGCCGCCTCCGCGATGTTCCCGCCGGACCGCCGAAGCGCCGCCTGCACGTATGCCTTCTCGAAAGCGTCCGTGAAGCGTCGCTTCGCTTCCGCGAAGGGCGCGCGATCGAGGTGTGCGGGCAGCCGGACATCGGCGGCCAGGGACGCAACGCCCGCAAGACCGTCTCCGCCCTCCCCGGTCTCCCGCGCCTGGTCCAGGTCGCCAGGAAGGATCAGGTCGTCGCGCGCCGCAGCCACCGCACGTTCGATGACGCTCGCCAGCTCACCCACGTTGCCCGGCCAATCGTGGCTTCGCAAGACCCGCAACGCCTCCGGGCTGATGCGCCGCACCCCTTTGCCAAGCCGCTGCGCGCTGCGATGCAGCAGGTGATACGCCAGCACCGGAATGTCGTCCTTGCGACGCCGCAACGGCGGCACCCGCACCACCGACACCTGCAAGCGATAGAATAGGTCGCGCCGGAACGAGCCTTCATCCACCCGCGTCTTCAGCTCGCCCGAGTGCGCCGCGATCACGCGGACGTCGGGCTCACCGGCATCGAGGATGTCGAGGAGCCTGGCTTGCAGCGCTGGCGCGAGGTCGGCGACTTCTTCGAGAAAGAGCGTACCGCCCACCGCCGGCGCGAGCCAGTCCTGGTCGGCGGCCGACGATGCCACGAGACCGCAACGCACATGAACGAACGGGCGATCGGCCCTGTGGCTCCGCTGGTGCACGGCACGCGCCAGCAGACGCTTGCCCGTGCCCTCCTCGCCGATCAGCAGCAGCGCCGAACGAAGGTTCGCCGCACCGAGCGCCGTGTCGACCACCGCCCGCATGGCTCGCGACGTCGCCACCACCTCGACCTTCGCCGCGTCGATCCCCGCCTGTCGGTCGAGCTGCCGAACCCGGTCGAGCAGACGCTTTCTCTCGCCCGCGCGGTGGACCGCGGCAGCCAGCACCTCGGCCGACTGCAGCGGGCGCGTAAGCAGCAGGAACGCGCCTTCGGTCAGGCACACCGAGGCGTCCGCGCTCGTCGGCTGCGCAAGGACCACGACCTCCAGCCCTTCGCGCAAGGCGCGCAGGCGTTGCACAAGCTCGTCGCCGCGAAAGCCCGCCAGCTCGAAGTCCACCACGACGACGTCGACCGGAGAGGCCTCGACCAGGGACAACGCCGAGTCACCGCTCTCCGTGGTCAGCACGTCGAAGCCTCGCTCCATGAGCTGCGCAGCCATGGACCGGCGCGACGGCGCCTCGTCGTCCACGACAAGGACCCGCAGGGGCCTGGGGCGCGCTGCGCGAAGCGCGGAGGCTGGAGCCGGCGGCGCTAGCGAGGGCATGCGAGCGTCACGATGACGATGCAGGGTCGCCGCGGGTCGACGACGGACCCAGGGTGGGAGAGTAGATATATCCTTGCTGCTGGAAGACGCAGACCCTGTCTCCGCCTTCGCGCTTGGCGTGCGACAGGGCGGCGTCGGCGGCCCGCAGCAGAGCTTCCTTGGTCTTGATGTCCGGCGACGGGTACAGCGCGACGCCGATCGTGACAGCGACGCGAACGGGCGCGCCGGACTTGTCGGCGACGAACACCTTGGCTCGAACTTCACGCCAGATCCGTTCGGCGACGGCCACCGAGCCGGCCAGGTGCGTCGACGGCAGCACGACCAGGAATTCTTCGCCGCCATAGCGCGCGACCACGTCCACCTCGCGCACCGACCGCTTCACGATCTCCGCGATTCCTCGAATGATCGTGTCGCCAAGGGCCTGACCGCCAACGTCGTTGTGCGCGCGGAGGTGGTCCACGTCGACCAGGACGCACGACAGGGGCTCGTGGTATCGCTCCGCCCGCTTGAACTCCTCCTTCAAGCGGGAGTGCAGGTAGCGGAAGTTGTAAAGCCCGGTGAGCTCGTCGTACACGCTGTGCCGCTCGAGCTTCTGACGCACGGACACGAGATGGTCGTTCAGCCCTTTGATCCGGAGCATCGACTCGACTCTCGCGATCAGCTCGCTCTCCTCGAACGGCTTCGGGACGTAGTCGTCCGCGCCAATCTTCAGCCCTTCCACGCGGCTCGCCGTGTCCGTCTTCACGGTCACCAGCACCACCGGAACGAACGAGTCGCCCGTCATGCCCTTGATGATGCGACATGCCTCGATGCCCCCCAACCGTGGCATCAGGATGTCCAGCAACACCAGGTCCACCCCCCCTTGCCCCACCAGCTCCACCGCTTCCTGTCCGTCGCTCGCCGCCACGGCCTGATAACCGTGCTTGCGCAGCAGCTCGCAGATCGACTCACGCATCACGCGGTCGTCGTCGGCCACCACGATGACGGACCGCCGCGACGGCGGATCGCTGCCGCGCAGGGAGTCGAACCTGGACCGGGGACGATCGCTGAGGGACACGATCGCTAGCGTGTCGGAAACCGGGTCGCACCGCAAGGCGCCAGCGTCACGGCGCACGCACCGCCGTGACCTTGCTGCCTTCGATCAGCAACACCTCGGGCCGTCCCCCGTAGTACGACGCCAGCCCCACATCGATCCGCCAGGCACGTTCCCCGCACGCGGAGCTGATGCCTCCTCGCTGGACCGTGTGCCCCATGACCATGCGCCTGGCCCCGATCAGCTCCAGCACCGTCTCCAGCACCTTGCAGTCGCCCGCATCCGGCGCCGCGGAGTAGCGGCGCAGCCATGTCGGCCCGTCCTCCGCGTCGAGCGGCTTCGGCGGCGCAGCCCGCTCACCGTTCATCCACGCCGACGTCTCGCGGTTCAGCCTCTCCAGGCCGTAGCGAACATGCTTGGCCTCCAGCCCGCCGTGGACGAACACGGTGTCGCCGACGACCATGACGACCGGACGCTTCGCGAGCACCCGGGCGTATGGCGCACCTGGCAGCAAGGCCGCAGCCCTTGCGCGAGCCGGCTCGGGCAGCGACGACACCCGCGCGTCGCGCGGGTTCGCCCCGGCAATCCCCTCGAATCCCCGAAAGCCGCCTTCGGTCACGTAGTCGAATCGCTGCTCGACGTTCATCACCTCGTGGTTGCCCAGCATCGCCACGACAGAGCCGCCCGCGGCCTTCGCTTGCTCCGCAAGTCGGTCGAACAGGTCGACAATGGCCCGATCGTCGTCGCCACGATCCACCTCGTCGCCGACCTGCACCACCATCATGCCGCCGCCCACCCAGGCGTCCTTGTCGTCGCTCGCACCCGCGAGACGAAGCGCCGCCCGTGTTGCAGCCAGGTCTCCGTGCACATCGCCGATCGCCACAATCCTCGGCGGTGCGGGCATCCGAGGAACCGCGGGAAGCGGCTCCTCACGCGACCTCGCCCCGGTGTCCGGCCCAGGCGACGGCTCCGGCGAACGGCTGCACGAAGCCGCCGCAAACGCAAGCGCCAGCGTCATAACACTCGCGCGACCACGATAGGAGATCATGTCCGCGTTCTAGTCCACCGCAAGCGACCGCACCACAGCGCGACCATCGCTTCCTTGGACATGCTGCAAGCGGTCGCGAACCTCACCTTGCCGATGGCCACGACCGCGGCGCTCGATCACGCCGTCTTGCCCTCGTCTGCCTTCCTCTTCGCCCGCCGCGCTTCCGACCTCCTGCGCCGCTCGTACGCGCTCGTCACCTCCCTCACCACCTCGGGATGATGCCGGAACACCCATCGCGCCGCCGCTCGCACCACGTTCATTCGCCTCAGCAGCAGTGTCCCGACCCGGTTTCTCAGATCGAGCGCCTCCCCCTCCTCCGCATTCGGCCTCCGCACACCCGGCGCCCGCTCACGCAGCTTCGCAGCCAGCTCCTTCGCCTCGTCGATCAGCCCCACGTCGAACGCTTCGATCGCCTCCAGGTCCGACCGGTACGCCTCCGCCAGCGCGCCGTAGTCCGCAAGCTGCGAGGCCACCGCGTCCAGCGTGCCCGGATCGTTGGCATGCGCACTCATCACCTTCGCCAGTCGCGCGTCCTTCTCATCGCTCACGCCGTCGTCGAAAAGCCACTGCAGCGCGGCCGCGATCTCCCCGATCACGAACCTGGCCCTCGCCATCGGGCTCTGCTCCGCCTTCGGTGTCACCGTCAGCAGGTACTTCGTATTCGCTTCCTCGAACGCATCCCGTAGCTGCAGAATCTCCCCGGCAATCGTCGGCGGCAGCTTGTCGCGCATCCCCGCCATCTCGAGCCCAGGGAGAATCACCTGCCCGGTCCGCGGATCGCGCTTGGCCGCCCAGTACGTCGCGGCGAACCTCGCCACGTCGACCGCTTCGCCCGAAATCACGTGCACGGGCTGGGGCAGCGTGAAGTCGGACCCTTCCAGCGCCTTGGCCTGCGCCATCACCATGCTCAACGGACTCTATTTCGATGCCATGCCGCTTCCCTTCCGTTTCTGCCCGTCCGCTGCCCGTTTCGGGTGCGCGGGCTGCCATGCGCCCCGGACGGCCTCCGGGCGTGTCCCGGACGACCATACCCCTGTCCCGGACGACCATACCCCTGTCCCGGACGACCATATCCCTGTCCCGGACGACCATATCCCTGTCCCGGACGACCATATCCCTGTCCCGGACGACCATATCCCTGTCCCGGACGGCTTTCGTGACGGTGAGCGCCCGGTTGAACGAAACCGCAAGCGTGCGTGTCGGCTCGCGACACGTATCGCCCCCTTGCCAGACGCGCGCCCGCGGCGGCGTCGCCTGGACGTCGGATACGTGATCGACGATCATTCGCGGAGTTGCCCACGACCAGCCCCGTCGAAAGAGGGCTACCCGAGGGAGCCCTGGCGGTCAAGGGCCGATATGCGGGCCAGGGCCACGTCGAAGTCCGGCGCGTAACCGGGTGAAAGGCGGTTGAACCGGTGGGTGGCAAGGCTCGCGGGCGGGAGGGGGAAGTGGCGGAATGCGTTGGGGGGTGGCGGATCGCCGTTTCGGTGGTTTTTGCTGAGGAATACCGCAAGGCGGGGGGCTTGTCGGGCGGGTTTCGGGGTGGCGGCCGCCACCCGAGCCCGTTGGCAACGATGCGGAAATGCTTGCGACCGGCGTGGCACGGGAGCTGCTTGATGGCTGGGCACCGGTGCGAGTGCGCATAGCGCCGGCTCGCTGTTTGACAGGATGGACACGGGACGGTTGGGATTGTCCAGGCGGTCCGGCCTCGGCCGGGTCGCCGTGGGTAAGTGGCGGGTTTTTTTCTGACCTATAAGAGGTGCCACGTTGGCAGGAGTGCGCGCGTTTGGCGGGCTTGGTTGCGCATAGCGGCCGGTCTGGCGGGCGCGTCGCCAGAGGCTGGCGGTCGGAGCCGTTGAGGCGACGGCCCCCGGCAGGTAGGAGGTGAGGCAGGCCCCCGGCAGGCAGGAGGTGAGGCAGGCCCCCGGCAGGCAGGAGGTGAAGCAGGCCCCCGGCAGGCAGGAGGTGAAGCAGGCCCCCGGCAGGCAGGAGGTGAGGCTGAGCCCGGCAGGCAGACGTGTGCCTTCGGCCCGTTCCCCGTTCGCCGGGTCTACAGCAAGGCATCCGAATGGGTTGCGGAAACCACGAATGCCCCATCAAGAGGCTGAAGGCGCTTGGGTGACGCGCGCCACGACAGCGTGGACTCGACTGGTAGCGGACGGCAATGTCGGGCGAGTCGACAATCCGAGAGCACATCGCCCTCCGTAGACTTGCCCCGCCCACCGACATACGATAGCGCCGTTGTCTCCTCGCCCTTTCTTGTCCATGCCCTCTCGTATCAGGAGCTGTTGGCTCATGAACACCGTCCGCCTCTCCTTCCTCGTCCTGCCCCTTGCTGCCTTGCCACTGCTGGCTGCCTGCGGATCGAACGACGCAGACGCCGCGCCAGGCTCGGCCGACCCATCGCAAGACGAAGTCGACGCCTGGAACGCAGCCGCGGAGGAAAACGCGGCCGGCAAGGCAGACAACGCCGCATGCTCGGGCGTCGTGGTCCCGGACCGCGGCGGCTTCAACAAGCACATCGCCCTGACCTTCGACGACGGACCGAACCTGGAGACCACGCCCAAGGTGCTCGACATCCTCGCCAAGCACCATGCGAAGGGCCTGTTCTTCATCAACGGAAAGAACGTGCGGTCCGACGCCCACTACGAGCTGCTGAAGCAGATGCGCGACGCCGGCCACCTGCTCGGCAACCATTCCCAGAACCACCTGAACCTTAAGACGGTGGACGCTGCCACGCTCAAGAGCGAGATCGAGGGCACGCTCTACGTGCTGAAGAAGGTCGACGTGCAGCCTGGGTTCTTCCGCTTCCCCTTCGGCGCCGCGGGGTGCACCCAGACCGAGAAGGTTCGGTCCTACGGGTATCACGTCACGGGCTGGCACATCGACTCGGCGGACTGGTGCTACGCGGCAGCCAAGGGAGGCGTGGGCTACTGCCACCCCGATACATTCAAGTACGTGCCGGACCAGTATCGCAACGACATCGTGGGCTTCAGCGTGTACCAGGCCAAGTCCACCGGCGGCGGCGTGATCCTGTTCCACGACATCCACGCCTACACCGTGAGCAAGCTCGACGAGATCCTGACCGCCCTCGAGCAAGCCGGATTCAGCTTCGTCGGCGCCGACGACACGACCACCTTCCCGCTGCTCAACGGCGCGGCCCCCGCCTCGTCGCCCTGGGTCGGCACGCCCTGCCAGAGCAGCTCGGCATGCGCCTTCACCGCCGCCGGAGCCGCCGGCGCCTGCTACACCTACGATGGCGGCGGGTTCTGCTCCCTGCCCTGCGAAGGCTACTGCCCGGACAAGAGCAACGCCATGCGCACGTTCTGCGTCAGCCTCGATGGCGGTGCCTCGGGCCAGTGCGTCGCCAAGAGCGGCCCCGAAAACCACGACTGCGCCGACATCCCCGGAACCACCCCCACCACGCTCGACCGCTTCGTCGGATCCAGCACGGCGTCGCCGAGCTCTGCTTCCGTCTGCGTGCCGTAGCGCCGATCGAGCCGTCCGACCGCGCGTCGAACGCCCACACCCGCACGATCATGCTGTCGTGCTCCCTCGATCCAACATCCCTTCCGAAAGACGCCCACCAAGCGGCTACGGCATTCGCCCAGGCTGCCCCGGCGCCGGCGGGCGGATGACCTGCAGGTTCGGACGCACGACAGCGGATGCCGCTTCAGGCGGAGTCGATGGCGCAGCCGCCGCCGATGCCGACGTGGATGCGGCGGCGTGCGCGGCGCGAAGCTCCTCGATCGTCTTCGCATTCGGGCGCGTTGCCAGGAACCACATCCCGGCAACGACGAACAGGCTCACGCCAACCACGGTGAGCCATGCGGGCGTGCGTGGCTCGTCGGGCGGCGGTGGTTCGTCGTGGTGCTGCTCGTCGTGACTGTCGAGGGGGCCGGTGTGGTCGTGGGAGGTCATGTCGCGCTTTGATGCCAAGCGCGTGAGGGCCTGTCAATACGGCACCAACCGCGATTCGAAGTACACGCGCGCGGAGCCTGCTTCCGTGCGCACGTCCGAAAGCGAAAACGGCAACGTGCGCGTCGTGCCGGCCACGCTGACGGTGACTCTGCCGCGCACCGGCACGCCCGGGTTGCGGCCATCCGCGCGCGTGATCTCGATGATGTAGTCCCCCGCGGGCGCCCCGTTCACGGCCAGCGATTCGACGCGCGTCGAGGTGACATCGCGCGCGGTGACCCTGCCCCGTGGATCGCCGAGCCAACTGTAGCGTTGCCCGTTCTTGCCGATCAGCGCGATGTCCAGGTCCACGTCGGTGTCCCAGGACGCCTCCACCCGCAGGTCGCCTCGCAGCGACGGCGCCGCGTCGCTTCTGGTAAGCGCCGCTTCCACCGCACGACGCACTTCGTCCTTGCCGATGTCGCTCTGCATCGAATCGCCAATCGAAGCGTAGCCGGTGCTGCGAGCGCATCGGATGGCCGACGCCAGCACGCTTGCGTCGGACGACCTGGCTCCGGCCAACGCCATGCGGAACCTGCAGGACCGGTCGGCATCGCCCATCGTATCGAACAGGCCCGCCAGCCAGGTCTGCGTGCTCGCATCGGCCGGGCGCAGGTCCGCCATGCCCGTCAGGATGCGAATCGCCAGGGCCCGGTCTCCCTTGCGCGCGGCGATGTCCGCACGTGCCACCAGCGCACCCGGATCCATCGCGTCGCGGGCCGACCAGCGCTCGGCGAGCTCCGACGCGCGGTCGATCTGTCCCGCGATGGCATACAGCCCGAGCAGCTTCTCGAGCTTGCTGCGGCTGTCCGGGTTGGCCGACACGTCGCCCTCCGCGGTCGCGATCTTTTCCGAAGCCTTGGCGCGCACCGCGCTTGCGTCGCTTGCGATGGAGCCCTTGCGATCCCACACTCGGCGCATCGGCACCCAGCCGCGAGCACCACGCCCGAGCCCGCACGCCGGATCGTTGGGGTCACAGGCCATCGGCGGGGCACGCCGAGCCGGCGGAGCCATGGGTACCGCCGCCGCGGGAGGCGGGGTCGCGTACGCGCCCGCCATGCGGCCTCCAGACACGCTCGCGCCGCCCGGATAGGCATCGTCGTACGCGTCCCCTGCCGGCGCGGACTTGCTCGGCGCCTCGCGCGACGCACCGCCCTTGCCCCCACCGTATTCCGCTTCCTCGTCCTTCTTCGCCTTACCCTCCGCGTCACCTTCGTCGTAGCTCGTGGTCCCGTCGGCCACGGTGCTCAGGGTGCTGTCTTCACCGGACCACGCCGTCCCACCGGTCGCACGGTCGAGCCCGAACGCGCGGAACATCGCCGCGCTCTCGAGCACGAGCAGCGACGTGTACTTGCTCGCCACCGCGAACCTCTTGCTCAGGTCGATGAGCTCCTGCTTCGCGCTGTCGCCCTGGCTCGATTCGAGGTCCGAAATCTTGGTGGCCGCATACAGCCTGGGCACGAAGGCGTTGCCCCGAGCCCCGGTCGCGGCAAGCTCGATCGGGTAGCTCTGCTCGTAGCTCTCGCCGCCCACCTGTCCCTTCAGCTTCATCGACCCGGTCACGTTGCCGCGGGTCATCCGCGCCACCACGATCGTCTCGCCACCTGCGGGGATGTTGTCGAGAACCCGCGGATGCACGTCGGTCAGCCCCTCGGGCAGCTCCACGCTCGGGTTGCGCAGCGCGATGCCATAGCTGGCGCCGAGCACGCGCATGGCCACCGCGCTGGATCGCTCGCCTGGCACGTACGGGATCAGCACACCGCCCCCGCCACGCGCCATCGCCGCGAGCGACTGCGTGTCCGCGTCGGAGCCCACCGCCACCGCGTTCAGCATTCCCGTTCCCGGAGGCAGCACGCGCGACACCTCGCTCATGATGTGGGGCGGACGAACCATGCCCACGCTCGGCGTGCCGTCGCCCACGTAGATCACGCGCAGCTCGCGGTCCCGGCCCGATCCGCCGGCAAGCGACCGCGCGCTGCGCACCGCCTCCACCAGATCCGTTCCGCCTTCCGGCTCGATCCGCGCCAGGAACTCCCGCACACGCCGTGGAGCGTCGCCACCGGGCGTGCTCAGCTCGCGGTCCATCGGCACGCACGCCACATCGCATGCAAGCACGCCGAAGCGATCGCGGCGGTCCATCTCCCGCACGATGCTCTCCGCGAGCTTCGCCGCGCGCTTGTAGCGCTCCCCCACCATCGACCTGCTGGCGTCGACCACGATCACGAGGTCGCGCATCTTGCCCTCCGTCCAGCGGGGAAGCTTCGGACGAAGCGCGATCGCGACGTAGGCCGAGCCCGCATCCGCGGGCGGCAACGGTTGGACAGGGCGCGACGCTTCCGTGTCATCCGACGGCTGCGCATCCACGCCGGGCTGATACGCCCACGCCGTGACCTCCTGCTTGTCTTGCGGTAGCGCGAACTCCAGCGTAAGGTCGCCCGATGGCACGAACGATCTCGCGTGCAAGGACAGGTGCTTGGCGCCCGTGTTCGCATCGCCGCTCGCGGTCAACTCGTAACCGCGCGCCCGCACGCCAAAAGCCGGATCGTGCCCGCGCACCTGCATGTCGACGTTGAAGTCGTCGATGCGCGTCGACCCGCTCGGATCGTACGACAGCGGATAGACGTACCGGCGAACACCGGCAGAAGGCGCGATCGTTTGCGTGTAGGCCAGGACCACCCGACGGGAGCCGCGCGCGGGGATCGGGTAGATGCGCAGCTCGAAACGCCCGCCACGTTGCCATTCCAACAGCGCGGGGTCACGCCACGGACCGGGCACCCACACGATCTCTTCACGAGGCATCGGCGCCTTCGGAGCCGCCGCGTGGATCGCACCGCGCCAGATCGCCGCCGCACGATCCCGATCGACGAACGCGCCTTCCTCCAGCCGTCCATCCACCTCCAGCGCGAGACGCTCAATCTGCGCGTCGGGCGGGAGCGGAAACCGATAAATGCCCTCGAGCACGTCGCCCGTGTCGTTCGAGAACGTCTCGTCAATCTCGGTGCGGGCTACCGAATCGACAATGCGAATCTTGACGTCGTGGCGTGTCAGACGCACCGCCTGGTCGACCTCGCCGCTGCTGCCCGGCTTGCGCGCGCGAAGCTCGCCCACACCGCGAACCGACGCTTCCTCCGGCCCCTCCACGTCGCCACGCTCGCTCCACACCACGCCGTCCGACAGGTCCGTCACTCGCGCGACCGACGGCGCACCGCCCACGCTCACGCTGCCTTCCTCGCCAGCGTGCACCGTCACCGCCTCGCCACGCTTGTCCGTCAGCTTCACCGTTCCGCGAATCACCTCGACCGACGACCGGTCCTCGCTCGCGGTCATCGTCAGCTTGGTGCCGAGCACTTCGACAGCGCCTCCGGGCAAGTCGAACCGCGCGTTCGGCCCTGCCTCGATGTGCTGCACATCCGCCACGACCACGCCGCGTCGTATCTCCGCCACCCGCCCCTCGCGGACCGGCAACACGAAGTCGGTCGTTCGATCGACCGCGATGGTCGTGCCGTCGGACAGCTCCACATGCGCGCGGGTCCTGGCATCGGTGCGCAGGAGCGACCCTGGCGGCACCTCGGCGCCGTCGCCCACCGGCGAGCACCCCGATCCGTCGGCCGCGCACCGTTGCAGTCCGCCCAGGCGTTCCGGCCCCGCGTGCTGAACCGCCACGACCTTGCCCTTCCACGGCTCGGCGACGGGCGACGTCGCCACCTCGTTCGGCTGCTTGCGCACATGGATCGCGAAAGCCGCCGCAGCAGCCAGCGCCGCGACCCCGGCGATGGCCACCCCGATGGTCGCGCCATGGCGCCGCTTGCCCGACGATGTCCCTGCCGCGATGGGCGTCGGCGCCGACGGCTGCTGCCCAGGCTTGTCATCCTCGTTGCGCGGCGCCGCTGCCTCCACCGCCTTCGTCTCCTCGGGCGCATTTTCCACCGGCACGACCGGCTTCGCGCCTTGTCCCGGAGCGGCAGCGTCGATCGCATCCAGCACACGACGATCGAAATCGTCAGGATGCATGTAGTCGTCGCCCGCCGCCTTCGACAGGTCGATCGCTCGCTGCGCATCGTATCTGGCGTCGCGGCAACGGTCGCACTCCGCAATGTGCTCGAGCAGGCGGGGATCCGCATCGCCCGCGATCACGCTCGCCATCTGCTCGTCAACTTCCTGGCACAGGCTCTCGTTCGTTGTGTCCGACATGACGACCTCACTGCTCAACCAGCGCCGATGGTTTCGCGCAGCCGGGCCAACGCCCTGCTCACGCGCTTGCGCGCGGTGGGCTCATCGATCCCGCACGCATCGGCCACTTCCTTGAAGCTCAGATCGCTCGCGAAACGCAGCAGCACCGCATCGCGCTCGGTCGGGCGAAGCTGCTGGAGCGCCTCGCGTGCCCGCTCGGCAACCTGACGGCGGGCGACCAGATCCGTCGAGTCGCCCGTGTCGTGCCCTGCCGCATGCACCAGCCGAAGCCTCGCATCCCGACGCACGCGGACCTCGACGTGCCGCGCGCAAACACGACGCGCGATGCCGAAGAGCCAGGCGCGCAAGGTGCCCTCGCCCCGATACGAAGGCAGCGACTGGAAAGCCGTCACGAAGGTCTCCTGGGCAAGCTCGCTCGCTTCCGCCTGCGTGCCGACCATCGCCATGCACAGCCGCCCCACCGCCGCTCCGTGCATCCTTGCGGCGAGCGCAATCACCTCGCGGTGTTCTCCTTTGCCCAGGGCCGCCATGACCGCACCGTCCGGGTCGTCCATGACCGCTCCGCCCTGCTCCCGAGCTTCGGCGGCTGAAAGCATCCTCGCACCCATCACCTTGTCGTCGTGCTCCGTGTCCATGTGCGTGCGTCGCCTCGAAACGTGACCGAGTTCGTGATCCACTCCTGCCCCGAACCGGAACCCGGGCGGCTCATCTCCTGCGCAACGTCCGGACCCCTCTGCACCCTACAGCCATTCACACTCGGCGCGAATACGACGGGCGCCGTCCTTGCACCGTTGGGTCGAGCCACGGTGCCGCCATGAAAAAGTCCCCGCCCTCGTCAACCACCCCGCTCCAGCCCAGCTCCTGCGCCCCGCCCCCCGGATCCCCTACGATCCCCCGGACGACGAGCTACACTTGCCACGTGTCCCATCGTTCACGCACTCTGCTGGTTCCCATTGTCGCGGCGTGCGCGCTGCTGACTGCCGCGGTGTCGTCCGGAAAACCGCCACAGCGCACCGCGCCTCCCGCGGCCTCGACAAGCGCTCCCACCGCTGCGTCGTCCGCTCCACGAGCGGATCGCCCCGACCTGTCCTCGCTTCAAAAGGCACAGCGAGGCGTCGTGATCCTCGAAAGAGCCGGCCGACCGGTCGGCCTGGGTGTCGTCCTCGCCAACGACGGACGCATCCTGACCGCCCTGTCCGCGCTCGGCGATGGCAACGGCGTCGACGCACGCTACGCCGACGGCAGCGTGGTCAACGTGCGCGTCGGCCACAGCGACCGCGCGTGGGACATTGCGCTGCTCGTGCCGCAGGCGGGCCGGTGGCAAGACGGTCTGTCGGCCGCGACGCAGGATCCGTTGCAGGCTGGCTCTCGGATCAAAACGTTCACGCAGCGCAACCGGCAGCTCCACCTCGCATCCGTTGTGCTCAAGGGGCGCGGCGAGCTGGTTGGCGGCGACGCCGCTGTGCTTCGCGATGCCCTGCAAATGAGCACCCAGGTGCCGCAGACCGACGTCGGAGCCCCGCTCGTCGATGAGCGCGGACAGGTGATGGCCCTGGTCGCCCGCGCTTGCTTGCCCTCCGATCAGGCCGGCAACCGCACCTGCAAGCCCACCACCTTCGGCGTTCCCGTCGATGTGCTCAAACAGTTCTTGCGCGCTGCGCCAGCCAACGCCTTGCCACCCAGCCCCTGGCTCGGCATCCAGGGCGTGCCTGCCGAAACACCCCTGGTGCGCGGCGTGCGTGTGGTCGGCGTGCATCCCGACAGCCCAGCCAGCCAGGCCGGGATCCAGGGCTCCGACGACGCCTCGCAGGCGGATGTGATCGTCGCGGTCGATGGAACACCGGTGCCGAGTCCCGAACGCCTCGCCGCGATCGTGCGTGAGCGGGCAGTCGGCGATCAGGTCGAGGTCCTCGTGCTCCGGCAGGGAAAGTTCCGCGTCATCAAGCTCGTCTTGCGCAACGCTCCAGCGCCGGGCGCGCAACCGAGGTGACGTCCGATTGCCCCGGGCAGCTTGCGATCCCACAGCCCGGTCGGTTCGTCCAGCTTCATCGCCGCGGGCGCTGACAGTCCCCGATCCGACCGAGGCGGCCATCGCGCACTTTCACCGGAAAAATCGGCCTGCCCGGCGATGTCCGCCCCTGGCCGCCCGCCCTGTCGACGTCCCCCCTGCGCAAGGAGGTCGCGCTCGCGCCTCGGTTCGGGGTATAGATAGGCCGTGGGTCAGGTACTCCGCGTAGAAGTGGCCGGCGACACGAACGTCGGACGCAAGCGCAGCCACAACGAAGACGCTTTCTCCATCCTCGGTGAGTATGGGCTGTACATTGTTGCCGACGGCATGGGTGGGCATGCATCGGGAGAAGTAGCGGCGCGCATGGCGGTGGACACGCTGCGCGAGTTCTTTGCTGCGACCGCCGACGATCCCGAGCGCACGTGGCCGTACAAGATGGACCGCACCAAAGGCTACGAGGAGAACCGTCTCATCACCGGCATCAAGCTCGCGAACCTACGCATCTACGAGTCGGCGCAGCGCGACATCCGCCGCCGGGGCATGGGCACCACGATCGTCGCCATCTTCACGGTCGAAGACGGCCTGTACGTGGCGCACGTCGGTGACAGCCGCGTGTACCTGGTGCGCGACGGCAAGATGGAGCAGCTCACGGAAGACCACTCGCTGCTCAACGACTACATCAAGATGAAGCGCCTCACGCCCGAAGAGATCGCGAACTTCCCGCACAAGAACGTGATCGTGCGCGCGCTCGGGATGAAGGAGACCGTCAAGGTCGATACGCGCTTCTGCTCGCCTCGCGCCAACGACACGATCCTGCTGTGCACGGACGGTCTGTCCGGACCGGTGCCGGACGACGAGATGCTCAACATCATCGAGAACGCGCCCGACCTCAAGACAGCCACACGGCGTCTGATCGATCGGGCCAACGAGAACGGCGGGCCCGACAACATCACGTGCATCTTGACCCGCTGGATCGCCTGAGCCGATCCATCGCGACCGTGCGGGGCTAGCCGCCCGACGCACGCTTTTCCACCGGGCTCTGCTGCAGCTCTTTTTCAAGCTCGCGCAGCAGCCCCTCGGCGCGTCGGCTAACACGCTTGGGGACGGTCACCTGCACGACCACGTGCAGCGCACCCCGTCCACGACCGTCGACGCGAGGCATGCCCTTGCTCTTGAGCGTGATCACCTCGCCCGGCTGCGTGCCTGGCGGAATCGCGATCTCGATGTTGCTGTCGTCGAGCATCGTGAGCTGAAGCTTGGTTCCCAGCGCGGCATCGGCGAAGCTGACGTTGGCACGAGTCACCAAGTCGAGCCCGTCGCGCTCGAAGCGATCGTCGGGCTCGAGGTCCACGTCGACGTACAGGTCTCCCGCCGGGCCGTTGCGCATGCCAGGCACGCCTTGCCCAGGCACACGCAACCGCTGACCGGCGTCGATGCCTGCCGGGAAGGTGACCAGAACCTTGCGCGACTTCTCGACCTGGCCGGCGCCGTGGCACGCCTCGCAGGGTTGCTTGATGACGCTGCCTTCGCCACGGCAGGCGGGGCACGTCGTGGCGAACATGACGAAGCCGCGGGCGCTGGAGACCTGACCGGATCCCCGACACGTGGTGCAGGTCTCGCGCCCCGATCCGGCTGCCGCACCGGTTCCGTGGCAGGCTTCGCAGGGCGCGGGCGCACGGACGACGATCTCCTTTTTGCACCCCTGGAACGCCTCGGCGAGCGTGAGACGCTGCTGAACCCGAAGGTCGGCACCGCGCTGGGGACCGCTGCGACGCCCCCGAGGCGCACCTCCGAAGCCGCCGAAGAAGTCGGCGAACAGGTCCTGGAAGTGGGAGAAGATGTCGACGTTCTGGAAGTCGAACCCGCCCATGCCCTCGATGCCGTCGTGGCCGAACCGATCGTACCGCTCACGCTTGTCCGGGTCGGACAACACTGAGAACGCCTCGGTGGCTTCCTTGAACTTGGCTTCTGCCGTGGCATCACCCGGATTGCGGTCCGGATGGTACTTGAGCGCGGCCTGCTTGTAAGCCTTCCGGAGCTCTTCGTTGGTCGCGGTCCGGCTGACGCCGAGCACCTCGTAGTAGTCGCGCTTCTGGGTCATGGGGACTGGCCTGCCTCGGCCAGGAAAGCACTCCGTGTACACGAATGCCGCCCGCCAAGGTAATTCGCTGCAAAGCCCTGTCAACCAGGGTCGTGCTGCGCCGACGCGCTCGACGCCAGCACGGCTTGCTCCTCGAGCGCAGCCCTGGCCTGCGCAATCGCCTCGCTCGCTTCCGCCTCCGCCTGCCTTCGAGCCTGGTGCTCCTGCTCCAAGCTCCGGCGCAAGACGTCCATCTCGCCATGCGCGGCGGCCAGGGCGCTCTCCAGAGCCGTGACCTGGGCCGTCGTCTCCTGCGGCTGGACCAGCGCGAGCGAGCCTTCGAGCTCCTGGATGCGAAACGTCGCCTGCTGCAAGGCGGCTTCGCGGCGGGCGCACTCGACCGACAACGCCTGGACCTGTCCCACGAGGTCGGACAGGCCGGCGGATGGACCGCCATCCGCTGTCGCCGAACCGAAACCACGGGCGTCCTCCAACATGAGGATCAACTCGCGGACGATTTGCTCGCGACGCAATACCTCGGCGCGCGCATCCGAGAGCTCGCGCCCCAGCTCCCGAAGGCGCCCCTCCATGGCGGACACCTCTGCCTCGGTCGCCGCGCGCAGCTCCTCCACAGCGGCGAGCGCCGCATCCCGGTCCGCAACGGCCTGCCGTAGCTGCTCGCGAAGCTCATCGTCTTGGCGAGAAGTCGCCGCACCAAGCTCGAGAATCTGGGCGTCCAGCTCCTCGATCTTGCGCGTGCGATCGCGCAGCATCGCCTCGAGCTCCTCGATGCGCTTGCCTGCCTGCTTGTCGAGCGCCTGCAGGTCTTCGATCGTGTCGCGCTGATCCGCTTCGACCTTGCGAAGTCGATCGACCTCCCCCTGCACGCTTGCCAGCTTCTCCCTGGCCTCGTCGCGCTCGGCTTGAAGCGAAGCGATCGACGCGCGAGCCTCTTGCAGCTCGCCTTCGAGCGCCTTGATGCGCGCCAGATCCTCCGTCCTGGACCCCTCGGGCTTGGGCGGAAGCTCCGACGTTCGCCGGATCATGCCCAGCTCCAGCGCGGCCTTGGTGGAACGCTTCCGCTCTTCTTCGAGCTCGTTGCTGAGACGGAACGCCCGCTCGCGTTGGTGGCGCAGCTCCTCTTCCAGGTCGCGCACCTTGTTCTCGAGCTGGGCTGCACGCACATGAGCGTCGCCCGCCCGCGCCTCGGACTTGCGAAGCTGATCGTCACGCTTGTCGATCTCGGCCTGAAGCTCGGGTACACGCTGCGCGAATTGGGCTCGATCTTCCAAGTCGCGGATGCGCTCATGCGCCGCTTGCAGCGCTGCCTCCAGCGGCGCAACCTGCGATGACGTCTCCGCCTGCGGCGCCGCCACGCCGCCCCGCAGCAGGGTCTGCGGCACCTGGATCAGCGCGTAGGCATCGAGACGCTGCCGCGCGCGTGATGCCACGGCGAGGAAGAACAGGGGCTCCTCCGCACCGCGATCGAGCAGCGAGGTGTCCACCACGACATCCGGGTCGCCTTCCGGCGCGAAGTCCGCGATCACGTAGCCCGCGAAGGGCGCTTGCCCCAACATCCGCACGTCGGCGAACTGCAGCGAGACAGCGTCGAAAAGCTCATAGTAAGACAGCGTGGCGCCCTTGCCCGACGATCCCGGTGCATCGGGGTTCGGCGACACGAACACCGCCGCGCCATTCGGCGACACGAGGCGGCGCGCACGCTCGATGACCGGATCCGGCGTCTCGAACATGCCCAGATCCGGCACCAGCACCGTGTCGAAAGCACCATCGCGCACGGCCAGATCACCCCACGGAAGCGGCGCAATCACGAGGGTTCGCGACGATCCTGCACGCACCGCAGACTCGGCCGCTCGCGCGGCATCCGGATCGTACACGTGCACCAGCCGCGCACCGCGTTCGAGAACGCTGGTACCCAGGGGCCTCGTGGAGTCACCCAGGATGACCACGCGCCGTCCGCGTACGATCGGTTCGAGATAGGGACCTAGGACAATAGATGGTTCGAGCACGTCCATGGTGTGTGGCAGACTCGGGGCTGCGAGCGTGGCTGCACTGTAGCGAGCGACAGGCTTCATGCCAACGAGCTCTGGCCTCGTCCACGCCGTTCGCATAGGCTTCCGCCACTGCCGCGGAGACGCCCGCCATGATCCGGCCAAGCTCCTCAACCCCCGTTCCGATCGCCTTTGCTCTGCTGCTCGCAACGCCAGCCGCCTGGGCCGACACGGTCCTGGTGCTGCCGACACGCGGCCAGATCGACGGCCCAATCCCGGCCGAGACGATCGAAACCGAGACCCGGACAGCCATCTCGGCCCTGGGGCATCAGATCGTGTCGGACGCGGACCTGCAAGCGGCCGTTCGCGCGGTGCCCGACGGCACGCCGGACACGACGGAGGAGTATGCGGCCATGGCGAAACAGACCGCCGCATCCTGGGTCGTCATCCCGGTTGCGACGGCAACGGGACAGCGGCAACGGCTGGAGCTGACGGTGTACCAGGCCGGGCTCGGCCGGCTGGAAAGCGTGGCGCGCGAGGTTTCGTCTGACGCATTGCGGCGGCAGGTCCAGGAGATGGCCGGCGTGATCCTGCGGCCGGAGGGGGTGGGCACCGGCGCGCTTCCCTGGGAGCACCGGACCAGCAAACCACCAGCCCAGCCAGCACCAGCGCCAGGCCCCACGGTCCACACCGTGCCACCGTCATCCACGACGAAGAACGAACGCGGCACGGCGATCACGCCATGGGTCGGTGCTGGGCTGGGGGTGTCGACCGCGCTGTCGCGTCCGCAAGGGGCGGCAGGAAGCAGCACGTCGGGCTGGGGATCGTTGCGCGCGGGCCTGGGGTTCGGCGGAAGCGTGGAGGCAGCCGCGACCTTGCGGGGCCACTTCAGCGGTCCACGAGCGACGATCGTGGAGGGCTCCGCTCGCTACCTGTTCACGCTGGACAACGACGGTGCGCTGCGGATCGGGCCCGAGGCGGGCGGCGGGGTGTTCGCGCAGCAAGGCGGTGCCAAGGACAAATCGCTGGTTCTGCGGGTCGCTGCGGTCGCGTCCTGGAAGGTCGCCGGGCCGCTGTCCATCGAAGCGTCGCTCGGAGATCTGGCGTGGGTGCCGGCATCGGCTGGAACGCTCGTGCTGGGCGGAGCAGGAGCCTACGGGGTGGCGCGGTTCTGATGGGCGCGCAACAGGTTCTCACCGTTCGGCTCGATGCGCGCCGGGCGACGACGCGGCTTGGTGCGTCGATTGCCGAACGGTTGGAGCCGGGGGACCTGGTGATCCTGTCGGGCGACCTGGGTGCGGGAAAGACATTCTTGTCGCGGGCGATCGCGCGGGGACTGGGCGTGCCGCACGAGGTGCGCATCACGAGCCCGACGTTCACCCTCGTGCATCAGTACGATGCCCGTGTGCCGCTCGTGCATGCGGACCTCTATCGGATCGGTGAGGGAGGGAGCATCGACGATCTCGGGCTACGGGAGCTTCGGGCGGACGGTGCGGTCTTGCTGGTGGAGTGGGGTGCCCCGTTCGAAGAGGAGCTTGGGGGGGATGCGGTTCGGATCGCGCTCACGATCGGCGAGGAGGGGCGCGAGGCGGTGTTGGAGGCGAGCGGGCCGCGGTCCGCTGCGTTGGTTGCGTCGATTCGGTGGGAAGACCGCGCGGTGCACAAGACCGCACTGCATGCGACGCGACGGTGATGCTGGGCTGGCTGCTTGCGTCTGGCAGCTTCCGTTCGTTCGGCGCGCACAGGAGTGGGTGTGATAGAAAGGTGCCGTGCCGGACCCACCGAAAAAGCCGATGGCTCGTCTGCGCGGCATCCTGACCGCGACGTTCAGCCCGGTGGTGGACCTGCTCGACGCGGTGGGGACGACGGTTCACCTGACGGCCCAGACGTTCTTGTGGATCTTCCGTCCACCGTACCGGTGGGGACAGCTCGCGGCGGCGATGGAGTTCCTGGGTGTCCAGTCGATCTTCATCATCTCGCTGACGGGGACGTTCAGCGGGATGGTGCTGGCGCTCCAGATGGTGAACACGCTGCGGCGTCTGCAGAGCGAGGCGCTGGTGGGCGGCATCGTGGTCGTTTCGCTGATGCGCGAGATCAGCCCTGTGTTCAGCGGGCTGATGGTGACGGCGCGGGCAGGCAGCGCAATGGCGGCGGAGCTCGGCAACATGCGGGTGACGGAGCAGATCGACGCGATCACCACGATGAGCGTGAGCCCGGTCCAGTATCTGTTGTCGCCCCGGATGGTCGCGTCGGTCTTGATGCTGCCGCTGCTGACGATCCTGTACACCCTGGTGGGCGCGGTGGGCGCCTACGTGGTCGCGGTACAGTGGCTCAACGTGGACCCTGGTCTGTTCGTCGACAAGATACGCCAGCTCGCCGTGCCCAACGACCTGATGATGGGCATGGTCAAGGCGTCGGTGTTCGGGTTCCTGATCTCGGCCATCTCGTGCCGCCAGGGGTTCTATGCGTCGGGCGGGGCGCGGGGGGTCGGCGAGGCAACGACCCGCGCGGTGGTCCAGAGCGCAGTGGCGATCCTGATTTCGAATTACATCATCACGAGCCTGATGACGGAATAGGGTGAGGCTGGGGGTGGGGACAGGCGGGCCGGTCGTGCTTCGGGCTCGGACGATTTTGCGCAACACCCCGGGGCGGATGACCGACAGGATGGCAGAGCCCGTGGACTCGATCGGATGCGCGGGCGGGAGAGCATGATGAAGGTCACCAGTCAGGGCAGTTCGGGCGCAGCGATGGGATCGGATGTGCTGGCAACGGAGACGGCCACGCGGGTCACGCCGGGTACCGGGCCGACGTTCGCCGAGGTGATGCAGGGCAGCGCCCAGTCGTTGGTTCGCGGCGCAACGGCGGCGGTTCGCGTACTTCCGATGTCGCCGGTGGTGGCGGCGTCCGTGCGTACGCCGGTGATGAGCGCCGAGGCAGGCGGGGTGCATGCCAGCCCGGTGGGCGTGGGATGGCAGGTCAGCGCCGAGGCCGTCGGTGGCGGGGTGGGCGTGTCGACCGGGGGCGGCGCGGCCGGGCCGTCGGTGGAAGACGCGCTGCAGAAGAGCCAGGAGATGAACCTGTACTACCTGCAGCTTCAGGAGCAGATGGCCGCGGAGAACCGCGCCTACACGGCGTACTCCAACGTGCTCAAGGCGAGGCACGACACGGTCAAGAACGCGATCGGCAACATTCGCTGATGGTATGCGCCGGGCCGGACACGGCATTTTCGGGGCCGGAGCGGCGTGGACGTGTCATACTGCGGAGCGAGTCATGAGCATCGATCGAATCGGAAAAGGCGCAGGAGCAGCCATCACGTCGGGCACGATCCCTGTGGACACCGCCGTGGACGCGGTCGAACCGTTCCGCGTGAATCAAGCCGCCCGCACCGGGGCCACGGCAGCCGTCTCGCCGATCGAACAGCTCCGCACCGGCGAAATCGACGTGAACCGTTACCTCGACTTGCGGGTCGAGCAGGCCACCGCCCATCTCGATGGCAAGCTCCCGGGCGACCAGCTCTCCTTCATCCGCGAGTCGCTGCGTGCCCAGCTCGAAACCGATCCGATGCTCGTGGAGCTGGCGTCCAGAGCAGCCGGGTCTGCGTTCGACAAACCGTCACATGGTGGCCGGTAGCGAGCAGAGCCGTCGTGGCTGGCTGCTGTCGGTCGCCGCGGCGATGATGGCGGGCTGCGGCGAGCGCGGCTGCGGGAAGAGGTCGTCTCCTGCGCAAGGGGTGGACCCGTCGGTACTCGACATCCAGGAAATAGACTTCAGTCCGGCGGAGGGCGGGCCGCAGAAGGCGGTGGTGATCGTGCCGAGGTGGGGCGGGCCCGGGGCGCGCTATCCTTTGCTCATCGCGCTGCACGGACGCGGTGAGTCCAATCGCGGGCTCGACGTCGGCGCGCGGGGCTGGACACGGGACTACTACCTCGACCGCGCGATGATGAGGATACGGCGTCCTCCCCTGACCCGCGACGACCTGTTCCGGATCGGATCCGACCGCTACCTTGCAGAGCTGAATGATCGCATCGCAAAGCGTCCTTTTCGAGGGCTGGTGGTGGCGTGCCCCTACACGCCGGACATCCTGGCAACGCGGGCGCTCGACGCTGCCGAACCGTTTGCCGCCTTCCTGGTCGATCGCGTGGTCCCACGACTGCGCGCCACCTTCCCGGTGGAGCCGTCGGCACGCGCCACGGGCATCGACGGCGTCAGCCTGGGCGGTCGAGTCGCATTGCTGGCCGGACTATCGCGTATCGAGTCGTTCGGGGCGATTGGCACGTTGCAACCCGCAATCCGGGAGCCGGAGGTCGAGCGGATCGCAGACATCGCGGCGGACGCATTCGCATGCGGACGTCCTGTGCCTCTGCGGCTGCTGACCAGCGAGGACGACCCGTTCCGGCCGTCGATCCAAGCGCTGGCGGAGGCGATGGACCGAAGGGGGCTGCATCCCCGCTACGTGAGCATCGAGGGGCCGCACGACTACGTGTTCAACCAAGGTCCAGGGGGATACGAGATGCTCGCGTGGCACGACCAGGTGCTTCGCGGCGAAGAGGGCTGACGAAACCCAACGGGGCGCACGCGGCTGCCCATGCGTGTGAACGCCGGCAGGAAGGTTGCGGATCAAACTGTCATGGCCACGGGCCCTCGAACCGGATGGTCGGACGCGGGCCGTTACCCACCCAGTCGACCACCAGAGTTTGTGTCTTGTCGGTCCACTCGAACTTCACCTCGCAGTGCTTCCCCTTGAGCACGGGCATGACCACGCTGGCCAGCTTCTGCTCGGGCTTGACGAAGAAGTACGTCTCGGGCGTGCAGCCGCGCAGGACCGTGGCATTGGTGGGGGTGCCTCCGGTGTTGTTCTTCTCGCGGCAGGACACGCGCAGCCATTCGCGAACCATCTTTGTCTCGCAGTTCAGAGGCGTGGATCGGTTGACCGTGATCTCGCGGGGCACCGCGTTCCAGTCCGCCAGCCCCGGAACCTTGGAACGCGTGGTCGGGATGACCACGGGCAGCCCGTCGTTGTCCTGCGCGTAAGCGTCGTTGGCCGGCACCACCTTGTCACCAGGCGCGGGATCCTGCTTGGGGGGCGCGCTCACGACCACCGGGTCGGGAGAAGGCTTCGGTGGCGGCTCTTCGCGCCCGCTATCGGCAGACTTGCAGCAGCCGGCCGCCAGGAACATCAAACAGGCAGCCGAGGTCCAGGATTTCATGAGCACCTCCGGCACGCCGGACTTCGGTCGGGCTGGCAACGCAACCGGCTTCCATTGTCCGACGCGCACAATGACGCTCATCGTGGAACACCCGGACAAGCCCGTCAAGCCAAGAAGAACGAAAAGGTGAAGGGTCGCAAGCGGCACATCCTCGTCGACGTCTGCGGCCTGCTGCTGGCGGTGTTTGTGTCGTCGGCGAGTCAACAAGCCCGAGCGCGCGTTTCTGGTTGAAGACACACAGCATCTGCTCTTTGAGCGCAGCGAGGTTCACGGGGACGGCGAGGTAGCCGTTCACATCGTCGATGTGCTCGTGAAGGCATGATTCGCTCTTCAAGGCACCATCGCCGAACTTCACTTCGCCGACCACGAGGCGATGACCGTCCTGCCTCTTGCGCACCTGCCCCTTGGATGGCCAGTGGACGGCCACAAGGTCGAATCGCTTGCGCTTGCCGATCGTGAACTCGATGTCGCAGACGTAGTAGTCGGTCGAGTTCGCGATCCCCCCGACGTTGTTGTCGCGGACGATGAGCTGCCGGATCTATCGCTCCTCACCGGGCTGCCAGAGATCCATCGCCTGCTTCAGAACGGGTAGCGCCGCGAGCCAGGCCGCGACATGCGCGGCTTCGCGCAGCGGAGCTTCGGGCATCGAAGGCACCGGGGCCGCGAAGTACTTGGTGTCGAAGAACGCCGAGTAGCCGCCATCGGCCGGGGAAATCCGCATCAGGTTGCCGCCCCGGTAGTAGATGTCGAGGTAGTCCTCCCGGATCTCGAGGCATAGGGTGCGGTCGGCCTTCACGCGATCGAGCAGGGGAGCGAGGACGCCTCCCGTCAGGGCTGCCATGAACTTGTCGCTGAGTCCGCACGGCATCAGTACTCCTCTCTGCGTGAAGGTGACCCAGGAGGTCGGCTGGTGATGCTCATCGTCCGCTCCATGACCAGGTGCCGGGACTCCAGTTCGCGTCGAGATCGCCCGCAAGCACAGGGTCGAGGAAGGACTGCACCGCCCTCGTGACGTCGGCGAGCGTGGCCCAGGCGAGCTGGTCTTCTCGCGCCATCGCAGCGTACGGGGTCTCCCACGCCGGTGGGGGCGCGGGCACCAACGATGGCAGCGGGTGGGTCTTGCGGAACGTGAAGGTCTGCTCGAGCGCCGCACGCAGACGCTTGGCATCGATCTCCTGTGCCGTCGCGAGCAGCGCCAAATCGGGGAGGTCCTTCACCCGTGAGTTCGGGCGCGAGCGGGGCATCGTGTACGCGTGCAGCTTCTCGGCGATGTGGGTCGTGACCGGGTAGAGCCGCAGCGTGGGCGGTGCGATGCCGGCGAACGCCAGCACGTCGTCTGCCACCACGATCTCGGGCTCACCGAGGATCGGATCGCCGAACGCGACGTCGACTCCGAAGGGTTGGCCGTACACCTTTCCGGCGAGCCTGCACTCCGCTCGGAACCGAAGCCCGTCATACTGCATCCCGTCGTTCTGGATCTCGGGGTGATCGTCGTCGGGGCCGACCTCGAAGGTCATGAAGTCGCCGAGATTGCGCCGTCCGGCATCCTGGAGCTTGGCAAGGATGTCGTCGGGCGAGCCCATCAAGCTCAGGTCGATGTCCTTGGTGGTGCGCGCCCGCTCGAGGCGAAGCTCCAGCACGAGGCCACCTTTGAGCGTGGCGGCGTCGCCAAGCACGGCCACGATGCGCGCGAGGAAACGATCGAACACCAGGAGCTGCCGCCTGCGGGCGAACTCGCCGCCGGTCTTCGTCGCCGAACGGAGGCGCTGATCGAGCGCCTGCTTGAATGCCTCGGGGGAGGAGTAGGTGCGAGCCGTCATGCGCCGAGTCCTCCGAAGGGGCGCAGGGCCTCGTCCACGTCACCGAGCTCGGCCTTCGCGACGAGCCCCCGGCGGATGGCCTGCTGCGCTGCCTGGCGCAGCAGATCGGGAGCCATGGCTTCACGAGCGCAGTCGTTCAGCGTGCGCCGAGGATTGGTGGTCGGAGCCGCGCCGAACCAGGCGCGATCGTCTGGCGGCACGTCCGCGTGGTGGAGCACGACCACGGCCGGGACCCTGAACCGACGACGGCGCCAGGCTTCGGGCAGCGTCAGATGCACGTTCGCTGGGAGCGCATCGGAGAGTCCATGCAGAGCCAGCGCGGTCTGGTGCGAGATCACGCCGGCCCGCTCCGACCAGAGCCATGCGGTGATCAGTTCCTCGTGCTCACCCGCGGGGAAGTGAACGAGCCGGTAGATTCCTCGGCGCGTCCGCACGACCCGCCCGGCGCGGATGTGCTTGAGCAGAAGCTGGGTCGAGTAGCCGGCCTCTGCCGCCTGCCCGGTGGTGAAGTAGCCCTCCTGGGCGCTCGCTGTCTCGAACAGCAGGTCCCAGTCCGGCCTCTTGGGTCGACCGTCCATGCGCGAATAGTAACCCATAGTTACGTTTTGTGCAAGACCATCAGAATCCAAGCGCGTTCCGTAACCCTGGGTTTCGTTTCGTGCGTTCTCCTGGGCCTTCTCCGTGTCTGGTGATTGGTTGAACGCCGGCCACCTGACAGAACGGTCAAGCCGGGTGATTCTCGCAGGACCACGCTTGCCGTTCGTCGCCGAAGCGGACACCGCCGACCACCGTTTCGGGTGGAAACGGCAAGTCCCCCGCTGTCCCCATCCCGCCCTCGGCAGGCTTTGCCCTCCTGGGAGACCTGAACCCCAGGAGGAGCCAAGACCATGTCGAACACCGTCACCTGCCCCTCGGGCCTCGTAGGCCGCATCCGGGGAATGAAGGCTCGCGAGGAGCGCATCCTCGCCGACCGCAAGCTCGCCCGGAGCGGCGCCCAGCTCGAGCAGATCCTGGCCGCGTGCTGGGAGGAGACCCTCGACGCCGGGCCCTACGACTTCGGCGAGCAGCCGATCGACTGGGGCAAGGTGCTCCAGGGCGACCGCTTCTTCGCCATGCTCCAGATCCGCGTCCTCTCCTACGGCGCGGACTACGCCTTCTCGGTGCCCGGCGAGAACCGGGGCTGTCGCGCCCGCATCGAGTGGGAGCTGGACCTGCGCGAGCTGCCGGTGAAGACCCTGTCCGACGAGAGCCGGGCGGCCTTCCTCGCCAGCAACCGCTTCGAGACCACGCTGCCCGACGCGGGCCGTAAGGTCGCCTTCCGGCTGCTCACCGGCCACGACGAGCGGCGCATGGCCGCCCTTCGCCGGGCCGCCGGCGAGCGCCCGATCACCACGCTGCTCGGCTACCGGCTGGAGACCATGGACGGCGTCGAGCCGCGCGACAAGCAGAAGTTCATCGAGAACCTGGGCATGGCCGACGTCACGTTCCTGCTCGGCGAGTTCGGCCGGGTGGACTGCGGCGTCGACACGGAGATCGAGGTGGAGTGCCCCGAGTGCATTGGCACCACGCGCATCGAGCTCCCTTTCGAGAAGGGCTTCTTCCTCCCGGAGAGGAGGAGGACGGAGCCGGGGCCCACAACCTCTTCCCGGCCGTAGACCTGGAGCGCTGGCGCGAGGCCATGTTCCAGCTCTGCTGGCACCAGCACGGCGGCTCGGGGCTGGCGCTCACCTTCGCGGACGCGCTGGACCTGCCGGTCCAGGACCGCGACTGGCTCATCGAGCGCACCGACAACATCACCGGCGCCTTCCGCCAGCTCGGCATCGGCCTCGGAATCTTCACCGCGGGCGCGGCGACCTTGGCCGGCGCGTTCGCACTGGCTGACGCTGCAGGCAAGTTCGAGCAGTCGATCGCCGCCGTGGCGGCGGTGTCCGGGGCCACGGCCAAGGAGCTGGAGCAGCTCAGGAATGCGGCCATCGACGCCGGCATCGAGACGCAGTTCTCGCCCACCGAGGCGACGGTCGGCCTGCGCGAGCTGGCGCAGGCGGGCTACAACGCGCAGGAGTCCATCAAGCTGCTGCGGCCCGTCCTCGACCTCGCGGCCGGATCGCTCGGCGAGCTGACCCCGCAGGCTGCCGCCGGCCTCGCCGCCCAGGCGATGAAGGCCTTCGGCATCAGCATGGACGACGCGGGCATCTCGGTCGACCGCATGCTCCAGGCCGTCAACGTCTTCGCCCTCAACGCGAGCGAGCTGCCGCTGGCTCTCGGCACGGCGTCCAGCGGCGCGCAGTCGCTGCACCAGTCGCTCTCGGAGACGCTCATCGCCCTCGGGCTGGTGAAGAACGTCATCCCCGGCGTCGAGCGCGCCTCGACCGCCATCGCCGTGGCGATGGAGCGGCTTGCGGACCCGAAGACGCAGCAGGAGCTGCGCGGCCTCGGCGTGGCCGTCGTCGACAGCAAGGGCAGCTTCCGCCAGTTCCTCGACGTGCTCGGGGACATGGCCCCGGCGCTCGACCGCATGACCGAGGCGCAGCGCTCGGCCTTCCTGCTCAAGGCGTTCGGCCGCGAGGCGCTCGGGGGCGTCAACTCCATCCTGACCCAGGTCACGAACGGCATCCGCACGAACACCGGCGAGACGGTGAAGGGCGCCGACGCCATCGCCTACCTCCGCAAGCAGTTCCAGGACGCGGGCGGCACGGCGGCGCAGTTCCGCGAGAAGATGCTCAACACCTTCGCCGGCCAGAAGCAGCTCCTGCGCGGCTCTCTGGAGACGCTCGCCATCGTCATGGGCGAGCCGTTCGCCCAGGTGCTCAAGCCTGTCGTCACGGCCGTCGTCGATGCGCTCAACGCGCTCCTTAAGTCATTCGCGCCATGCCCGCGGGGGTGAAGAAGTCCTTCGCCGGCTTCGTCGCGGCGGCGGGTGCCATCGTCGCCCTCATCGGCGCGGTCATCACCGCCAAGGCCGGCATCGCGCTCCTCGCGATCGGCTTCAAGGCGCTGGGCATCAGCATCGGCGGCATCATGGCCACGCTGCTGCCGGCCATCCTGATCGTCGGTCTGCTGGCGGCGGTGATCGCCGGCTTCGTGGTCGCCTTCCAGAAGAACCTCGGCGGCATCGGCGACTTCACCAAGACGGTCTGGGAGAAGGTCCAGCTCTTCTCCGGCGGGCTGAAGCAGCTCTTCGAGCAGGGCGGCTTCTCCGGGGCCGTGCGCGACGAGCTGAACAAGGCCGAGAACCTCGGCCTCAAGCAGTTCCTCATCCGGCTCTACCAGATCGTCTACCGCATCCAGCAGATCTGGGAGGGGTTTAAGGCCGGCTTCACCCGCACCATCGACGAGGCGCGGCCCGTGTTCGAGGACCTCGTCGATGCCTTCTCCGAGCTGGGCCGGGAGATCGCGGCCATCTTCGGCGGCGTCGCGAGCGGCGCGGCCTCGCTGCCGAGCGCCGAGTTCCGCAGCTTCGGCGAGGTCGCGGGCTCGGCCGTGGCCACGGTGGTCACGTGGCTCGCCAAGCTCGTCGCCATCTTCGCCCGCATCACCGGCGGCATCGTGGCCGGCTTCCGCTCGATGATGGAGTACATCGGCCCGGCCTTCGAGGTCGTGCGCGAGGCCCTCGGCGACCTGAAGAACGCCTGGAACACGCTCACCGGCTCGACCAGCGACTCGACCTCGGCCACCGACGCCTCCACGAGCTCGTGGCGCTCGCTCGGCGAGTTCCTGGGGCAGGTGTTCGGCGGCATCGTCACGGTGATCACCCTGGCGCTCGGCGGGCTGCTCAAGGTCATCACCGCGGTCATCTGGGTGGTCAACGCGGTGAAGGACGCCTTCGTCATCGCCGGCACCTGGATCGGCGAGACCGCGGCCAAGATCTACCTCTGGTTCACCGAGACGCTGCCCGCCGCCATCTCGTCGGCAATCGAGGGCGTAGTCGGCTTCTTCCGCGCCATCGGCAACTTCTTCGTGGGCATCGGCCGCTGGTTCTCGGAGCTGTTCAGCAGCATCGCCGAGGGCATCAAGAGCTTCTTCCGTCCGGTCATCGACTTCTTCGTCGGCATCGGCCGCACCATCAAGTCGGTCTTCGACGCCATCGGCGACTTCGTCATCAAGCTCCTGCGCAAGATCCCCGACGCGCTCTTGCCCGAGAGCCTCGAACGCCTGAAGCGGTCGCCGGTCTCGACGGAGGTGAAGAGCGAGGACGAGTTCGCGGCGGTGCAGCGCACGCAGGACACGGCGGCCCGCAGCGAGGCGGCGACCTCGTCGATGCCGGCGGCCGCGGACTCCTCGGCGCGCATGAACGAGCTCGCGCGGCTCGAAGCCAACATGATGGCCTACGCGAACGCCCAGGCGACTTCGCGAGCACATCCAGCTCCTCCAAGAGGCGAAAGTCTGTAAAGGCGTCGAAACGCGGCTGGTAGTAGAGCGTGTTCTGGAGGAGCAACTGCCCGTCGAAGAGCGCCAGACGCATCGTCAGGTAGTTGGTCCAGCGGTGCTCGAACAGCTCGGGCGGATCCGAGGCGCCGGCCAGCACGTCGATGCGGTCGTACTCGAACATGTAGCCGCTGCCCGCCCAGAGCATGAAGATCGGCTCGTGCACGATCTCGAACCGCGCACCGAGCCCCGTCACGGCTCGGCCCCTCAGCCGCTGGAACTCGTTGAACTGGTACTGCGCGAACATGTCCGAACCCACGCGCTCGTGCCACATCCCGGTCCAGCGGAGATGCACGAAGGCATGGTTGCTGAACGGCGCGTCCGCTCTCTCGGCGAAGCGACCGCTCCCCGTGAGGAACACCCGCTGGCGAATGAAGGGCACTCCCGCGGCAGTGCCTTCGGGACGCGCTGGCTGAGGGTGAAGCGTCTGATACTGCACGCGCGCGCCGCCGCCGACATCGAGCAGCTCGATGTTGCCGCGGCTGAGCGCGAAGCTCCCGTCGACGCCCCTGACCAGCCCTCGCGGAACGGGTTCGGGCGCAGCACCTCTGCGTTGACCGGGTTCGCGCGCGCTTTCGTCGGCGTCAGGACGACGCCAAGCGCGACGAACATCAGCACGAGGTGCAGGCGAGTGAACAAGTGGCGGCCTCCACCAACACCATCGTCAGATCCAGACGTCTTGACCAGTGCAACCTTTAGACCTCATAGTTGCACGTCATGGAATCCACGGACCTCGGCCTCCTTGTCTCACTGGACGCGCTCCTCCAGGAAGGGAGCGTCACCGGGGCTGCCCGTCGGGTCGGCCTCTCGACGCCGGCGATGAGCCACGCGCTCGCACGGATCCGAGAGCGACTCTCCGACCCGATCCTCGTGCGCTCAGGTCGAGGCATGTTGCTCACGCCCCGCGCGCTCGCGCTCAAGCCGCAGGTGCACGCCGTCGTCAACGAGGCGCGCCGCACTCTCGAGCCAGAGCGTCCCTTCGTGGCGAACGAGCTGGAGCGCACGTTCGTGGTGCACGCGACGGACTACGTGCTCACGGTTCTCGGAGGGGCGGTCGACCGCATCCTCAGGCAGGAAGCGCCGAAGGTCTGCGTGCGGTTCGTTCCCAATACCCCGGACGACCCTGCGCTGCTCCGCGACCAGGGGTCGGACCTCGCGGTCGGCATTTACGGGGAGCTGCCGCAGGAGATGAGGAATCGCCAGCTCCTCACCGATCGCTTCGTGTGCGTCGTGCGACGCGAGCACCCGGCCACGAAGAAACGCTTCACGCTCGAGCAGTTCGTGAGCATCCCGCACATCCAGGTCGCGCCCCGAGGCAAGCCAGGCGGCTACCTCGACGACGTGCTCGGCGAGCGCGGCCTGTCGCGCACGGTCGCGCGCGCTGTTCCGTACTTCGTCACCGCGCTGCAGCTCGCTGCCGAGACGGACTACCTGCTCACCATCTCCGAGCGCATTGCCAGGCGCTTCGCGGATACGCTCTCGCTCACGCTCCTGGAGGTGCCCGTGAAGCTCAGGCCGTACGCCCTCAGCCTCGTGTGGCACCCCCGCGTGGACGGAGACCCAGCACACCGTTTCCTCCGCGATGCCTTCCTGCGCGCGGCCAGAGAGGTCGCTGGCGACCGTCACGAGGAGCCGCGCACTCGCCTCGATCCGACGGATCCGACCTCTGGGCAGACGCGCAAGCGGAGACGACGAGCGGCATAGTTGCAGAGCTTGCAACTACGACTTCAGTTATCTTGCGTTGTCTGCATGGCTCGTAGGCTCGATAGTTCTTCGCGTCAGGACATTCCGTCCTCACGAAGGAGCGAAGGACATGAGCCTCAGAGACCCGAACCCGTCGAACAAGAGCAAGCCCAAGCGCGTCGCGATCGTCATCGCGAACCCCACGACCTCCAGCACTACCGGCTGGCCCGTGGGCTTCTGGTGGTCCGAGCTGACGCACCCGTACTACGCGTTCCACGAGGCCGGCTACGAGGTCGAGGTCTTCAGTCCCGCGGGTGGCAAGTGCGAGGCGGACGGCATGTCCGATCCGCGCGACGCGAGCGGCTACTCCGCGTCCGACCTCATCAGCATGGGCTTCATCAACACCCCGAGCCTCGCCGCGCTCGTGGAGAAGACCAAGCCGGTGTCGGAGATCAACGTGGCGCGCTTCGACGCCATCATCGTCGCCGGCGGACAGGCACCGATGTTCAGCTTCGAAAAGGCGAAGGACCTGCACAAGAAGTTTGTCGAGTTCTACGAGGCCGGCAAGATCGCCTGCGCGCTCTGCCACGGCGTGGCGCTTCTCCGCTACGCGAAGCTCTCGAACGGTGAGCTGCTCGCGAAGGGCAAGACGGTCACCGGCTTTGCCAACGTCGAGGAAGACTTCGCGGACAACGCCGTGTGGGGCATGGGCGCGCTGCCCAAGGACAAGCACCTCATGCCGTGGCGCATCGAGGACGAGCTCAAGAAGCTCGGCGCGAACTTCGTGCAGGCGGGTATGTGGCGCGGCTTTGCCGTGCGCGACGGCAACCTCATCACGGGTCAGCAGAACTTCTCGGGCACGGAGACCGCGAACCTCGTCATCGAGACGCTCGGTCGCTGAGCGTGGACGTCACCACACGGGAGCCCGCGCATGGCCACTGACTACACCAAGCACAGAGCGTTCGTCGACGCGTACTTCGACGGATGGAACGCCCACGATGCGGCCGCTGTCGCGGTCACGTTTGCCCCGCGCGGGACGTACGAAGACCCGACGACGGGTGGCGCCGTCCCGGGTGCCGACATCGGACGTGTCGTCGAGCCGCTCTGCGCCGCCTTCCCCGATCTCACCTTCGAACGCTCCGAGGTGATCGGCGATGGTGGCCGCCTGGTCGTCGAATGGACCTTGCGCGGGCAGAACCGTGGCCCGCTTCGCACGGGGATCAACGCCACCGACAAGGCGATGCTGCTTTGCGGCGTCGATGTCTTCGACGTGGGCGACGACGGCATCCGCGCGGTGCGCGGGTACTTCGACCAGAAGGCCTTCGTCGAGAGCTTCGGTCTCATGGCGCTCATCCAGCCCATCGAGCAGGGTGCGGCGAAGTACGGCTACTCCATGCGGGTCCCGTCCGCGAACAAGAAGCCCCCCGGCGTCATCGCGCTCACCTGGATCCAAGGTGCAAATGAAGAGGAGAAGGAGCGCATCCGCGCACACTCACGCCAAAACGTGCAGGACTTCATGGCCGAGCCGGGGTTCATCTCGATCGTGACGGGCTTCACGGGGCTGCGCGGGTTCACCGTGACGGCGTGGGAGGACGAGGCCTCGATGAAGCGAGCGCTCGGCAAGCACCACGCCGTCGCGATGAAAGAGCTGTTCGGCGAGAACTTCGTCGCCTCGGTCTGGACCAGCGTGTGGACGCCGACGCGCATCAACCGCATCTGGGTGCGCTGCCCGTCATGCGGGTCGCTGGAGGACGTCTCGGACGATCACCGAAGCTGCAGCAAGTGTCACGCGCCGATGCCTGAGCGCCCTTCCTTCTGGTGATCCATGGCAGCAGAAGCGACGCCCAGCACAGCACAAGCCCCGCGTGACCATGAGCCGGTCACGGTCGTCGTCACGCGGCGCGTGCGCCGCGGGTGCGAAGCGGCGTACGAGGCCTGGCTCGAGCGCCTCATCGAGGGTGCGAAGGCGATGCCGGGGTTCCTCGGCGCACGATTTCAGCGAGGGACCATGGAGGAGGCGCCCGTCTACACGAGCGTCTTCCGCTTCGACAGCGTCGAGCACCTGCGCGCGTTCGAGCTGAGCGAGCTCAGGCGGCGCGCGCTCCGCGAAGTGACCGACCTCGTCGAAGCCGACGCGGTCTGGAGCCGGCTGACGGGGCTCGAGCTGTGGTTCACGCCGCCAGCGGGAACGGTCGTGCCACAGCCGTCACGGCTCCGCATGGCGCTCGTGATGATCGCGGTTGTCTACGGACTCATGCTGTCCATCGGTCAGCTCGTCGGTCTCGCGCTGGGGGCCGCGCCGCCGCCGGTGCGGCTGCTCGTCACGATCGTCATCGAGGTCTTCCTCATGACGTACGTGATCATGCCTCGACTCACGCGCCTCTTGGCGCGCTGGATCTACCCACGAACGGAAACCACATGAAGATCGCATTCCTTGGCGCGGGCAAGGTCGGCGCCCCACTGGCGGCACACCTCGCTGCCGCGGGACACGAGGTCGTGCTCGCCTCGATGAAAGAGAACTCGACGTCGCTTGGGGCCGCGCTCGCGCGCTCGCCGAAGCTGCGGGCCGAAGCGATCGCCGAGGCCGTGCGCGCCGCGGAGGTCGTGTTCCTCGCCACGCCGTTCTCGGCGAACGAGGCCGTGCTCCGCCCCATCGCCTCGCTCCTTGCGGGAAAGGTGCTGGTCGACTGCACGAACCCCGTTGGTCCAGGGCTGTCGCATGGCCTGCGAAGCGAGCGCTCGGGGAGCGAGCTCGTGCATGCGCTCGTCCCCGAGGCGCGCGTCGTCAAGGCGTTCAGCATCTACGGCTTCGAGAACTTCGAGGACCCGAGCTTCCCGGGCTACGACGTCAGGCCGACGATGTTTTTCTGTGGCGATGACGCTCGCGCCAAGCAGCTCGCCTCTGACCTCATCTACGACTGCGGCTTCGACCCGCTTGACGTGGGGGGACTCGTGCAAGCACTCCACCTCGAGCACATGACGCTACTCTGGGTTCGCATGGTGCGTGCGCAGGGACATTCACCACATCTGGTCTGGGCCGCCTTGCGGCGTCCCGTGGGGGGCTCGACATGAAGATCTGCATCATCGGGAGCGGGCACATCGGCGCGGGCCTCGCACGCGCGTGGAGCGGGCGTGGCCACGCGCTTGTATTCGGCGCGCGCAACCCTGACGATGCCGAGCTCGTGAGCCTCTGCCGGGAGCTCGGCGCGAGCGCTGCGTCCGTCGGCGCTGCACCCAAAGACGCCGAGGTCGTGGTCCTCGCCGTGCCTTACGGCGCTGTCGAGGCCGTGCTCGGCGAGGTCGGGTCACTCGCGGGCAAGGTCGTCATCGACTGCACCAACGCGGTCGAGCGCGGCATGACCTTGAAGTACGGGCACACAACGTCCTCTGCGGAAGAGATCCAGAAGCGCATCCCACAGGCGCGTGTGTTCAAGTCGTTCAACGCGCAGGGCGCCGAGAATCTGGCGCGGCCGAGTATCCAGCCGGACGTGCGACGAACTTCTTTTGCGGCGACGACGCCGACGGCAGGAAGCTCGTGAAGCAGCTCGTGGAAGACGTCGGCTTCGATGCCGTCGACGCACGGCCGCTCAAGAACGCCCGACTCCTCGAGCCCATGATGCTGCTCTGGGTGGCGTGCGCGCAGAGCCTCGGCACGCGGGACGTCGCGTTTCGGCTCCTTCGGAGGTGACCGATGCCGGTGCCTTCGCCCACCGACGTGGTGCTGCGCGGGGAGGTGCCTCTCCCGCGCGTCGGCCTCGGCGTCTTTCGCATGCCGAGCGGTGCGGCAACGCGCTCGCTCGTGAAGGAGGCGCTCACGGTCGGCTTTCGCCACATCGACACGGCCCGCGTCTACGGCAACGAAGAGGACGTCGCCGACGGTATCCGCGACAGCGGCCTGCCACGTGACCAGGTGTTCGTGACGACGAAGCTCTGGAACGACGACCAGGGGTACGACAGCACACTCAGAGCCTTCGACGCCGCGCTCAAGCGGATGCAGCTCGACACCATTGACCTGTATCTCCTGCATTGGCCCGTGCCCGGCAAGCGCAAGGAGTCGTGGCGCGCCCTCGAGCGACTTCGAACGGCGGGACGAGCTCGAGCCATCGGCGTCAGCAACTTCATGGAGCATCACCTCGAGGAGCTGCTCGGCTACGCGCACGAGCTGCCGAGTGTGAACCAGATCGAGGTGAGCCCCTTCCTCCAGCAGCGCGGCGTGCGCTCGCTCTGCGAGCGCCACGGCATCGTCGTCGAGGCCTACAGCCCGCTGACCAAGGGCGCGCGGCTCTCGCACCCGGAGGTGCAGCGCGTGGCGAAGAGCGTCGGGCGAACGCCCGCGCAAGTCCTTCTTGCCTGGGGGCTCCACCATGGCCTCGTCGTGCTGCCCAAGTCCTCGCAACGTGCGCGCCTCGCCGAGAACCTCGCGGCAATCGACGTCAAGCTCGGGGCCGACGAGATGGCCGCGCTCGACGCCCTCGAGGAGGGGCTCGTGACGGGCTGGGACCCTCGAAAGGCGCCATAGCCTCATGCGAGCCTCTCTCCGCGTGGGTGTCGTCGGCGGCTCCATCGCGGGCTTGTCTGTCGCCGTGGCGCTCCGTCGCCTCGGCGCCGACGTCGTGGTGCTCGAACGTGGCGCGGTCGAGCCTGCCTCGCGTGGCGGGGGGCTCGGAGTCTCGCTCGGCCTGTGTCGAGCGCTCGCTCGGGCTCCGGGCGACGTCCCGCGGCACATCGTTCACCAGCGACGAAGGCTGTGGATTCAGGGCGCCGAGCACGAGGAGCCCGCCGACATCGCGGTCACGTCGTACAGCATCCTGTGGCGCTGGCTCCGCGAGCAGCTCCCCGCGTCGGTGCTGGAGTTTGGCCAGTCCGTGGTCCTCATCGACTCCAAGGCCGGACGGCCCCGGGTGACGACCAGCGACGCCCGAGCCCGCAGCTTCGACCTCGTCGTCGCCGCAGACGGCGGTGCGTCCGACGCCAGACGTCACGTGCTTGGCGAGGGCGCGCAAGCGACGTTCGCCGGGTACGTGCTTTGGCGCGGGCTCGTTTCTTCTTCCGCGCTCGACGATCCGACCGGTTGCCTTGGAAGCGCGCTGCACATCGCCAACCGCGGAGATCATCACTTCGTCAGCTACGCCGTTCCGGGCGGCGACGCCTCGTCCGCGTTCATGAACTGGGGTTGGTACATGCCAACGGACGAGAGCGCACTTGCCGCGCTCCTCCTCGAGGGCGCGGTGAAGTCTCCACACCAACTCGAGCGGAGCGAAGCAGCGGACCGGGTCTTTGAGCGCGCGCGCGCGGCAGCATCCGTGAGCTGGCCGGCGTGGGCCGCGCAGATCATCGAGAGTACCGTCGCCCAAGGCAGCATCGCGCCGCATCCCGTGCACGAATTCGCGGCAAGCACCATGACGCGCGAGCGCGTCGTGCTGGTTGGCGACGCCGCGCACCTCGCCAGCCCGATCTCGGGCTCGGGCGGCCGGTTGGCGATGGAGGATGCGCTCACCCTCGCTGATGCGCTCGCCGGCCACGACGACCTCAATGAAGCGCTCGCGAGCTTCTCCCGAAGTCGCTCGTGCGCTGGCGCGGCGATCGTCGAAGAGGGGCGCCGCCGGGGCGCGGCCTTTCGAGCGTCGAGCTCGACAAGGACGACATGAGCGCCCCTGACGAACGTCCGCCAGGACTCCCGGTGAACCGCATCGAGGCGCTCTCGGACGGGGTGTTCGCGATCGCGATGACGCTGCTCGTGCTCGAGCTTCGCGTACCGGACGCCGCGAGCGGAGGCGCGCTGGCGACCGCGCTGGTCGCGATGTGGCCGAAGTTCGTGAGCTTCGGCCTCGGCTTCGTCCTCCTCGGCTCGCTCTGGATCGGGCAGCACTATCAGTTCCACTACGTTCGCCGGACCGATCGCGCGCTCCTTTGGCTTCACCTCGCGCTCCTGCTCGTGTGTTCGTTGGTGCCCTTCGCGGTGGCGCTGCTCGGCCGCTACTGGGCGACGCCGGTCGTCACCGCTACCTACGGCGCGCTCCTGCTCGCATCGGGCGGGTGCCTTCTCGCGAGCTGGACGTACGCGACCCGCGGGCACCGGCTGGTCGCCAGCTCACTGCCCGCGGCCGCGATCGACGCCCTCCGCGCGAGAATCGTCATCGGACTCCTCGGGTATGGCCTGGGCTTCGCGCTGGCCTTCGTGCTGCCGGTCGCGAGCATCGTCGTCTACGCCGTGATGCCGCTGCTCTACCTCGTCCCGAGTCGCATCGATCGCCACGTAGCAGCGGCGTCATCGTGACCGCGGTCGAGGCCCGCGCGCGCCTCCTGGGACAGCGCCCCGGCGATCAACAGTCCAGCCAACGATGAAGCACGAAGCTCGCGCGCGGTTAGCGGCTTGCTTCGGCAAGCGGCCGTTCGTCGCTCCTCGCGAGCCTTCGCCCCGATGATCAACAGGCGCCGCCCCGTCGCGCCCGCCGAAGCTGTTGATCAACGGGGCCGACTGTTGATCGCCGGGTACGCAGTTAAACGCCTCTCGGCTTCTCTCTCCCCACGGGACAGGAGAGAGAGCGGGAGAGCTGTCCCACGCGGCGCTCATCGAGCTCGCTCGGCGCTCTCTGCGAGCAGGCGCGAGAGCGGCGCCGCAGCACGCGCAGCGCGCGAAACGCCCGGAGTTCCGGGGAGAAACGGCGAAGCCCCTCGGATCGCTCCTTGGGGGCTTCTGTTTACCGACCCTCGCCCCTTGTTGGCGACGAGGGAAAATTGGCTCCGTGTGCGGCGCAGCCTGCGAACGCTCTCGGTAAACGGGTTTGGGACAGATTCGGACGTTCGTACTGACCCACGACGGCGCTCGCGCTGCGACTCCGAGAACTTGCGCCGAGAGTGCTGGGACAGGTTCGCCGATTCGCTCTGTCCCATCATGAGTCCGTCGCCTTGGGATCGCGTGCCCTTGGGACAGGGTGAGCGAAAGCGAGGCGTCCCGGCTCCTGCTGGACTGTGGCGGCGAAGCGAGCCTGAGTGGTCCGCATGGACCAGACCCCGATCGAAGACGTCGCCGCGAACGCCGAGCGCGACGAAGAACGCGCCGACGTGCAGCGCCGCATCGACGAGGTGGCCGGCGTGCTCGCTGAGACCCTGCTCGGCATGTGGCGCGCGAAGCACCGCGCCGCGCGACGTGGGGAGGCGTGGCCGCCGCCGCAGCCGCCAAAGCCAGAGCCGCGCAACTCGGTCCTGAGCGACAAGCCGAAAGCGCTGCGGCGGGCCTTCCGCGAGCTCGCGCCCGGCGACGAGCCGGTCGCGAACGTGCTGCTGCAGGCGACGTGGTTCCAGGTACTGGAGCTGTGGCTGGAGCCTGCGGGCGGGAAGCGCACGCGCGCCGTCCTCGAGTACGGGCGCGTCGTCATGGGCATCGTGGTGCTCGACGAGTACGGCGACGCGGCCGTGCTGAGAGCGCTCGCAGTCCGGGCGACGCACCGGAGGCAGGGCCACGGGCGCTCGCTCGTCGAGTTCATCGTCCGGCACGCGTACCAGACCGGCGTCGGCCGCATGTACGCTGCCAGCGGGACGCCCTGGTTCGCCGAGGAGGTCGGCTTCGAGGTCCGCGAGCGCACGATGTTGCCGGAGGACGCGCGTCGCCTCCCGGGCATCATCGACGCACCCAGTAACGCCTTCGTTTTCGAGCTGACGCCGACCCAGACCGGGCGTCGCGTGCCGCGACGGAGCGTGCAGCGCTCGGCGGTCGAGGCACTGTTGACCCGGTCCGAACTGAAGGCAGCGCGCTGAAGCCGAGCGTTCGCGGACTCGCAGACGAGCGCCACCAGGGCGCCCGCGTTGGCCCAGGGCGCGCCGAAGGCGTGGACCTGGGCGTGGGGCGCGGACGCGGGCAGCAGCGCGCGCGTGGGCGCGACGGGCGGGCGGTTCATGACGCTCGCCCGCTCTTCAGGCGGCGACCCGTCTCGGTGAGCCGGTAGCGTTGCAGTCGGCTCTTGGGCTTGTCGGGACGGGTCATCTCGACGAGGCCCAGGGCCAGGGCGGGCTTCAGGTACGCATCGCGGAAGTGGTCCTCGTGCTTGAGCCCCAGCGCTCGTTGGATCTCCTGCCTTGACAGCTCGCCCGTCATCACGCCGAGGAGCTTCGCGACTTCCCCGGTGACTTCCCCGGTGACTTCCCCGGCGAGTTCCCCGGTAGGCTGAGGAACCGCCGCGCCGCGTGGCTCCGGCAGGAACGTCGCGAACGACTTGTGGACACGGTCGTTCGTGTTGATTGGCGGGGCGTGCCCGAGCGCCTGCCACTCGCGCTGCATCATCCGAAGGCCGGTGCCCGCCTGCTCGCACATGCCGATGCGGCGGATGGCCATCGCGATGGCGGGGTTGCGCACGTCCTTCTCGCCGGGGTCGAGCAGGTGCTTCTCGTCGGCGAAGCTGTCGCCCGGGTTCCAGAACTTGATGCCGTCGATGAAGAACTCGATGACCGCCTTGCGCGAGTGGTCGCCGTAGTCCTGGTGGATCAGCAGGTTCATCGCGGCCTCGCGGAAGACGCGGAAGCCTGCGGGCGCGTCGCGCCGCTCGAGCGTGGCCGGGTCGATGTCTCTGAACGTCTTGGGCATGAAGAAGAGGTACTTTGCGAGGAGCTGCTGCCAGGTCTCGATGATGTTCACCTCGCTCACGAGGCGATCGATCCAGCGCGTCTCGTCGAAGTCCTCCGTGCTGGCGTAGCCGAGGAACCTCACGTCGAGGACCGGCTTCGGGATCAGGTTGCGCACGCCTCGCAGCGAGCCGAACAGGGCCACCGCACCGCGCGTCGGGAGCAGCTTGCCGCTCTCCTTCACGAGGTAGCCCCACTCGTAGAGGAACTCGTGGTGCGGCTGCTCGACGTCGAAGCCGGGGTTCGTCGCGTGGAAGCGGTCGCGGTACCACTTGAGGCTCGCCGACTGGAACACCTCGTCGAGGTCGACGCGCGTAAAGGGCTCGCCGTCCCAGCGATCTGCGGAGGCGTCGCGCAGCATGCGCTCGATCTCGTGCTGCTGGGCGCGGTAGTCGCCGCCGCCCTTGCGCAGAAAGGTTCGGCGGATGTCGCCGTCGAGGTAGACGGGCTTGCGCGGGCGCGGGTTCTCGGCGACCTGGAAAGCGAGGACAACCTTGCCGTCGTGCTCGTAGCGGTGCTCCGAGACGTCGACGTCGTGGCTGATCTTCTGCCCGGCGTGCAGCACCGAGAGGAAGTCGTTCTGTACCTTGTCGGGCTCGTCGACGCCGCTCACCTCGAAGCGCTCACCGTCCTGCGTGACACCGAGCACGATCCAGCCGCCGCGCGTGTTGGCGAAGGCCGAGACGGTCTCGAAGACCGACTTCGGCAGCGCGCTTTTGCTAGCCTTGAACTCGGCGCCGGTCCACTCGCCGGAGCGCAGGAGGGCTTCGAGGGAGGGCTTGGTCATGGCCTCGCCACCTCTTCGTCTGCTCGCGCCTTCCTCCGGCGCGGAGTCGTGCTCGCTTGGCTCGGCAGTGGCTGTGCAGGCACGTCGAGCTTCAGCGACCACTTCGGCGGGTACCACTGCGGGATCGGCGCCGGGCGCGGCTTGTACTTCTGCTTGATGCAGGTTCGACCGGACTCGCCCTCGATCTCCGGGTGCGCAACACGCGCGTACTTGCTGACCTCGCAGAACACGTTCTGGCAGTCGATGAGTTGCAGGCTGCGGCCCCAGAGGCTCTGGAACCTCATGCCCAGTCGCTCGAACTCGTCGCTCGCGCGCTCAGCCATGACCTGGATGATCTCGGCCTCGCTCAGGCCCTCCATGTCCTTGAAGCACTTGCTGATGCCGTCTCGAGCACCGGGCCCCGCCACGACGAACTCCATCTCGGAGAAGTCGGTGAGCTCGCTGTAGTTGATGTCGATGGCGAACTGGAACGCGAGGAAGTCGCCGAGCGACGGATAGCCGCGCAGCAGCTCGAACGCTCCTCGAAGCGAGCCCACCTTCGCGAGCTTCTTCGGCGCCCCGTCGGCCATCATGTACTCGATGAGCCGCAGGTGGTTTCGGTGCTTGCGCGGGCTTCCGAACGCCGGCGACGGCATGATGTACGCGGCCGAATAGATGCGTTCGCCTTCGTTGAGCAGCCCGTCCAGCGCTGTCGCATAAGCGTCGAACGAGAAGTCTTTCCAACTCAGCGCTCCGAACTTCGCGCTCAGGCTCTCCCACGTCTCGATCTTGTTGAACAGCTTGAAGAGCATCGTGCGAAAGAAGACCTCCTCGGCCTTTTGCGAGCCCTCGTAGATCACGTGCCGGATGAGGTACTGGCTCACGCGGTCCGACGCCCGGTACGCGTTCGTGAAGCGATGCACGCTGAGGATCGGGTCCTCGGTCCACGGCGGCGTGCTGCCGACCACCCGACGCATGAACATCTCTTGCCGCTCCGACGCGAAGCGCCAGTATGTGTCGAACACGGGCGTCGTCTTGAGCACGCGCCCGCCCGGCAGGCGCATCTCGTAGGCCGCTCGCATGCTCATTCTGTCCACGCGCTGCCCGTTCTGTTCTTGCCGAACGACTCACGAGAGTTGTCGGGGTTCACACGGCTTTTCCGAAGGTACGCGTCGTGAATCCAGCCTTGGACGGTGGCCGCGTCCTCCGACCAATTGTGGATGCTCGCGAACCCGCACTTGATGTTGTCGTGAAGGCGCGGTGGGATCGTGTACGGGTTGTACTTGCCGGGCGCTGGTCGCTGGTACGTCGGCAGCAAGATGCCCAGAAGGCCGGAGCGCGGGTTGTACGCCGTCTGTCGAATCGACGAACCGATCTCCCAGTCGATGTGCTTCCGTTGCCACGTCTCGGCGCCGATCAAGACGACCGTGACCGAGGTATCGCGGAGGTACTCGTCGCGGATCTTCTGGCGGATCGTCTCAGCAGGCAGGTTCGAGTCGATGTCTCCATCGTTCACCGAGCCCGGGACGAGGACGTCGAAGATGCTGCCAAATCGCTCGAACTTCGCCTTGTACGCCTCGTCGAGTGCGTGGTGATAACTGACGAAGACCTTGTGTCTGTTACTCATGGTACTCCTCGCGAAGTTGACGGCAGCCGCTGCTGGTCGTCGCTCGCAACGTGGGGCGCGTAGGTGAGTTGGCGGGCGCCGAGGTCGAGCGTGACGCGTCCACCCGGACCTCCGCACAAGGAGCGAAAGACGCGGTAGCCGTCGAGGATCGCTGTCTCCCACTGCCACAGCGGTACACACTCGACCTCGAAGCCCTCGACGAACTCCTTGACCGTCTTCAGCAGGTCGAGGTCGACGTGATCGAGCCCTTCGAAGAACTTGAGCTGCTTGGCGCGGCTGAAGACGATCGCTGACACCGCTTCCTCGACGATCCCGGCCCGCGCGCCGTCCTGCGCCTCGTCGATCTTCGAGTTGCTCTTGCGCTTGGTCCGCATGAGCGCACGCACGACCGGCGACCACCCGAGATGAACGGCGTAGGCGAAGTGGAAGATGTCGTGGAAGCGGTAGCCGTCGGGGTCCTCGATGTTGTCGGTGAGTCGGTCGCCGAAGTTGATGTCGTTGCACCGTAGGATGACGGCTCTGTGTGAGCTGCGCGTTCGCTCGAGAAAGTCCACGTGAAGCCATCGGGGAAGCTGCTCTTCCACCGGGAAGGCGTCGTCGAAGAGGGGCGCGTAGCGCTTCTCTTCGGGCCAGCGGCTCCTGGTCTTCGCCGTGTTGCGCTCAGCGGCGTCGCGTAGGCAGACGTCCGCGTCGTTGCTGATCACCGTCAGCAACGCCCACGTGCGGCCCAGACGTGTCCGCATGTCATCGTGCTTCGACGTGCTGACCGCCGCGAGGACTTCGCCCACTGCCGCTCCGAAGTCGAGGTGCCCCGTGAGCTGAGGCCCATCTGTCGCCGGAAGCACGATCTTTCCCGGCACGGGGAGTTCTTCGAGCAGGCCGGGCGCGACGACCGCAGCGAGGCGCACGAAGTACCAGAGGAAGTCGCCGATCTCCTCAACCATCCTCTCGCGGTAGACCGGGTAGGCCTCGCGCTCGCGGCGCTTCTTCTTGAGTTCGGAGACGACGCTCCCCGCTTCGCCGATCAGGCCTGCAGCGAGCAGCGCTGCGTGGTCCGGCTTGTCTTTGAACTTGTCCGTCTTCGCTGCGAGCGCAGCGAACTCGAGGAGCCAAGCCCGTTCGACGTCCGCCGTCATCGCGCTCTCCGTCGAGGGGTCGTCTTCGAGCGCGGCTGCGTATTCTTGGACGGCGTCGAAGATGCGCGCTTGTGCTTAGCGAACTCCAAGGGCTCTCCTTGGACGCCCCACTTGTTCTCTTCCTCGAGCCATGCCGCGAACGCAGCGGGCAGCTTGTTGTGAAACACGCGATGGCCTCTGCCAGCGCAGATGTCGTCCTCCTCCTTGCCGAACGCCCGGAACCTCTTCGGGATCGTCGGGGCTGAGCGCCCCCAGTAAACGAACTTGCTCGCGACGAGCAGGCGATCGACGCCCGTGTCCCACGCGAGGTTGTCCTTATCAAGGCGGCCCTTCTCCTTGCTGTGGTGAGAATCGGCCTGCATCCAACGCTTGCCGACACGGTGGTAGATGTTGTCTCCGTAGAGGACCTGCAGACTGCCGGTAAGGTTCGGCCGCTTCTGGATAAACCGCGGGTCGCTCCAGTACGTGTTGAAGTCGAGGACCTCGCTCACCTGCATCGCATAGATGAGACGGCCCGAGTACCCATAGCGGACCTTTGCACCGGTGCCGACGACCCAATCTCCAACGGACGCGTGCTCGCGAATCTTAGGCTTGCACGTGGCCAACGTGCAGAACCCGAAGAACGGGTTCGGAGCGAACCCGAAATCGCGCGCGACGACGTACGAGTAGAGCTTCATCCGCAGCTATACCTCTTGACCGTCCACTCCCCCGTGGTGCGTGGTGCCCCGGTTGCGGGGTCGTCCCACCCGGTGATGTTGCCGTTGATGGCGTCGACAACCCGCTCGCTCTGCCAGCCGACGATGGCCGCAGCGTGCTTTGCCAACTCTTCGGGGATGTCAGCGTCCGTGGCGCCCTGAGCGTACACGCCGACGACGTTCTTCCCCTGTTCGATGGCGTACTTGATCTCCCAGTTCACCCACTCGCTCTGCGCGGTGTCGTGCGTGATGAGCACGACCAAGGTGCTGGCCCAGTCGATGTGCGGCTTGAGGTACTTCTCCTTGATGTAGTCAGGACTGTTCGCGTTGTTCGGCTTGTCGCTGTTGATCGACCCGTCGCGCACCTCCATGCCAGCCTTGGAGATGAGGTCCTTCAGCTTCGGCAGGAGCGCGTCGTCCTCGTGGACGTGAGAGATGAAGATGTTCTTCGTGTCCGCCATGCTCTTCACTCCGCGTCGCCAGCAGCGGCGGCTGGCGGGTTGCTTTGCTGGATGCCGCGAAGCACCAGCTCCACGATTCGTTCGGCCGAGCGGGTCGTCGCCAACTCGCGGTTCTCCTCGACGGTGAGGCCGTTGTTGAGGCCGCTGATTGCCCCGGCCTTGAACTCGGCCGCGACTTCCTCGAACTCGTCCCACTTCAGACCGGCGCCGACATAGAGCTTCTTGACGTCGTCAGTGTGTGGGCGCTGGCTGTGAAACTGCGACGTGAGTTCGGCCCGTGGCGCGCCGTCCAGAGCGTCCAACACAAGCCGAGCGCAGCCGCCGAATGCGCCCACGAGATAGAGCGGACGCTTGGCCCGGAACGTCAGCAGGGTCTCTTCCAGCACGCCAGGCATTCGCCCGCGGTAACTGAGACCGGTTCTGCCACCGATCACGATGCGGGCGCTGACATCAGCGGTCTGCCGAGCCCTCATCGCCGCGAGACCTCTGGCCCATGCGAACCGCTCCGCAGCAGAGTCCGACGGGAACTCGACCTGGGGCGCCGCGACGAATCGAGCGTCGAGTACTTCCGTGACCTCCGCCGGCCTCTCGCAGCGGATCACTTCGACCAGCGGTCCGAGTCGAGCCTCGTCGCGAGCGAGGGGCACCATCGGCCACGCGAGGTAGTTCACGAGCTCTGCGGGAGCCGCTTCGTCAGGAGCTCGTCCACGCAGTTGGTCGATGACCGGATCGCGAACGAGGGTTGCCAACTGGTCGGTGTACCCCTTCTTCCCCAGGTGGCCTCCGTATGCGAGGCGAACACCTGCAACGAGCAGGTAGCGCGACAACTCTAGCAAGATGGCGTCGAGGTGCGCCTGGCGAAGGCCAAATCGTTTCAGATCTTCCGCTTCGGAAATGGACAGTGCGACCAGCAATCCTCGGCCGCGAAGATCGTGGGCGCGCGCGTGCCGCTCCAGCGGGGTTTCGACGCTCACACCAGTGTGGCTGAGGACGTCGAGCTCTTCGATGCCAAGGGGAGGATCCGGGTACAGAACCGGCTTGGCCTTGTCGCGATGGACGATCGTCAGCAGTTCAGGACCAGCGAAGAGCAGGTCGTCCCCCTCACGTTGCCGAAGCTTCAGATTCTCCTCGGCGTACGCGTGACGCAACGACTCACGGAGAAGCAGATCAACGACATCCTGTGCCCTGCCAGGCTGCCAACGGATCACGGGCGTGTTCCCCGAGTACGGGAAACGCCGGGTCTCCTGCACCTGCACGGCATCCACGATCACCACAGGACGCTGGTTCTGCTTGGCGAGCAGTACCTCGCGCCGACACCATTCTCGGGATGAGTAGGCGTCAGTCACTACAGCGAGGAGCGCGGTGTCCTTGATTCCCTTCTCGATCTCCTTGCCGAAGCGTGACCCCGACGCGATGTCACCGCTATCGAACCACGTGTTCTCGGGATGCTCGGCGGTCAAGTGTTGGAGCAGCGATTTGACGACGCCCGGCTCCTTTTCCAAATCTGCCTTTGCGTGGCTGAGGAAGATGGTCGCGGCGGCAGCATCCTCGTTCTCGTCATGAGGACGCAGTCTGCGAATCAGAAGATGCACGAGCCGTCGAGCAATGCACTTGTGCCTCTCCTCCTCGGAGTCGAACGCCCACGCGCGGAGGAAGCTGATGCTGTCGAGCCGCTTGTCCACGGGGTAGCCGTGCTCGGTGAGCTGGACGGGCATGAACCGATGCCGCCCCGCCTCCGCAAGCGTACGAAGTTGCACCGCGTAGTCGCCCCACGACCTTCCTGACGTTGCCTTTCGGCGTGCCGCGGCCGCCAGGTGGTCATCGGCGAGCAGGACAACGAGGACGCGATGGGCTTCGTCCGCAATCTTCGGCTCGGGCGGCTCACCCGAGCCATCGTCGGGCGTGAAGATCGTGGGGATCTGGAGGCCTGGCACCGCCGGGTCTGCGTTCAACACCTCGTGCAAGTACTCTGCTGCGGCAGCCGCCTCCTTCGACGCCGGGTGGAACTCGAACTGAACGAGCAGCGGGAACTTGGTTGTCATCGTCATCCCCCCAGCACCTTCATCGCCGCGGTCTTCGGGTCGCCGAAGAAGATCGGGTCGACGTGCTCCATGATATCGGCGCTGACGTCGAGGAAGTTCCGCTTGTTCTCGATCGGGATCAGGGCGCGCTTGGCGCCGTTGTCCTTCGCGACCTGGAGGGGCTCGGTCAGCGAGCGCAGGGGCTTGATGTTGCCCTGGACGCTCATGTCGCCGAGGATGAGGAGCGCGGGACTTACGGGCGCCTTTCGCAGCGCGGAGTAGCAGGCGACGAAGAACGCCACGCCAAGCTCGGCCTCGACTCGGTTCGCGAGGAGATCGATCACCTCGACGTGGATGTCTGAGACGTCGAGGTCGCGAGCGATGCCGAGCTCGGTCTTCTTTGCCTGCAGGAAGCTGAAGGCTCGCTGGACTGACTCCTTCATCGCGCCGGCCACGCCGCCGGCGAGCTTGAGCTTGCCGGTGCCGCTCGAGACGGAGACCTCGACGCGGTAGAGGCCGACGGTGCCGTCGGACGTGACGCCCGCGCTGTAGACGGTGCCAGGGGCCAGCGGATCGGTGGAGATGAGATCGCGGCCGCCCTGCTCGGGCACGCCCACGAACTTCTCCTCGCCGGTCTCGTTGTCCGAGTAGCTAAAGGACGTGTGGTAGTACTCGAAGGAGCCCATCTTCTTGAGCTGCTCCTTCACGCGGCGGCGGCCTTCGACGGCGAGCTCGAGGATCTCGGCAAGCTCCTCCTGCGCGATCTCGCCGTGCGGGAAGAGGATCTTCATGAGACCCGAGACGCTCTTGCGCACCGCCTTGCGGTCGCGGGCGTTGAGGTGCGCGCCCAGCGAGAAGTGCCGATCGATGACCTCGGTGAAGTTGTGCTTCCGCATCTCGCGGAGCGCCTCGGCGAGGTAGTCGACCACGAACCCGTAGTGGTTCGTGAAGAGGTCGTTCCGCATCTTCGGGATCTCCCAGCCCGGGAGGTAGAAGTGCATGCGGTCGATGAAGGCCATGTCGTCGCGGATGATGTCGGGCATCGGCGCGAAGAGGTGGCCGGTCTGAACCATCACGTCGACGGGCTGGTTGGTGTTGCCGAACATCGCGATGCTCGCGTCACCCGAGACCGCCTCCTGCCCGCGCTGGAAGGTGCCGGACTCGCAGTAGGTCTTCATCGTCGTGATGACCTCCTTCGGCATCTTCTGGAGGTCCGCGACCTCGTCGAAGCCGACGACGTCCCAGATCTGCACCATTCCCTTCTGGCGGCCGTTCATGTGGCCGAAGAGGTTGGCCACCGTGGTGCCGCCAGTGAGCAGCGCCGAGTACGGTGAGACCTCCTGGACGACGTAGCTCTTGCCCGTACCGCGAGGCCCGAGCTCGACCATGTTGTAGTTGCGCTCCGCGAGCGGGATGAGGCGCACGAGGAAGAGCAGCTTCAGGCGCCGCGACATCTCGCCCGGCTCGTACCCCATGCTGCGCATGATGAGGTCGAGCCACTCGTCGGTCGTGAACTCGCCCCGGACGCGGCGGTACTCCTCGAGGTCGAAGGTGGCGATCTGGATGGGCGTGAGCTTGTCGATCCAGAACGGGTTCTTGCCTCGCGACTCCTCGTCGTACTCGAAGCGCATGTCGACCTGCGACCAGACGCCGCCCATCACGAGGCGCTCGTAGTCGCGGACGTAGTGCTCGGGCACGTGGACGTTCTTGTGGCCGAAGTTCGTGACCTCGGCCCAGTAGTCCGAGTCGACGAGGCGGACCTTCACCTTGTCGATGAAGGTGTGCCGCCCGCGATCCTTGACCATCGCCTGCGCCTTCATCGACTCGTCGGAGCGGATGTAGTTGTTCGCGAGCGTGTCATTGACGACCTGCAGCCCCATCTGGATCGCGACCTCGTCGGAGGAGGCGCAGTACTTCCCGAGGAGGAACTCGAGGACGAAGACCGGCACGTTGGCGCCGACCTTCACCTTTCGGACGAGGTCCTTGCGCACCACCTTCCCCGCGAAGAGGCGGTTGACCTTGTCGTCGAGTGCATCTCGTGTCGGGACTGTTCCGTTGCTCATGAATTACACTCCAAGTCGAACCGGGATGTCGGTGGGCGAGCGGTACAGCTCCGCGTCGGTCGTCGGGTCCTGCACCACGACGCGCAACGAGGCGGCGCTCTCATCGCTCAGCAGGAACGCGATGGTCACCGGCTTGTTCGGCTCGAGCTTCACGGTGCCGGTCGCGCGGTCGAACTGCGCGTCGACCGCCATACCCACCGAACCCACCTGCTTGCCGGCCGCCATCAACAGCGGCCGAACCTGAATGCCCGCAGCACCCAGCAGCATCTGCTTCGCGCCGTAGGTGAACGTGACGCTGAAGATGCGGTTGGTCACCGCATCGGGCAGCCCGATCGCCTCGATGGGGCCCGCCGACGGACGGACGGACTCGCGCACCTTCGTGCGCACGGTCAGCACCGGAACGACAAGCTCCTGAAGCGAGGGGCCGCCGTGATGGAAGGCGAGGTCGCCTCCCGCCTTGAAGACCCCTGTCGCCGCAGGGAAGACGAACTCGAGGTCCGAGGCGTAGCCGAGCGACGAGGCGGCCACACGCACGCAGCCCGCAGACGTGGCGCCGCCGCGACCGATCCAGCAGCGCCGGTGCAGCTCCACCGTGTTCCCGCCGGGAGCGTCGGTGCGCATCGACTCGTCGCGGTCGTTCGCGAAGAACAGGTGGCCGTGGTCGGCGCTGACCACCGCGTGCTCGATACCCGCCGCCGCGAGCTTGCGAATCGCGCGCGCGAGGTTGTCGATGACCGTGTCCATCACCTGTCGCGCCTGGAACGTGAAGCCCGTCTCGCCGGCGTGATCGATCTCCTGCGAGCGGACGACGACCACCTGCGCGCCGTCGAGCTTCTTTGAGAGCTTCGACGGCTGGAGGCTCAGCAGCTCGTCGAGCGCAAGGTCGACGAGCTTCGGCACACGCGCGGCAGCGTGCTTCTTTCGGGTGACGAGGTCGGGCAGGAAGCTGTCATCGATCCGAGCACCGAGCTTGCCGCCCTGTTCAACGACCGAGAAGCTCGCGGAGGCGCCGGGCTGCAGCGCCGCCATGCCGATGGGTGTGATGCTGGGCAGCGCGCCCACGGCGGCGCGCACGGAGACCTCCGAGGTCTTCGGCAGACGCTCCGCGAGCTCGATGCCCATCTCGAAGCGCATCGCGTCGACGAGGAAGTAGGCGACGGGCTTCGGCTTGTCGGCGACGACCTCGCTCCAGACGCGCGTCTGGTGGAGGGCTCCGGGCACGGTCCACCCGGCCTTCACGAGCGCCTTGGTGAAGCCTTCCGCCATCGCGTGGCACGTGTCCTCGTGGGCGCGGCGGACCACACCGAGCGGGCGCTCCTCGGGCTCCTCGTCGAGGTTCGCCACCCAGGCCTCGAGGCGGCGCTGAGCCTGGTCGAGACGGAACCACCCGTCCTTCGACACGTAGGCATCGAGCCACGTGGCGGCGTCTCCCGAGGTCTTGTTGACGGCCTTTCGCACTTCCATCGCGACGTTGCCCAGCTCGGCCATGCGCCGAGTGGCTTCCCACTGGGCCTTCCTGCTGACGTCTCGGTCAAGCCAGAAGCTCTGCTCTCGGTCCGCAACGAGCGCGAGCGCCTCGCCGAACTTGCCGTTCGAGATGAGGTCGCCCGCGTGGCGAAGGAGCGCGCGCTCCTCGAAGCGGAACGTGTCGATGGAGCCCAGCGCGCCCGGAGGCAGCTTGGCGTTCTTGAGCCCGAGCTCCTCCTCCACGCGGTCCGCGAGCGCCGCGTAGGCATCAGCGTGGCCGGTGCGCAGGCGCCGCGCGATCTCTCGCACGGCCGACTCCTCGTCCTTCGTCGGCGGCTCCCCGACGCTGTCGAGAGACGCGGGCGCGTCACAGGACAGGTCGAGGCGGAACTCGCCCGCGAGTACGTAGCGCAGCGTGATAGCGCGAAGTTTTGCGAGCGGTGAGTCCGCCACGAGGTCGAGCCCCAGCCGCGCCTTCACGAGCTTGGTCAGCTCCCGCGTCGCCTCCTTGCTCACGATCTCCGGGTCGCGTGCATCGCTCACGAGCCACGCCGTGAGGAGCCCGTCGTTGCCGCTGGCGTCGTGGAAGATGCTCTTCAGGATCGACGGCGGCTCCGCGCCGGAGTTGCCGGCTGCCGCGCGCGCGAGGTCCTCGTAGGACACCTTGCGGTCGAAGGGCAGCATCTCGTCGACGACGCCGAGGGTGTACTTCTGGAGAAGGACGTTCTTGGCGAGCTGCTTGAGCTGCGGCTCCCACGTCGTGCCGGCCTTCTCAAGCTCCATCAGCACCGACGAGCGGCGGTCGCGCGTGATGCCCGGGATGTAGATCACGACCGGGGCTGGGGTATCGCCACTCACGTGCGGCTCGACGACCGCGCGCAGCTCGAACATTGAGCCCGCGTACTCGGCGAGGCTCGCCTTCGCGCCCGCGACAGCCACGGGAACGGGCTCGCTCACGGTCCGCGGACCGCCGCGCACCTCGTCTACGAACGGCTGGAACTCGCCGCGCTCGTCGAACCAGACGACGACACGCCGGGACTTGATCTTGTCGGCGAGCTGCTTCGCCACGTAGTCGTGAAGCGGGTGCATCAGGCGTCTCCTCCCTCGGCGGCGGCAGCGGACTTGCGACGGCCACCACCCTTGCGGCCGGTGCTCTTGCCGCTCGCCACGGGCGCTTCGAGCAGGCTCTTCAGCGCCGACTTCACGGCAGGCGACGTGCGCTCCTTCACGAGCTCGTCGACGCTCTTGGTGGGCGTCTTGCGGGCGGTCCACTTGCCGTCCGTGCCCTCGACCCAGAACACGTCCTCAAGCCCGTGGGCGATGGCGATGCTGCGGTCCTTCGCGCACTTCGGGACCACGCGCTCGGGCCAGAGGTGCATCGCGAGGTGGGCCCAGTCGTACTTGCCCTCGCAGAGCGCGTCCCAGGTGGACTTGAGCTCCTTCTGCCAGGCCTTGTGCTGCGGCACGAGCCGCCAGAGAGGAGCGAAGTGGATGGTGATGCCGTCGTCGAGGGTCGGATTCCAGAGTGGCGCGACGCGCTTTACCTCGTCGAGGAAGGCGCGGAGCTCTTCGACCCGCGCTTCCTGCGCCGCAAGCTGCTTGCGCTGGGAGGCCGTGGCGCCTTCGCGCAGCTCGCGGGTGAGCGCCTCGAGGCGTCGCTCTTCGTGCGCGAGCTTGGGCGCTACGTAGTCGTTCTGGACGCGAAAGAGCGTGTCCTTGCTGAACGCGTGGATATAAAGCCACACCGAGTAGCTCGCCGAGGGCGTCGCGAGCTGCCAGTAAATCGGCGCTTTGCGATAGCTCTTCGAGTACATCTTGATGTGGAGCGGGAAGAATTCTTTGGCGAGCCACGCGCGGAGGTTCTCGGGTAGGGTGACGTTCACGCGCTCGGCAAGGGAAGTCACGCGGGCCGCGAGGTCGTTCGTGTGGCCCTCGTCGTCGACGAGGATGTCGGGAGCGTCGGCGGGGTCTTCGCCGGGCGGGTACATGCCGGGGGAGCGCGACGGCAGCGGATCGAAGGGCTCGGGCTCGGGCGGGAGCGCGCGCTCGCCCGTGGCAAGACGCGGGTCGAAGCGACCGAAGGCCACACCGAGGAGCCAGGACAAGAGCGCGTCGGTGGCCGCCGTGGCCGGCGCCTCATCGTCGTGGGTCTCGTCTTCGTCGTCTTCCCCGGCCGCTGCGCTCGGATCGCTCCCGGCCCCTGCCTCCATCGCGACGCGGTCTTCGGGACCGATTCCGTAGAGGCGATAGACCTCGTCGTCGATTTGGCGCTGGATCTCGGCAAGCTCGCGCTCGATCCGGACAGGGTCGAGGCCGGTGACCTTCTCGTTCAAGCCGGGCGGCAAGAGGAACGCATGCGAGGTTTCGTTCGCGGTGTCCAGGGCCCGCTTGAGCGACCAGGCGCCGCGCGCGAGGGTGGCCAGTCGGTTGCCGGTGTGGCTGTCGGGCATTGCCCACGGCAATGTGTTCAGCACACCAACGATAAATTCAGGAAACCCTGCCCTCCCCAGGCATAACTTGAAGAGCCCATCGAACGCCGCACTGTTGAAGACCGCCAGGACGGCAAATCTCTCATCGTCCGGAGTGTAAGCGGCGTACCCTCGGACACTCGGTATCGATCCGGATGGAAGTACCGATGGACCAAATCTCGCTGCACGCAACGGCCACGTCAGGCCGGAGCGGAAGAAGAACTTGTCCGCAGTGTCCCGCAACATCCAGACGTTCGAACGCACGGCTCCGTTCGCGTTCAGGTTGTTCTTGACCTCCGCCCCGTCGCCCGCCCAGTTCACGACGAGATACACGTCGGCGTAGAAGGGCGAGAACTTGCCCCCCTTGGCGAAGGGGAACCAGGTCGTCCGCAGCGCCGCCTCCGGCACCTCCGTCCAAAGGCGCACGAAGCGAAAGTCGTCCGCGGTGGCGAGGCCCTGCTTGGCCGTCCTTCCTTCCCCCTCGAAGCGAGGAAGCTCGCGAAAGACCGCCCGCAGTCTCTCGCTCGCCCAGTACGCAAACGGCGCGCGGGGCACGGCGCGAAAGCTCTCCGGGTCCACCTCGAAGCGCAGCGGGCTCTCCGGATCCGCGATGGCCTGCCGCAGCGTCGCTGCCTTGTCCTTGGCTTCGAGGACGCGAAGGAAGATCGCCGTGTGCGCGTGCCTACGGGTGCCACCCATGCCTCAGCCCTCTTCCCTGCGAAGCGGCTTGACCCCTCCCCGGCGACCGATGCCGTAGGCCACGCGAAAGAGGTCGGGAATGTTCACGCGCCCGTCGTTCATCCGGACGAAAACGCCGAGCGCCTCGAGGTCGGCGCGCAGCCCGTCGAGCCCCTCGGAGAGGTGCGCCGGGGGAAGACGGCCTTGCTCATCCGAGCCGCCCAGCCGGTCGACCACTCGGGATTCCTTCCATCGAGCGGCCACGTCCTCGAAGGCACACGGCACGACCTGTCCTTGGAGTGGGCTCAGCAGGGCATCGACCCAAGGCACGTCCTCCTGCAGCTCTCGCTGGCGAATCCGCGACGCCTGCTGCACGCCGCGCTTGATGCTCTCGTAGTGGAGGGCGCGCTCGTGATCTGGATACCGCCGCCCACTATCTTCGGCAGCCGTGTGCAGCGCGGCGAGAAAGGAGCGAGGGCTCGTGCGACCCGCGCCATCGGCGAGATGCCCCGGAACCCACCGGTAAGGATCGCCGCGTCGGCGATCGCGTCCCATCCACTCCCCGGTGATCTCGTGGAAGAACTTTCGCTGCGTCTCCTCGTTGCGCACGAGCGCATCGTCGGCAAGCCAGAGGCCTTCAATCTGTCGCCATTTCAGATGGCCATGCTGCTCGACGTACTCGCGAAACACGCCGTCGCTGGCGTTGCCCAGATACTGGAAGAACATCGCGTACAGCTCGGTGACCGGCCAGGTCAGCTCCAAGGCCGAAGAAAGGACCTTCGAGGCATCGGGAAAGGTGGCCACCGTGCGCTCTTCGATCTGGTCCGTCCGCAAGAAGCACTTGATGCGCAGTCGCCGATACGGCCGCAGATCGAGCGCGGTCTGCAACAGCCCGCGGACGAGTCGATTCATCGTATCCCAATCCGAGGCGCTGCGGTCGAGCGCGTCGAAGACCACGATCGCAACTTCGTCGCGCTGGTGAAGGGAATCGTCTTGTTCGAAAAGGAATCTCTCGACCTCTTCCGAACGCTCGACGACCGCGTCGATTCGTTTCTGCCAAGAGGAAACGCTCTCGAGCCACGGTGCGCCCAGAGCATGGAGGACCACGGTTTTCCAAATGAGCCGGGCGTCGTGGTCCTGATAGAGTAGATCCTGGAGGACGTCCCGTCCCGGATAGCGGCCGGGATCGGACTTCTCACCGAATCCTACGTGAATGTTCGCTTGCTCGAACCACCGGAGCGAAGGCGTGCGTTGCGCGACGAGGCGCCGAATCGCTCGGTCCTGCAGTGCGGCCCACCAGAAGCTCTTGCCCGCGCCGCGCATGCCCTTGACGACTTGCACGTCTGGATGAAGCGCCTTGGCGTGCGAGGCTGGGACGTGGACGAACCGCGGTTCGGGAGCCGCGCCAAAGAGCGAGGTCTCCTCCGGCAAGGTTTTCACAATCGCGTCGCGGATGGCCCGAGCGTTCGTCACCGGTCTACAACCTCCTCAAGCGCGAGTTTTCTGTCCAAGATGGAGAGGAAGCGACCGAACGCCGCTTCGACGAGCGTCGAATCCAAAGAGTGCACGTGCTTCAGGCTGGAGATGCCCCGGTTCCAGTAGATGGGAATCGGAACATGAGGCGCGTCCTCGTCGTTGTTGAGGTCGAAGCTGAAGACGTCAGCGGAATCTTCAGCGTTGGGATCGACGGCGTCATAGGCGCAATCGCGCAAGAGGTCCCAAGCGTGCTCACGCGTTTCGGTCAGGTACCGCTCCCGGTCCGTCTCGGGGACCAGGGCCGCAACCACGTACATTCGCTCCCTGAGAGAGCGAATGACGTCTGCTTTGCGCAAGTGATCCAAAAGGAGGCGGTAACCCGCCCAGGTCTGGTCCGTGTCGAGGGTGAAGAGTAAGAGCTTCGCGCCGAGATCGGTCGCGCCCACCGCAGCGAGATCCGAAAGCCCCGCGCGCAAATCCAGGAGAACCCAATCTGGACGCTTGGTGGCTTCCACCCTGTTCAGGGCGTCTGCGACGCGCTGTGCCCAGGGTATTCTTGGAGCATTCTCGCGTGGCGGCAAATCGAGGTAGCAGCGACCAAGCTTGGCGAGGTAATCGCCGGGCTTGGATCCGTGGGCCGGGACCACCCAGATCTGGCCGGGGAGTTCCGTCGCGAGGGGTGAAGCGGCGACCATGCGTTCGATGCAGGCGTCACCTTGGCCGACAGCGTCCTCAACGAACCAATCGATCAAGCCCAGCTCGGGACGTCGATCTTCCGGGAGCAGGCTCGTCGAAAGGCCAGGCGCTTCGAGGTCGAGGTCCACGCCGAGCACGGTCTTGCCCTGCTTGGCGAGGTGCCAGGCGGTGACTGCTGCCGCCGTCGAGCGGCCCACGCCGCCCTTGAGTGAGTAGAACGCGAGGCGCGGAGGAGGCTGAGGTGGCCCCGACGCGCTGACCACGCTCCACGCCGAACCCGTGACTTGCCGGTCGAGTAGCCGCAACTCAGGTCGGCCGTCGAGAAGGACACGGCTCGTGTTCAGGATCGGAGCCAGCTCTGAGAGGAGATCATCCCCGTAGAGAAACGCCGACTCCGGCGGAAATGCGCGCGCGCCCAGCTGCTGTTGCAACGCTTGCGCGAAGTCGTTCAACGCTTTTCCGAGGGGAGATGTTTCGGACGGGCGCTCGTCCACGAAGAGGCGCACCCGCCCAAAGATGTCCCGAATCACGATGAGCCGCTGGAGGCCTGCGAGCGTGCTGCGCCTGTCCTCGAAGAGACGCACGACCAGAGGCTCGACCTGGTCGAATAGCACCAACGATGTATTCACAGCATTCCCTCCAATCGAGCATGGTTCAACGCGAGGAAGACCTGTCGACAGGCCATCCTGTGCTCGTCGACTTGCTGAGAAGAAATCGACGAGGAGTGTTGATATCGCTGATGCACGCTCCAGTTCTGGAACGGGTTCGACCAAGGCAGCATGGCCACATACCGAGCGTCGTGGATGTTGCCGGCAAACGTGAAAAAAGCGTTCCAGAGTTCATCGATGTGCACGCGATGCTCGCGCCGTTGGGGAGCGCCGTCGTTTCGAACCGGCATGCCAAGCGCCCGCATGGTGGCCTTGAGCGCACATTCGGCGGCCATGCCGTAGAGTTGGTCGGCATTGGGCCATCGGCTCTTTGCGCGGAGCAGCTCCGCGTCATCCCGGTGGCGGGTGGCTGCGTCGACGTAATCAATTCTCATGCCGCACGCTCCAGGCAGTAGGCGGCAGCTTCCACCATCGCGTCGTCCATCACACCTTGCCCGAGGTCGGCGAACACCACGGGAGGCGCTTGCCCGAGGAGCACTTCTTCCCGCCACTTCTCGAACGACGAGAGAAAGAAGCCCGTACGCGACGTGATGGCTCCGAGGCGACCACGCGGGTCCAAGAGGCCGACCCCGCGTTCGACGAAGGCGGCAAAGATGTCGTTCTTGGTCCGTGGCCATGCCGAATCGGCCCAGGTTCTCACGGGCAAGGCGAATTTGCCGAACGGAGGATTCATGAGCACGACGTCGTAGCGGCGTCCGCACAGGTCGATGAAGCCCAGGCCCCGCGCCGCATCCTCGGCGAAAAGGCGCCTCCTGAATGCACGGCCATCGCTGGCGCGCTCGGCGTAGGCGCGGAGCGCCACGAGGAGCTGGCGTTCCACGTGGCGCCAGCGTTCCTCGTCGCTCACGCGAAAGAGAGCACCGTGCTCTCCGAACGTCTCGCGAATCGCGTCTCGAATGTCGTTCTCGATGCGCAGGAGCGAGCCGGCCTCGGCCGCCAGCTCCATTCGATCGAAAATCCGCTCGGCGAGCCTGCCGAGCTTTGGATCGAGGGTGGCGATGAGCTCGCGGCGGAGCTCCGGTTCCCCGGGCACCGGCTCGGCCACGACGATGTTCGTTTTATGAATCCGCGGACGCTCCTGGCGCGCCACTTGAAAATCCCGGAAGGCGCGCTGTGCCCGCATCCACAGGGCCAGGGCCGCGATCTGGGCACAGCGGGCGTCGATGTCGATGCCGTGGAGGTTGTGCGCGAGAACGAGCCCGGGCACCGCCTTCCGCAGCGCATCGAGGCTCGGGTAGTCCTCGGCGAGCGTCCTGCCCGTGGCCTCGCTCTTCGGGCTCGCCGGATCGGCGTAAGCCTCTTCGTAGATCGCGAGCAAGAGGTCGAAGGCGTAGAGCAGGAAGTGCCCGCTGCCGCATGCGGGGTCGAGCACGCGCAGCTCGCGCGGGTCCTTTTTCGCGCGCGGCGCGAACTTTTCGCCGGGCTTTCGGACCATGTACTCGCAGCGTTCGGCGAGCACGGTCTTCGTCTCGCGCATCTCGTACCAGATGCGACCGAGCGTGTTGTCGGTCAGAAACTGCACCACGTAACGCGGCGTGAAGAACTGGTTGCGCACGGCCAGCTCGCGGCTGTTGCGCGGGGCCTGGCTCTCCTCGCGCATCTTGCGGCGCTCGTCCTGGCAGTTGAAGTACTGGTACACCCAGCCGATGGTCTCGTCCTCGCCCCACACGCCGGCGAGCTCGGTGGCGTTCAAGATCTCGAGGAGCCGTTCGAAGGTCGCGCGCTTGGGCCACAGCACGCTCGACGGATCGCCCCGGTCGAAGAGGACCTTCACCTCGGTCGAGAGCTCGTCGAAGAGCGACTCGATGTAGAGTCGATAGCCCGCGCTGTCGGGGAGGAGCGGTAGCCCAGGTGCCATGCCGCAGAACTCGCGGTAGCCGCTCGACTGCTCGCCCTTGGTGATGCACTCCTGCACCAGCTCGCGGGCCTCGAACATCTTGAGGGCGACGAAGCGGTTGAGGGTGGTGAACGCGGCGTCGCGCAGGTAGTCGCGCACGGCGTCGGCGGCGCTCATGCCCGCCGCGCGCTTGTGCTCGATGACAGCGACGATGCGCTCGCGCTGAAAGGCTTGGCGCGCCGAGAGATGGGCACCGGGAGTCGATGCGACGGTTCCATCCATGAGGACGTCGAACGTGCCCTCGAGTTGGGCGGCGAAGTCCTCTTCGAGGAGCTTCCTCGCTCGCTGGGTCGCGCGTTCGATGGCGTTGCGTGTGTCCTTGTCCATCTCTCGGGCGCCCCTTACTGAACGATGACTTTTTTGCCTGCGCCGATGAGACGCGCGCACTCTTCGCGCACGCCGTGGAGAGCAGCATCGAGCTGCTCTTCGGTCTCGATGCCCCCGGCAAAGTAGCTTGCCACGCTCACGGTGACGACGCGCTCGCCGTCGATGATGCGGCGTAGCTCGCCGATGGCGGCGCTGAGACGGCCGCCGCACGCATCACGGTCGGCGCGAAGCTGCGGGATCGGCACGCGGCCTTCGTCGCGTTTCTTCCCCCGCTCGAAGGGCTCGGCAAGGCGACGCTGCTGGTCCTCGTCGATCTCCATCCAGCCCGGCGTCTTCACGAGCTTGTCGAAGGCCTTGGTGTACGCGGCGACGCGGGCATCCAGCGCCTCGTCGAAGCGCTTCTGGTACTCCGTCTCCAGCGCCTTCGTGTGCTGCTCGATGGTCGGCAGCTCCTTGAAGAATGTCTCGCGCTGCAGGAGATCTTCGAGCTCGGTCGCGCGCGTGCGCAGGTCGTCGGAGATGTCCGCCTCCTGGCTCAGGAAGCTCCAGAGCGAGACCTGCGCTTTGCGAGCGCGCTCGAGGTCGTGGAGGCGCGGCTCGTTCAGCACCTGCTCCAGCTCGACGGCGCGCTTGATGGCGTCCTTGATGGCGCGGTGGCTCGTGTTGAAGGTCGCGATGGCGTTGTCTTCGGAGCCGCGCAGGATGGCCTTCATCTGGCCGATAGCGCTTTCGAGCACCGCGCCGCCCGGCAGGCGGTGCGCGGTGAGCGTCGCGAGCGCCGACGACACGGTGTCCTCGTGCTGGGCCACGTGCTTGCGCAGCTCGGCCACGATGGCGCTGGCGTTCAGCTCCTTGACCTCGCTCCCGAAGGTGTCGCGGAAGGACTCGGAGGCCTTGACCAGCTCCTCGAACTCGATGCCCTTCTTCGGGCGGAAGGAAGCCTGTCGGAACAAGTTGTTGTTCGAGAAGGTGTCGCGCGCCTCGACGCCGGTGACGGTGTCGAGCGTCTGGCCCTTGCTGGTCGCCTCAATTTTGCCGGCGCGCAAGAGCGACAGCACGAGCAGGCGCACGACCTCGAAGTCCCAGCCGAACGGCTCCTTCGCGAACTCGTCCGTGAGGTAGCGGCCGCTCGCTGTGTCGCCGTAGTTGGCGCGCTCCTCGATACGGTCGAGCACTTCCTTCAGTGTGCCGCTTTCGGTGCGGAACACGGTCTTGCCCTTCTCATCGCGCAGCAGGCCGATGCTGCCGAACACGCTTGGCAGGCCCTGAAGGTTCTCGGCGGTGAAGAGCGCGTCGGTGCCCTTCTTCACTTCTGTCGCCTTGGCGGCGGCCTCCTTGAAGCGGTCGAAGACCTCGGGCAGCACAGTGCCGAGCACTTCGGCGGCCGTCTTGCCGACGTCCGTGGCGCGGTCGGTGGGGCTGCGGTCGTTGCCCCGGAAGTAGATGCGGCCCGAGAGCGCCGCCGCCTTGAGCAAGCGGCGCAGCTCGTCGCCGTGACGACGCAGGCGAACGCGCTCCTCGGCGATGAGGGCGGGCGTGTCCTCGCCCTTGGTCTCGCGCTCCTTGCGGGCGAGCATCTCCTTCGAGCGGAACAGCTCCACCGTCTCGCGATCGATGGAGTCGGTGAGCGCGATGGCCCAGAAGACGTGCTTGCGCTCCTGCTGGCTGCGGGTGCGCAGCTCGGCGGCGAGCGCATCGAACTCCTTCCCGTCCTCGGCGAGGTGGACCTGGAACATCATGTCGCCCGCCGTCAGCTCCCGACCGTGGATGGCGAGGCCCGCCTTGAAGGTCTTGGTGTCGAAGAGCGTGTGCGAGGGCTGCGGCTGCCAGAAGCCCGAGAGCACTTCCTGGTAGAGGCGGTGCGAGTCGCCGGGCTTCGGGCTGATGCCGTTGCGCAGGCGCTCCCAATCGTCTTCGGCGGGAGTCGGGATGCGGTAGCCATCGTCGCCGTGGCGCACCTGATGGGCCGCTTCGAGCGCCCGGAGAGCTTCCTTCACGGAGGCGAGCTGCGAGTCGCCGCCGACGCTGCCGTGGAGGGCCGCCGCGAGGTTCTCGGCGCTGCGGTGGACGCTCTTCACGTACTGGAGCAGGCAGATGACCTTCGCCACCGGCTGCGCCAGCGGGTGGTCGACCAGCTTCGAGATGGCTGCGATCTTCGCGCGCACCTCGGAGCCGATGTTGCCCTCGACGAGGTCGTAGACCTGATCGAGCCGCACGAGGTCGCCGACCGCGCCGTCAGCGAGGTTCACCGCCGGGTTGATGAGGAGCTGCTGCGCGAGCTTGATGATGGTGCGGTTGGCGCCGCCAACGTGCTTGCTGGCACCGCCCTGGGTTCGCAGGCCGGAGACGACCTGGATGATGAGGTCGATCTGGTAGGGGAGGAGCGGATAGAGGTCGATGAAGGCTTCGCGCGAAAGCTCGGGGAGCTTGATGTCGGCGGTGAGCCTCGTGTGCTCGGTGAGGCGACCACGGTGTTCGTCGAACAGCTTCCCGAGCGCGGTCTGCGCGGCGGCGTTCTTCGACAGCACGCGGCGGCTGGTGACCTCGGAGATGTCGCTCGGCTCGAGGTGGACCTGCAGCGGAAAGCGATCCATCAGGCGGGCCAGCTCGATCTTCTTGTCGTCGAGGCCGGAGACGAGCTCGCCGAGCTTCTCCTGGGAGGTGACGACGACCCAATGCTTGCCGCGCCCCTTCACGCCGAGTTGCTGCACGATCGCCTGCAGGTCGAGCATCTTCTGGACGTCGCGAGCGACGAACTGGCCGACCTCGTCGACCACGAACATCAGCGACAGCCCGGGCTTCCTGCGCTTCATCAGCTCGCCCGCGCGCTCGGCGAGCTTGCCCGGCGTGATGTCGGCCTTGTTCTTGACGGCCTTCACCCACGAGTCGGCCATCGGGTACGTGTCTGGGTCCAGGCTGTGGAGCACGCGGCTCGCCTCCGACAACGCGAAAGCGACCTTGCCCTTCTCGGTGGCCCAGTCCTTCTTGAAGAGGCGCTTGTACTCCTCCTCGAAGCGCGCGAGCTGCCCCTTCTCCTCGAGGCCGATCTCGAGCTCCGATAGGTCGAGGTCCTTCGCGTAGCCGAGGCTCTGGAGGAAGAGCCCGTACATGATCTCGGTGAGCGTCTGGTTGCCGCTACGGATGCCTCGGTCCGTCGAGACGTCGAAGATGACCGCGTGGGTCGGGATCTTCTCGTTGATGGCCTTGAGCAGGACCTGGAGCTTCTTGTCGCCGGTGCGGTCGGCGAATCGCTCGGCGGCCGACTCGCCCGCGACGGTGCGATTCGCGACGGTTAGGCCGAGCATCTTGGCGAAGCTCGACTTACCGGAGCCGAAGAAGCCCGACACCCAGATCGCGATGCCCTCGTGCGGCTTGTTCGGGGTCTCGCGATACGCGTCGAAGATGCCGGTGTAGTGCGTGCGGATCGCGTCCGTGACGACGTACTCGTTGATTTCGTCGCGGATGATCTCTTCGTCGGTCTGGTCGACCTTGATGACTTCTTCGATCCGACGGTGGATGTCGTTCGCGAAGAGTGTCTTGATGGGCGTGGGCGTCGTCATCGTCGGTGGTCCTCAGAAGATCTTCGGGCGGTAATTGTGCTCCGCGTCGAGCACGCCCATGAATCGCAGGCCTGCCGCGCCATCGAGGTCGCCGGGGTAGAAGAGAACGGTCGGCACGTGGACCCGTCCCTTGAGCTGCTCGAGCAGCGAGAAGGTCCGGTACACGGGGAACAGCGCGCCGGTGCGCATGATGAAGACGACGTCGCGCAGGGGGTCGGGGTCCTCGGGCATGCGCGCGGCGACAAGGTCGACGAGGGGCGAGTACTCGGACAGCACCGAGTGAACGGTCTCGACGATGGTCTCGACGCCCTGCTCGCGCTCCGCGGTGAACCACTCCTCGAGCGGGCGCTGCGAGCGCATGGCCTCGTCGAGGCACTCGGCCAGGGAGATGCGGCGGACGCGCTTGCCCTTCTGTGAGAGGCGGGTCTCGAGCAGGGTCACCTGCTTGCGCAGATCGAACTCGTCCTCCGGGTCGTAGCGAAAGAGCGCGTACGGCATGTCGTGGTACGCGCTGATGCGCTGCCGGGGGTCGGGCAGCTCGAGCACGGGCTCGAGGCTTTGCTTCAAGCGGTGTTCGAGATCGCTCATGCAACCATCCTCTCGGCGTACTCGCGGGTGCTCGTGCACGGCAGCGAGAGCTGCACGAGGCTGCCGGCGACCTGGTATTCGAGCTTGCGGTACTGGTGGAGCCGCAAGAGCTCGTGCTCGACGTCGGCGGGGCGCATCAGGAACAGGCGCCACTCGCGCGACGCGACGACCTTGCTGGGGCTCAGCTTCTCGTCGCGCATCGCGTGCAGCAGGTAGAGGAAGCTCCGCTCTGGCAGGTGGAACGACACGAACTCCTTGGCGATGGAGCCGCGCAGCAGCCCGAAGTCGACGGCGATCTTGAGTAGGCCCGCTGCGACGCGCTTCGTGGTCTGCTCAGACCATGCGTGTTCGGTGGTGCCACCGCGCTTGCTGATGTCGCCAAGGTACTTCTCGACGTCCTCGGTGTGGACGCGGAAAGCGCCTGCGTCGTACGCGGCGAACAGCCAGGTCTCGAGGAAGTCGCGGACGAGGAACTCGTCACGCGTCATGTGCCAGAGGAGCAGAGGCTTCCATTCCTCGACGGGCAGGCCGTGCTTCGCGAGCACGACGAGCGGCCGGTCGCGGCCGGCGGGGTCGAAGCGACGATTCAGCACCTTGGCGACGTCGCGGAGCCACGTGGCGCTACTCGCACCGATGAAGTTCTCCTCGCGGAGGCGGTCGAGGTTCTCGCGCTTCGAACGCTCGAAGTCCCACGCCGCGAACACGGCGTAGGTCTCGTCGATCATCGCGCCCTTCACGACAGTGAAGGACGAGGCGACGTTCGCGCGCGAGCCAGCCTTCATGCCTCGGCCCTCCTGGCGTAGGGGACGGCGAGCGCGGACGGCTCGCCGCGCGCGAAGCCGAGCGCCAGGAGCGCGACGTCTGCGTCGGTGCCGGAGAAGATCCCTGGCAGCGGCACGGCGCGCCCCTCGGCCGAGCGGCGCAGCTTGCCGTAGGCCTCGATATCGCGGCCCTCGACAAGCTCGAAGGCGCGGAGGAGCTCGGTGAGGTCGCTGCCCGAGAGGGACTCGAGCTTCTCGAAGAAGCCGGTCCAGTCGCCCGCGTTGTCGAGCCAGTGTTCCCAGCGCGCGTCGAAGGCCTCCTCGACGGCTTCGGGCAAGCGCCAGAGCGTGACGCAGCCCGGGGGTTCAAAGACCTCGGTGCAGCGGTGCGCCGCGACGGCGAACACTGAGCGGGCTTGCGCGAAGCGGTGCGTGCGCGGGAAGCCGCGCCGGAGGGCGGCCGCACCGAGGCGTCCGAGCTGGCCCTTGGTGTTCCACCACTTCGCGAGGTCCATCTCGCCGAAGCGCGCGACGACGAGGCGAAGCTTGAGCAAGCGATCGAGGTCGAGGTCCGTGCTCACCGGGCGCCTCCCTTGTCGGCGCCGTCGTCGGCGTCAGCGCCGCCGGCTCGCACCCACTCGTCGACCTCGGAGAGCTTGAACTTCCACAGGCGCCCGATCTTGTGGGCGGGGAGGTGCCGGCTCTCGATCCAGCGGTAGACGGAATCCTTCGCGACGCCGAGGTGCTTGGCGACGTCTTCTACGGAAGCCCAAGGCTCTGTCGTCATCGGCTCCGCTCCGATTGGGTGGGGACCACTGCGCACCGGAGCAGGGTACGCGGAGCCAGCCCAGCCCACAAGACCCGACTAGAGTCAAAAAGACCAGAGGAGCGATCGGGAAGTCCGAACGGGCTACCGGACCCCGCGCAGGTGACCCTTTTCGGGTCAGATCAGAGGCGCTGCGTCTCGTCAGCGCGCGCGGCCATCAGCTTCGCCCACGCCGTCCGCTGCTCGGCCCACGTCCCCGCGTGCGCCACCGCCCGGAGCGTCCGCTCGGCCATCGGCTCGGCGCCGTCGACGGCGTCGAGGGCCAGCACCTGCTCCTGGAGGTCGGCGGCCAGCATGAGCAGGTCGAAGAGCTGCGTGACGCGGGCGCGCGTGAGCCCCAGTTTGCGCGCGAGGGCGGCCTGGTCGGCCACGAGCCCGCGCTCGATGGCGGCCTGGAGGTGGTGCGCGAGGGCGCGAGCTGCCGGGCGACCTTGGCGGGGCGTCGCACGGGCTCGGGCTTGTCGGGCGGCGGCGTCGGGGTGAGCTCCACGCTGCGGCTCCGGCGCCAGAAGATCGGCTCCTCGATCACCCGGTAGTCGCTCGGCGTGTTCTTCCTCGCGCCCTCGTCGCTGGTCTGCCGGTCGCTCACGCTGCCTCCTTCGTGCCCGAGGCGGCGCCGAAGTCGATCAGCTCGACGCGGCACGTGCCCTTGTCCTCGTCGACCACCACCTTGTCGATGAGCGCGCGCAGGAAGCGCCCCTGGTTGTCGGGCGACATGTTCACCCAGACCTTGGCGAAGTCGCGGAGCGCGGCGACGAACCAGGCGTGGTCCTTCCTGGCGATCTCCAGCTCGGCGGCGTCGCGCTCCAGGTCGCGGAGCTGCTGCTCGCTCGCGGCGAGACGGTCAGCCTCGACGCCGAGCTTCTGCTCGACGAGCTCGCGGGCACGCCCATCGAGGCGCACCAACTCCTCGGTCAGCCTCGAGGCGGTCGCCGAAGACTCGGCGATCTTCGTCGCCAGCTCCGCGCGCAGCTTGCAGAAGTCCTCGCCCTTGCCGGCGGTGAGCGTCTCGAGGTGCTTCGCGACGCGCTCGGCAAGCGAGCCGTCGGCGGTCGCGTTCGAGATGCGGGCGACGACGAACTCCTCGAGCGCGGCGGCGGGCAGCGGCCTTCCGGCGCACTGGTCCTTGCCGTACTTCTCGCGCCGCGAACACCGGTAGTACCTGTGCGTCTTCCCGGTGGAGGGCTTCGTCGTCGAGCCCGGGCACATCATCTCGCCGCAGAGCGCGCAGCGCACGAGGCTGCGCAGGACGTAGTCGGGGTTCGTGCCGGTCCAACGAACCACGCGGCTCGTGCCCGCGAGGACGGCCTGCGCGGCGCGGTAGGTGGACTCCTCGACGAGCGGCGGGTGCTCGCCGGGGTGCAGCTCCTCGCCATACATCATGAAGCCCGCGTAGATCGGGCTCTTGAGGATGCGGCCGATGCCCTCCTTCGACCACGCGAGCTTCTTGGTGACCTTGGTGACCTTGGACCCGCGCGGCAGGAGCATCCGCTCGTTCAGCAGGTGCGCCACCTTCGCCTGCTGGCGGTGCATCAGGAACAGGTCGAAGGCCTCGCGGACGACGCGCGCCTCGAGCTCGTTGACGAGGAGCTTCTTGTCCTTCACCGAGTAGCCGTAGGGCACCGGCCCGCCCGTCCACTTCCCCTTGCGGCGCGCGCCGACGATCTTGTCGCGCGTTCGCTCGCTGATCATCTCGCGTTCGAACTCGGCAAAGGACATCAGCATGTTCATCGTCAGCCGACCCATCGCGTCGGCCGTCGAGAAGTTCTGGGTCACCGAGACGAACGAGGCGCCCGCCGCTCCGAGGCGCTCCATCACCTTCACGAAGTCGAGGAGCGATCGCGAGAGGCGGTCGACCTTGTAGACGACGATGACGTCGACCTTGCCCGCCTCGACGTCGGCCATCAGGCGCGTGAACGCGGGGCGGTCGATGTTCGCGCCCGTGAAGCCGCCGTCGTCGTAGCGCTCGTCGACGAGCTTCCAACCCGGCTGGCGCTGGATGTACGCGAGGCAAGACTCGCGCTGGGAGTCGAGGGAGTTGAACTCCTGCTCGAGCCCCATCGTCGTCGACTTGCGCGTGTAGATGGCGACGCGCCTCGTTTCGGGCTCGACGCTGCTCCTGGTAGGGCGTCGGCTCATCGCTCCTCGGGCGCGGTCGCGACGGGCACGGGCTCGGCGGGCTTCGCCTCTCGCTTCTCGGCGAGGGCGACGAGCCGCTCGAGGTTCTGGTTCAAGCGCGCCAGCTCGCGCACGAGCGACGGCATCGTCGCTTCGTAGAAGGTCTGGCCCATGCGGGTGCGGAAGAAGTCGCTGCTCATGCCGCGCTCTCCTCACTTGCGGCGGTGCCAGGCTTCTTGAGCCCGAAGAAGAGGAAGCCGTTCCATCGCGAGCCAGCGATCTGGTTCGCGATGGCCGAGAGCGTCTTGTACTTGCGCCCCTCGTACTCGAAGCCCTCGACGCAGACCGTCACCTCGTGGGTCTTGCCATCGAAGACGCGGCGCACGACGGTGCCCACCGGGGGCACGCGCGGATCGCGAGGCTCGGTCGTCGCGGTGCTCAGCGCCGCGTCGAGCTTCGTCGCGGCCTCGCCCGCTGCCGCAGGTTCACTCGCGGGCTGCCCGAGGCGCATCTGCCAGCGCTCAGGGAGCTGGTCGCCGAGCTGCTGGATGCGAGCGATGGCGCCCTGCGAGAGGTCGCCCTGGAAGTTCGCTTCGATGCGCCAGGCCAGGCGCTTCTTCAGGTACGCCCGATTCCGCGAGCGCGTGGGTTCGCCGTAGAGCTCGCGGTACTTCTCGGCGAGCGCCGGGACGTTCATGGTCTCGAGCGCGGCGAGCTGGCTCGGCATGTCGTCGAGCCTGCGCATCTCGGCGCGGGATCTCGTGGTCGCTTTGTTCATCGTGCCTCCGTGGTTCGCGAGAGCACCGTGCTCGCGCGCCTCGGGCATGACGGCTTCTTCCCCGGTGGAAGACAAGGCGAGAGCCCGCGAGAGCGCCGACCTCACGACGCACCTCCGCTGGCTGCTTCTCGTCGTGCGCGGTGCTCGCGCCGCCACATGTCGAGCAGCGTCTTGGCGAGGATGGACGCGGCCTCGTCGAGGCGGCGCTCACGGTCGGCGCGGCGCTCCTCGGCGCTCTCGGTGGCAGGTTCGGCCGCGCTCGCGGGCGGCGTCGGGATCGCGTTCATGGGACGGAAAACGCGGTCCCGATGGGCGCGGTGGGACAGGGAGATCATCCACTGCCTGATCCCTCTTGCGCCGGGTGTGTAGTGTGCAGTATCTACTGCACACTACCTCCCGGGCCTGCCGCCCGGGACAAGCGAGCGAAATGGTCAAGCGAGAGAAACTCGGACATCGACTGAAGCGCGTGCGCATCGCCCGCGACCTGAGCCTTCGCGAGACGGCGAACAAGGTCGGCGTGTCGCCGACGTACCTGTCGCGGGTCGAGAACTGCCTCGACCCGAGCCCGCCCACGGAGAAGACGCTCCGCGCACTGGCCGACGTGCTGGAGGACAACCTCGACGAGCTGATGCAGCTCGCCGGCCGCGTGCCAGAGGACGTCGAGAAGCTGATCAAGGCGGACCCGGACATACCCGTGATGTTGCGGCGCGCCCGCGAGCAGAACGTGACGGGCGCGGAGTTCCTGGAGTGGCTCGAGACGAAGAAGAAGGGGGGCAAATGATTCCAGAGCTGAAGGTCCCCTTCCTGCACGAGAAGCAGGTCGAGCGCGCGGCCAACGAGCTGCTGCACAAGTACGCCAAGGACAAGGGCAAGCCCGTGCGCGCGCCCATCGACGTCGAGAACATCCTCGAGGGGTACTTCAAGCTCGACCTCGTCTACATCGACCTGCCCGACTTCATCGGCGTGCCGGACGTGCTCGGCGCGACGTTCATCAAGGACCAGCGCGTCTTCATCGACGAGTCCCTGATGATCGAGGGCAAGGAGGGCCGTCTCGCCTTCACGCTCGCCCACGAGGGCGGACACTGGTACCTGCACCGCCCGCTCATCGAGATGGAGCAGGTCACGGCCACGCTGTTCGGCAAGGACGACGTGCCCAAGCAGCCGGCCATCTTCTGCCGCTCCAGCCAGAAGAAGGCGCCCGCCGAGTGGCAGGCGGACAGGTTTGCCGCCGCGCTCCTCATGCCTGCGGCCGACGTGCGCGCCACCGTGCGTGCGCTCTGCGGCGACACGCTGCCAACTTGGGAAGACGTCGAGGCGAAGCGGAAGGCTCGCGTGCTCGACGAGAAGCTCCGCGACCTCGCCACCGAGGTGATGGCGAAGGGCAACTTCACGAACGTGTCGAACGAGGCGATGCGTTACCGCCTCCTGGACCTGAACCTCGTCCTCGACGCGTCGAACCCGCAGAGGAGCCTGCTGTAGCCGCACGGCTTTGCCGTGCTTGGAGTGTCCACGGTTTAGTTCACAGTTCACAGGAGACGTCGCCATGCAGCTCACCGCCACCGCCCACAACCCGACGTCGCTTCGCGGCGTCCTCTTCGCTCGCGAGGAGGGCTGAGCCATGGCCACGTTCACGCTCCGACATTTCTCCAGCGCCGAGTCGCTGCAAGCCGTGCAGGCCAAGTACCTGATGGACCTGCTCGACAAGTATGCGGCCTACTTCGCGACGCGCGGCGTCGAGTTCGGCTCGTTCAACGGGCACGGCCCCGACTACGAGGCCATCGCTGCCGTGCTGATGACGCCCGACGAGCAGACGCCGAGCGAGCTGATCGACGACCTCTACTACGTCGACGAGATGGCCACGGCTGACGCGATGGACGGTCTCCTGGAGGCGGCTGCCGCCGCGGGCGTGAAGCTCGACGTCGGCGACGAGCCGACGCCCGCCGACGTCGCGGTGCAGGTGCGGCTGCGGGCGCCCGCACTGCTCGAGCAGAAGCACGCCGAGCACTTCCTTCTGCAGCGCCGCCGGACGTTCGAGTACTTCCAGTCGCCGGACGGCGTCGACACCAAGTACCGGGCGCCCGGAGCCAAGAAGCTGCGGGCCTGCGAGGACGCGCTCGGCATTCGACTCGAGGCGATGAAGCGAGGGCGGACCTGCAAGCTGTTCGTGTTCCCGCGCCCCGACGGCATCTGGTTCCTCGTGCGTCGCGGAGATCCCTTCAAGCGCGAGGGCTCGATCGAGAAGACCGGGATGACCTCGGTCTACTACCGGCCCGAGAAGTACGACGTGCTCAAGTACGACCAGGGGCTCGGCGAACTGTCGGTGAACGCCGAGGGCAACAAGAAGCTCGTCTCGCTCTACCGCGAGCTGTTCGGCGAGCTGCTCTTCGGCGACCCGAAGCGGTTTCCGAACACCGCCAAGTACACGCTCGCGCCCTTGCAGGACGACGGTGCCGCCGCGCTCATCTGCAGCGACGTCGAGGGCATCGACACCATCACGCTGAAGGAGGTGCAGATCCTCTGGGGCGGGCCCCAGGGCGAGATCGAGATCCGTCGCGCGAAGGACCTCTTCGAGGCGCTCAAGGGACGCAAGAAGGAGCTGCCCAAGGGACGCCTCGTGAAGGCGAGCTTCCTCGTGAAGTTCACGGACGCGAAGACGCCGCGCACCGTGACCATCCGTCCCCAGAACATCGCGAGCTACACGCGCGACTCCGATGCGAGCGTCGTCGAGGCGTGGCTCACGGCCCGCGGCTTCGTGAGGTCGGCACCGGAGGCGCAGGATGCAGACGTTGCTCCGGCTGCAGCGGTCGCTTGAGGCGGCGCCCTGGAGCCGCGCGGTCCTCGCCGAGTGGCAGGAGCGCTTCGGCCCGGACCTCGCGCTGCTCAGGCCACACCTGAAACCCACCGGCGAGCGCGCCGGGGTGTTCCCGTGTCCCAACGGCGGCGGCGAGGGCTGCCCGCGACAGGTCCACGAGCGCGACGGCGGGTTCGTCGCGGTCTGTGGGAACGTGCCCGCCGAGTGCGAGCCCATCCCGCTGACGAAGACCGAGCTCGCAGTGCTCGCCCTCGATCGCGCGGCGGCCCTGGGCCCCGTCGTGGCGCGCGTGTGCGCCGAGGAGGCGCTCGCAGCCACCAGCGTCGCGGGGCTCGAAGGGCTGCTGCCCCTCGGGGTCCTGGAGCGCCGCGTGGGGCGCACCTTGGTGGTGCTCGCCACCGGCGAAGGGAGCGGGCAGCGCGGAGCGATCCTCGAGCTGCGGCGCGCGTCGGGCGCCGACGCGGTCGCGGTGGTCGTCGCGGGGGGAAAGGAGGCGCGGCTCGTGGGCGAGGGCCACGCCGAGCTTGGGCTCGACGCGCCGGGGCTCCGGCTGCACCGCGCGCTGAGGCTGCTCTGGCCCGAGTCGTGGGCGGCTCGCGCGAAGGCCAAGGAGGCACTCTTCGAGGACGTCGAGCTGGTGTTCGCCTCCGAGCCGGAGCGGCACGTGGTCCGCCTCAACGGCGAGCTGCTCGCCGCCTTCCGGGTCAGCGACGCGAAGTTCGCGCGGCTCCTCCGACTCGCGGCGGCACGGGCGGCAGCGCCCGACGTCGAGGAAGGCGGCTGGCTGAAGAAGTCCCCGCACCTCCAGCTCGACGAGCGCGAGGTGGACCTCGTCGATCTGCGCAACGCGCTCGTCGCGGACCAGCCCGACGGCTACGCCGGCATGACCGCCGCCGAGCGCAAGGCGCTCCTCCAGTCGTCGACGGACCGCCCAGGGATGCTGCGCCTGCCGATCAACCCACGCCACGTCCGCTTCGACCAGAGCCTCGCGAACCTCCGGCTCCTCAGTGACAAGCAGAGTGAGCCGCGCGAGGAGAAGCCTGCCAAGGGTAAGCGGAAGACCTCGGGCAGCGACGAGCTGGCGCACAACAAGATGCAGGCGCGCGCCAAGGCGATCAAGATGCTCGGCGAGGCCCGCGCCCTCGGCGTGCCGCTGCCCGACGACAAGACGTTGAAGTCATGAGTCGTCGCGTCCGTAGCGGCCCTTGAAGTTGTCGCGGAAGCCGCTGCTGCCGCCCGCCTCGGGCGTCGGGAAGTCGTCGGCGGTGACGACCTTGGTCTTGGTGAGGTCCACGAGGAACGCGCGGCGCCTCCCGCTGTCGAAGGTGACGCGCTCGCTCTCGGCGGTGACGAAGCCGCCCTGCTTCTTGCTCTCGGTGACGAGGCGACGGAGCGCCTTCAGGTCCACCATCTCGCCCTCGTAGTCGATGCGCTTGCAGTGCGCGCGGAAGGCGTCGTAGGCGCTCTCGAGGTGGACGGCGAGGTGCCCGTTCTCGAACACGTAGTGGACCTTGTGCTTGAGGTCTCCCTGCACGGCCATCACGCCGAGCATCTCGAGGAAGTGGTCGAGGGCGTTCTTCACGCCGTGATCGGTCTCCAGCACGTCCTCGAGGATGGCGTTGACGGCGGCCTCGACACCGAGGTCTTCCTCCAGCTCGCAGCCGCAAAGCTTGGCGAACTCCTCGAAGAGATGCACGCCGAGCAGCATGGCCGTGAGGTTCTCGACGATGCGCACGGGCACCTTGCGGCCGTCGAGGAGCGCCTTGGCCACGGCGCGCGCGACCTCAAGGTCGGCGTCGAAGTCGCGCCCGAGGCAGAACTGGATGTAGCGCGGGGCGAACAGCAACAGGTCCACCGAGCGCAGCTCCTTGTAGGCGGCGCGCGCGGTCGGGTTCTGCGCGAGCGTCGTCTTGTCGGGGTTCGCGGTGACGATGCGCTCGAGCAGCGCGGCCTCCGTAGGGCGCGTCTCGCCCGCGACACAGACGGGCGCCTGCAGGTGGTAGCTGTTCACCTTGAGGTCAGGACGCCCGCGCTCCTCGGTCTCGCCTCGGTATAGGCGGCGCAGGTAGCGGTGCAGGGTGTTCAGCCGCTGGCGCTGCATGTCGTGGGGCTTGTACTCGTCGATGAAGACGGGCACCGAGCGCGTCGACGTGAGGAGCTTGAGGAGCGCGAACTCGGTCTCCGTCGCGGAGTACGGCTCGGCGTCGCGGATGCCGAAGAGCGGCCACATGATGTCGATGCAGAGGCTCGACTTGCCCGAGCCCTGCGTGCCCCAGACGAAGAGCGTCGGAAACGTGCCGACCCTCTCCATGAAGCGCGGCTTCATCGGCGTGGCGAAGAACCAGCCGATGACGGGCAGCATCACCTCGGGCCGGTTCACCTGCGGCAGACAGCGAAAGACCGTCGCCGCGACCTCGAGGAACGTGTCCTCGTCGACCTTCACGTAGGCGATGCGCTTGTCGAGCGAGGCGCCGCTCGGGACGTACATCACGGGTGACGGGTCCATGAAGCCCTCCTTTCCGATGGCGCAGTTCGGCCCGAGCCAGACGTGGTGCTCGCCCTTCTTGTAGTCGCCGAGCATGTTGGAGCCCGGACGACGCGGGATGTCCCGGCGCGCGAGCACCCGCAGGAGCCCCTGGACGTTGTTGTCGCTGCCGGTCCACTGGAGGTCAGCGGACGGGAGCTGGCGAATGAGGTCGCGCTTGCTGTGAAACGCGGTGAGCGGAAGGCGTAGCCCCGGTACCTTGCCGTGCTTGTCGGTGAGCGCGTCGCCGAAGATCATCTCGCCGTCCTCGGTGAGGACGCGCATCGTCGGCTCGATGGTGAACGACGAGATGACCTTTGACTCGCCGCGCGCGGTCATGCAGTAGTAGCAGGACGCGTCCTCGAAGATCGCGCCCTCCATGTCCTCGTCGCTGTTCTCGGGATCGGTGCCCTCGCCCTCCTCGCGCGCGGGCGCGGTGGCTGCCTTGGCGACGGCTTTGCGCAGGTCCTTGGCCTTCAGCCCGAAGCGCTTCTGGACGGCGCCGAGGTACCTCGACTGCACCGACGGGTCGCGGTGCGCGATGGCGTCGAGGATGGGCTTGAGCCGGTACTCCAGCTCGCGAGCCGGGGTCTCGGCGGGCACGGCCTCGATGGCCTTCTCGATGTCGAAGACGACGTCGTAGAGATCGCACCGCGCCGTCGGCTCGACGTTCACCTTGCAGAAGCCGATCTTCTGGAGCGAGTGGCACGGCGGCGCGATGGAGCCGTCGGCGCGCGCAGTGGCGAGCACCTTCTCGTGGGCCTTGGCGATGTACCGCACGCCGTCGCGTCCGCGCAGCTTGCCCATCCTCTCGCCACGGCGATCCCACTCGAGGATCAGCTCGGTGAGCTCGTCGAGACCGAGTCCCTTGTGCGCGAAGAAGCGCACCATGTCGAAGATGGCGACGCTGCGATCCTCTGCGCCGTGGTCCCAGAGGCGCTGCACGGGACCGCACATCTCGACCGGGTGCTCCCAGTCGTACTCGCCTTCGGGCGTGCGCTTCGCCTTGATGGTGCCCGGCACCGGCACGTTGCCGACGACCGGCAGCGAGACGCGCGGGGTAGCGACGGGCAGCGTCAGCTCGGGCTCGACGTCGATGCGCGCGAGGAGCCTGTCGTCTTCGCTGCGGTCGAAGCCGGAGAGCGCAGCGCTCACGCGGTGCGGGCGGTCGCCCTGGCCGTCGCCCTTGTGGCTGACAGTGCCAATCACCTTGATGATGCGCGCGACGTCGTGGATCGCGTCGACGTGAACCGCGTCGGTCTGCGCGCGCTCGCGCACCTTCGTCTCGAAGGCCTTGAGCCCGGCTTGGAGCCGCTCGCGGCGCTCGCCCTCGAGCGCCGTCGCCGGCAGCGCGAACCAGAGCTGCGCGCCGTTGCCACTCATCATCACGTGCGGGCGCACGAGCCCCTCGGACTCGCACCATGCGATGGCCTCGTTCGCGGCGGCCATCGCCAGCGCGAGCTCGGCGTCGGTGCTGGCGGTGTCCTTGGGGCGCACCGGGTCGAGGTCGATGACCGTCGCGGTGATGACCTCGATGTCCTTGCGGCCCGCGCCGGTCTTGAGTGGGCGCACGACGTTCGGCGCGGCGTCGAAGAGGCGGCGTGGGCGCGGCTGGAGGCCGACGTAGACGTTCCCAATGGCGTTGGTGCGCACGCACTCGCGGACGAAGGCCTCCTCGTCGTCGAAGAAGCCGATGCCGATGATGCCGCCCGCGGGACGGATGACGCGCACCTCCGAGACGCCGTGCGCGCCGTGGGCGAGCCAGCGCCAAGTGGCGCGGATGGTGCTCTCGTCGGGGCCGAGCGCGCTCATGCGGCTCCCTTGCGCGTGCCGAGCTTCGACGCAGGCACGCCCAGCACCTCGGCGTAGAGCTTCCGTCGCTCGAGGTGGTGGCGACGCAGGAGCGGCACCTTCCGATCGACGAAGTCGAAGAGCGCGGCGTCGGTCTTCTCGGCGTGCGGGCGCATGAGACGCCCCAGGCGCTGCACGGTGCGACCGCGCGCCCGGCCTGGGTACGCCAGGAACACGCGCGACAGGCGTGGCAGGTCGAGCCCCTCGTCCGCGAGGCTCGTCGCAACGATGACCGCCAGCTCTCCGGCGCGGGCGCGATCGAGCAGCTCCTTGCGGACGGCGCGCTTGACCTCCCCGGTGAGCACCGCCGCCGAGACGCCCTCGGCTTCGATGGCGGCGGCGAGCGCGTGGCAGTGGTCGATGCGCCCGGAGAGCACGAGGCAGACGTGGCCGGTGCGCGCTTCGGAGACTACGTGCTCGACGATGAGCGCGTTGCGCGCCGGGTCGCTCGCGACGGCGGCGAGCATCGGCGCGTAGTCCTCCGCACCGGTGTAGAGGTACTGGAAGTCCGTCTCGATGCTGTGGATGTCGGGCACCGTGAGGACGCCCGCCGAGACCAGCTCATCGTGCGTGACGGTAACGAGCGGCGCGCCGAGGAACAGTTCGAGCAGCGCGGTCAGCCCGTCCTCCCGATCCGGCGTCGCGGTGAGCCCGAGGCGGTAGCGCGCGGGGCAGCGATCGACGACCGAGTGGAACGTGCTCGCGGCAACGTGATGGGCCTCGTCGAGGATGAGCAGACCGAAGCCGCCGAGGAAGGCGTCGAGCTTCGCGGGTTCCCAGCGCACCAACGCCTGGATGACGGCCACTGTCACGGGCGCGGAGCGCTCTTCGCCATCGCCGATGAGCCCTGCGTCGAGGCCGAGCTTGTCCTTCAGCTCCCCGAGCCACTGCTCGGCGAGGTCGAGGGTGTGGACGAGGATGAGCGTCGGCGTTCGGAGCTTGGCGATCGCCCCCATGCCGATTCGCGTGTTGTGGCAGACGATGCCGTTGGCCACGAATTCGTGGCGCCCGGGCACGGAAAGATCGACTACCCGAGCACGTCCTTCTTCGATCGACTCCACCGGCAGGTAGCAACACGGAAGCTCGAGAAGCCGTTCAAGTTGGGCGGTGTCCTCCGGACACAACCACCCCCAACGCCGCACGATCGCTCTCAACTTCTCACGCGAGGGGGCGCTGTTCCCATGGACGTAGTTGCCGAAGAGGCGCCCCTCTTCATGGGTCCAGGAGCGATGGCGACGAGCAGCCTCATACAGCGAGCGAAGCTTGTCGCCCACGTCGAGGGTGTCGACGTTCGGGTTCCGCGCGTCAGGTCGAGCGGTGATTGCCTCCCGCAGGGCGAGGTTCTTTCGATTCGAGACGAACCCAATCTGGCGCTCGAACGCCTCCAAGCTGCGGACGACGATCCGCCAGTACATGCGTTGCTCGCCGTTGTAGGTGGCGCGACGCGAGTGGCGAGAAGACACGATACCCAGGCCAAGCAAGGCGATCTGAACTTCCCGAGCGAGCCGCTCGGACTTCGTCGTGTACTCGATGCGGCCCTGGGCCACGTCGACGCCGGCATCTCCCTCGAAGAGGCCTCGAAGAAATGCCGACATGATGTCGGGGCCGCCCGTCCGGACGCGAAGAGGAATGCTCTTAGCTCCAGCCGTAGCGCGATCGACACCGAGCCACGCCAGGTACTCGCGGAAGATGACGGAGTGGATGACGAAGTCGATGGTCGAGCCGCTGCTGGCCTTGACGAGCTCCAGCCCGTGGGACCGTGCCCACCGCTGGATGGTGTCCACCACATCGATGTCGGCGTTCGTGAACGCGGTGGAGTTCGCCGCCGTGAGCGTGCCCTCCGCGATGAGTAGGCCGATCGCTTCCGCGCCTTGCTCATCGAGCGCCAGGTCGTGAGGTTCAGCGACCGAGCTTGCGGTCTTCGGACGCACCCAGCGGAAAGGGGCCTCTGGGCGCACTTCGCCCCAGGCGTCGGAGCCAAGCCGCAGAGCGACGCGGTCGCCAGGAACGAGCTCGTCAACTCGTTTCCAGAGGAAGTCGCCGTTCTTGAGCACGCGCACGGGATGCTCGGGTGTGGCCTCCAGCTCGTATCCGAGCGCGAGCCGGATGCGGAGCGTGTTGGCCAAGCCGCCGTTGAAGACCGCGTTCGTCTTCTTGGCGCCGTACGCCGTGTCGACGGCGATCTCCAAGAACGCTGAGTGCCCAGCGGGAACGTCACCGGCGATCTCCGCTGCCGTGAGCAGCCCGCGGTCGGTAAAAACCAAGGAGTCGTTGGCGACACACTTCCCGCCGCCGCGCGGGATGACGACCGTTCCCTGCGTGACCTTCGCGAGCTTCTCGACCGCCGCCGACTGCTAGTCGCGGAGGCCGAGCGCGGGCACGTCGAGCGTCGCTTCGGGCAGCACGCGCGCGTCCTCGCAGGCGACGATGAGCCCGTCCTGCGCGGCCGCGCGCCGGAGCACGTGAATGGCGCCGCGCGGGAGGCGCAGCTTCGCTCCCTCCTGCTCGACGAAGCACACCGTCTCGAGCTCGGCGCCCGGGTTCAGCCCGAGGCGAAGGCGGTCGAGGAACGCGGGGTTCGGGAACGACAGCATCCGGCACAGGCGCTCGACGACCTTCGGCGGCACCTCGCGGGCGTCGAGCGTCAGCGCCGCATCAACTCGCGCGCGCATAGGCAGCCTCCTCGAGGAAGCGGGTGATGTTCTCGACGCGCCGGGTGGTGAGCATTGGCGGCAGGCTCTTCAAGAACTTCTTCCCGTAGCCCTTCTCCGCGATGCGCTTGTCGAGGATGACCGCGACGCCCACGTCTGTCTTGCAGCGGATGAGGCGGCCCACACCCTGGCGCAGCGCGATGATGGCGAGCGGCACCAAATAGTTGTCGAACGCGCGCGGATCGCGCTCGCAAATGGCGTCGATGACCGGGTCGTCGGGCGGCGGGAACGGCAGCTTGTCGATGACGAGCCCGGTGAGCGCCTCGCCCGCGACGTCGATTCCGGTCCAGAAGCTCTCGGTCCCGAGCAGGATGGAGCCGACATCCTCTTTGAAGAGGCGCGTCAGCTCCGCGCGCGGAAGCTCGCCTTGGCGCAGCACGCGGTGTTCCCTCCCATCGAGCCGCTCGTAGACGGCGTTCAGGTTCCGGTACGACGTGAAGAGGCCCAGCGTGCGGCCGTCGCAGGCGTCGACCACGAGCTGGAAGATCCGCGCGGCCTCGTCGATGAAGTCGGCGTCGCGCGGATCGGGCAGCCGCTCGGGCACCACGAGGAGCGCCTGCGACGCGAAGTCGAACGGCGTCTCTGCGACAACCTCGAGCGCGCCCTCGGGCACGCCGAGCTCGCGGCGCACGAAGTCGAAGGTGCCCGAGGTGGTAAGTGTCGCGCTCACGAGCGACACGGACGGGCAGCGCGCGAACAGCTCCTCGCGAAGCAGCTCGCTCACTTCGATGGGCTTCGACCGGAGCTTGGTGCGCCCCTTGTTGTCGAGGTCGAGCCAGTAGACGCAGGCCGGGTTCGCCTGCGCGAGTCCCTCGGACAGGCGCGTGGCCGCGGTGGTCGCGTTCTTGGCCAGGTTGCGCGCCGTGGCGCGCTCCTTCTTGGCCGCGAGCTCGTCCTCGGCGCGGCTCTTCGCGAGCGCCACGAGCTTGCCAAGGGCGCGCTGGAGGGCAGCGTCGTTGGCGAAGCCCGGCGCCTTGAGCCGCTTCTTGTACCGGGGTGAGCGGGCGAAGTCGGCGAGCGCCGCGAACAGGCGCTGCGCCTCCAGGCGAAGCTCGCCCGCAAGCTGCTTGTTCCCGAGGTCAGCCGCCGCCGAGGCGAGCCGCCCGAAGGTGTGCTCCGACAGCGTGAAGCCGAAGAACTCGCGGGCGATCTCCGGTGCCTCGTGCGCCTCGTCGAGCACGAGCAGGTCGAACGCAGGCAGCACCAGGTCTTGTCCCGTCGCCTGGCGCACGGCGAGGTGCGCGAAGAGCATGTGGTAGTTGGTGACGACGATGTCCGCGCCCTGCGCCGTGGCCTTCGCGCGCTCGGCGTAGCAGTCGTCCCGGAACGGACAGCCGTCGCCCTTGCACTCCTCGGAGCCGACCGAGAAGCGCGACCAGACCTGAGCGTGCGGGATGAACGCCAGCTCGGAGACGTCGCCGGTCTTGGTCGCGTCGGCCCACGCGAGCACGTCGTCGACCTGCCGCTGCTGGTCGTCGTAGTAGAGCCCGCGCAGCTCGCCGCGCGCCTCGCTCTCGGCCATGCGGTCGAGGCAGACGTAGTTGTTGCGGCCCTTGAGCAGCGCGAAGGTGAACGGCCACGGCAGCACGCTCGCGAGCATCGGCAGGTCCTTCCTGACGATCTGCTCCTGCAGCGCGATGTTCGCGGTCGCGATCACGACGCGCCTCTTCTCGTGGTGCGCGTGGTGAACGGCCGGCACGGCGTACGCGACGGACTTGCCGGTTCCGCACGGCCCTTCGCCGAGGGCGTGACGCCCGCCGCGCATGGCCTCGTCGACCATGCGGGCGAGCGCCACCTGGCCCTCGCGCGTCTCGTAGCCGGGGAACCGCGAGGCGAAGAGCCCGCCGTCCCCGAAGACCTCGGAGAGGTAGTCATTCATCGGTGGCTCCTCGCGGCTCGCTCAGGCGAAGGGATCGACCTCGGTCTCGTCGGCGGCGGGCGCAGCGCTCTCCGTCTGGAGCTGCTCGACGAACGCGCGCGCCTTCTCCACCTGCGACGTCGGCAGGTCCTTGATGCGCTGGACGCCGAACTTCGCGAGGAACTTGTCCGTCGCCTCGCGCGGCAGCGCCTTGAGCGCAGTGACGAGCCCCTGCGCGACGTTGGGGGCCACGGTACCGTCGCCCTTCGCGTCGCTCTTCTTGTCGTAGCTGTCGAGCGACTGGCCACCCTTCGCGCCGCCGTCCGCCTCGCCGGAGTAGAGCTTCGCGAGGTCGTGCTGCGGGAGCGCCTGGAAGGCCTTCTGCTGCTCGACCGAGAGCTGGTGCTCCGGGAGGATCGAGTACGTGGTCTTCGGGTCCTTCGCGGCGCCGTGGCGCTGGATCTCGAAGGCCCACCTCTCGAGGCCGTACTTCTCGCGGACGCGGACGAGGTCCTTGAAGAACATCACGCCCTGCTCGAGGACCTTCACCTCCTTCGAGTCGTAGAGGGCGACGTTCAGAGCGACGCGCAGCGAGGCCTTCGTGCCCGCAGCCTTCATCTTCTCGTCGACCTCGACGTACTTGCCGTCGACGAATGCCACCTCGCGCGGGTGCGGCTCACCCAGGAAGACGACGACGGCCTTGTCGCCATCGCCCGCGAGCTTGAGCCAGAGCGAGCCGCCCTGGTCATGCTTCTTCGCCATCTCTTCGGTCTGCTGCCACATGCTGTTCGTCATTGGTCACTGCTCCTTCTTGTTGGGGTTGGTGGTGCTGCTGCTGTCGGTGGTCGTGTTGCGGGTGCTGCGTCGCTCGCGCCGGTACACGGCGATGAGCTGCGTGCCGTCGGCGGCCTCGCCGGCGTCTTCGAGGTGGAAGTCCGCGCCGAGCTCGATGACGTCGTTCAGCTCCCAGCGTCGGAAGAGGCCCGGCAGGCGGATGAAGTCCTCGTCGCCGGGCAGGTCGTGGATGGGGATCGGTTCGTGGGTCATGCGGTCGGCTCCTCCGGGCGGTTCATCCGGTTCGTGGGGAGGCAAACGCGGCTTGCGAGGTCGGAGTGGGACAGCGAGCTCGCGAGGTGCTCGCGGAGTCGGCCGAGCGCGCGCTGGAAGCGCTTGCGGGCGGCGTCGTGCGAGAGCCCGAGGCGCTGGGCGGCCTCGCGCTGGTTCTCGTCCAGCACCAGCACCGCGAGCAGCAGCTCGGCGTCGGCGCCAATGATCTCGGTGAGCCACACGCGCAGCTCGGCGACGTCGTCTTCGAACGACAGCCCCTGCGTCAGCCCGAGCGGGGCGTCCGCCTGCGACGCCTCCCACTCGGCGCGCGCAAGGCGGTCGAGGTGGCTCGAGACGATGATGCGGTCGTCCTGGTCACGTACCGGCTCGAAGGTGTCCCGGTAGACGATCCGGTCAGCGTCGGCCCACACGCGGCGGCGGCGATCGATGAGGTCGCGCGCGGTGCTGCGCACGAGCGTCGCGGCCACGCGGTGGACCACCTCGAGGTCGAGGCGCTCGATGGTGCTCGTGAAGACGTCGGCAAGCTCGGCGATCAGCTCCTCGGGCTGTCCCCGGAAGTTGCGCTGCCGCCGCCGGTAGACGGCGTCGAGGCCGGGCCAGAGCCCGAGCCACAGGAGCCCGCTCACGAGCTCGTGGTGCTCGCGCCGCTGCACGAGGGTCACGAGCACGCCGAGGAGGCGATCCTTCTCGTCGAGGTCGCCGCCCTTGCTCGCGAGGTACTCGACCACCTCGAAGGGTTGGTCGAAGCGCGCGAGCGCGGGGTGCTTCCTTGCCTGTTGAAACGCCTGCTCTGCCTGAAGAGAACGAACGGAACGGTCGAGGGCTGCATGCAGCGCCTCCCAACGTGCGCGCATGACGCGCCGCCTTTCCGGCGGGCGTCAGGCGCTCCTTGGGGCCGTGGTTAGGGCGTCATGCGCTCGGTGGACTTGAGGTGAAGGAGGGCGCCGCGAGCTACGCGGCGCTCGCCCTCGGGAGCGCGGGCACGGGCGTCGGCGGCATCGGCGTGCGCGACGCGAGGACGTTCAACGTGCGGCAGCGGTCGCGGTAGCAGGTGACGGCGACCGTGCTGTCGCCGCTGACGACGACCTGCATGTCGCCGCGCCGGATGGTGAGGCCGTCGCGATCGCGCTTCGCCAAGAGGGCGCCGCAGGCCTTGCAGCGGCAGTCGGGGGCGGTGGTGGACTGGGTCTTCATGGGCTGTCTCCTCGCGACCCACCGGTCATCGGCGGGTACGAGGGCAGCCTCGTTGGAGAGGGGAAGGTGGAAGCCAGGGCAGGATCGGGCGCCGGTTCCGGGGTCCCTCTCTCCCCTCCCTGCGGCGAGCGCGTTCGCCGGCCCCTCCGCACCTCCCGGAGGATCGTCACAGCGCGGTCGCTTGCTTGCGAAGGCCCGAAGCAGGCGCGCTCAGCGCTGGGACATTTTGACGGGCCGTGGACAGTCCCAGGACGGCCCTCTGTCCCTTCTTTCTCTTCTCTTCTTCAATAGTTACGTATCTCTTCTCTCTCTGGACAGCTTTTGACGGGTAGGTCTACTCAGAAGCGACTCGCGATTTCTTCGCGAGGGTCCCCTCGAGTCATCGGCCCTTCGAAAATGAGATCTCGCTACGCCTGTGGTGCTACCCGCTGGCGGCTGTCCATGTCCGCGAGGCGCGCAAGTGCCTGCGGTTGCTGGCGAAAGAGGGCGTTGGCGGGCGGTCGGGACGGAACCGGTAGCTGTCCTGCTGTCCCAACGGAGCGTGCGGGCCAGGACCGCGTTCGCGGTGGTGTCCCAGCGCGTCGGGCGAGGTCGCGTTTTCGTCCCCATGAACGCGCCCCAGCCCGACGAGCCGATCCCGTTCTTCACGAAGGAGGAGCGCGACGCGCTCGTCCTCGAGTTCCAGCGCCTCGCTGCCCGCCTCGCGCAGGCAAGGCTCATCGCGCCTGCGACCTCGACGCGCCTGATGCGGACCATCCACCGCGAGCGGCGCCTCGCCGATGAACGGCAGGGCCACCTCGCAGATCTGGTGTTCAACATCCTGGTCAGCATCGAGGACGGCACGCTGAAGGAGGGCGAGCACTTCGCCCGGCTGCCCGACGAGCGCGTGGCTGTCCATCCCGAGGCGGTGGCCACGGCCCTCTACCGGGCCGAGCGCGGGCGGCTCCTCCGGCGCGAGCTGCGCGCGCTCCTCGAGCTCGGGTGGCGGCACGAACGCGACGTCGTGGTCGCGCGCTCCGAGCGCGTGCGCTTCGACCACGAGGGCGACCGCCGCCGCTGCGCCGTCCTCCACCTCCCCTCGGCGCGGCAATTCGTCGGCGGTCGCTCGAAGCCTGTCCCAGCCCGCTGAGCCAACCCGCGTTTCCTTCCCCACCGGCGCTTCGTGTCGCCGGCCAGGAAGCGCATGGCCATCAAGGACCTCGTCAGACCGGAGCTGCCGCCGCCCACGCCGGCCGCAGAGCGACCGCCGAACATCACCTGCGAGAAGTACACGCGGGGCGAGGACGGCAAGCGCTGCATCCACTTCCAGCAGGGCGGCACGTGCGCCTTGCCCGACGAGTTCGTCTGCACCGAGTGGCAGAAGCACAACGGGCCGAACAAGCGCACGCTGCCCGTCGTCGCGGCTGCGCCCGTCGTCGAGCGTGCGCGGGCGCCGAAGCCCGTCGCGCGCGACCTGTTCGGCAACCCGCTGCCCGAGGTCGCGCAGCCCGCGGGGAAGTCCTCGACGCTGCCTGCGCCGATCGCGAAGCAGCCCGCCGAGGCTGGCGCGACGATCGTTGATGTCGATCAGCTCCGCGGCTTCACCGACGCTGACATTGCTTCGTTCAAGGCACTCGGCGTCGAGGTGCTGCTGCGCTCGGAGACCTACGGCGACGTCTGGCTGGTACCCGCGTACACGGGGCGTGATCGCAAGGAGCTAACCCCGGAGCACGCCGCGACCCTCGCGCGCGTCATGTCGGTCTTCGCCGGATCGCACATCGTCTCGTTCGAGAAGGTGGCGAAGGGAGCGAAGCCATGAGCTTCCGCTTCTGGAGCTACGTCGAGTTCCGCGACGACGACGAGTGCTGGCCCTGGACGGGCTGCACCACCGCGAACGGCTACGGGCGAGCGAGTCGCGACGGAGGCGCAAACGTTCTCGCCCACCGCTTCGCGTTCGAGCTGGTGTTCGGCGCAATCCCAGACGGTCTCGTCGTCCTCCATCAGTGCGACACACCCGCATGCGTAAACCCGGCCCACCTTCGCGTCGGGACGCAGCACGACAACATGCTCGACTGCGTCGCCAAGGGGCGGGCTGCCAGGGGCGAGAAGAACGGGCGCGCGAAGCTCTCGGCTTCCGACGTTCGGGCGATCCGTCGAGCTTCTCGAAGGGCGTCGTCCTTCCGCGAGATCGCGAGCGCGTTCGGCGTCAGCGCGAAGACCGTCTCGCGCATCAATCGCGCGACCACCTGGAAGCACATCACCAACAACCCTGAGCGCCGAGAGCGCCCCCTCGAGGAGCGCTCATGACCAACGTCGCGCCGTTCAAGAACCAGCACCTCAGCTACAGCAGGCTCTCGAGGTTCGAGACCTGCCCGCTCTCGTACCGCCTCCACTACATCGAGAAGAAGCAGGCCGAGCCAGGGCTGCCGCTCCGGTTCGGCAAGACCATCCACGCCGTCCTCGAGCGCCTCATCAAGGAGGTCGTCGATGACGAGCGCACCGGCCCGCTCTCCGAGGAGCGCGCCATCGAGCTCTATCGCGAGGCGTGGGGCGCCGAGCAGCTCACCGGCATGGACGTCTTCGCCGAGGGGCTCGCCATCCTCCGGCGCTTCATCGCCGACCAGGGCGTCGTCGACCACCGCGACGTCCTCGCCATCGAGAAGGAGTTCCGGCTGCCGGTCGGGCCGTTCGAGGTCCTGGGCTTCATCGACCGCGTCGACTGGATCGACGACGAGACCGTCGAGGTCATCGACTACAAGACCAACCACCAGCTCTTCACCCGCGACGAGGTCGACACCTCGCTGCAGATGAGCCTCTACGAGGTGGCGGTGCGCCGCCTCTGGCCGTGGGCGAAGAAGGTGAAGCTGACGTTCTGGATGCTGCGCCACGGCGTCCGGCAGGAGACGACGCGCACCGAGGAGCAGCTCGCCGACGCGCTCGCCTACGTCGAGACGCTCGGGAGGCAGACGGAGACCGCTACGGCGTATCCGGCGCGCCTCAACACCAACTGCTCCTACTGCGACCACCGCAAGCACTGCCCGGCCTACGCCGACGCGCTCGCCGGCAAGCGCGAGTTCCTCTGCGAGGACCTTGCCGATCTCGAGGCCGTCGCCCGTGAGCGCGAGGAGGTCGCTCGCCTCGCGAAGGCGCTCTACGCACGCAAGGAGGAGCTGGAGGACATCCTCAAGGCGCAGCTCAAGGAGCGCGACGAGCTCGTGCTCGGCGGCGTCCGCTACCGGATGTTCGCGACGACGAGCCTCGACTACCCGCTTGAGCCGACGCTCACGTTGCTCGCGGACGCGACGGGCCTCTCGCGCGACGAGGTGCTCGGGAAGCTCGGTGCCATCGACAAGAAGGCCCTCGACGCGCTCCTCAAGTCGCTGGGCAAGAAGCTCGACAAGCCGCGCGTCTCGCTGCTGAAGGCCGAGCTCGAAGCGCACGCCGAGAAGCGCATGTCGCCGCGCCTGTGGGCGAAGGAGGTGGCGTGATGCTGCTCCCGCCGCCCCTCGACCCGGCGTCGGCAGCAGCCGCGCCCATCATCGCCCACGACGCTCCGCGCCTCGCACGCCGGGCACCGAAGACGACCGTCGCCTTCGTCGACCTTGAGACCACCGGGCTCGATCCGTCGCGGCACGACATCATCGAGATCGGCATCGTCCGCGTCGACGCGCGCACGCTGGAGGTGCTGGACGAGCACGGGGCGCTCGTTGCGCCCGAGCGTCTTGGTGAGGCGCAGCTCGACGCGCTGGCGATCAACGGCTTCACGACGGCGGCGTGGGAGCACGCGCTCCCGCTCCGCGAGGCGTTGCTCGAGGTGGCCCCGCTCCTCGAGGGCGCTCTCGTCGCCGGCCACAACGTCGGCTTCGACTGGGCCTTCCTCGAGGCTGGCTTTCGACGCGCCGGTCTCGCGCTGCCGAACGTCGACTACCACCGGCTCGACACCGCGAGCCTCGCGTGGCCGCTGGTGGTCACGGGCGAGCTGCCGTCGATGTCGCTCGAGCCGCTCGCGAAGCTGCTCGGGCTCGAGCGCTCGCATCCGCATCGTGCGCTCGCCGATGCCCGCTGCTCGCTCGAGGTCGCCCGACGCCTGGTGGAGCGCATGCGCGCGGGCGGCGTCGTCACCGGGCTCCCGGCGGATGAGCGGCAGATCTGCGACGCGCTCCTCGGTCGTCTGGCGCAGGGCCGACGTCAGTACGGCCCGTGGCGCCTCGATGACGGCCGCGACTACCCGAGCGAGGCCTACGCCGAGGTGCTGGACGGCCTGCACTACACCGCCGCCGAGCTGGTGCGTCGCCGTCGCGCCTAGGCGGGTCGGCGTCGCCGCGTCTACGTCTGCCATCCGTTCGCGAACGACCCGGCCGGCAACATCGAACGGGTCCGCGCGATCAGCCAGTTCCTCATCGACGACGGCGCGCTCCCCATCGCGCCGCACCTCTACCTGCCACAGCTCGTCGATGAAGCGAGCGGACGCGAACAGGCCCTCGCGCTCTGCCTCGAGCTGCTCGGCACCTGCGACGAGGTCCGCGTCTTCAGCGAGCTCGTCACTGAGGGGATGGAGCGCGAGCTGCGCGAGGCGAAGCGACTCGGCCTCCCAGTTCACTTCGTCCGGGAGGTGCGAGCATGAACCCCTCGACCCACGAAGAGTGGCGAGTCGTTCCCGGCTTCGATGGCTGGTACGAGGTGTCGTCCATCGGGAGTGTTCGGAGCTGGCGGCTCACCGCCCGTCGCGAAGCACGACGCAGCGAGCCGCGCATCCTGCGAGGGCAGTACACGGACCTCGGGTACCACCTCGTCAAGGTGACACACCCTGTCTTCGGGGTGATGGACGTTGGCGTTCACCAGATGGTCCTCGCGGCGTTCATCGGTCCGCGCCCCGAGCGGATGGTGTGCGACCACATCAACGCCGACCCCGCCGACAACCGCGTCGAGAACCTGCGGTGGGTCACTGCTGTTGAGAACCAGCACCACGCCGTTGCGCTCGGTCACATCACCGGCCGGATGGGACCGCGCAGCTTCTCGCCGCTGGACGACGAGAAGGTCCGCGCCATGCGCGAGCGACGCCGCCACGGCGAGTCGCTCAAGGCGCTCGCCGCCGAGTTCAACGTCAGCACGACCACGGTCTCGAAGGTCGTCAACAACCTCATCTGGCGGGAGGTGCAGCCATGAGTGGCGCGCACTCCCGCAGGAAGGGCGCGGACTTCGAGAGAGCCATCGTCCAGCAGTTTCGCGACGTCATGCCCGACGCCACGGTTCGACGCGGGCTGCAGTACCGCACGGGCGAGGAAGCCCCCGATGTCGACTGCCCCGTCTTCTGGCCCGAGCTGAAGCGCGGCAAGCAGCCGAACGTCCGGGGCGCGCTGCGCCAGGCCACGAACGCCGCCCCGCCCGGGCGCATCCCCATCGCCATCATCCGCGATGACCGCGCCGAGCCGTTCGTTGCGCTGAGCCTCAACGACTTCCTCGAGTTCGTGGCCGAGTGGTGGGCGCGGAGGGACAAGTGAAGAGCGCCCTCCGCAACGACCTCGAGCGGCTTCGTCGGGACGCGCTCTCTGAGCGCCACCGCCATGCCTTCGAGGCGGGCCGCGCGAAGCAGTCCGCCCTCGCGGACCACGCCGACGCTGCCTCCGTGCTCGCGATGCTCGACGACGAAGCGGAGGGCACCTACGCGGCGCGGGAGGCGCTCACCGAGGCGATCATCCGCGAGCACCGGGCGAGCCGCGCTGCGGTGTGGGCGTCCCTCCTGCTCGGCGCGTTCAAGCCCATGCTGGTGCGCCTGCGGGGCCGCCTCGTCAGCGACACGGTGCCGGGCGACGAGCTCGACCAGCTCGTCGTCACCGCATTCCTCGCAGCGCTCACAGAGGTGCCACTCATGGATCGCCTGCCGATGCGGCTGCGCCAGCGCACCGAGCGGCAGGTCTTCGCGTTCCTCCGCAAGGAGCGCGAGCAGCGCCACCCGGGCATCGACGTCGAGGAGCTGGAAGACCTCGACCCGGACGCCCTCGCTCCCCGTCGCGCGCGCACGGACGAGGAGCTGTACGACCTCGCGCTGCTCATTCAGCGCGCGGTCCAGGAGGGCCTCTCCACGAGCGGGCTCGACGTGGTCGAGGCCACGGTGCTGCGCCGAGAACTGCTGCGCGCGTACGTCGAGCGTCTCGAGCCCGACGACGACGTGGCCCGCGAGCGTCTCTACCAGCGCCTCAAGAGGCAGCGGTCGCGCGCGATGCAGCGCTTGAAGTCGCTGCTCACCACCACGTCCCCGATCCAGCTCTCCATCGGCTTCTGAGGGCACATGGCGAAGAACAAGCACGCGAAGATTGGCCGTCCCACGAAGGGCGAAGGCCCGAAGCTCTCGAACCCCGACGAGGTCGAGCGCCTGCTCGTCGAGGGCGAGGTGGTGCCCGATGAGCACGGCGAGGCGAAGCGCGTCTGGCTCACGCAACGCGATGTCGCGGCCCGCTTCGGCGTCGCGGTCAGCACCATCGCCGCGTTCGCCAAGGAGCACCGGACCACGGAGCGTCGCGAGGAGCTGCGCGCCCAGCTCGATCCGCCAAAGACCCCGCTGCCGCCGAAGGTCGAGCGCTCCGTCGAAGCGCCCGAGCCCAGCGACGTCGTGCGCGCGAGCGTCGAGGACAGCGCAGAGCACGCGACGGAGAACACCGCACCCTCGCATGAGCGTCGTCGACCCGGGCGGCCTCGCCACCAGCAGGCGCCGGTCATCCCGTTCGCGGAGCTGGATCGCCTGCTCGTCTTCGGCGAGGTATCGATGAACGAGGACGGCACGTCGAACACCGTCTATCCGACGTACCGCGAGCTGGCCGAGAAGTACGGCGTCGCCCCGAGCGTCATCGCCGACTACGCGAAGAGCCACAACACGATGCACCGCCGCAAGTACGGCGAGCACCGCATCGAGGCCCGGCGCGACGAGAAGATCATCGAGGCACGGGCGACGGCCGAGGCGATCACGGTCGCCGAGATGCTCGCGCTCATCGACGAGTTCCTCATCAAGTTCAGGGAGGCGCTCAAGGAAGGTCGCGTCCGCACCGACAGCCCCGCGGACGTCAACACGCTCATCCGGCTCAAGTCGTTCCTCGAGGGCGGCGCCGACTCGCGGCAGGAGATCCGCCACATGCTCTCGCTCGAGGTGCTGTCGGAGAGGCACGAGCGCTACATGCGCGACCTCGAGTCCTCGACGCCCGCGATGGCTGGCATCATCGACGTGCGCGGTGAGGCGGTCGAAACCGAGCACGGGAAATCGAACAGCCTCGGCGGTGTTCGGTTGCCCCCCTCGCGTTCGACTCGGGACGGCGAGGCGGAACCGAACCTGTCCCAGCGCCCCCCCTCGCGTTCGACTCGGGACGGCGAGGCGGAACCGAACCTGCCCCAGCGCCTGCGCGACGAGGTGCGCCGCCTCGTGCGCCTCACGAGCGAGCTCGCGGAGCAGATGGGCGCCGACCCGGACGACGCCGAGCTGATCGAGAACCAGGTGCTCGTGGCGGCCGCCGCCGTCGAAGCAGCGCTGGGCGCGCACGACGGCGCCGACGTTGGCCCACGTGGCGCGACCGCCGAGGAGGACGAGGGATGATCGCCCCCGGCGCAGCCGCGCGCCCACGCAGCCAGGACGACGCGATCAGCAGAGCCTCGCAGACGGGCGCCCACGAGGCCCGCAGCGGGCCGGAAGAACACGCGCCCCTCGCGCCGACCCCGGGATTCCGCGGCCTTACGGCGCCGCCCAGCTTCGAGCGCTCGAGCACGACGAGCTCACCGCGGCGCGCGCCGGAGCACGCAGGCAGCCACGCGCGCCGAGGCGTCGCTGCCGAGCCGGGCCTCGCGCGCGTCCACGGCGCCGATCCACGGAAAGCGGCGGTACGGCTCCGCGGGTACGGCGCGTTCGAGGCGCTCGAAGTCCCCGAGAACGCGCGCTGCGCTGGGCGCGAACCGCCGCTTTTCTCTCTTAGCGGCGGTCGGCGCGCGCCCTCGTGGAGCACGCCTACCATGCCGGCCCACGGCGTCGGCACGCCGGCATCGGCCTCCGCATGCCTACAACCTGCCGAAGGGGGGGAGGGGTCCGTTTTTCGTGGCGCCGCGCGCCCGCCCCAGGGTGCCTGGGGCCGTTTCCGAGTGGGTCAGTTTTGGGAAACCGAGCAGCCCCGCGATTCAAAACCGAGCGCCGAACAGGAAACCGAGCACGCGCGCGCGTTCGGTTCTGTTCGGCAAGTGGGTCGCGGGCGCGGCGCGGGCTCAGCAGACGAGCCCCTGGACCGCCCGGAGCAGCTCGTCGTCCGTCGGGTGGGTGTAGATGCTGGTCGTCACCACGGACTTGTGGCGCGCGAACTTCTGCGTGAGCCGGAGGTCCTTCGACTGCCGGTAGACGGCGCTGCAGGCGTGGTGGCGCAGCGAGTGAAACCCCAGGTGGCGCTCGAAGCCGGCGCGCTCCTGCCAGACCGCGAAGAGGTGCCGGAGCTGGCGCGCCGAGAGCCGTCGTCCGAGGCGGCTGACGAAGACCGGCGTAGCGGGCGTGATGGTCTCGCCCGCGCGCTTGCGCGTCGTGAGGAGCCGTTCGAGCTTGGCGCGTACGGCGTCGGGCAGCAGCACCTCCTGGGCGACGGGCTCCTTCGCGGAGCGCTTGAACACGCGAAGGGCGACGCGGCGCTTGGCGCGTCCGGCGTCGTCGAACACGTCGCCGACGTCGAGCGCGAGGAGCTCGTGCTCGCGCAGGCCCGTGCCCATCGCGAGGCTGAAGATGACGTGGTCCCGGAAGCCGTCGACGTGCTGGCCGGTGACCTTGAGCAGCGCGCGCTGCTCGGCCTCGGTCAGCGTCTTCACGGGGCGCGAGATGGTGTCGGCGTAGGCGGTCATGGTCGCTCTCCTTGCGACCCATACAGGCTTCCGCTCGCGACGAAGGCAAGGTCGCTCGCGACGTCCCGGAGGGCGGCGTGACGCTCGGGATCGTCAAGCGCACCGAGGAGGAGTTCCAGCAGTGGCTCATGACGGAGCCGGGCTTCGTCACGGCGCTGATGGCGTTCGACGACGAGCCCATCGTCCTCGAGGCGTACCAGCGCGAGTTCCTCACCAACCGCTCGCGGTTCCGGTGGGTCAACAAGAGCCGCCAGGTCGGCTTCTCGTTCCTCTTCGCGCTCGAGGCGCTCGCCCGCTGCCACCTGCGCAGCAAGCACACGGCGGTCTTCGTCAGCTACAACATGGACGACGCGAAGGAGAAGGTGCTCACCGCGCGCCAGCTCCACGAGGAGCTTCCGCTGGCGTACCAGAAGCGGCTCGTCGTCGACTCGAAGACCGAGCTGGCGTTCGAGTCGAACGGCGCGACGAAGCGGCTCTCGCGCATCCTCTCGCACCCGTCGAAGGCGCCGCGCGGCAAGAAGGGCGACGTCTACCTCGACGAGCTCGCGCACTACGTGAACGACCGCGAGGTGTACCGGGGCTCGACGGCGCTCATCCTCCGCAGCAACGGGCAGCTCACCGGCTGCAGCACGCCGCTCGGGCGGCGCGGCATCTTCTGGGAGATCGCCAACGAGGAGCTGCGCAAGTACCCGCACCACACGCGGCAACACGTGCCGTGGTGGCTGTGCCGCTTCTTCACCACCGACGTGAAGGCTGCCTCCGCGGTCGCCCTCGACCTGCCGACGGAGGAGCGCGTCGAGCGCTTCGGACGGCCGACGCTCATCGAGCAGTTCGACTCGCTGCCGATCGAGGACTTCCAGCAGGAGTTCGAGGGGAAGTTCGTCGACGAGACGTACAGCTTCTTTCCCTACGAGCTGATCCTCCCGTGCACCAACGACGAGCTGGTGCTCTACGACGAGCCCACCAGCGTGCGCACGCCCGATGGGCGCATCGTCGCGGGCTTCGACGTCGGTCGCACGCGCGACCGCTCCGAGCTGGCTGTCTTCGAGGAGATCGAGGGCCGCTTCACCGCGCGCATGCTGCGTAGCTTCGAGGGGACGCCGTTCGCAGAGCAGGAGGCCGAGCTCCGGCGCCTGCTGGGCACGCTGCCCGTCGCGCGGCTCTCTATCGACCGGAGCGGAATCGGCATGAACCTCGCCGAGAACCTGTCGCGCGACTTCCCGCAAGTGGTCGGCGAGAACTTCACCAACGAGGCGAAGGAGCGCTGGGCGACGGACTTCAAGATCCTGCTCCAGCGCCGCGACGTGACGCTGCCCCGCGACCGCGAGCTGGTCGGCCAGGTCCACGCCATCAAGCGGCGCGTCCTCCCCTCGGGCAAGGTCAGCTTCGACGCCGAGCGCAACGCCCGCGGCCACGCCGACAAGTTCTGGGCGGTGGCTCTGGCGTGCCAGAAGGAGCGGCACGCCCAAGGCCCGCGCACCGGCGAGATCGGCGTACGGGTCCTGGGGTGAGGTCGACGCCTGCAGAAGGCGACAGAAAACGTCTCTGTTCGCAGGTAGTGGCCCTCGTTAATGTCCATCGCTTGCAAAAAGCGACGACAAACGTTACTTTTCGATGGTAACGACCATGAGCGCCGCCGCCAGCTACATCGTGGACCTTGCCGCACGCGGCAGGCACCACTTCACGACGGAGGAAGCCGCCGCGGCGCTCGGCAGCTCGGTCCCGACGGCGCGCGCGGCTCTGCGTCGGCTCAAGGCCAAGGGCGAGATCGCCGACCCCTACCGGGGCTTCTACGTCATCGTCCCTCCCGAGTACCGGCGGCTCGGCAGCCTCCCTGCTGACCAGTTCGTGCCCCAGCTCATGGAGCACCTGGGCGAGCCCTACTACGTGGCGCTGCTCAGCGCGGCCGAGCTTCATGGCGCCGCCCATCAGCGCCCGCAGGCGCTTCAGGTGATGGTGAAGACCAACCGCCGCGGGATCGAGTGCGGCGAGGTGCGAGTCCAGTTCATCGCCCGGAAGGACATGGAAGGCACCGCAGTCGTCGAGAGGAAGACCCCGCGAGGGCTCCTCCGCGTCGCATCGCCAGAGGCGACCGCGCTCGAGCTGGTGGGCTACGCCGACCAGAGCGGAGGACTCGACAACGTCGCCTCCGTGCTCGCCGAGCTCGTCGAGGCCATCGACGCCGATCGGCTGGTGTCGGAGTGCGGGAGGAGCCCTATCGCCTGGGTGCAGCGCCTCGGCTACCTCCTCGACCTGACGGAGCACCGCGACCTCGCGGACAAGCTCGCGCCGGCTGTGGTCGCGCGCGCCAAGGATGTCGCCCCGCTGGTGCGCGCGAAGAGCCGGAGTGGCGCGCCGCGGGATGAGCGCTGGAAACTCGCCCTGAACGCGACCGTGGAGCCGGACCTGTGATCCCCAAGGACTTCATCACCGAGTGGCGCGACCGCGCCCCATGGGTGCTCGATAGGCAGGTCGAGCAAGACCTCGTCATCTCCCGCGCGCTCGTCGAGCTGTTCTCGCGAGCGCCGATCGCTGAGGGCCTCGCCTTCCGAGGCGGCACCGCCCTCTACAAGCTCCACATCACGCCCGCCGCTCGTTACTCCGAGGACATCGACCTCGTCCAGACGAACCCCGGCGGCATCGGCGACGTGCTCGACGCCATCCATGATGCGCTCGAGCCGTGGCTCGGTAAGCCCAAGTGGAAGCAGACCGAGGGCCGCGTGACGCTGAACTACCGCTTCGAGTCCGAGGACGTTCCGCCGGTCGCGTTGAAGCTGAAGGTCGAGATCAACTCGCGCGAACACTTCACCGCCTACGGGCTCAAGCAGCATCGCTTCGAGGTCAGCTCGCGCTGGTTCACTGGCACCGCCAACCTGCTCACGTACGAGCTCGACGAGCTGCTCGGCACGAAGCTCCGCGCGCTCTACCAACGCAAGAAGGGACGTGACCTGTTCGATCTGGGGCTCGCGCTCCAGCGCGGCGACGTCTCCCCCGACCGCGTCGTCGAGGTGTTCGCGAAGTACATGGAGGCGGAAGGCGCGAAGGTCACGCGCGCGATGTTCGAGAAGAACCTCGCGGCCAAGAAGAAGGACCCGATCTTCACGGCGGACATGACGCCGCTGCTCGCGCACGGCCAGTCTTGGGACTTCGACGACGCGTTCGAGCGGGTATGGACGGGGCTCGTTGTGCGCCTCTCCGGCAACCCCTGGAAGGGCGGCTGACGCTCGGGGACAGAACGCCTTCACTCACGATGCATGTGAAGGTGTTTTGTCTCCTGTCCCCGCCACCCGCACCCGGAGGCTTTGCCCATCCCGGAGGCGAGGCGCGCGGTCCAGATGCTCGGTACCCAGGTGGACTGCCTCCTCGCAGGCTGGCCAAGCGCCTCGCCTCCTTTGTCCTGCGAGGTCCACCATGCGCCGCACCCTCAAGCTCTTCGTCATCCCGGCTGGCAAGTCCGCTGGCGCCCCGCCCGAGCCCGGGCCTGACGTCGAGCTCGAGGCCGCGAGCGACGACGCCCTCCTCGCCGCCGCGCACGAGGCGATCGCGAAGCGCGGGCTCCGGGCGCGCGCGGTGTCGTTCACGCCCACCGGGCTCGTTGCGTACGCGGAGGCCGCGCGGTGACGACGCCCGATGCGATCCATGCCGCCGACGAGCGGCTGCAGACCATCCTCAAGGCCCACGTGGTCGGCGCGACGGTTCAGGACCCGGCGAGCCGCCCCGCCGGCGAGGACACGGCCGCCGCGTTCACCTCGGCCGGCGCGCTCATCCCGCCCTACGACCCGGAGACGCTCTGCCTCCTGGTCGAGCACTCCAACTCGCTGCGCCAGAACGTTGACGCCTACGCCACCAACATCGATGGCAACGGCTACCGCTTCGACGCCGTCATCGACTTCGATGCCGAGGACGCGCGCTCGAAGGTGGCCGACGCGATCACGCTCGAGCGCCTCGCCGCCCGCGAAGCGCGCACGCTCCCCGAGGGCATGTCGACGACGCCGAGCGCCGAGGAGGTCTCCGCACGCTTCACCGAGCTGCGCCAGGCCGCGCGCGTCGAGCGGGCAAGGCTCGATGCCTTCTTCGACTTCGCCTGCTTCGACCACAGCTTCGTCGATCTGCGCCGCCGCACGCGCCAGGATCTCGAGGTCACGGGCAACGCCTTCTGGGAGGTGCTTCGCGACGGCAAGGGCGACCTGGCGCGGCTCGTCTACGTGCCGTCCTACACCGTGCGGCTGCTCCCGCTCGATCGCGAGGCGGTGGAGGTCACCGAGCGAGCACGCGTCTCGCCCGTGAGCTTCGACACCGTGCGTTCGCGCCGCCGCATGCGGCGTTACGTGCAGGTGCAATCCACCGAGTGCGTGTACTTCAAGTCGTTCGGCGACCCGCGTGTGATCTCGCGCTCGACGGGCCGGGTCTTCAGCGACATCGCCGCGCTCAAGGCTGCCAAGCCCGACGACGGCCCCGCGACCGAGCTCCTCCACTTCGCCATCCACTCGCCGCGCTCTCCCTACGGCGTGCCCCGCTGGGTGGGCACGCTGCTCTCCGTTCTCGGCTCGCGGCAGATGGAGGAGGTCAACTTCCTCTACTTCGAGAACAAGTCCGTGCCGCCGATGGCGCTCCTCGTGTCGGGCGGGCGCATCTCCGAGGCGTCGGTGCCGCGCATCGAGCGCTTCATCGAGGAGAACCTCAAGGGCAAGGCGAACTTCCACAAGATCCTCATCCTCGAGGCGGACGGCGCAGGCACCGGCGACGGTGGGCGCGCGAAGATCGAGCTGCGGCCGCTCACCGACGCCCAGCAGCAGGACGCGCTCTTCCAAGTCTACGACGAGCGCAACATCGACAAGGTCGGCAGCGCCTTCCGGCTACCGCGCCTCTTGCGCGGCGAGAGCAAGGACTTCAACCGCGCGACCGCCGAGAGCGCGCTCCGCTTCGCCGAGGACCAGGTCTTCCAGCCCGAGCGCGACGAGTTCGATTTCCTCATCAACCGCAAGCTCCTCGCGGACATGGGCATCCGCTTCTGGCGCTTCCGCTCGCAGACCCCGGTGACGCGCGACCCCGAGCGCATGACCGAGATGGTCGAGCGGCTCGTGCGCGTCGGCGTGCTCACGCCCGAGGAGGGGCGCCTGCTCGCGGGCGACATCTTCAACCGCGAGTTCAGGAAGATCGGCGACGACTGGACCAAGCGCCCCATCACCCTGACGCTCG